>Ga0137419_10000041_pt1 | contig 31543 bp, 34 predicted proteins | sample CZODoug3_1_2_16f_FD_108279 | JGI IMG/M metagenome (GOLD analysis project Ga0137419, IMG submission 108279) | Vadose zone soil fungal communities from Angelo Coast Range Reserve, California, USA - CZODoug3_1_2_16fungal (Illumina Assembly) | ecosystem: Environmental > Terrestrial > Soil > Vadose... | reverse complement strand
TCCCATTGACAGCCCATTCGCTGAATGAGAAACTTCCGTGTGCCGGGCAACAAACCTGGTTTGGCCCACTCGGCTCACCAACCAATCCGGCAGGTGCAGGCATCTAATCGGAGCACCCGGATATGTTTATTTATTCCAGCCTCGATCGCGCTGCTCTCCAGAAGCTTTTGGCCAACGCATTCGCCGTGCAGCAGAGTCAGATGGACAAGCAGTGGCTCTCCGCCGTCGTCGAAGTCCAAGGTTTGATCGGCAGGAGAGAACTCGATGTGGACGGTACGATGCAGTTGATAGTCGACCGTGCGCAAAGTGTGGCCAATGCCACTGGGGTTGCGATCGCTCTGTTCAAAGGGCATCAACTGGTTTATCGGGCCGGAAGCGGAAGTGCCGTCGATTATGTAGGACGGCATGTGATGGCAACGCTGAGTGTCCCGGCGGACACCACGGGGGGCCGCGAGATTCTTCGTGTCGAGGATGCCGAAACGGACACGCGAATTCAAGCCGAGGTTTGCCGACAGTTCGGAGCCAAGTCGCTGCTCATCTTGCTGATTTATCACGAGCAGTCCGTAGCGGGTGTTCTGGAGGTCTTTTTCAGTGAAGCGCACGCTTTTCAGGAGTGCGAAGTCCGCGCCTATCGATTGATGGCCGGCCTGATCGGCGAGGCGATGTCCCAAGCCACTCATCTTGAACGGGAAAAGACCGGCACAGCGCCTCGCCCGGCCATCCCGAACCTCGCCGTTCCGAACCCCGTCGTTCCGAACATTGTTCAGCAGAGTCCTCCTCCAAGGGCGGCGGAGGTTCTCAACCATAGTGGATCCACTCCGCCTGCCGACAGGCGTGCTATCGAGCAGCCTTGCCAAGCCACGGCGGCGGTGCACGGGAACTTGTCAATACTTAGGCAGCCGGCCGTGCTGGCGACGACGCTCCTGCAGCAGGCCAAACGCGGTGCTTGGGGCGGTCGCCGGTGGAACGTGGCCGCCGCGGCGGTTGCTGCTGTGCTCGTGCTGACTTCCTGGTTTGTCTACCACAATCGGCGAACGGCCTCATCCCTTGGACCTTCGGCCGTCCAAGCGCCAATTATCGTTGAACCACAGGCCCCTGTTCTACAGCTGAAGCAGGTATCTGCGAGCGGCACCCCCATCCTCGACCCTGTGCCTGTCCTGGTGAAACCGGCCCGAACTGGCAGACCTTCGCTCCGCCGGGTTCGGGTTGCCGAAAATGAGGTGGATTACATCGGAGACGATGTGACCATACGCTACTTCACTCCCAAACCCAAGCCCACGACACGTCGGGTTGGAGTGGGATCCAGTGAAGTTGCCTACATCGGGGATGATGTGACCGTGCGCTATTTCAAGCCCAAAGCGACGGCAGTGCCTGCGACGCAGTCGATCAGCGCCGCGCCGATGCAGAAGGAGTAAACTCTCCGAATCCCGGCGCAAGAGTTCGGCCCGCCACCATCAAGTGCTACTCAGCTGCTTCCGCTCGGGTTCAATTTCTGGATCTCCCTCCTGATTCGGAGCAATCGAGGTTACGGTTGTAACGTGCGCGCGCGGCCCCTTTCGTGGCACTGTAAAAGCAGTGCGTAAAAACGAAAAGAGCGAGCTCATAGATTGGGACGCTGGACGCGAAGGCTATGTCGATTTGCCGCGGGCGCCGATGTACGCGCCCGTCCGCAGGCCGGCTAGCAAGCCCAGTGGCCGGCGATATCCGTTCAGCATTTCTACGGAAGAGCGCCTCGGCAGCCTGCTCGCGGCAGGGGGGACGATATGGGCGACCTACGTAGCGACAGTAGATTACGCCAGCCTGTGGCAGATGCGGATTCTTCCCCCCGGTCCCATGGAGGTTTGTGGCTTGGGAGTTCTGATCTGGTTGCACGCGAAATGGCGGCGTTCCACCAAGGTCGGTTAGAATTTCGAGCCCCAGGCTGGCCCGCACTGATCGCTTCGGCACCAACCCTCTTGGTACGTCCACAAGTGAGCCCGTCGGTATTGATGGATTGAACGGTTATGCGATGTGATCCTTTCGCAACCCTGATGTAGCTGTAAACCGCCCCGCTCGAAACCGAATCCACCTCTTTGCCGTCCAGATAAGCCATGATGCAGGCGTGCCAACGGAAAGCTGGCTTCATGTGGGCCTCTAAGCGAATCTGATCGTCGAACATGGGGATTCTTGGATAGAAGGGCGTGAGACAGGTTTGCTATCTGGGGGGTGTGAGACCTTGAGGTATTACCCCATGCGGGCAGCGGAGCGGACCTCAGAGGAAAAGACGATGGAGGGATGGAACAGCGTCCCTGCCACACGGGTGGCGATGGCGATCAATTCTTTTTGCGCGCGAAACACTTTCACTGTGCGAGCGTGGGAAAGATCGGGAAGATTCACCGCGCGGCCGGTGTGAATGCGGGCCACGTTTTCCTCGTCGGCTGTAACCGCGGGAAAATCGGGAAGCAGCCGTCGCGGATGCATGAACATTTCCTCCACGCGACCGCTTTGTGCCGCCTGCTGTACTTGCTGCACGGAGTGAGCGTCACTGATGTTGAATTCGGCGACGGCGGTACGACGCAGCGACTCCAAATGGGCGCCACAACCCAGTTGCTGGCCCATTTCATGCGCCACGGACCGCATGTAGGTTCCTGATGAGACGCGGGCGCGGAAGCTCGCTCCGTCCCCTTCCACGCTGAGGATCTCGAATTCTTTGATCTCGACCCGAACTGGCTTCAGTTCTACCGCTTTTTTCTTTCGCGCCAACTTATAGGCGGGGACGCCGTGCACTTTCTTGGCCGAGAACGGAGGGGGCATTTGCTCGATGACTCCCCGGAATCGCGCGGCCAGATCTGATACCTGATGCAATTGCAAGCTGACGGACTGCGCCGTCGAGGATGGCTCGCCGTCGGCGTCGTAAGTGTCGGTAGCGAAGCCAAAGCGCACGACGCCTTCGTACGTCTTTTGCGAGGTGGTGTAGAACTGCGCCAGCCGCGTCAGGCTGCCGGTCACGAGAGGCAGAACACCCGTGGCGAGAGGATCCAAAGTCCCCAAGTGCCCGACGGACCGTTGGCCCAGGATTCGCCGGACGCGGTTGACCACGTCGTGGGAGGTGAGGCCCGCGGGTTTATCGATAATGAGTACGCCATTCATGAGGGGATTTGGTACTTTAGTTGCGTAAGTCTGTCATTGAAGATCAAATGCCTAGCTGAACGATCACGGATTACACAACTACTAAACTACCACCTCCCCCATGATTCCCCTTCAAGACGACCAGCCGCGGTACTCGACTCCGTACATCAACAGCTTTCTGATTGGGCTGAATCTGCTGATCTTTTTCTTCGAGTCGTCGCTCGATCCCCACAGTCTCAAAGCCTTGGTAGACCAGCTCGGCATCGTTCCGGAGCATTTGACGGCTTTCTTGTCGGGATCGCCAAATTACTCTCCGCTAGCCATCGCGCTTCCCTTCTTCACGTCCATGTTCCTGCATGGCTCATGGATGCACGTGATCGGCAACATGTGGTTCTTATACATTTTTGGCGATAACGTCGAGGACTACCTGGGGCACTTCCAGTATCTGGTGTTCTATCTTCTCGTCGGGCTCATTGCCATGGCTACGCAAATTGTGGTCGATCCGTACTCACGCGTACCAACTCTTGGTGCCAGCGGAGCCATTGCAGGGGTGCTGGGAGCCTACTTCGTTTTATACCCGAGGGCGCGCGTGTTGACCTGGTTCTTCGTATTCATTATCCATATACCGGCATGGATCGTGTTGGGTTACTGGTTCGTGCTGCAATTCTTGAGTGGCACCGCGACCGCACTGGCTTACGAAGGCCGCAACGTCGGCGGAATAGCGTTCTGGGCGCACGTGGGCGGATTCGTCGCCGGCGTTGTGTTGATCAAACTATTCCCCGAGCGCCAGCGGCGATATCCGTACGGGGTTCGGTAACCCTCTTCACTTCTTCGGACGGGATTCCGGTGGCACCAAGCCCGACAGACGGTAATAGACCACGAGTTGGCCGTAGTGCTCTCCGTTATGCTCGATGAACTCGTAGGCAAAATCGGAAATGCGGGTCTGCCGGTGGGCGTAGGGATCCACGACGAGCTGTGACATGCCCTTGTCGCCTTTTGCCTTGATAGCCTCGGCGCCGTCGGCAAATGCCTTCTTCACAAACACCACCACGTCAGCCTTGGTCTTGTATTGCTCGCGCTTTGGGTCTTCATCGGCGGGAGGTTTTTCCCCGCGGACAACGTTGGTGAAAAAATAGTTGACACCCGAAGCGTGGAGAAGGTTCTCGGCAAAACTGCGCTGCGCCGGGGTGGCCTTGAAGTCGTATTTGTCCTCCGGAAAATCTTCGGCCATGGCGATCAGCTTTCTGCCGATGTCGTTCCAGGCCTCGAGCACGGCTTGCGAGGGACTGGCGGCAGGCTTGACCGGCGTCTCTTTTTTGGCGGTGTCCTGTGCCTGAACCCCGGCAGTCGAAATTGCAGAGAGTAACACTGCGGCAAAGATCCCGGTTTTCTTCATGGCTTCCTCCTCCGTCGGTTGTCTGTTTAGACCGGTCGTCATTCTATCCGGAGTATACCCGGGTCGGCAAAACAGTGGGTTCGACAAACAGTGGGTTGGACAAACCACGGCCTGGACGCTACAACGTTCCAGACGTAGGCAGGATTTCCAGTGTTTCCACGGTCGCGCGCGAGGCCAGCGTAATCGCCGAGACGACCGCTTCCGCCACAGTTTGAGGCGACATCATTTTGCGACGCGGCGCCTGTGGCCATAGCGTTTTCCAAATGTCGGTGTCGGTGGCTCCCGGCAGCAGGCCGATGACCCTGATTCCTTTTGGCCGCAATTCCTCGCGCAAAGTGTTGGTAAAGCCCAGTGCTCCGTGCTTCGATGCATTGTAGGCAGCTGAACCCGCGAAGACGCGCGTGGCGGCGATGGACAGATTGTTCACGATGGTGCCTCCCCGCTTCATGAAGGGTAGGGCGGCCCGGGTGATGAGGAACATTCCGTCAAGATTGGTTGCCATCACGTCTTTCCACAGGGCAAAGGGCAGTTGATCGATAGCCCGATGGGGATGGGCGATGCCGGCGTTGTTGATCAGAATCTCGAGTCGGCCGAATTGTTTGCGGGTGGCCCGGAACAGAGCCTCAACAGAGCCAGGATCGCGGACGTCACATGGCTCAGCCAAGACTCGTCGTTTGCCGCGGCTAAGTTCCCTGCGAATACCAGCCAGGGCCGACTGGCTGCGGCCAGTGAGAATCAAATCGCAGCCCTGAGCGGCCAGGGCGTGGGCTAATGCCAGTCCGATGCCTCGCGTGGCGCCGCTAATAAGCGCGACCTGCCCGCGTAATGAGTTTTCCCTGCGGACTGAGGTTAATGTGTTACTTGAAGGTTGTGGTGGCATCGGCCGAGACATCTGCGGCGTAATCTTACCGCGTTGCGGTGGGTGCGTGGGGATGGTTGTGAACCAGGCCCCGAGATATCCTCGAATATCCAGTGGACGACCTCTGTGCCTGAAGCCGTCTGCGGCCGGTTGCTGCCACGGCACGACCGAGTCGTGCCCGGATACGAATCGCAGTCCTGTGAGTATCTTTACACGCCGTTGGGCCGGTTACGAATCAGCGACAAGAATTCTGACCGCGTTTCCTCTTCGGTGCGGAAGCAGCCGAACATGGCTGATGTGACCGCGGCGGAATGCTGCTTTTCGACGCCCCTCATCATCATGCACAAGTGCCTGGCTTCGATGACCACTCCGACACCCTGAGGTTCGATGACATTCTGAATGGTCTCGGCGATCTGGGTGGTAAGCCGTTCTTGAATTTGCAGCCGCCGAGAAAACAGTTCGATCAGGCGGGAAATTTTGCTGAGGCCCATCACCTTACCCTTGGGCACATACGCGACGTGCACTTTGCCGAAGAACGGAAGCAGGTGGTGTTCGCAGAGGCTGAACATTTCAACGTCTTTGACGATGACCATTTCATCGTAGCCGACCGTGAACAGCGCCCCTTTGAGCAAGGTCTCCGGATCTTCGCTGTAACCTTTGGTGAGAAACTGCAGGGCTTTGCGGACTCGCTCGGGCGTGCGGGTGAGACCTTCGCGATTGGGATCTTCGCCGAGACGGACGAGCATTTCACGAACGAGATCTTCAAAGCTGGCGCTGGTCACGGTGCTTGGCTCTGTCGTTGGTTTCATGGTGAGGGTTTCAGTGGCTGCATTTCATGATTCGAAAATGGCGTTCACAATATCCGGCGGTCCTCGTTCCCGCCCCGGTACTCGAACGAATTCAACATCGTCTCTTCCAACCGCACTCTTTCAAGATGCGCGTGAGGGAAGCCACGCTGCACTTTTTCAAACAGTTCGATGCAAAGGTTTTCCGTGGTGGGGACCTTGGCCACGAATTCCTGGAGGACATTCAAATTTTCGCGGTCGTAGCGAGCCAGAAGTTCGCGTTCGACAAAGCCATCTAGATCCACCAGATTGCAAACCATGCCGGTGCGTTGGTCGACGGGCCCGCTGACCGTGATCTCCATGGTGTAGTTGTGGCCGTGGCCGTGGGGATTGTTGCACTTGCCATAGGTGGCGCGGTTCTCTTCTGCCGACATGCGCCCGCTGTGCAAGCGGTGCGAGGCCGAAAAAAGGTAACGCCGGGTGAGGTAAGCTTTCATTGTTCCCCGTAGAAATCGACGAACAGATCGGGCGTCTCGTAGACCCGTACCCGGTGCAGGTGCGCCTTCTCCAGCTTGGTTCGCAGGCGCTGCCAGATCGCGATGGCGAGATTCTCGGTGGTGGGAATGTGGGTAGAGAACTCCGGAACTTCCTTGTTCAGGAAACGGTGGTCCATGGCGTCCAGCACTTCGCGATTCATGATTTCTTTGAGTTGCTTCAGATCGACAACGAAACCGGAGCGGGCGTCGACATCGCCCTTTACAGTGACTTCGAGGGTGTAGTTATGCCCGTGCCCATTGGGATTGTTGCATTTGCCGAAAACGCGGCGGTTCTCCTCCGGAGTGAACTCCGGATTGTGATAGTAGTGCGACGCGGAAAACTCAGCTTTGCGCGTGAGATAGACCATGTTTCTCCTGCGTATCAGGGAGCGGCATAACCGCTGACCGGCCGGAATAGCTCCGCCCCTTCCATGAGACCTTGCCGTGGTCGTGAGACAATTTCGAGCGTAACAGTAAACCGGAGAAAAGCGGCAGGCCGAGAAGCGCGAGAACGGTTGAGTCGCCACGGAAGTGGGCGCGGCGGATTCGCTTGTAGAAAATCCCGCACAACACCAAGGAGAGCAGGCCGCATGCTGCTGCCGCTGGCCACAGACCGCGCACCATATTCCGAAGGCTGAGTGCCACACTGACTACGATCAAGAAGAATTCCAGCCCTCGCAGCAGCGCGAGCCGTCCCGGAGATGGGAATAGCAGTGCGAGGTTCTTGGTCCAGCCCTCCCGGAGTTGATCGAAACTCCGATACATGCGGGTTCGAAGCTGGTCGCCGCCGTAGCGAAACCATATCCTTCTACCGGACTGCTTCACCGCGAGCGCCAAAGCCACATCTTCCAGGAGACTGCTCGCGGTGGCAGCGTGGCCACCGACTGCGTCGTAGGTCACGCGCTTGATCAGAAGGTATTGCCCGTTGGCTGCGGCGGCAGAGGATTTAGGATCGCTAACCTCCGACGGCCGGTAAGCCGACGCTAATTCTGCGAAGATCACCGGCATCACAGCCTTCTCCCAAAAACTCTCAACGATTTGCTCGGGCGAATACGAAAGCAGATCAACCTGCCGCGCCTCGGCTTCGGCCAACGCCCGTGCCAGCGATCCGGGAAGATGTACCGTGTCTGCATCCGTGAACAAGAGCCACTGACCCCGGGCTTCGCGTGCGCCCGCCGTGACAGCGTTGTTCTTGCCTGTCCATCCCTCGGGTAAAGGACCGGCTCCAAGGACTCGCACGCCGGGAAACGATTGCGCGATTTCGCGGGTACGATCCGTGGAGTGATCGTCGACCACAATAATCTCGAAGGCCACACCGGTCTGTGCGACCAGCGATTCGAGGCATGCGCCCAGGCAGGTTTCTTCGTTACGAGCCGGAACCATTACCGACACCGTAGGCCGCCCCGGGACTCTGTCTGCCGACACCATAGGCCGAATCTATTATTATAGTCGGGTGCGACGCTTCCTCGATTCCTTCGTCTCCGCTTTCATTCTGGCAGCTTGGCTGGGGCTCTCGGCGTGCTACAGCGGCACCCGCCCCCCTCGCATCGGATCAAACGCTCCGGATTTCAGTGTGCAGGACTCTGACCGCAGGGTTACCCTCAGCCAGCTTCACGGGCAGATTGTGGTGCTGAATTTTTGGGCCACATGGTGCGCGCCCTGCGTAGAAGAAGTGCCTTCGTTGGTCCAGATGCAGCAGCGCATGAAGTCCAAGGGCGTGACCGTGCTGGCGGTGAGCGTCGATGTAGACCCTGACAGCTATCACCAGTTCGTGAGAGATCACACCGCGAACCTGCTCACGGTACGCGACCCCGAGCAGAAGACTCCCGGCCTTTACGGGACCTTCAAATTTCCCGAGACCTACATCATCGACCGCAGCGGGGTGATGCGCCGCAAGTTCATCGGCGCTGTGGATTGGACCGAACCTGAGATCACGGATTTTCTGAGCAAGCTGTGAATCCACCACACCGACACAGAAGCACAGTGAAAATGCTTGTCATCCGATGCCGTCGGCTCACAGCTTCACCGTGCGCAAGCGCAAGGCGTTCGTAATCACTGAAACCGAGCTGAAGCTCATCGCGGCCGCTGCGAAGATCGGACTCAACAGCAGTCCGAAGAATGGATAGAGCACGCCGGCAGCAATCGGTACGCCGAGCGCGTTGTAGATAAAAGCAAAGAACAAGTTCTGCCGGATGTTTCGCATCGTGGCTTGGCTCAACGTACGAGCTCGCACGATGCCCCGTAAATCGCCCTTGACCAGCGTGACGCCGCCGCTTTCCACGGCGACGTCTGTGCCGGTGCCCATGGCGATGCCAACATTCGCTTGGGCCAGCGCGGGGGCGTCATTGATTCCATCGCCCGCCATGGCAACGACTCTTCCCTGCCCTTGCAACCTGCGTACGACATCCAGCTTGCCCTCGGGCAGCACTTCGGCTTCGAATTTATCGATCCCGAGTTGATTTGCCACTGCCTGTGCGGTAAGCCGGTGGTCGCCGGTAATCATCACCACCTCGATACCCTGATCGCGCAAGTTGCGAACTGCGTTTGGCGTGGAGGCTTTGATGGGATCGGCGACCCCGATCAAACCAGCGACTTTGCCGTCGACCAAAACGAAGATGACCGTTTGCCCCTGATTGCGCAACTCCTCCGCCTGGGGCGGAACTTTGCCCTGAGCGGTGCCAAGGTCTTGCAGTAATCGCTCGTTTCCCGCGGCGATAACTTGGCCGTTTAACATTGCGGTTACACCGCGGCCAGTCAGCGAGGTGAAACCAGTCATCTCCGACAACCGAAGACCGCGCTCCTCGGCGGCGGCAACGATGGCTGATGCCAAGGGGTGCTCACTGGCGCGCTCCAGGCTGGCGGCGAGCTGCAAGAGTTCGTTCTCGTTGAACGACTGGCGGCCCAGCACGACTGGGTGCTGCGCGGGCTGAGACTCGCGAGCCAGCGTAACCACCGATACCACTCGCGGCTTCCCTTCCGTGAGTGTTCCCGTCTTGTCAACGACCAGCGTATCCACTTTTTCCAAAGTTTCCAGCGCTTCCGCGTTTTTAATCAACACCCCAGCATGGGCGGCGCGACCGGTGCCCACCATGATCGCCATGGGCGTGGCCAGTCCCAGCGCACAGGGACAGGCAATGATCAAAACGGCCACGGCGTTCACCAAGGCATGGGCCAGCCGCGGTTGCGGCCCAACCAGCAACCAGATGACAAATGTGACCATCGCCACCGCAATCACGAGCGGCACGAACCATGCGGATACACGATCGGCCAACCGCTGGATTGGCGCGCGGCTCCGTTGAGCACGACTTACCAACTGCACAATTCGCGCCAATAATGTCTCATCACCGACGCGTTCTGCACGCATGACGAATGATCCCGTTCCGTTGATCGTGGCGCCAATGACGTTGCCGCCGACAGTCTTCTCGACCGGTATGGACTCGCCACTGATCATCGACTCGTCGATCGAGCTGCTGCCTTCCACAAGCACGCCATCCACTGGAACTTTTTCTCCGGGCCGAACCCGCAGTCGGTCTCCTGGTTTCACATGTTCGAGGGGAATATCTTTTTCGCTGCCGTCGGGATTCAAACGGCGCGCCATTTTGGGGCTCAAATCCAGCAAGGCTCGAATCGCGGCGCTGGTGCGGCTGCGAGCGCGCAGTTCCAATACCTGTCCCAGCAGAACCAGAGTCGTAATGGCCGCTGCGGCCTCGAAGTACACGTCGGGATAGCCATCCATGCTGCGCAGCGATGGCGGAAAGAGTTGAGGTGCGACGGTCGCAATCACGCTGTAGGCGAAGGCCACACCCGTGCCCATGCCAATCAGCGTGAACATGTTGGGGCTGCGATTTACCAGCGAGCTCCAGAATCGATGAAGGAAGGGCCAGCCGGCCCATAGCACGACCGGCGTGGCCAGCAGGAGCTCGGCCCACGGCAGAGACGCTCCGGGCAAAATCCGCCTCACTGGCATCTCTGCAATCATCGATGCCATGGCAACCGCCAGCAGCGGCAGGGTCAGCACCAGGCTCACCCAAAACCGGCGGCTCATGTCGCGCAATTCTGGGTTGTCTTCTTCGACTGCCGTGAGCGTGCGCGGCTCCAGCGCCATTCCGCAAATTGGACAGGAACCCGGCCCGCTACGCACAATCTCCGGATGCATGGGGCAGGTGTATTCAGTGCCCCGAACCGCGAGCGATTCCGGCTCAAGTGACATTCCGCAGGATGGGCAGGCCCCCGGCTTGTCTTGGCGAACTTCTGGACACATCGGACACACGTAGGCAGAGAAACCAGATGTGGAGTGATCTTTCCCGTACACCGGCCCGTGGACTGGCCGCTCAACCCGTTGTGCCAAAGTAGTGGAGTCATTCACCGCCGGCGACGAGCTGATGTGAGGACCTGATCCGGCCGCGCTGGGCATTACCAGGCCTGAGGATTGGATGGGCGAGGAGTGGCTCACGTACTTTTCCGGATCCGCCCTGAATTTATCGGCGCAGCGAGCGCAACAAAAAAAGAAGTCCTTGCCAGCGTGCCAGTGTGAATGTTTTGCTGTGGCAGGATTTACGCTCATCCCGCAGACCGGGTCGCGCTGCGGTTCCGTTGCTGTACTAAGGGGGTTGATGGACATGAACCTCGAACCAGTCACGATGCTTGCTCGCCCCGCCTGTGTGCTCTTTGATTGTCTGTGCTCTATATTAGATTCACCCCTAGGCATTTGGGGACTCTCGAACCGATCAATATCGATATCAATACAGGATTTACAAACTGATGACCTACTTGGACGTTGCTTTCAGTTACGGCGCCGCGCCCGGAGAAAACGAATTGCGGGCCATCGATGGCGTGCGCGAGGTTTACGGCATTCGCGGCGTCGAATTCAATGAAAAGAATCGTACGGTGCGGGTGGGGTTTGACGCCTCGCGGCTTAAGCCAGACGGCGTCGCTCGGCTCTTGCGCCAGGCAGGTATCGATGTGAAGGAAATGCTGATGTTGGCTTAGGTGTTATGGAAATTGCGCTGCGGGAGGAACCTGCGGCCTGCGAAAAGTCTTAAAAAATATGCAAGGGGCGCTCAAGAAAACCTCTGGCCGAAGTTATTCTCTGGAGCGCCCCGTTGCGCGCCACTTCGTCTGATACTCCTAGAGCACATGCCATGCCTTTGGCAAGTTATTGAAAATACAAGGGTCTACACGTGGTTACTCGGTAGGATTTGCTCTGAGCGAGCAAGATTTACGTCTGTGTGTACCACGCAAAATATGGGCCAGACGCCTGTGAAATTCATCAAAGGCGTTATTTTTTAGAAATCTTTGGGGTGCTCATCAAGTTCTTTTTTCTTTTGTTCTAGCGCCGACTTTGCCTAATGCGTGGCCAAGAGATGGCAAATGCCAACGTATCCGATAAACCATCCTGCCTCCAGGGAAAAATCCAGATAATCGTCGGGTGACAAAATACGACCAGGCCGAACGCCGATGTGCTTGTTTATCCACCGGGGAAAGAACGCCATTCCAAAAGACGAATCTCCATACGGGTCGATGACGCTGAGCACAACGATTTCCGAAGTCCCTGTAGTAAAATAATTTTCGGGGCCCGTAGCTCAGTTGGATAGAGCGAACGGCTACGAACCGTTAGGTCGGGAGTTCGAATCTCTCCGGGCCCACCATATTTGCCTAATTTCCTACGAACGTCCCGAAATGCTGGCCCCGTAGCTCAACTGGATAGAGCATCAGACTTCGGATCTGAGGGTTGGGGGTTCGACTCCCTCCGGGGTCGCCATTAAAATCAACCACTTCCAGCGGCATCTCCTCCTCGCTCATAAGCCAGGTTGCGCGGGGGGTTGCATGTTGTTGCGGCGCTGTTTTGACATCCAGCCGGTCCACCCACGTAATGTCCGCTCCGGGAATGAGGTGGCCGTAGGTGTCGACGGTGATCGGAATCGAGCTGTGGCCCATTCGATCCTTCACGCACGCGCCAGCGACGCGCCGTCCTGGACTACCCTGATGGGTGATGAACCGAATACGGTCGGTCTTCCTTCTGAAAAAGACATGCATCAGCGGTGGTCACGCTGGCGAAACGGCCCAGCCCACCCACCATTCGCTTGATGTCTCGCAGTTGTCTTCGTCGTCGCTGTGCTCCTGCTCGTGCGTTCGCCATAAAGGCCACCCAGCACTTGGCTCAAATCTGCTGCTATCAATCGACGGTCACGATGTGGTTCGGCGCGTGCTCGCCAGTGCTAAGCTTACATTTCTTCCCCGGAGCAGCACCACAAGTCGGACAACGGATAGCGAGTATCTTTTTGGGGCCGAGTGTTTTCTTCATAGGGTCTGCCCTTTGGTGACAACGGACATGGGGCGACTTTGCAGGAAGGCTATGACAAGCGCGCTATCTATTTGCAAGCCGCCGTTGTAGCGGACGAGGCCCATCTTCCTGAACCGATTCATAAATTTACGTACCCTTGCGCGGGTGGAGAATCCCCTGAAGGTGAGCCCAGCAACCTTGGCGGAGATGGTTGGTACCGGCTTTGATTCCTTGGTTATTTGCCCAAACAACAACAGAACCCGCGCCAGCCGGCAATAAAAACAGAGCGAATCTTCACTCGCGGACTTATTTCATGCCCAGCTCGCCATCGTACTGTCGGATAACCCCGTAGCACTCGCAGGCGGAGTGTTCTAGTTTCTTGCGGTTCACGATCTTCACTGCGCCACGGGTGTACTCGATGAGCTCCTTCCTCTGCAAAACACCAGCCGCCAAGCTCACGCTAGGCCTATCTGTCCCTAGCATCGTTGCGAGAAAATCATGGGTGATAGAAAGCGACTCTGAATCCACCCTGTCCTGAGTCATTAGCAACCACCGCGCAAGGCGCTGCACAACATCGTGCAACCGATTACACGCGGCTGTTTGTGCAACCTGCATACCCCGAATTGCGGCATAGCGGCTCAACATCCATTGCAGGCGTGGAGCGGATTCCAAGGTGTTTTGCAAAGCTCGAACCGTTACCCGAAATCCATTTCCCGTGATTTGTACCACCGCTTGAAGCGGGCTCCTGTTCAGGCCAACTGCCGCCAGTGTTCCTGTAAAGCCCTCATTGCCAACGATGCCGGCCTCTGCAGTTTTTCCATCTTTCATTACGACTACAAGAGAAATCAGCCCTCGATTCGGGAAATACGCAAATTCCAGCTTTCCACCCCCATCATGAAGGACTAGATGGTTTGGCAAGCTGACGTATTCGAGATGAGGACGAAGAGAGCTGTAGTCGCTATCGGCGATCGATAGAAGTAGTTTGTTGCTGACTGGTTTCCCTTCGGTATTCGTGCGCTCGCCGGACTGCAAGGTTTGGAGGCCTTTGCTTTCCACAAACGATCCTCAGGAACTCGGCAAATTATACAAGTGTTCCGCACGAACAAAGGATCTTCCCTATATGTAGGATGCCCTACAGACCCGCCAAATTGACGCACTGTAAACTCCGCCCGCCCCTTTACGCATCTTCCGCAACAGTCTGGGCGCATAGGCGGGCCATGATCAGAAAGCTGGTGTGGATTGAGCAACAGCGTTTTCGGGGTTTTGGTTGCTCCGACTGTGGGTGGCAGTTCACACAGTCCGGTCCGCTCCCCGGCACATCTTTCGATGAAATGATGCGCAACTTCGAGTTGCAGCGCGACAAAGAGTTTACATTGCATGTCTGCGCCGAGCACCCAAGAGCCAAGAGCTCAGAATAATCCGCCCATCCGCTGCGCATAAGACTCACCCGATTACATCCGCAGATTGTCTCGCGCGCTCGATTTTAGGACGACTGGAAGTCGAGGGAGGTAAAGAGCCAGCGCGCCCCGCCGATCTCTGCAGCGGGTACGGGGGACAGTGTCCGCGAGGCATTTTAGGAATGATAGGCAAGCCAGCGAATCCCTAGGATCAACCCTCAACCGAAGACTGGCGAGCTCTCTTCAGCATCCAGAACCTTCGGATACCCTCTCCCATCATTGTTTCGGAGCAGATCTCCCTCCAAAACGGGAGTTGTCGCTGAGTCCCGCCTTCACCCAGGTACTCACACAGGGTGTTGCAGATCGGACAGCGGCAACTCTGTCCGATCGGTTCCGCTGGCAGGGCAACGGGAACTTCAGCGTGCTGCCGACAGCGTAGGGCAAGGTAAAAGCAGTGAGTGAGCTCGTTGCGAGCGATTTCCAGTGGAAGCGCGGCACAAGTCATGTTGTGTGGTCGCCCGGCCCAGACCCAACCTCACCCTCGACAAAAGGTGCGCTCAGCAGCAGGAATTTCCTCTGTGATCTATTGCTTCATGTAGCGGGTAGAGCGCAGAAAGTCAAGATCGGCGGCGGGACGGTGCGGGACGGTAGTGGGTCAGTTTGATTTCCACAGGCTCATGCAGCAATACGCGCCGTTGCGCGGGGATTTTTGGAACACCGATATGCTGCTAGCGGATGGGGAAGAGTGGCAATGAGGAGCCGTCCCCCCACGACTCCTCATCCCACTTATTCAGTGAGCGAAGGGTTCGAGGCGCCAGAGTTCAAAAAGCGCGGATAGCATTTAGCGCTTGGCAGCGCTTTTCCGAAAGTGGACTGCCACGCGTTCCGGAATGCTTTCTTCAAACCTAGCCGAGAGCCACTCCCGCAACCCAGATTTTTGTTGAGCAGAAAGAGCCAGGAATCGCACTCCGAGGCGGCCGTTCTGGTCACACCAGCAAACATCCAGCTCCGCCGAGAACTGGCTTGGCTGATCCGGCAAGGTAAACTGAACCAGCGCTTGCTCTTTTGCCTTGAATGGATGAGAGGTATGCAACCCCATCCCACCCTCGCCGATGTTCACGGTCTGGGATTCCATTTCCTTACCCTCCGCCGTTCTCAGGAACGCCGGAACCGCCAGCGGAAACCGGAAATAACGCCGCCGCTCCCGCACGATGAGTCCGTACGCAGCCTTCAAGGTAAGACTTATAGATTCCACCGAAAGCGGTCTAACGAAGGTAAAGGTCGAGCCAATACTCATTCCCGAATCTTTCCCCGCGTTTCTACTCGTGATCGTGAACGTAACGGCGGTCTGATTTGAGGGAGATAGATAAACTTCTCTCAGGACTGTCTTAGCACTATCCCCCAGTTCCCGGTCTACCACGACTGCCTCGAACTTTTGGCGTCCTAGAATACGAGCTGCTGTGTCCGCCTGGTGGTGTACGTCCAAAGACAGTGCGAATTGCTGTACTGCCTCAGTAAGCAAGCGGATTGCATCTACGTCATTGCAGACGACGAGAACGTTTCCGACCGAAAGCAACCGCGGTCTTGATCCAGTTTGTGTCATGGGCGCACGAGTGCCTCTCCCTTCGGCACTCTCGCGCAAATCTGTGCAGTTCCCAGCGTCTACTCTAAATTTGTTACGGAATCCGAACAGGCTACGGATTTGTAGAGGCAACGACTGGATGACAGACGGTCCGAACCAGCCCGCGGACGGGTGCGAGACGGTCCGGGCACGCCCGGCCTACGCAACCCCGCGCGGGCCGCTACTCCAGATGGTGATGACAGTTGTTCGCCTTTTGTAATGGCCCAGGAAAGGTGGGCAACTCGACGGGAGTGCGGAAATGATAGCTCCCGATGCATTACCCCGAGGGGCACCATTGTGGACAAGATCAGCCCATGTTTCGGAACGGCGAGGTCGGGAAGACACATTCGGCTGCTATTCCAAGGTGATGACTACTTTTCCTCGTGCGTGTCTGCCTCCCAAATACCGGATAGCCTCAGGGACCTCACTTAATCTGTAACGCTTGTCGATAACGGGTGTCACCTTTCCGGCCTTCATGAGATCGTGCATGATGGTCAGGTCGTCTTTGCTCGGTCTCGCTAGAAACGTGACGAACTTTTGGCTCACGAACCTTGACCACACAACCGCCATAATCAAACGGGTCAATATACCGACCATCCCCCGACCGATCCTGTCTCCGACCATGATGCATATCCCCCCGGGATTTAAGACGCGCCTGCAGGCTGACAACGAATGGTTCCCAACGCAGTCGAAAATTAGGTCGTAACGTTGCCCACTCTTGGTGAAATCCTCTTGGGTGTAATCAATGACCCGATCGGCGCCGATGGATCGGACCAGGTCCACATTCCTCGTGCTGCACACGCCAGTAACCTCTCCGCCGAACCAGCTGGCAATCTGCACAGCGAACGTACCCACGCCTCCGGCCGCACCATTAATCAAGACCTTCTGTCCCGGCTGAATCTGTCCCTTGTCGCGAAGACCCTGCAAAGCGGTGAATGCCGCCACAGGCGCAGAAGCCGCTTGCTCAAACGTCACGTTATCTGGCTTCATGACTAATGCGGACTCGGGGGCACACGCATACTCGGCAAAGGCCCCTTGTGGTATCCAGACTCTGAGGGAAGAATCTTGTGCATCACGGACACATGCGCCGAACACCTCGTCGCCTGCTTTGAACTGGGTTACGTTCCTGCCAACCGCTTCGACCTGACCGGCCACATCAACGCCCAGTCGTGTGATCTTTGGTTTGCGCAGCCCATTCACTATGCGACCGCCGCCTTTTATTAAGCCTTCGTCAAGTGGATTGACGGAAGCCGCGCGAACCTTTATCAAAACTCCATCGTCCTTAGCGGTCGGCTTTTCAACGTCTTCACATTCAAGAACGTCGGGCGAACCATAGCGGTGATAAACCATAGCTTTCATCGGCATCCTCGTTGCGGGACGAGCAACGATCGTCGCCTCGAAGTATGTCGTCACTTAAATCACCCGAGTTGCAGACTGAGCCGCCCTGACCCTCCCTGCGCTGTTGGCGTAATAGTGCGCGCCTTCGCGCATCGTGATATATAAGGCCATGTCCCGGCGGACTGCGGAGGGCGTCTTCTCCTCTCCCGGGAGCTTTATAAGTGCGGCCAGGATGGCCAGTACGATGGCCGTCAACCCAGCCAGGCCCACGAGGCCAAGAACGATATGCTTCAGCCTTCGCGACACGATCCTCCGTCTCTACCAGAGTTTTCATGTCGCATTGGCTGGTTATCGGCGGTTTGTAGGCAACACGAAAATTACCGCTCCCCTCGTATTCCGCATCCGGAGCAAGCGCAGTGGCTGTCTATTGCAGAACTGCCCGGTCACTTTGTTAAGGCTTGGTGGTCGAAACTGATGACACGAGTGATCTTCCACACTCCATCTTTGTTTTGCCAGAGCTGAATGAACTTCGCCTCGCCGACGGACTCGGTATTCTCGTGTCCGGGATGGTGAAAACGGTGAACGCCGATCTCCACCGCGCCATAGTTGGCAATGGGGTATACCTCAAGCGTCCCTGGAACCAGTTCTCTGGTCACCTTGCCACAGATGTTGTTCTTCACACCCTCAACCAGAGCTTGCCGTCCGCTGCTCAAGCCGCTTTTGTCATGATAGAACTCCAAATCGTCGGCCAACAGCGATCCGAATTTCTCCAAGTCGCAATGGTTGTAGGCGTCGAAAAGTTTGGCATCCCACGACTGGATGGTTTGAAATAGTGGGTCGGGTGCGGCCGCAGCCTGTGCAGAGAGGTGAGCAAGCGGTGCAGCAAGCAGAGCTGTAAAAAGAAGCGCGTGCAGCGGAGCAAAGGTCTTTCTCATGAAGGGATCCCTTTCTGCGGGGTATACGCAGTTGCTTCTACGTAGGATTCGGCTGGATTGTTCCACCCTTGCGGTTGAAATATCTCTGTCCCGCAAATTAGCAACTCAACTTCGTCGGCTTGAATATCAGGAATCGAACCCATGCCTACATCAAGCCGCAAACGTTGCGGTGCGTGTTCGCAAAAGACGCAACACACCACGGGCAATGCAAATATCTCGCCATCCACATCCACGAACCCGCCCGGCAGCGCGCTCGCGACTTGGCCAACACGCCAGGCTTCGCGCAACGGGAAAGGAAGAAGGTGGAAGCGCTGTTCGCGGAACTTAAGAATCAGATCGGACTTCGTCGCCTACGCCCGCGGAGATTAAAGTTTGTTCGCGGGCAGTTCTTCCTGGCAGCGGCTGCGCAACACATCAAGCGATTGGTCCGCTTCCTCAGCCAAGGGCTGCAGCCAGCGCTCCCGGCAACGACTTAGTCCTCCGCTCGCAGGAAACTTTCCCTCGCTGCGCGCTTCTTACACAGCACCAAACAGCGCTTCCGGGCAACCCTTTTTCAACCCCCAGCCCTGTTGACGTCAACCATCCACTCCTGAGCGATTCCCACACTGTTGATGTCGCATCACCAGGAGTGGCAACTCGAAGCCTGCAAGAAATACGGCTAGGCGTCCAGCCTTGGTTCCCTTCGTCCCTAAAATCTGTGTAACTTTGTTCGGTCTCCTGCGTACTGCTTTATGGATGCCAAGAAGAACAGTCCGAAAGGGCGGCAGCTCCGCGAGGTCAAAACCAAGCAGATGGAGGGGCAGGATCTGGAGAGCGTAATAGAGCGCGCCCAGGGTCACGATGCCGAGGCCCTCGGGGAGATCCATCGCCGCTATGTCCGGCGCGTATTCGGCTTGTGCCGTTACATGCTGGACTCGCGGGAGAGCGCGGAAGATGCCACCAGCGAAGTCTTCCTCAAGCTTCAGCGCTCAATCAAGAGCTACAACAGTTCGATACCGTTCCCCAGATGGCTGCTGCGGGTGGCGGGCAACCAATGCATTGACGTTTTGCGGCGCCGTCGGCGTGGACAGCAGGTGATTGTGGAAGTTGAAGACGGAGCCGCGGTCATCGAGGCAACCAGCGCCGAACCGTCACCGCTGGGCACTGTCATCCGCATGGAGGAGAGGGTGCAGCTGCAGGCTGCCATCGCACGCCTGCCGGAGAACTATCGTGTGCCACTGGTCCTGCGCTATTACACCGAGTTGAGTTATGACGAAATCGGGCAGCAGTTGGGCGTGCCCAGGAATCATGTGGCGACACTGATATTTCGCGCCAAGCAGGAACTGCGCCGGAAACTGCCCCACAGGAGCAAGTGATCATGGAATGTTATTCAGAACAGACCTGCGCCATCTTCGTGGACGGCGAACTAACGGTGGACGAGGCGCGGCACCTGCGAGACCACCTCGTCACGTGCCAGCGCTGCCGGGATCTGGTGGACGCATTGCGCGCTGAGAACCGCGTTCTGAGCGAAAGCCTGCGCGAGCTTCCGGAAGAGGCAGCCAGCCCCGAGGCCCCTTCCCGTTTGCGCTTGTCCTGGGTGTGGGGCGATCTGGCGTTGATGGCCGCGGTGCTGGCGCTAAATGCGATCGTTTTCGTTTGGATCGATCAACTGGAAATTCCAGGAGAGCTGGAATGGTTCAATCCCTTCAGCCTAAGCGGCTTCACGAACCTGATGTTCAACCTTTCCTACTACTTTTCACACGGAGGTACTGCCATGCTGACTGAATACGCTGCGGTCGTTGGGGGTCTGTTTTTGCTGTTGCTGTTGGGCGGCAGCGCACTGCTGCTGGGACGCCGAGGACGGCTGCGCCTGCCTGGCCTGCGCCTGCTGATCGTGCTGCTTACGTTGTCTTTGTCCGGCTTTGCCATGGAGCGGCGTCACGGGGAGTTTGTTACCGTACCCGCGAGCGAGACTGTGGACGACACCCTTTTGGCCACCGGCAACACTGTGCGCGTGGAAGGCGTGGTCAATGGGGACCTGCTGGTTTTTAGCGGGACTCTGGAAGTGCATGGCACCGTCAAGGGCGACCTGGTGAGTTTTGCCAAGAGAACCGTGGTGAGCGGAAGCGTGGAAGGCCACATCTACAACTTTTCGCAGTCGTTCGACTTGGACGGACAATTGGGCCACAGCATCTACGGTTGGGCGCGATCCTGGCGTGTAGATAACCGGGGTCACGTGGGTGACGGTATCGTGGTTGTAGCCGGCGACTTCATCCTGGAAGGCGAGGTGAAGCGCAGCGTAACCATCTTCACCAGCAATGCCGATGTGAGCGGCAGCATCGGCCGCGAACTGACCATGGCAGGAGGTAGCCTTACGCTGACTAACGCAGCCCGGGTCGGCGGCAATCTGAGCGCTCGCGTGCGCCAACTGAAAGACGTGCACATCGCCGACGGCGCCACCATTGGGGGCAATCGTGACATCCAGGTGCGAGCGAGGAAGAGTCAGTTCACCCGCTCCGGATTCTACTTCCGCCAAGCCGTCTGGCTCGCTTCGGCCATGCTGGTGGGATGGCTGGGACTGGTCCTGTTTCCCGGCTTCGTTCAGGCTAGCACTCAGTCGGTGGGATCAGGCTGGCGCAGCCTCGGGCTGGGAGTTGCAGTTCTGGCGGGCGCGCCGGTGGCTATAGTTGTGACAGCGATCACGCTGGTTGGCATCCCGCTCGCCCTGATGCTTTTCGCGGCGTATCTCGCTTCGATCTATCTTGCGAAGATTTGGGTCGGAGCCTTCCTGGGGCGGATACTCCTAAGGCCAGCTGGTGCCACCAAGCACGATTGGCTGCTGGGACTCCTGTTGGGCCTCTCGATCCTCACCATGGTTGGGTTCATCCCGTATCTTGGCGGACTGGTCCACTTCGGTATGGTTTGCCTAGGTTTGGGAGCTTTTGCCTGGCAGCTTTACCACGCTTCAAGACCGGCAACAATGGCCTGAAAACGTGCTGAGAGGGCTGGTCCAGGCCAAGCAAGGTTCGGCAACTTCTTGGTTTCCCGTGATCGAGGAGCACGGTTTTGACCTCAATCCCAGCGCGGTTGGGCGACGGTCGTCTTCGCGTGAAACGGAGACGACGAGCTGCTGCCCCACCGTGTTTGTCCTGGCACACCTGAACGCACTGACCTACTCGCCCAAGTGTTCACCTCCAGATCGAACGAAGCTTCCAGCGGTCACCCCTTACTGAAACTGCCTTGCCGCTTGAAGAGAAGAGTGCAACCCTGCTGTCTCGTGAAGCGGGGAAGATCAGGTTGGTCATAGCAATCGTACCGCTCTGTGCGTAAGCCTCGATGGATGAGCGATCAATGATGAGTTTGAAGTCGTAGGAGCGGCTTGCGATCAGCGGAGCCGTTGTCCTCGCCGGGAAGTCCCGTGCAACGGCCACACCCGACCTTGTGCGATCGATGTAGAACTCCCGCTTCGGCCGATCAAACCCGACCTCTGTCCAATGCCGCTCGTCGCTGTAGATGCGGATGCCAAAGACTTGTTCAGAGGGTCGGCCAAACTGCAAGTCCAGCTCGAAGGGGGCCTGCATGTTACCTGAGACACCGCCGTCCTTCGTCGTAGAGATGTCAGAATGATTTCCACGGAGAGGAGCGATAACGGGGTACTGCACTACCGCCAATCCCGCATCGTCCCTCAGGAGCGAGAGCCGTCTTGGAACACTCATCTGTCCGCGCCAGGGAGAGGTCGGCAGTTGCGAAGCGTATTGCCAGTTGCTCATCCAGCCGATCAGAATCGGCTTCGCGCCATTCGGCAGCCCGTTAAAGCTGATGGCGCAGTAGTCGTCCTTGCCATAGTTCGTCCACCCGTGCGAACCAGGCTCGCTGGACGCCGTAAACCGCCGCCCGTCGAAGTTGCCGAGGAAATACTGCTCGCCGGAGCCGCCTTGCGGCGCGCCCGGATTGAGACCAATTTTCAAAGCCCACATGTCACCTCTTCCATGCTCGCTGGGGATTCGCAGCAGGTCGGGACATTCCCAGGCTCCATCGACGTCGCCAGCGGGTCCGAAGTCGCTCAGTTGTGTCCACTCCTTTAGGTTCGGGGACGTATAGAAGCGAATCTTGTGCTCCATGGCCAAGGAAACCGCCATCAACCAACGGCTTTCTTTTTCATCCCACGACACGCTGGGGTCACGGAAGTCCGCCATGTGCAGATCAATGACGGGGTTGGCTGCATATCGGGTCCAGGTTCGTCCGTCGTCTCGGCTGTATGCAATGTTCTGTGTCTGCCGTGATCCTTGGCTGGTGCTGCGGTAACCGGTGTATACCGCAACCAGGCACTCAGCTCGGGGCGCGCACAAGCCGCTGGTATTCTCGCGGTCCACTACGACGCTGCCCGTGAACGCCATTTCTCCGTCCTTCTCTGGGATTGCGACCGGAAGCTCCTGCCAATTCAAGAGGTCCGTGCTAACGGCATGCCCCCAACTCATGTGGCCCCATTCATCACCGAACGGATTGAACTGATAGAAGAGGTGATACTCCTTGTGAAAGTAAACCAGGCCGTTAGGATCGTTCGTCCAATGCTCGCGAGGAGAAAAGTGCACCTGTGGACGGAAAGGCTCGTCATAGCCGATGACTTGGGCCCCCGCAAGCGACATAGAGAACGCAAGCGCGCACGCCAGTAAGGTGTCGGTCAGGTTTAAGTAAGGCATCCGCATTGTCATATCATCTCGCATCTTTTTAATCGCTCGCAGCGACAGACGACGTTTGCGGCCCTCTGCCCTTGGTTTCGCTCGACGGGACCGCGAGCTGGCGTCGGGTCCGGTAAGGTCGCCATCCTGTCCTCGTCTTGTGATAACCGAAACTGTCTTAATGAGGCATGTCCTTCCCGGAATTTAAAATAGGCTTCGCATCAATGTCCGGGGAGCTGATTCGCAATTCGTTCGGCCCGTGCCTGGAAAAGGTTGGCGGCCCTTGGTGAATTAACAAACTCTTCATGACACTACTTGGTCAACGCTCGGCCGAGTTGTCTTCTGGTAGTCTGTGTCCGGCCGTGTTGTCGTCTTCTGCCGAACGTGGGTGCACTGTTTGGATCGGGGCTGAGCTTTCGCGTCATGTCCAAAACTATCGAAGAAGATCTCTCCACTCTATCTTCCGCTAAGGACGGCCTAGCGCATCTCACGCCCAACGATTGGGCGTTGATTGTCGACAAGGCTCTTCGAGTGCGCTTCGACAAAGGCCAAAGCATCATTCAGATGGGCAAACGGCCGAAGGGCGTTTACTTGCTGCTCAAGGGAACCGCCAAAGTAGAAATTCCCTCGCAGAATACGTTCCGTGTCGTGGGTCCAGGAGAAATCTTCGGGGAGATGTCGTTCCTAGAGGATGCGCCAGCAAGTGCAAACGTGGTCGCCGACGCACCGGTAGAGGCCTATCAGATCGATCATCCCACTCTTCAACAGTTGTTTGAGCTTTTCCCGCACCTCGGTTCGCGCTTCTACCGTTCATTGGCGACCAACTTGTCCCGCCGTTTGAGAGACGTTATTGCGAAAGGTCTGAGCGGTTGATCACATTTACCCCGATTCAATCTCCAGCGCTTCGCAGGCGTGGGCCTGGGCATGATTTTTTCTGGTTCAGCGAGCCAGTCTGTAGTATTGGGATCAATCCGTGGGATGCAGGCAACCCTGGTTGCCCCAAAATTAAGAAGCGCCCCGGACTCTTGCGAGTCGCGGGACGCCCGAACAGCCCTCCCCCAGAACTGCTCACTGATCACACTACTCACAGGCTTCGCGCTTGGGAAGTACACTTCCGTGCCATGACATGGCACGAGGTGGCCAAAGCGCCGAACCCTTTGCCCACGGCCGGATCCGGCAGGAACGTGTTGTGACTGCATGAGAACCGCGCTGGGGGGAATCGAACGCAAGGCCCCTGTATCTAGTATGCAGTTATTTGCAGTTCCATTTTGGGCGCATCGCAAGGGAAGCAAAGTAAACATTGTAAAATCATAAGATTACATTCGACGCTCGTTTGGCAGTCTAGATGCTCTAGTCTCAGCGGTCTACTTTGCGTCACCAACAGGCAAGGGGCTTAAAACCCCACGGACTTTGAAGACAGCGGTTACAGGTTCAGGAGGATGGGACTATGAAGCGTATTGCGTTGTTGGCTCTTTTGGCTTTACCTCTCGCTGCATTCGCTAACCAGGTAGACACAACCAACTCCGGCGGTACGTTGGTAGGAACTACTGCCGGGATGACGCTGAGCGGCTCGCAACTCATGGCAATTAACGGGTTCCATGGTGGTGGCTTGATCACGGGGAACTTGGGCTCTCTAACTCTTTCGACCGGCACGCTATCGGGCGGCAGCTTGCAAATGGGCGGCACGTTCAACGGCGGCGGCACCTTTGTCATCACTAGTACTGGCGCCCCCGGCCTTCCGAGTGGCACGCTTTTCAATGGCTCCTTCAGCGGAGCGGTAACCTGGACACTGGTGACGCTCGCCAATGGAACGCACAACTACACTCTCAGCGGCGCCGTGAGCGGCACCTGGTACAACGGACTTGTCCTAAATGGCGCCACGACGCAGTTGACGATTAACACCGGTCGGGGCTTCTTCAATGGCTCGACCTCAATTTCGAGCGGCGATACCAACATCGTAACCAGTGTTCCGGAACCGGGAACGTTGGGCCTGTTGGGAACCGGTCTGGTAGGAATTGCGGGCGCCATGCACCGCAAGTTTAAAAGCTAAATCGATCAGTCCACGAACCTTAAGAGCCTCGCTTTGTTGGCGAGGCTCTTCCGCTTTCCCTTGCCTCAAAAGCCGCGATCGATTCCCTCCTAATTACCCACGTAACCCCTTGCGCTTGGATTACATTGACGCCACCGCCGGACCTCCTTAGATTCGGAGGCAGGGGGTAGGCATGAAGGATATACACGAGGTCTTGCGGCAAAAGCAGTCAAAGTACGCGCAACTGGGCAAGCAGATCGAGATGCTGCAACAGGCCGCGGAAAAACTACGCGAAGTGGCTCCCTTACTAGCAGAGAACGACGACGAGGATAACTCGGTTTTGGTGGAAGTGGATGAGGGCTCGGCTCATTCTGATGCCGGAAAAGCGGGCGCAGCAGCCGCGGGAGCATCGGGCGCCCCCAAAGCCGGGCGGTCCACGGCACCCCGTTGGCCATAATCCCGCCGGTTTGGGCAAGGGACTCTAGCCATGACTGTTCATGCGCTGCTGATCAGCAGAGACGATTCAGCTTCGGAAATACTCGGCCGCACCCTGCCCACCTACGGTGTCGCCGTGGAACGTTGGAGTGATCCTTCCACTGCCGTCACCCGACTACAGCAGCAGCAGTTCGACGCTCTGGTTGTAGACTTTGACGACCCGGAAGCGGCTCGGGATGTTATCCGGGAAGCCCGGCTCTTGGGTTCAACAAGTCCTCCCGTAATAGTGGCCCTGGTGGCGAATCCCGCGGCGATTCGCGAGATTCTGAGCGCGGGCGCACACTTCGTGCTGCACAAACCTCTGACCGAGGACAAAGCCAGGACTGGCTTGTGCGCGGTCACCGCCCTGTTGAGCAGGGAACGACGGCGCTCCTTCCGTGTGCCAGCACAGGCACCGGTGGCACTGGTGCTGCCCGACCAGCGGAAGATAGAAGGAATCCTTCTTGATCTGAGCCAAACCGGCATGGATGTGCTCACCGCAGAGCCGCAGCCGGCGGGTTCGCTTATCGGTTTCCGTTTTCAGTTGCCAGATAGTTCTTTTGAGATGGACGCTCACGGGCAGGTGGCCTGGGCAAAGCCCAACGGACAAACCGGAGTGCATTTCCTGGATTTGACCGAGGTCGCCGCGGCTGAACTCAAAGCTTGGCTGCGAGCCGCCGCCGTGACCGCCGCACTGAGTCCCAATGAGAGCGTCCCTCACGGCAAGCTCACCGACCTGAGCCTTGGCGGGTGCTATGTGGAAACCACTTCGCCGTTCCCTGAGCGCTCCCTGATTGATCTGTGCCTGAAGACAGAAGACATAGAGATCCATACGGAAGCGATGGTCCGGGTAGTGCATCCAGGCCGCGGCATGGGCGTAGAGTTCCCGTCACGGACTCACGAGCAGCGGGCGCAGGTGGAGAATTTGATTCGCTTCCTGCGCGGGTGTCCTGAAACCGCGCTGGAACTATTCACATCTCCTCGCGCGCTGACCGCTGATCTCAGCCAGTTTGAGCCCTCTGAAGCCGATCGGGAAGGGTCCAAAGAGGAGATGGAAGATCTCCTGCTAGAACTGCTGCGACGCGGAACAAAGCTTCAGGAAGACGACTTTATTGCCGAACTTCGCCACCAGCGCAGCTGCGAGAACGCCCTCGCCTGATTCTTCCGAATCCAGCACGCATAACCTCACCCCCAGCAACATCCGACAAGATTAACCTCTGATTACTTTTTCGAACCTACTGTCGGCGTTTACACATTGCCGTGGCGGTGGGCAGGTGTCAGATTAAAAGCCTCGCTTCGAACGAGAGTGTGCCGGTTCACGGCAGGGAGAGCGGGCAACAGCAGGAAAACGGGAGGCTTTGGGCGGCGACTTCATGAGGAGATTTGAAAACCCAGCACCGGTGTTGGCTCGGGTCCATGAATTCTCCGCGATTTGTTTCACCCTGTACGAACATGTTAACCAGCCGGCATGACCCGGATGATTTCAGAAACATTGAAAATCAGTTAAATATAGACTGTGACTGAATGGGAAACTCTGCGGCGGCGCATAGCTAAGGAAAAGAGTTGACGACCCAAGGGGAGTCTACGCCCACTTCGTCTTTTAACTCCGTTGCTGCTGCAGAGCGTTCTCTGCTTTGGGGACCTTTTCTCGCTATCGCCGCGACCTCTTTTGCGGTCGAGGTCCCTTCTTTTTTTTTAGGCACTCCTTCCGGACACGACCTCGAATTTCATCTCAATTCATGGCTTGAGGTGTTGGCGCAGTGGAAGCGGGGCATCGTCTATCCGCGCTGGGCATCAATGGCGCATTGGGCATACGGCGAACCACGCTTTGTGTTCTACCCGCCTGCTTCCTGGACTCTCGGAGCAGCCCTCAGTGCGCTCTTGCCCTGGACAATCATTTCGGGTGTCTACATCTGGCTTGCCTTGGTGGCTGCTGGTATCTCGATGTTCATGTTGGCACGGACATGGCTCGATCGTCGGGATGCTGTCTTTGCGGCTGCGTTCTATGCCGCCAATCCTTACCATTTTGTGATCGTTTACTGGCGGAGCGCGTTTGCGGAGCTGCTCGCCAGTTCCCTGCTGCCTCTATTACTGCTGTTGGTCTTGCGTGCGGCCGAAAGTGAGGGACGTCGCGCAATTGTTCCTCTGGGCGCGGTGTTGGCGGCGTCCTGGCTGATGAATGCGCCGGCGGCGGTGATGGTTCACTATTCATTTGCGCTGCTGATCGTGGTGATCGCGTGGCTGCGGCGTTCGCCGCGTTTGATTTTGAGGGGAGCAGTTGCCGTGGTTTTAGGTGCGGGTTTGGCGAGTTTCTATCTCGTGCCAGCTGTATACGAGGAGAAGTGGGTAAACATCGCCGAGGCGATCTCGCCGGGTTCGCGTCCCCAGGACAACTTTCTATTCAGCACGACCAGCGACCGCGATCATGATGCCTTCAATCACCTTGTTTCGTGGGTTGCGCTGGCAGAAATTCTGGTGACGTTCGTGGCGGCCTGGCTGGCGCGGCGCTGGCGCAGCCAACGCCGGGAATTATGGCACGTCAGCCTAGCTTGGGCGGTTGCAATTGTTCTGTTGATGTTACCGATTAGCGGGTTGCTGTGGAACTTTCTGCCCAAGCTGCGCTTCATGCAGTTTCCCTGGCGTTGGATGTTATGTCTAGGCGTAGCCTGCTCCATTTTCTTTACCCTTGCCATCCATCGATGGACGGTGCGCCTTGCCGTCTATATGGCAATGCTTCTGGTGATTGCGTTCGGCTGGCAACACCTTCAGCCGCCATGGTGGGACCGGCCCGCTGACCTGCGCGAGATGGAGGACAACATAGAAAGCGGCTCGGGCTATGAAGGGACGGACGAATACACGCCAGTGGGCGCTGACGCCTCCAATGTCGACAGAGGTGCACGCCTCGTCTCCGTCGATGGTCCGGCGCATGCCGCTATTCACGTTTTCGAGTGGGGACCGGAGTCAAAACTTTTTACCGCGAAGATGTCTGCTCCCGCGAATCTGGCTTTGCGTCTGTTTCACTATCCTGCGTGGCGAGCCGAAGTAAATGGACACGAGGTGCAAGCCACAGCGCGGGAAGGCACTGGCCAGATGCTGGTTCCGGTCGGCTGCGGGGCGAATCGTGTGGAGATCAGGTTCATTCGGACATGGGACCGCACCGCGGGAGCGTGGACTTCCCTGCTGACCATGCTGGTTCTCATTCTGTGGAGGTTTCTCGATCGGCGCCAATCCGCGAGCGCTCGCCCGCGGAATCTCAGAGTCCGGCGGGAAACTTAGGATTGTTCCCGGCTACGGTTGAGTTCGAGGAGTATGCTCGGCGGCAGAGCTCATGAAACGAATCTTCATCGCCACTTCCAACCAGGGCAAGTTACGCGACTTCCGGGGAGCGGCGGCTGGTTACGAAGTTGAAGTCGCGGCTCTTCCTGAGCTGTTGTCGCTACCCGCCGTCGCAGAAGACGGTGATACGTTCGAAGCCAACGCGCGCAAGAAGGCTGCGACCTACAGCCGCTACGCACCCGGTGAGATTGTGCTTTCCGATGACTCCGGACTCGAAGTCGATGCCCTGAATGGCGCTCCCGGTGTGCACTCTGCTCGCTACGCGGCTGAAGCTCCCCATCTTGTGCACAACAACACGGATGACGAAGCCAACAATGCGCGCTTGATCCGCGAACTCAGAAATGTTCCGCCCGAGAGGCGCACCGGGCGCTTTGTATGTGTTATTGCTGCCGCGCGAGATGGCCAGACGCTGGCCGTGTTTGAAGGCAAAGCCGAGGGCGCAATTTTGGAGGTGCCTCGCGGCCTGAATGGCTTTGGCTACGATCCGCTTTTCTTGTTCCCGCAAATTCAGAAAACCTTCGCCGAATTGTCAACCGAAGAGAAGGCCAGCTACAGTCATCGTGGTGCGGCATTCCGGCAGTTCCTGCAGTGGATGTTCGCCGCTCCCGTCGCAGACCGGGCGATCGGGACCTCGTGGATTCCTTAATCAAATGCCGACGCTTTTACTGTGTCGCCCCAGCGCCTTGACGTCGGTATGTCTTGAGTGGACGAGGTCGCCAGCTGGCCTGCGAACTGCCTTTCTTTGTTCTTCCCTGATGCTCTTGCCTTTTGGTCGTGGCTCAATTTGAATTTCCGAGCCGCTTGTATGTCAATACTCCTGTAGTAATTCCGCCCAGTGGGCCGCAAAGAAGAACCCCCGCTTGAGCGATCAGGTGGTGAATGTCATCGGGGTAGCGGCGTGACCCAACAGCAGGAACGGCTGTAGCGACTGCTCCAATTAACCATGCCCACGGTCGCTTCATGCCACAGCCTGTTTGCGCTGCAATAACCCCGCCAGTTCCTTCCAAGGGTGATCGCTCAGTCCGCTTTCCATTTGACGGAGTAACGCGCAAGGTCTGATGAATCCGGCAGAAGTTGTGAGTAACGGCAGCCGCGTGATTTTCAACCTTCCTGGAAAAACCATTCGTCAAGCGCGTAAACGGCGGATACTCATACGCAGGGAAAGATTCTGGCACTCTGCAAGACTGTTGCTTGAGCCCACTACCTGCCTTCTCGCTTCCTTGACTTCCCTTCCCTGGCGACAAGATAATAAAAAGTTCTCATCTCATATTGGAACTCACAAGGAGCGTTTCCGTGGCGGCAACCGCCAGTCCTGCACCTCCAATGATCAAACGAGGTGTGGCTCCCCTGCGCGCTGGACAGGGGACTTCATTTCTTTTGCGCCGCCTGCATTCTTTGTCGGGCATTGTGCCCATCGGCGCTTTTTTGGTCGAGCACTTCATCTCCAACGCATTCGCCACGCGTGGCCCTGCCGCCTACGCCAAGCAGGTTGAGTTTCTTTCCAGCTTTCCATTCGTCGTCGGACTGGAACTGTTCGGCATCTGGTTGCCCATCCTCTACCACGCCCTCTACGGGTTTTATATCTGGTATCGCGGCGAAAGCAATCTAGCCGATTATCCCTGGGCCGGCAACTGGATGTACTCCTCTCAGCGTTGGACCGGAACCATCGCATTCGTCTACATGGTCTGGCATACCTGGCATCTGCGTTTCAGCGGTGTCCACCTGCTGGCGCATCCCAATGCGGCTTTTGGCAAAGTGCAAGGCGAATTTCAGCATCCCTGGGCGGTTGCGTTTTATGTGGTGGGCATTGTTTGTGCTTCGTGGCACTTCGCCTACGGACTCTGGCTCTTTGCTGCCAAGTGGGGCATTACGACGGGCGACAAGGCGCGCCGGCGCTTCGCCTACGTCTGCTTCGCGATTGGAGCACTGTTCATCGTCGTGGGCATGGTCACGGTGCGCTCGTTCCTCGTTTGGCCCCTGCAGCCCACAGATACTGTCGTCAGTCCCGCAGACGCCATCGTGATGCGGTAGCGCTTTCGATTCGCGCCGCAACATTTAGGAATTCAACAGGAGAACAATGGCAGCTCCCAGAATTATCGTCGTAGGCGGCGGTCTCGCAGGTCTTTCCGCAACAATAAAGATCGCAGAGTTGGGCGGTACGGTCGATCTTTTCTCGATCGTACCGGTGAAGCGTTCGCACTCGGTCTGCGCTCAGGGCGGCATCAATGCTGCGAAGAATCTGAAAGGCGAAGGCGATTCCACCTGGCAGCATTTTGACGACACCATCTACGGCGGCGATTTTCTTGCCAACCAGCCGCCGGTAAAACAGATGTGCGACGCCGCTCCGGGCATCATCGACCTGCTCGACCGAATGGGCGTTCCCTTCAATCGCACGCCCGAAGGTTTACTCGATTTTCGCCGCTTTGGGGGGACACTCTACAACCGTACCGCATTCTCCGGCGCTACCACCGGCCAGCAACTTCTGTATGCGCTGGACGAACAGGTCCGCCGTTACGAGTCCGAAGGCAAGGTGAAGAAGTACGAGCACTGGGAGTTTCTCTCCGCCGTGCTCGACGGAAACCGCGTCTGTCGTGGCATTTGCGCCATGGACCTGCGCTCTATGGAAGTCCGCGCCTTCCCTGCCGACGCAATCATCATCGCCACCGGCGGCATTGGAGCGATCTTCGGGAAGTCCACGAACTCCGTGGTTTGCACCGGGTCGGCGCAGTCGGCTCTGTATCAGCAGGGCTGCTATTACGCCAACGGCGAGTTCATTCAGGTTCATCCG
>Ga0137419_10000039_pt1 | contig 31964 bp, 44 predicted proteins | sample CZODoug3_1_2_16f_FD_108279 | JGI IMG/M metagenome (GOLD analysis project Ga0137419, IMG submission 108279) | Vadose zone soil fungal communities from Angelo Coast Range Reserve, California, USA - CZODoug3_1_2_16fungal (Illumina Assembly) | ecosystem: Environmental > Terrestrial > Soil > Vadose... | reverse complement strand
TGCATCTGTTCAGCTACTGCAATGTCATCCAATTATTTTAGCAATATTGTAATCCTTGATCCCATGATCCCGTTCTGATTTTTGTCCGTTCAACATTTATATTACTGCTCTCATTCTTCCAGCAACTGATCGAGGGACAGAATCCTGTTGTGCATCTGTTCAGCTACTGCAATGTCATCCAATTATTTTAGCAATATTGTAACACTTGATCTCATGATCCTGTTCTGATTTTTGTCCGTTCAACATTTATATTGCTGCTCTCATTCTGCCAGTAATTTATCAAAGGACAGAATCCTGTTGTGCATCTGTTCAGCTATTTCAATGTCATCCAATTATTTTAGCAATATTATAATACTTGATCTCATGATCCCGTTCTGATTTTTGTCCATCTAACATTTATATTGCTGCTTTCATTCTGCCGGCAATTGATCAAGGGACGGAATTCTGTTGTGCATCTGTTCGGCTACTACAATGTTATCAAATTATTTTAGCAATATTGTAATACGATCCCGTTCTGATTTTTGTCCTGCCATAATGTCCGTAAGACGGTCCATTCCGCTTTGATGCTGAACAAGAGAGGAATAGTGCCCAGGATATTAAATGCCATCTCCTTCACAGAGAAGATGCGAACACTGTAATTCTCCTGTCCACGGCGCCGGGCTGTATTTTCGTAACCATAGTGGGGTGTGAGGTGCACTTTTGCGGGGTCTGTAGGTATTGACGGGGGGAAGGGGGGTGGATTTTGGTGGAGAGGCTTAGCGAGAACCAAACGAGGGGATTGGACTGGTACTCGTGTTGGGGGTGATAGCGGGGAAGGGATTAGTGGACGTTGCCGATGATGTAGGGGGGTACTCTGGACATGCGACGAGATGAGTTACTTTCAAAAAATTAGGAAACTTGATAGCGCGATATTTAATGTCCTTCAGGACATGTTCGCTTGCTGTCCAGCCACAGGGGAGGTATACTACAAATGGAAAATTTTAATTAGTCGCATGTTGAGACTCGTAACTCCCAAAAGCAAAGAAAGAGAAAAGGAAAACAAGACCACAGAACATTGCAAATCAAACACCCCAAAGAAACAAAACGACAACATAAAAATAAAGCCAGACTGACATCTTCCGTACCCCAACCTAGCCGCACTAGGCGGCAAGAGCATTATGTGCTGAAGATGTTTGCTCGTTTGCACACATGCTGTTCTTCCAATACAATATGAGTAAGCCATTCGACTTAGTTGATTGCACAGTGACTTACCATTTTCGAGTTTCTTCCTGGTGGGCATTCAAGCCTGCTATGGCCTTCTGCAAGTTTTCTGCATGGAAAGATTTTAGTTTAGTGCTATAACTGTAGTTGTTATTATCCCGCATCTAACCACTATAACAACATTTGTACAGCTTTAAGGATGAATGTAGATATAATTCTGTTTCAAACTCCAAGAAGCCTAGGAATTAATGAGCACGAAAGAAGTAGACTTCGAAGCGTAAGATTCGTACTTGTTAAAAGCCAGAATTATACAAACACCTATCGTTAGAAAAGCGATTGCGTGAGGCGTTAGTACCTCGGTCGTGTTGTGGACGTGATGATTGATGTTGTACACACGGCGATCGGTAATGTATATGGGTCGATTGATAATGTAGGTGCGCCCATCGATAATGTAGATGCGCCGGTCAATAAAAACATTCACTTGGTTCCCATCAACATCGTTGAATGACGCCGCAGGGGCATAGAGGAATGCAGGTACTTCCAGTAGCTTATTGATTTGAGACTCGTGTAAAGTCAACGAGCCACTCACCTTCTTCTGGCATGCTTTCGAAAACGTTGCGCTGCCATAAACTGATACGTAAGAGATGTGATAGTAGTATTAAAAATACGAAACCAACCTTGCAATATGATTCTTGAGATTACTGTTGGCGGACGGGTTTGAGTTGGTGGTAAACGATAACTGAGCAAAACCCCCTGCATACCCAAATTAATCTTGGTTCAAATGATTACCCGACATTATATTCTTCATGATTGAGCTGTTCCCTGCTCTGCAGAGTAAGTTCTCCCCTAGGGAATACTCGCTAGAGGTAGCACGTCCACAAGGTCACGTGATTATTTTAAAGAGTTCGCCCTAAGATCGATGAGATGGTCAGGCTCCTCTGTAGTTTCGAAGATGTTCTCGTAGTCGGTAAATCGATCTCGGTAAGCTGAGACTACCTCGATGACTGGTGTACCTGCGCGATAGATGTGACCTTTGACTTTGACGACCTATGCCAGCGTCGGTATTAATGACAGAGGCGATGCAAGCCTCTGAGTAGTACGCGTCTCCGACTTGCAATGGCTTGGCTCCATTGACCATACGGAAACCGTTAGAGGTGGACAAGTTTGAGTAGATCGCCGTCAATTGTGGTGGGAAAGATAGATCTCACGATTGCCTGTAAGATATTGAACTTACTAGCCAGTAACAATCATGAAGTCCAGAGGGCCATCATCGCATTTGAGCTTTTTACGGCCTGGAAGGGCCGGGAGATCTATAGAAAGTGGCGTGTTATCAAATTAGCGCTGAGTCTCGCAATAAAATAAAATAAACTGCGCGCACGGGCTTACCAGCTGATCAAAACATGTTCTCCAGTGAGGAGCCTAGAAGGTCCATGACCATTGTATTAGTCACATTCTGTTCCGAAGCATCACCCATAATATAATCTATAATCATCATTAAAATTTTGCGCCACAAAAGCACCGTCAAATCCACGCGAAGCGCAACATTGACTACCTGGAGAACACGTTCTGCCTCCAAACCGTTGTTAATTTTGAAGTCCGCAGAGGTCCTTGGCAATTGTGCAGCGGTGCTCGCTCTTTTTATTGAGGCTGAGACGAATGGGCGTCATGATGTCCACAAGGTCCGGAAGACGGTCCATTCGGCTGTTGAAGTCTGCTCACATAGGCTCGACTTGAGGAAACTTGAGCAATCCTGAACAAGAGTGTGCATGTAACCCAGGATATTGAACGCCATCTCCTTCGTAGAGATGGTGCAAACGCCATAACTAACTCTCGAATTCATGAGACCATGTTTGAAGCATCCATCAAACCGGCACCAGGAGTTCAGCTAAATCATCGAACAAGAAATATTTTACCCGATGACAGCACCAGCCAGGCAAAGATACTCGCCAGCTTTCAGAACGTCAGTGATTGAACAACCTCTCGAGCGATATTTTTGGCTTGGAGTAGAGGCCATTGTTGTTTGAAGACTGTGGTCACTGGAAGACAGAGGAAGTATCGCTTGCGTGGGACATGAGACGCGTAAAAAAAATTAACTTAGCGCTTTTAAAAGGGCTTGGGGCGGCCAATTTGTGCCTCGTTAGAACATGTTTGATCCAGAGCTAACTAGAGCAAATTACAAATGATCTAATGCGCGTACTGAAGTCGCTGCTGTCAACTTTATCTGGAGAATAGAGCTCTTTTTCCGCCTTGATAAGTTCATTCAACCGAATGCTGTCACGGTGTATCCCTTTGCTAGAACAACGGAGGTCAGTTGATAGTAGTCATTGATATATTTAACCCTTACAGATGATTAATGACGCCGGATCGTATGAATCTGCGAGGGCAAAGTGGACAGCCAAACCCGAAATCCTCCTGCTGGTAGGAAGGTGCTTCGGTTAGTTTGGCCCGCCTTCTCTCCCGTCGCTTGTTCTGTTTATGAAGCGTCTTCGGGTCAGGAATAGCGGTGCCACCACTGTGCGGGAGGCTCGAAGTTGGTGCTAAGTCACCTGTAGCAAATGACGAGAAATCGGCGCCGGCAGTCGAACCGACATGCGGGTGTGAGGTTATAGAGTCACCATCAAGGGCATGGCTAGAAATGGCTGGTAAGGGGGGTGAGCAGTCAGCATCATGGCCGGGAATTGAATGGGCCTTGGCTGGAGATGATGGGTGTGTTGTGCGCAGGGCCACAAAGGCATAATAAAGTGTTGTAAACAGTTGAAGGACATCTTGTCCAGTACCAGTGCATAAACGCTGCTGGCGAAGTTCACTCGCGACTTGACGCGTGCGTTGCAGATTCTCCATGGACACAAAGTCGCACGCAATCTTGATGCAGGCTACTGCGTTGCTCACCTGGCATCGCTCAATTAGTCCCGTCTGTTAAATCTACCCTGAGAATATGCAACACACTTGGTGGGCATATCCCGCAGGAATAAATATGGCCTCGCCTGGATATTGGTGAATTCTGAACGGTCGGACACCAGTGTCAAGAAGAAGCTGGAGCAGCGTCGGGGTTAGATGGATTGTTTGTGAATGGACCGGGTCTCCCGGGCCTTTGAAGCCTACAATCTTCCACAAAAATTCGCGAAGCTTTGGTAGATCATCTGGTGAGAACAGGTCCCACACAGCATATCCGACCTTTCCGTCTTCAAGATTTGCCGCCCAGAGCAAGATGTTCAGAGCATCTGTGACATCTAAATGAAGGTGCGTTGAACCTGAATGGCAATCGTCTTCGACAGACCCAAGTGCATTGTAACCCTTTGGCCCTATATGCGCAATTAGAGCCAGTTTCCATAGACCGCGACAACAGGCTTACCTAAATCAGGGACAATACCATTCCATGGGAAGTGCACTGCGAAATTCAAAACACCATCCAGTCGGGTGAGATCAGGAAACGGAATCGAGTTCTCAAAGTCCGCGAAGAGGTCAGGGAACATCGCGGCAAACTCGCTCGTGGGGGGCCAATCCTGGACAAAGAGAAATTAATCACTGCTAAAGAAAGGAATTGGTAATAAATAAACTTTAAGCTTCCAAATACCATCGGCCTTTCCGACAGCTTCGATAAACATCTTGAAAAAGTCGGCAACAGACATTGGTTTCGGTTTTCCGGTCTCGCAATTGACAACTGTCACTCTCTTTTCTCCATGTGCTTTCATAAAATAGGCTGGATCCCATGTTCCTTGCATCTGGATGTGTGTAACGACAACAGGCATTCCTTGGGCCCAGTAATGTCGAAACTCATGCATTGGGAAGTCCTGGTGACGGAACCTGGGTACATCTCGAAAGTTTATCGGAATTTTGAGGTATGACTGGGGCCTCATTATAATTCCTCAGTCCTGGCGTGTAAATGATGTATTGGAATTGCATACCTGGAAATGCGGTTCTCCATTGCATGAACAAGATCCTTGAGCTCGTCATCTTGAAATCTTGAAATTGGCGATAACGTGTGCGAGCATTCAGAAGCAGATATAGACAGCTGGCAAAGATAGATATATATAAGTCAAATTGGACGTCTTAAAGAAATACTTGCCACTGGGTCCTTGGCGCAAATGCCACAAAGTTCACAGCCGCAAGTTGTACAAAGCCAAGTTTGTGAGAATAACGTCGTCCGACAGACATCTATATATATGTCACATACATGTCTTGGAATAAAACAGGAATACGCACCACAAGTAACCCGTATAGTCACTTCCCTTGGGCGACGGATCAAATTTGGCTGACTAGTGTGTATTCGCTCCTCCAAAAGCTTTGGGAGTAGAATTTCAGCACACGCATTCTGGAGGCACCATCAGTAACAGTCGAAGTGCAGTGAACCATTGGGACGCACCAACTTCAATTCGATGTCCTCAGAGGTGATGGGCCTGTTGAAGACTTGTCGAAATTGCGGATTCTCTGAGTCTTTCAAGGTGTATCTAAAAAACATTGTGGCAGTATCTGTATCTACCGTCCTGCATCCTATTGGCCAGACAGTTTTAGGAGCAAACGACCTTGAATAGTTTAAAATTACCTTTAAACCGGCAGCCTTCATTTTGCCGCCCCACGCAAATAAGACATCTTGATAAATGCTTGAAATAACGTTTGAAAATGGGACAACGGAGTCTGGTGTTGCAAGGGAGACTCTGCGTGACGGAGCCTTCGGACATGCATTTGAAAGTCTAAGTTGATGTGACTTACTAATGTTCTCGGTGGCTGTGGCGTGGTGTGACGTGACTCGCCACGCATATATACCCGTGCCATCTCCCCCTAGTAGAATTTAATGCTTTTCGTACACTAGCAAGGGCATACATTTTATTTTGAATAGTAATTTTCCGATGTACATAGCATAGAAAACATGATACTAGGTAGGAAAGAATCTTGTAAAGTATACAGTGCGTCAAGAGCCGGCCGATGCGGGGAATAGATAATAATGATGATACGGCAGGACATTGGGAGCATGAGTCGAAGAAATCAGGCACAATCATAGCCGATGACCAGGTACAGCCCAGAAGAGCAGTGCGAGAGCTGCGATAAAAGCGGTAACGAGCGTAGAGACTCAGATGGCCCGTCCTAATAGTAGCTTTTGGACGTACGGCGCAGGGTACGGAAAGGTGTTGTTCGGATTGGCCAAGGAAGACGTGGATGGGGTCCAGTTCGTATTGGTGAGAAATGACTCACTGCCAGTAGGGCTCACCACCGCACCGTATATGGCAACGGCCGTACAAAATACGGTGCCGTACGGTGTGGACCGTACCGTAACAGGACCCGTACTCGCAAAACCCAGGCCGCAGAATACGGTAAAATACGGCCTTAACTACGCCGTAGCCGTATAGTAGAAGTTAAATTTGCTCAAAGCTTCAACGGCACGGTTACGGCCACCGTATACGGGTGCCGTAAAACCGTCAATACGGCGGATGGTGGAGAGCCCTAGAAATGAGGCAGAGAACAGCGATTGAATGGTATAAATAAGAAAAAGCGTTTCGATTTCGGCTGCACATCTAAGAAGATTAACGAGAATCCGACCGCCAGCCCAATCCAAAGTACAATCAACCCAACCACCAGTCACAAGTGCAGGCGTCAGATTCCCAAATGCCTTGCTTCTCAAGGATCTAGGAAATGCATCCTGCTCCATTGCCCTAAAGCAGCATTCCTTCTGCGCATGAAACATATCAGGAATCTGCGCCACCAAATTCGGCTCATTCTGTGTCATTGACTCCTGTGTACTGCTTAGCAGGAACGAGTGTATCCGCAATGATGGCGGAAGGTAGATCTCGTGGTTCTCCGACGAGTTGATGGCGTTACCGGCTTGCGAGAGATATCGGAAGAAGATGCGTTCAGCAGATGCGATAAGATCTATGCGAGTTATGGCGGCAGAGCGCGGTATGATAGTCGGTGCACGGGATGCGCGTTTCATGTTGAATAGCGTTGGTGTCAAACCTGTCAAGGAGAATGGTGTCGTAGATCGAGCAGGCTCGTACCCATCTACGGCCGTCGGCGGGGATACTGATGCAATTAGCGGATCTGCGGGGGACATGGCTTGTGGGCTTGTCGATTGAGCACCAACTCCGCATGTCTCACCCGTAGCAGCACGGTTACGTTTTTCCTGATCTGTCATCATCTCTCCTGTGCTCGCCGTGCTCCTCTTCGTTCCGCCGCCGTTTGGCATTCCCACCACCGTGCCGTAGACCCGGCGACGAGTATAGTCCCAGTACGCGGCCAGTCTTCATTGATAGCACGTCCCGATTTTCACACGTCTTTGAAATAAGCACGATAGAGGTTCTCATGCTGCTGGATATCCAACCGAGTCTAGGATGTCCTCTGCACCCTCCCGCTGCAAAAAATATAAAACATGAATAAATCTACGGGTGGTCGCGTTCTCCGTGACAAGACTTCTGCGAAGGATGGCAGTCTGTTCTTACGGCCGCTTGCCCAGTCACCGTGTTGCTTCTCGCCCCCGTCCATTCTTGCGTGCGCGGGGAATGCAGCGAGGCCGGCTGTCAAAGGTCGCTGGCACGGAAACATCCCGATATTCCTCAAAGATGTGACTAAAATAGGGCGTATACAAAATGATCACGACCTTGAAGTCATCTGTGTGGGAACTAAATGACCGAGCAGCACCATGGACGGTGACAGATATAGGCGACACAGTGACTTTCTGTACAGATGTTTGGGTGTATCGGGTGTGGTGGGGTGTGTGCAGAGTTGTGCATGATGTAGATGAGAGAACGTCAAGTGAAGGAGGGTTAGTAGTATACTGGGGGAGAAATTAGCATCAGAAGAAAGAGTCAACAGCGAAAACATACCATGATAATAGTCCTGGGTGAGAAAGAGTGCACAACACCAGAAGTAACAACGGCAGGCTTGACAACTGTGTGCGTGCGGAGCGAGTAGACCATGAACGAAGATTCAGCACTGTTGTGGACAGATGAGTTCACGCAAAATACATGAGAAAATGACTCACACCACGCTAATCGATGGCCTCTGGGACACGAATAGGATCAACATCCATGCAAGACGCAGGCCAATGTGATGGTTCGCAAACTTCCACCGGCGAGCACAAGGCCCGACCGGATTCAAGCCTGTATCCCCGCATCGCACGGCCCTGGACATTGCGCGGCCATGGAGTAAGTTATGATATCGGGCATAAGGATTCTTGACAACCTGAACTTCAACTTGGAAGTGATGAGCTGTGATGAGATACTTCGGAGTTTAAATTTTTTTTCATCAGGAGGCGTGCTTGGCCATTAAACGGGTCGACTCACGACTTTGCTAACGAGGTATATTGGAAGCCAACGTAAATATATAGAGATGCTGAAACATTGAATACAATCACAACTGTGACAAATACTAACGTGCCAATACTCAGGCCTCTATTCCCACAGGAGTTAACCCCATAGTCGGAGTACGTCGCGGAACTGAGGGGAGTCCTTGGCAAGCTGCTCGACGTTTAGAATAATTTTACTAAATTCCTTGAAATCCGTCTTGTCTTGCTCGTTGTCTCTCTTTCTTTTAGAGCTGGCATAGGCCTCATCATAGATGAGTGAGCGCAGCTGAAAATTCATTCAGTATCAGCCTTCAGACAGCTCTGAGCCGGATACTCACTATTGTAGCCACAGATGCCACCGCAACTTCAGGGGCTGGCTGGGTGACATCTATGTCAGCCGCTCCTGCACACTTGGAGATGGCACTGTAGATGCAGGGATGGCTAAATTTCACATTGTCGGGGTTTAGCTGGAAATTTTCAAATCGTACATTGAGTACAGAGAAATAATATTATGGTAACTGGCAACTCACATCTTTTTTTGAATAATTCCCCGTCTCCAATAAGCTTCTTGCCTGTGCCGCAGTCAAGTTCATAGCTTTGACTTTTATAGCCAAGTCCCTTTTGATTTGACTTTTGAACATCGCAAATTGAGATTTGACCTGCCAATGATCCAGTAAGCACAATGTAAATATGAAAGAGATTCATGCAAAGAAAGCCTTACATATCCTATGATGAAGGTCTGGTCAATCTCCTTCTCATCTACAATGCTCTGCGACTCCGCCGTGAAGTTAGGAAAATTTTCGACAGCTTCGGCATAGCGCGCCTCGGATTGTGTATACGACGTGTTAGAGGATTCAGGAAAGGCATAAGCCTTATCAGTAAACATAAAATGACGTATTCTGTCACGGGCTTTGTCTGCGATTAAACTAACTGCGGGGGCGTGGCGTTTCAGGAAACTCTGAGTATAGTATTTCTTAGTAGAGCTTCGCTTGGCCCGCTTCTTCTGCGGTCGCCGTCCAGCTGTGTCGGATTCTGGAGAGTTAGAGCGACGAGAGTCCGCTGCCGCCACCGCCGCCACATTCACATCAGCAGGCGACATTGTAAGCGTGCCCAGCACATTTTGTGGGAGCGATAAGTATTGAGAGTTTAGAACGGGCGAAGAGGTAGGGCTTGCGGATGTGGGAGACTCGCTTCTGCGACGCTTGGTCCCGGACCCCAAGAATCCCCCGACCGGTAATGCATAAACTATGAAATTTATGAATTAAAAAAGGCAAAAAGACAAAGACAAAAAGGACATTTACCCATTGCTCGCCCATACGTCATGGACAGCTTAAAATTTTCCTCGCCAACATAAAACTAAAAATGTTGAGATTGCAATATGCAAAGATTTCTAAACCCACTCACAGTCCAAAGAGATCCCTGATAAAGCCTTGATGTAAGAGCCACAAGCAGCATACCAATCTAAAAAATACAAACACTTCATAGTCAGTGTCCGCGGATGATCTACTACTGTACCATTTCGACTGGGCGTTCAGTCACGCGTCATGGCCGAAAAAAAACGGATCGTTTCAAAATTCACCTTAAATTGAAAGACAAATTTTCGGCCTTCTCGGAGTAAATTTCCGAAATCATGAACACCCGGTCGAAATGGTACAGTATACTTGGTGACGACTCACATCTATGGAGTTGGAGCAGTACAGTGGAAGTACGTGAACCTGTCCACTCTGCCCAACCGACCTTATTGATCCTAACATTCTCACTGCATCACTGTTGTCTACAACATGCACCTATTTAGATATCGACCAAAAATCAGTTATCTAAAAACATCAAAAGCAAGATCAATGATCCCACGCTCAATTGGTTATTTATAGCCTATTTATTAGTTGATATATAAATAGGATCTCAAGAATGTCAACTCACGAAGAATGGATAAGAAGTGCCGTCGACAGCGGGGATGTAGTAGCCAATAAAGGCCTGAGTACTGGTTATAGCAGAAAGATGCTGTATACCACCATAGTTGTCAATGACGACATAGTCGGCCTCCACATTCTCCGCCCCTTGGTCGATATTCAACTGGCCGTGGCCAGCGAAATCCTGATCGATATCAAGATTGAGACCGAGACCCATATCAAGACTTTGGATTTGATCGACATATTCTCCGAGCTCTCTGTTGTCTGGGTTCTCTGCGGGGTCTGTGGCGAGGGTGGACTCAATGCCCGGTAGGTTGGGCACATATGGAAGCCCAGAAAGTCTGATGTCGCCCAGGGAGAACGGATCCCGTAAGTCATTATCATCCAAGCCAGCATTCCACCAGTCCTCGTCATTTGATGAGTCAGCATTCCGGGCCTGAGAATCGCCGGCCTGAGAGTTGCTAGGGCTTGGATTAAAATTTAAGAGTTTGTCCCAGTCAGGGGAGCCATTAGGTTCCATGGCAGATGGCTGATGCAAGTGATGAGTGCTCAGCACAAATTATTAATTTTCGACCCCACTATCTGCTAGAGACACGAGGAGATAGTGCGGCAGCATATTTGAAAAACACAGCCAACCGGAAGACCCTGATTTTGTTATTGCCCCCAGCCCAGATGGCAATTAACAATGAGTAATTGTGTTGCAGTTACTGGTGCATGCCATTGCTATGATACCCGAGCCCTCGCAGTGAAATCAATTACATCCCTTCTGTGGGATGGCGACACGAACACATTTTTCCACGAGCCCACAGCTACCTTTTAAGTATATATGCTGGTGGCGTGTGAACCGAATCTCAGGATCTACTTATGCCTGTCTCATTTGTGTCCCACATCACTCCCCCGTCTCAGTCGTCAAGTATGACATCTGTTCAAGTTGCTCAACAAACTGTTTCCTCTATGATGGAGCGCTTAAGCACAGTTGATAATATTGATACCACGGATCCCCGTTTCCAGACCCACTCTCGCTCGGATGCTCAAATCCTTGAAGTCATCACTGCTGACCATCGGGTGCTTTTTTTCTCCCCTAATGAATCCCTTTTTTGGTCTTGCTGTCTCTCTTGGAATAATGCTAATTATTTTTGCATGCAGGGCTTGATAATTCTACCACATTCTGTGGTTCGCTGCGTGCCCAGAGGCGACATAAGGCAGTTACTCCAAGCCCAGTGGCTGGAGCATATGGCAGAGGCTCGACTTTTGGCCGATCATTCTCGAAAGGAAGGGATCCAGTTCCAATTAGCGCTCATCAAACAACGACAAGAGCGTGCACAATTGGAGGTTGATATATATGACGACGTTCTAGGGCAGCTTACAGAAATTGCTGCCAGTAAACCCGGTGAGCTAACTTCGACTTCGAGTTTAATTATGCTAAATATAAAAATGTTTTCAAGCACTTGTACAGTAAACTTGAAAGTTCCCACCGCGTGGAGCTTAAATAGGCCATGTGTGCCATGCCACATACCTCCCTTTTATCCAGCCGTATCATTATGAATGTCTGTGTTTGTTTCAACCTTTCTTTGTGCTGTAGCTATCTTGTACATCAGGGCATGTAACATCATTGCAGTTCACTTGTCTTGATTTGGAGCGCTTTGCCCCTCATACTCATACGATGGAGTTCGCCTGTCAGATCTTACTGTTTCACTTGTTTCGAGCCACCTCCTTAACCTGGCAATGACTCAGACCTCGAGCGCTGTATCAAGAGTGCATGATTTTATAGTATCCGATTTAATATATATACATTCGTCATGCTCAGGAAACAGGCCAGTTACATCATCATCGTGTTGCGGCAATAACAATTTTTTCAGAGCTCGAGGATATCTCAGACACGTCCCTACACCTCATCCAATGTAAGATCAAGAATCTCCACCTTCTTCGGAATGCACTCATGCATAGGAAACATCCTGCGTGACACGACCATCCCACACTCGCACTGCGCAAATAATGCTCTAAACTGTTCACCAGTCAGCCCTGGACGGATCCATGTATCTAGCCGATTAACCAGTTCACTGGTGGACAACGCAGCAGCAGGAGGTGGATTGAATACGGGCAAGACCACTACGTTTCCGAGTCTGTCATCTAGACCAGAATTATTGCTCACTGTTGCACTCACCCTTCCGACTTTTTTTAGCACTATGAATCATTGGCGACGCGCTGGCTCCAGATGCAGTAGACGCAGCACCTGCTTGTGGCTGCCCAACAGCATTGTTGGTCAGGGGTGCATCCACATTGCCGGCTGAACCTGGTTAGATAGTATATCGGGTGACAATCGAAGCATAGACATACCTCTACGGGGGTAGCATTTTGTAGGTATGTTGGCTCGCACATATATTGGTTCTAGAGGCACTGTTGGATTGCTTGTCATTGGGCAGATGAAACGGACTGTCCTGAGCTGACTTACCAAAGTACCCACATGATGCACGTGTAGAGCCAAATTTTGCACATGACGCGACCCAAAACCCACTATATGGCCCTGTGGTTGCCACGTAGATGACTGATTCTGTAACAGTATCCGCATCGGCATCACAAAGGCAGGAAGGGAATTGGAAATCATGCGAGGCCCGGTGGTCGGCCAGACTATACAGGCCCACTCGCTCATTGTGTTTGTCTAACGGCCTGGCAGCATCGTCGATTGAGAGTCAGAGCCATTCTTACTAAATACACGCTTACCATGGCCACACTCTAAGAGCTTTTGTTGCCCTGTCGTATTCAAGCACTCCGCCCTGGTATGTTAGGATACGGTCAAGATAATCCTGAAGACGGGGTGGCATTGGGGCTTGAGACTATGGGATGTCGTTCGTTCGAATGATTGGATACACCCGTTTGTCGCAATCTTTTATACAGGGCAAGTTGTGTTTGTCCCTTTGTTTGGTTTGGCTGATAGCAGACATCGATGGCTGATGGCACCCAGCACACAAGCTTGTCGATGGCACCCAGCGTAAACTTCTCGTCACGTGTAATTTCTATATGATCCCATGGTCGAAGCAGCCTTCGTCTGCTTGTGCGGAAGGTCGTTCCAGCAGGAGTATGCGTATGGGAAACACCAGCGCTGTTGCCAGAAGACCAAAAAGCGGCTTTCAGGGGCGCTTAGCAGGGCAAAAGAACTTTGGAATGCAAAGCGACAGAAACGCACCCACGACGTACCAGGTCCTGTGCATTCAAAAAATAACACCGGTATGGTAGCTGACCCCGCCCCCGATGATGTGCAAGATGCGAGTAGCTTGGATCTCTATGGCCAGGAGGTATTTATATTCTCCCCAGCATGTTTAGGCACATCCTAAAATTTGAAAGCAATTATGCCTTCAGATTGAGCCTGAGCGCATGGATTCTGCTCATACCGTTACTGATCCACATTCCCAACCCTCAATGGTGGACGATGACTCGATGTCCCTTGCAGAGCGTCGGCCTCGTAGGGACAACCGTCAGATGCCTAAACGCTTCAGAGATCTGTTGCCTCAGTCTGGACCTTGCTTGCCTACTCCTCCATCTCTGGCGGCCTCTCCAGCACCGCCCGCCAACGTTACAACTCTACAATCTCGTGTCTGTCAAATATTCCGGACACCAAAGAATATATTTGGTCTTGTGCGTCAGTATTTCGGCCTGCGATTGCCCCTTTCCGATCCCGAGGAGCTTGTTACCCTGGAGGATTTGTCTTCCACTACGACTCCAGCTGGCATCAAAGTTAACCCACCGCACAATTCTTCCCCCTTTTATCCCTTTCCCAATGAAAGCTCTTTCCGTCTAGGTGATTGGTATTGGAACGGCGGCGTACAAAAGTCACAGCAATGCTTCAAAGATCTTGTTGACATAGTTGGGGATCCCACTTTTAACCCCTCAGATATTCGCCATACTAAGTGGGATCGCATTAATGCCACTCTTGCTGGTGATAAGGAGGCAGATTCTGAGGACGAGGGGCACTGGATGGATGCTGAGGACGCTGGATGGACCAAAACGCCGGTAAAAATATCTGTGCCGTTCCATAGCAGAATGAAAAACCCGGGTCCCCGTGATTATGTTGGTGCTGAGCTGTACCACCGATCCCTGGTCAGTGTTATCAAGGAAAGGGTCACTGACCCGCATGCTGGCCCAAGACTTCATATGGTGCCTTACGAATTGCTATGGCAGCCCGCACATCTGCCTAATGAAGTGAAAATGTACGGAGAACTCTATACCTCACAGGCGTTTCTGGAAGCCCATCGTGCACTCCAAGATTCTCCTGGTGAACCAGGATGCGATTTGGAACGCGTGGTCATCGCGTTAATGTTGTGGTCCGACTCGACACACTTGACGTCTTTTGGCGACTCGCATCTCTGGCCACTGTATTTATACATTGGGAACGAGTCAAAGTACCGGCGATGCAAGCCCTCATGCAACCTGTGCAGCCATGTGGCATACTTTGAAAAGGTGGGATAGCTCTTTTATATTATTGGGGTCTTCTTAACGTGGTCCTGGTGCTGCAGCTGCCTGACGATTTCAAAGATTTTGCCACGGAGCACGCTGGGAGATCTGGACTCAAGGATGCATTCCTGACCCACTGCCGTCGTGAATTTTTTCACGAGCAAATGAAGATAGTCCTTGACGAAGAGTTCATTGAAGCCTGGAAACATGGCATCGTCATTATGTGTCACGATGGAATTCGGCGGCGCTTTTACCCCCGTTTATTTACATATTCAGCTGACTATCCAGAGAAGTAAGCATATTTTATTATGCCCTCACACTTTCGTGGGTTTATTAGTAAAAAAAACAGGATAATTCTTGCCAGCATCAGGAAAATGGGCTATTGCCCTTGTCCACGCTGCTTGATTCCAAAAGATCGCATCCGGAACCTTGGAATGGCGCGCGATCGGCAACAGCGCTTGACTTTAGCGAGGGTTGATGACGAAACTAAGCGCTTCGTCATTGCGAACTCAAGGAGGCTGATATATGAAAGAAACTACGCCGTTGACAGCAGCGCTCTGGAACGTATACTCAAAGATCAATCCTTGGTTCCTACATCGGTAAGTGCACATGTCTTGTCATATAATCTGTGATCATTATATATATATACTCTAGAATGCCTTCTCAGAAAAACTCCAGCCTCTTGGTTTCAGCACATTTTCCATGTTGGTCGTTGACTTAATGCATGAATTCGAATTGGGAGTTTGGAAGTCTCTCTTGATACACCTTTTGCGAATGCTCTCGTCAGTGAATCCTGCTCAACTTCATGAGCTTGATCGGCGGTAAGTGCATTAATTCAAATCGTCATTCCACACTTCTAAGCCGTATGGATATAGCTATAGGCAGGTGCCAACTTTTGGTCGGGATACCATTCGAAGGTTTAGGTCCAATACCTCTGAGCTGAAGAAGATGGCGGCTCGAGATTTTGAGGACCTCTTACAGGTGCGACCATCATTCATACATCATGGCACATTGATCTGATAGACTCGTCAAGTGCGCCATCCCAGTATTTGACGGCCTCCTTCCAGAGCCACACAATAGTGCTGTCATGCGGCTGCTGTTCATATGTGCTCATTGGCATGGTCTGGCCAAGCTTCGCATGCATTCTGACCTCACACTTGATATCTTGGATGAGCTCACCACCAGCCTCGGCGAGGCATTTCGCAATTTCCAACAGGATATATGTCCTTCCTACCACACCAAAGAACTTCCCCGTGAGGCCAACGCCCGCCGGCGTCGTCAACGTAAGCCCAAGAAAGATGGCGGGTCTCGCAGCGAGCCTAAGAGAGGTGACGAGTCTCGCAAAGAGCCAAAAATGAAGGTATTCAATATCCAAAGTTATAAGCATCATTCACTAGGAGACTATGTGGAGACTATTAGACTGTTTGGTACTACGGACTCTTACAGCACAGCTGTGGTAAGTGCTACATCCAGTCCGTTAAATGCCCTTCTCTAAATATTTGGTTTAGGGCGAACTCGAACATCGTACACCAAAGAAAAGGTACCTCCGCACAGACCGGAAGAGATTTGTCAAACAATTGACACAGATCGAGCGACGCCAAACCCGCATCCGGCGCATAAGGCAAAAGTTCTCCGCCCAAACTCGCACTTTGGAAAACGTTGCAACAACTCCTGATGTTCACCACCATATAGGTGTATCGCAGAACCATTTCGAGCACATAGGAACATTCCTTCGCACACATGCCGAGGACCCGGCAGTCAAGGTAATGAATTCTGCTGAAACATTGCCATCACCATTACTTATTTAAATCCAGGATTTCCTCCCTAAACTGAAGAGCCATCTCCTCCCTCGAATAAAAACTATACTGGCAAGCGAAAATGCCCCAATATCTGAAGAAACACCCGGGCTTGGGACCAGCGCACTACAAACATCGACCAGTTCCGAACTCGACAACGTAATCTTCAAACACGATCGATTCTATCGTCACAACATCATGCGTATCAACTACACTACGTACGACGTCCGCAGGAAACAGGATACTATCAATCCCGCAACTCCTCACCGCGATGTCATAGTGATGGCTGAAAATGATGACGATTCTGAGCACCCATTCCTTTACGCGAGGGTTATTGGAATTTTCCATGCCAATATTATCTATACAGGGTCGCCAGCTGTCGATTATCGTCCTCGCAGACTCGAATTCTTATGGGTAAGATGGTATGAACTGGACCCCAAAGCCCCAGCTGGGGGGTGGGCAAATTTAACTCTCGATCGACTACGATTTCCACCCATGGCGACTGAAAATGCTTTCGGATTCATTGACCCGGCCGACGTGGTGAGGAGTAGCCACATTGTCCCTCAGTTTGCTGCTGGAAAGCGCTATGTAAGCGAAGGATTGTCCCGATGCGCAAGGGACTCGGGTGACTGGAAAAGCTACTACGTTAACTGGTGAGTTATTTTGCAAGATAGACATTGCAACGCTGAGCTAACATTTATTACTAGTTTCGTCGATCGTGATATGTTAATGCGCTATCACTGGGGCCTTGCTGTAGGCCACGTTTATACCCACCAGCGGAAATCGGATGCTGCGGTGGGCGAGTCCCGTCGCAATGACATGAGTCCCAGGTCCAATAACGCCCACAGTCCAGACGAAGACAACGGGAGTCCAGGGGATCATGAGTCACATATGAGTGGCGGCTCCCATCCAGGTACAGAGGTTCCAAATATCTGGACTGAATTGGAATATGAGGACGATGAACAGGAGTATGAATTAGATGAATCAGATGATGATAGCTGTGATTGGGATGAAGAATCAGGCGATGAGGATAGCAGTGATTGCAGCGATGAACAGGCGGCGTTGGATCTTGATGAGATGTATGGTACATTTGACATTCACGACGAAGATGATTGATCGAATATCGATCGGTCTGCGATAGTGTCGTCGATACCGATGAAGGTTTGGGAGGCGTTTGATGCAATAGTTTTCCGGTCTGTGATAGTGTCGTCGATACCGATGAAGGTTCGGGAGGCGTTTGATGCAATAGTTTTCCGGTCTGCGATAGTGTCGTCGATACCGATGAAGGTTCGGGAGGCGTTTGATGTGTTGAATGAGGTATGCAATAGCCCATGATTGTGTCATTGATATTGATAAAGAAGATTCGGGAAGCGTTTGATGTGTTGGGGTATGCGATAGTTTCTCGGTCTGTGATAGTGTCGCCGATATCGATAATCCCAGAACGGAACACAGAGCGCAGCGCGAGAGCATCTGTCGGGGTGGAACTATCTAAGGATCAGACAATGGAATTTGTACAATAAGGATACCACTCACTGCACATTCATCCGCCGCCGATGTGAGCGTGACACAGAGACTTCATGGAGCGGGAGGGCAATTCATAACAACGACATTATCGGTCACGTGACACGACACGTTGAACGTTCATGTCGCGTTGAATGTTGGTGTTGTGTCAGTAGTCAAACAATCCGCTAATGTTGCGGGATTGTATTTATACCAGGGAAAAAGCCCAGCAGTTGGACTCATTCCTGATATATGCAAGTAGAATGCTTGTGTGCAAGTTACATGCTTAAGACACAAATCAATACCAAATCTGGCCGGTAAATGAAAGACAAGGCCGATGGGCCGTTACCCCCACCTAGCACGGGTCCCTCCATTTGGCTTGTGGCGAAACAGCCAGTCAGATAGGTAGAGACATCATGGTCTATGAAGAAGTAAAAGATGGCATGATTCGCCTAAACAGGTTGAGACGCAAACAAGAACAAACTGAACTGATCATCGCGATAAGGCTTATCTCGAGCCTCTCTCCTCCATCGTCTCCATCGTCGCATTATGCCCTCTCGTCCAGTATACGTTGTACCTTGTGGAACTCGGCTTCACCCCAAGGACAAGTATTTCAGCGGTCTAAAGGCACCCGCCAAATACTTAGGGTATCGTAAAGACCGGGATCTCAGTGATACCATGCATGTTACATGGCGTGCAGATTTCATACATGAACTACTCCAGAAGGCTTTCTGGGTGTGTTGTTTAACTTCTGGTATGTTTCTGCTAATAAGTTGATACCGCAGAGGCAAACGATCCCTGCGTGGATCACATTTTGTATGGGTGGTGTGGAAGTGACGATTGGCGAAGCAGCCAGTATTTTTGTTGATGTGCTTTGGAGTCGGTCTCAAGGTGCAGATGCTGAGGCAAAGGAAATTCTCGATAATATGCAGGATGATATTTTGAATCGTGAAGTGCGTATTTGTACCCATCCAATCAAGTTGAAATTCACTGATTTATTCACTGCGAACCCGTGCGGATGTGTATGGTGTAACCAGGTCAGTGTGCCACCCAAACTCAATCCATTTGTGTACGACGAGGACTCAGATGTGGAGTCTGTTTCTGGGGAAGACTCCGACGACTCAGACGACTCGGACGATGAATCTTCTTCTGACTCTGAGTCAAGTTCTGATAAAAGCTTTGTCCCCTCGGACTCCTCAGATGTGCCTACAGATTCAGAAGGCTCATCTATGGAGGTTGACCCTCTGGATGAGGATGAATTGGGTATATTGACTGCTCGGAATGCTAGGAAATGGTGCAAGAGATGGCTGAGCACCCCAAATAGTCAAACATTGGCTATGACAAGGTGGCGTGATGATTTGCAGAATTATCATTTTTGTACCGAAGTCGCAGAGGTAAGTTACAAGGCCATAATTCTAATATATTCTAACTATGTGTTTGAGGCCGCTGAATCCAGTATGGGTGAGAGGCAGGAAGCCGCCGTGACAGCACTTCGGGAGATGAGGGCAGTGCAAAAGAAGTATTATGATAATAATTCTTGGAGGCGGCGAGTGAAGGTATGATGTTAATTTATGTTCGGATGTCATTTCATTAACGTGGTTTGGAGTCGGTGGGATTGGCTCAAGTGATTATTGATATATGCAAACCTGGTACATTCAATGAATGGACCCACCCTCTCATTATTGAGGTGTATCGCATGTATTGCTGGCGGGACACTCTTAGCATGATTTTATTGCGTTGGACCCATGTAGATGTTCGGAACAACTTTCCTACAGAGGTTTCATTCTCTTTTTTATCATGGCATGACTATGGCTAATCCTTTACTTGTAGTGGGAAGTGCGGACGGGGCGCTTTGAGCATGTAGATGCTGAATGGTTTTTGGTGTACATTAGTGGAGATGAATACCTCATTCCAGGTCTTGCCCAACCATCAGCAGTTTTTTTCTTATTGAGCTTAGCCAACTTTCTGGAGCATTGGCATGTTTGGCTGATGCCAGCTCTTTTGCATCGTGGAAAACCAGTAACATATATTTAATCTTTAATTCTTGCAGAATATTAACATGTGTATGACAGGCAGATAAATGGAATCCTGAACGGCTGTATAGGGAGATCATGGCTATTGACTTTCAGCATTCAAAGCAACTGACCTTGATCCAACCGGCTGCGGAATCTTCACTGCAGCCAAAAAACAAGGACCATCGTCAGCCTTTACATCCTCGCCTTGCCTGTATCATTGAAGAAACACTCAGTGTTCGCAAAACTAATGAGTATATGCGGCAGGCTAGTGGTAACCAGCGCAAGGTATTGTTCATTCCTGTTATATTGATAAATAACCATATGATTCACATCCTGCCTTTTCCTGCAGCCATGTGCTAATTGTGCTGGCAAAACTGAGTCAGAAAAATGTGTTCGTACATGGAATGTTAAAGAGCGTGATGTGGATTATCTATTGGGTTCTATTATCACCTGTGCAGAGGCAGGAGACGTTCTTATATCTAAGGTATGCATTTGTGATAGATTTGAAGCATGTTATTTGATATTTTCATTGGTAGCCTCCATCTCGTAAAAGCAAGCTCCAGAAGAAGACATCTCAAGCTCCTGAGGTGCACTCTCCTACATCTCTAGGATTGCAACCCATCGCCCATCGCCCTGAGGTCTACAAGACCTGTGGAAGAGATATTAATATTTTGATTGATCAGGCTACTGGCAATGAAGTGATATTGCATTTATTTTCCTTTTATAATTTACTTTATTGAATTCTCTTTCCAGGTTGGTGGTGTGCAGTTTAGACCACCTGCATGCAACAGTAGGATTAATGGACAGATGTGTGACCACCACCATCAGGCATGCCAGTCCAAAGCAGTTCGTCGAGGCTCAACTATAGAAGCTTTTGGTTATGGTAATATGTATGCAATTGGCTCCCGCCAGCCACAAGGTGGCAGGGGAGGGGATACATATACTGAATATCCTCAGCTTTGTGCTGAGACCCTACAAGATATTAAAACATTGTTTTACTATGCTCAAGTGTAATAAATAATGCACTGATTATTTCCATTCAGGATTCAGATGCTCTTGATTCAATGATTGGGGCCACCTCACCATCTGTTTATCAAGAGCTGAAGCAAGTTACTGCAGATGCTGAAACAAATCGTCTTGGTTCAACTGGTACTAATTTGTATTATTGCAAGGATTATATGAGTTCACAGCACAGAGACAATGATGCCACATGGTCTTTGTGCATACAGTTGTCAAAATGTGGCCGTCCAGATGAATTCAACTTCTCATTCACTCAATGGGGTGTTTATATCATTACAGAGCCACAATGTATCTGGTAAGTCTGCATTTTGCAATTCATAACAAAACAATATATAATTATTACAGGTGGTTCAATGCGAACCATGTTCATGGTACCATTATGCCCAGGCAGTCTTCAATTGATGCACCCAGCTCAAACAATGTAATCCATGCTGCCAGTAATGGTAGCCACAAAACTGTTCGTAACAAAGATGCGAGGGCAGCATTAAATCGAAGGAGAGTGAGAGTCAGTTATGGGGAAATGGCAAGGCATTGGTCCATAGAAGAGGATGATGATATGACTGGATCAGAATAATTTTTGATTTTATGAATGGACAAAATATAATGTAAAATATTAAAAAAACTAGCTAGCTGGAAACATGTGTTCACAAATCTGCAAGGCTGAGATCCAAATTAATCTGTAAGAGTCCATATTACGAGTATTTATGTATGGAAGAGAGTTGAGCTGTGAGTTCAAATAAATGATCTGATCTTCGGTAAGTGGACAACCTGGTGCATCAACATCAACACAAGTCATTCTCTCTGGTCGAACAAATTTGAGACGTGACAAGCAACAAAAACCAGAAGATGGACATACCGACCCCATATGTACGACCCACGCAAAAGGCCTCTCACCACTTCCATCCATCTTGCAACAATACCATTCTCTATACCATGATCGCCTCGCATGCGGCTAGGGACACCATGCACCTGAACAATGTCTTCGAACAGTGCAAATACAGTCTCAGCTCGATTGTTATTGCTTGCGCGAATTCCGGTGATCAAACGTGAAAACCCGTCGATGAAACCATGAAACACAATTTTCCACCGTATGAGCCCTGACCAAATGAATGAGTTTGTTGAAAAGAAGTAAGGGACAGATCAAACTTGCCGTGTTGCCCATCGTGATGCCAAAGAGAGTTGGGGCCGGGTACAGAATACACCCGGCGTTGAATGCGTCCAGGACCGAAAGATGATGCCGGGGCACCATGAACTCGTGCATATGAGGCTTGAACTCTGCTTCGGGGAACGCGGTGTCCTAGGTGCTTGAGGTGACCGTTGATCATGCACCGACCGAAGTTTGGGAATATATCCACAATCTGAGCGGTGATCTCGTCTAATTCGTCATCAGATATGTTTGATGTGGACCCAGACGATGAGCCATAAAACCTGAAAATAGTGCCATCATCATGTTCATATTCAACATAGACAGCTGGCCCAGGCTCTGCCAGGCCGTATTCTAGAGCACGCCGACGAATTGTGCGGGCAGAGCAATCGAAGATCTGCGTTAGGTGTGATGGGCCACGCAGACCAAGTGCCATGGCCAGCATTCCTGGTGGAATTTGAATACTTGGGCGCCCAGGCCCTCCAGTCTGTACAGTATATGACGTTTGAAGAGGAGGGGCGTCAGGTGGGTCAGACGAGCGCAGAGCCGCATTGTCAAGACACGCGATCATGTCGCAAATGCTAGTGTCGATAATGCTGCGCTCATGACTTGTAATGATAGCGGTATGCTTATATAGCTATGAGTGACAAGTCATACCATGATATTGTTTATAACCCACCTGTTCTGTCAGTGCCAGCAATCGAAGGCAGTCCTGTTTCTGTACTCCAAGACGCGCAGCATCTCCCATCTGTGTACGCAGTGCGATCCCCACGGAGCGGCCTAATTCTGTGTGTGCAGCGCGTATCGTGTGCAGAGGAACTGGCATTGGCTCCATCTTGTGAGAGCGAACCAGACGGGTGGAGGGCAGTGGCTGGGCACAGATTGCAATGTAAGCGCCTGGCATAACCGCATCAGTGCGAAACAAAAACAAAAAAAGATCGCCAAACATGGCCAAATAGATCGGTCGTGCTTTCACCTTTGTCTTGATTTTGAGTTCTGACTACGCACAATAACTTTGCCTTCGCTACTGGAGTTTTACTTAAGCGCGAACGTATTTAGATGTGGTCAAGGCAAAATCAAAAATACCATTGACAAAAGTGTATTTTGCAAGCCAAAATTATAAAGACGGACAGAATACATTATGTCCAATGAAGCCCGCAATAGAAGCCCGCAATAATTGATAGTTTTGTTGACTTGATTTTCCTTCGCCATCCATCCACCGCTGTTATTTAAGTTGGCGCCACCGGAACCGATTTGGACACCGCCACAGTGAGGCTGAGTGAGCACTGGCACCTACTACTGCTTCGCACCTTCGTTCCCTTTCCTCCGCCCCATTCCCTCAGCCGATGCTGAGCTGGTACCAGGGTGCAGGGAGAGGGTTTTGGCCATCCATATTCAGTAAGAGGCTTTACGAGGGGATGGGAATTCTGGTGGGTGATTGTGAGTGCTAGAATTATCACTTATACTGATGAATTAGCCACTAACTTAGAACTTTAAGCCCGTTCCCCGGATGGATGCCACCAAGGAGCTTACTTGTCATACGATGGATAGAGAGTTGGCATGCTTATTCAGATGAGCCATAGCAAAACTGCAAGTGCGAGAGTCTCAGACGACGATGCTTCTGCCGCACCGTGTAGTCTTGCTCCGGGATCTTTCTGAGCCTGACCATGGCCGCATACAAATGTACTTGGACCACTATTCCGTTGGGCCGTTGCAGTGACTGGCCTCAGGTGCAGCATCTGTGCAGCAGCAAAATCACTTTGCCCATTCCTGGCGTAATACACTCCCCAATCCCCCTGGTGGCAACAATTTTTAAATCCTTCATAGACCGACGACTAGCCTAACCCGCATTGCGTCAACCCCTTTATGCCGTGATTTTGAACACTTAGGCAGCGGCTAAAATTAGAAGATGCTGCACCCATTCTTCCCTAACCGTATTCTATCGCCTACTCTCTGACGCGATGCGCCCCGTGGCATACCTTCCCCCCACTCCAGCCCAAATCCTTCCTCGTAGTCTGCTCAACTTGGGCAATTGTTTGCGATGACTGCGGAGTTTACAAGTGCATGGGAGGCTTCGAGGTATGGTGGGGAAGGTGCCGAGGGATTGTGACTTGGAGCAGTTCTGTGTCTTCGGCGGCTTCCTTTGAGCATTTTGTATGGGCGTAGAGTCATCATGTGCCCTATATTGCTCGCCGGCCAATACTGTGGCTGTATCTGTAAGCTTATTACTTAGTTCCGCCTTGCGTTGTCTAATGTCTTGGCGCTCTGGCTCATCGCTTCGTTAGCTATCTCCATTGCACCCCACACATGCTCTCTTGCGAACCTTTCTTCACAGTTAAGTTGGAAACCGACTCATGGCCGTGCGGCACCCGATTTTTAAATGTATGAATCATCGCGTGGGCACCGTCTCTCAGTGTCCATCCACGAGACTTAGCTCGGTGCAATATATGGTTCATCAGCCAAGTTCGAATTTGCTTAACGTGCAACTGGATCCCAGCTCATGCTATACAGTGGATGCCCTATTGAACGGTACGAATACAAGAAGGTTTCGGTGCCAGGGATCATGAAAATAGGTGAATCAATATGTTGGGTTCAAGCCCCACTAAATGGTATCGGTGTTGTTACAGTTATCCCAGTCATCGCTCCCATAGGATCGATCTGGCGAAGATGCCATCCAATCCGCTTGAGAGACGGACGGACAATTGTCGGCGGATTCGCCAGCAAGATAGTTTGCATGTCGGGTATCTGACAGACGGCACTCGTTGATCCAATATGCGCGATAGTGTGCTGCAGAACGCCTCTGCTCAGCGTTCTCGACCTCTAGCTGAGCAATCTTTTCCCTTGCCTCTATGAGGTCTATCTGGATGTGTTTCGTCGTGGCCTCTAAGCTTGCCTGCTGATCAGCGTCTGAATTTCTTTCTTCAGTGTCGGCTCCTTGCCTCGAAGCACAGCTAGTAGACTTACTATCGTCAGTCTGCACGGCAACACATCGGCTGGGCTTGGGTTTATGCGGCATACTATGATAAATGATGATTGTAAGTTTCGTGTGTGACGCAGTGTAGGTCGCGATCGTACCCACTTTTCATCAGTGCCCTGTGCCAAATCAATCTCCGCAACATCTGTTGCATTCCGAGTCTGTGCCTGCAAGATCCGGCTTTGCGTTGCCCTCCTGCATGACAGATTAGTGAGTATAGGTTATATCTTCGTCCGAATGCATACCTCTTAGACCCTATTGGGTTTACCTCCGCAGCAGCAGTTCTTTTCAAGTTTACCTTTGAGTGCGACATCATTAGATCCAACTGAGCGAGACAACAATGTAATAGCAAACTGGTGCAATTTTAATACTGTTTTCACGACGGCCACCAGCAATGGCAGCCAGCAGCGATGGCAGCCCGCAGCGATGGCAGCCCGTAGCGATGGCAGCCCGCAGCGATGGCAGATGGCAACCAAGAAAATCATACGATTCACTGATAAATCACCGTATATAAGACACCGCAGTGCCATGGATATGATATTGTGTGTCCTGTCGTTTTACTCGCTCCCCATAGCTATGTCTGACCCTGAGGCCAATTCTGAAGGTAGCCGGAAGCGCGCAAGTGCCCTTGAGCTAGGTCCAAGGAAAAAGGCGTGAGCTCAAGTTCCTATGATCTGCCGGCTGTTTCGCCAATCCCTTTTGACAGCTGTATCACCGATCCCCTGGTTCATCACGGCCGCCATTTCTGCCGGACAGTCCATGCTTTGTGCAATATTCAAGCTCTATTGACAAATGGACTGCTGAGGAGTGTCGAGTTAGCTGAAACACCTGATGAGAGCTTTACAACCGAGCAAGCTGCTATGTTATTCACCAAAGCTTTCTTACTGATGTGCAACAGGGAACGGCGCGAGCACAGTATATACCAGGAGCTTATGAAGACCGTTCCAGGTCTAGAAGAACGGCTTATGACAAGTTCTGAGGACGAACTCTCCATCGTTGCTGAGCTGGTGATTATTGAATAATTTGTCTCTTTCTGCCGGCTACATCTTAACTATGATCCCATAGATCCGCAAAGGGGCATCCGGTGCGCGAGGCGACGACACAAAGAGCCTCAAGGGAGCTGTTTTAGAATGGATCACGCCCAAAGGACAAGTCCTCAATCCACCCCTCAGTCGAAATGCCAAAGTTGATCGAGGATTCAACCATGAACGCACAGGAGCGCTGCTATGCCCTACAGGTCTGGATTGGGCAAATCAAGAGTATGTGTACTTTCATTTCACAAGAAAAGGGACGTTAACTTTTTGCAGCGTTAGAGGAAAGTTGAAGTCCGGAGAGATGCAGGTTAGTGGTGATCAATGGCCAATCTTTCTCTACGCGGGGTTTGTCTACGATTCTGAAGACCCTTGGAATGGGCTCCTGCGAAGTTCCCTTATTGTTAGCGTGAGCTCCTAGTCCCTCTCACAGATTATTGTTTTTATATATAATGCCTAGGCTTTCAAACATATTTTCACCTCCCCGAGCTCAGTTGATAAAGAGCCCAAGGCCACGCGTTCGGGGAATGCACGCATCCATGGCATGACGCGCGTAACCCGAGCCTCCGTCGTGTACGTTGCCACTCAGGCAAGCACCGTTATTCCATTTGGCGTAAACGACTACTGATTGCGCCAATTTACATCGCTACCAGGTTCGCTTCGCATTGAGCTCTTCTCCGGTATTCTCTCGCACGGATACCGTCACCGACTCCGAACGCTTTTACAACAGCCTCCTCGAACTACTGGAAGATCCCGAAGAAAAACAAGAAGTGGAAGAACTGTTGACTTGGTGGAATAGGTGAGTTATGGACATAGTAGGTTGCCGGTTGATTAATTTATTGTTATGGACAGACAGATATTTCCGAATTACTCGTCGGCCCAACGCCCCATCTCTAAGAACTGTGCGCTGGCAAGGATACGGGAGAAGCGGGCGGCTTTAAAAGCGGCCGCACAATTACAGTTGCCTTGAATCCGATTCCAATTCATTGGTAGTTTCGTAGAAATGAAGTAAATATTATCATTTCGGCAATGCACCATTTAACTGTGATTTAATGGCGGGATAGTTATCGTTTATATATTACTCTGTTGCTATTTCGAGATCAGCAACCTGTAATCAATCCACAATACTAGCGATGGACGTGCAGCCCCACACCGCTCCACTACATGCAGATAATTTTTGACCATACTGCCTGGGGTTTATCATTCCGTGTAATCTCGTCCCATCCGGCAGAAATTCGCCAACGTTGTTACCAATTTTTATCGTCCTGGTTGAGATTATCATCCGTGTAATTTCGTCACACCTGGCAGAAAGTCTGTCACCCAATATATACGTGTACAGCTAAATCAGATTCACACACATTGGTTACGTGTCGACAATCAGCTACCATCCTGGCTAGTGGCTGTCATCTCGAGTTGCATCTGGCCAATGCTGTCACCCAATATATACATGTGCAACAAAATAAGATTTACACACCTCAGTTATGTACCAACAATCAGCTACCATACTGGCCAGTGGCTGTCATGTATGGAGTCTCGTTGCATCTGGCAGAAAGTCGCCAACGCTGTCACCCAATATATACATGTGCAACAAAATGAGATTTATACACCTCAGTTATGTACCAACAATCAGGGGCTAGTGGCTGTCATGTATGGAGTCTCGTTGCATCTGGCAGAAAGTCGTCAACGCTGCCACCCAATGTATACATGTGCAGCCAAATGAGATTTACACACTCAGTTACTACAGGCAATCAGCTACCATACTGGCTAGCGGTTGTCATGTATGGAGTCTCGTTGCATCTGGCAGATAGTTGCCAACGCTGTCGCCCAATATATACATGTGCAGAAAAATGAGATTTACACACCTTAGTTACGTGCCAACAACCAGCTACCATACTGGTTAGCAGTTGTCATAGTAGCTGACCAATGTTACCGCCAATTATAAGTTTTGCAGCGAGGATGAGATCATGACAATTCTTTGAATGGTTGCAGGTTCCAGCACGTATGTCAGATCAAGTATTGGTATACCAATTGGTCTATCAGAATGACATTTATGATGTGAATTATATGCATTTTATATGAAGCTAAAGTTTTATCATTTCGTTCTCACATTCCCGATGAAGGTCAGCTGCCTTGCCCTCAATATGCTCCACCCATATTCGGTATCGTGTTCACACGATGAGTGCAAAGCAGGTCAGACTTTATTGAACAGTGAACACTGGCAATTCACCCATAGATTTAGGTCTTGAAGGTGGTAGAATTGGACATCTTAGCGCCAGGTTACCAACACTCCTCCGTCGAGAACAGACTGACAATGCAATGCAGTCTATCCAATTTGCATATTTTACTACAGACTACATCCCACCAACCTAGGTGCTCCAATATATTTGGAAGTAAGCCTCTGGATGAGGTGCTACTAGTAACGATTCCAATTCATCCGATGCTTCTCGCTGCCGAACCTGCCTGACACCTCCCACGATCACTTGCGAGGAGATGGCTTGGGCCACTTAGGTGATGCTGCATCTAGTGATGGACATGGGGACAAAGCTAGGTAGTGGCCTCGGGGGTGACAGCGATTCTGGTAGTGGAGGACTTAGCGGCGGCGGGCCCAGTGGTGGACTCAGCGGCGCAGGACCTGGCGATAATATTGGCTCCGGAGTTAGCAGTCGAAAAAGACGGTACAGCGACCAATTCGATCTTTGCAGGATGGAAGACTTTCTTCTGGCAATGAAAACGACGACGATGAACCATTATTCGTCACCTGATCAAAGCTATTTTCACTAACTGTTGAGCAGAGAGTTCTGGCTATGGAGGGAAGCAAGAGGATTGGGAATTTGGGCAGGAGTTTTCGTTGAATATCGCATCATATTTGCTGCTACTGGTCAAACCAACATGTCATCCTAAAATGGAGGGCTTAAGATGAGGTGAGATGAGAGTTTATGAACAGGTGATTCGTTCGGTTGGCATAATGAACAATGTTTTCTTGGTTGTTTTCTTGGTTTCCCAGATCATGCCAAAGCCACTGTCATTTTCCACCACGAAAGTGCAGGACCTTTTGCCCACGCGTCCACAGAAACCAACCCAAGTGCGCTTCTAGATTATTGGACGGTACGGTGTGGCTTTCGAGTTCGCCAGTGGACCAGCGTAGAAGAAAGCAAGCCTGGGCATTATTTCTGCGAGATACGTATGGACCAGCCACCCTTTAGCAACAAACATGCCGTTTTGATTTTATTTGCATACAACAACAAACGGTATTGCGGTAGGTCTATCTAGCCAAACTGCTATCCGCAGCGAGTTATACAGAAGACCAGTTGAGCTGGAATGTCCTATTAAAAATAAATATACAGTGACTGTCAATGTGCGTGCGACCGTTATGTCCAATGCCACCATAATAGTTGGACAACGTAAAATACTTGCTAGATGGGGAGAAATGAGGAAAGGGAGCGTTGCAAATGTTCCGATGGGATATATACAAAGTAGGATGGCGAAATGTGGGTATGGGGAATTTTATTGGACAGCACAGTTGCCAGACTTAGAGTCTTTTCGCTGATGGCGTGACTCGTGCAGTGGCATACCGCCTGGAATGCGATCAGAATCATCATCATCCGCAGCGACACTAGATGCTCTAGACATCAACATCAAGTGGGACTGCTTAGTAGCTCCAAATTCTCCCGCCGTTGGTCGACTTCGGGTGCCCGCGTCAGTAACAGCGGACTTCCTTCCCAGCTCTGGGCGACTCGAGAAGCTATCAGCAGCGCTCCGCATACTCGACGAGTTCGGAGTCGTGCTACTGCTCGACAAAGAATGTGGACGCGGATTGGGGTCTAACGCGGATGGTTTCTTTGGTAGGGCTTTCTCCTTCGCTCTTGGGTATTCGTGATGTTCGGTTTGGTTATGAGTGTCGCTGGCAGCTGGTAATGATGGTGTGGATGAACTTTGAGGCTGGTCAGGTTCTGGAGTTAAAGAGGCCCTTGACCGCTTGGTTTTGAAAGCAGCCATGAGCTTGAATCCCGTCGAAGGACGTCCAGGTGACTCCTGCGGGACAGGCGACTGTGAGATGAGGATGTCAATGCTCCTCTTGGACGATAGCGGGGGGGACACATATGCTACTTCCGACATGGGGCCACTGGGCATGTGGCTTTTGAGAGGATCCACCGAACTGGAGTATACGCCTCCTGGGTTGCCCTTTTCTGCATACTGAGCATAGAGAAGTAGCTGGGCACGTAAGTCACAAGTCGGGGGTGAGTTGCTGGCGCATTTGGAGTGTGTTATGAGACTACAGGACTCGCAAATCACAGCACTCTTCTTGACGCTCAGAAGACAGACCCTGCATACCATGGCTGAGAGGTTTACCTTGTCAGAAACTACTTTGGATGATAAAACGAGTGGAACACTCACGCTTGCTGAAAGTTGTCTTTACGAAGGAATGGTCTCTGGGTGACATATCGTCAGGTGGGGCATGATCATGTGAAACTCTCCGTGCCGAAATAGGTGGAGGTGGAGTCATAATTTCTGGGCGGGGAAGATCCTCAAATGAGGAATGAACGAGTGAAGCATCAATTTGAGATAAGAGGTGGAGCGCGTCCGACTTTTGGAAGTCGGTGCTTACGCGACGTAGGAATGGTATACTGTCTTGGGGGCGGAGGTCCTGTTTGGTTGTATAATTTAGTAAGGGCATGTTGAAAAGTAGGGCTGACATCGCACCTGGAGTCCACTCCAACTCTTCTTCAACCATTCATGCTCGCACAGAAGTTCTGCACTGGGCCGTAGCGTAGGATCCTTATGGAAGCACGCCTTCAGGAAGTCCTCCAGCAAGGGAGAAACACCCTCTGGCAGAGGAGGCATATCGTCTTCAACGATCCGGAACATGACTTGTTTAACAAATTAACAAACTTTAGCCTCCTGGATAAGAAGATCTACATACCAGACATGTAATTGGAAATCTCAGCGTAGGGAGGGCGGCCAGTCAACAACTTGATGACAGTGCAACCTAATGACCAGATGTCGGCTTTTGTTGAGGCGCCCTTGAGTTCGATCACCTCAAGCGCCATCCAGTTTGGAGTGCCCGCGACGTTGTTGATTTCGCGCTCCATTGCCCGGAGATTGAGCGAAACACCAAAGTCTGACAGCTTGACATTGCCGTTCTTTGTAGTAAGGATGTTTGCTGCCTTCAGATCACAGTGAACCATGTCGCTTTGGTGGAGGTAATGGAGACCTTCAAGAATCTTGACGATATAGCTGGCCACAAGACTTTCATTCAGTTTGCCAAATGCCTTGAGGGTCTGTCCCAGGGAGCCATTCTCCACGTATCTGTCATGTAGAGGGTCAAACATTGCAATTGGAGTTGAGAAGTGTTAACACTCACTCGAGCACGATACTCAAAGTGTCGCCGTCCCTCGCTATACCTTCATATTTGACGATACTCAGATGAGAACGTCTCCTGACCAGATCAACCTCTCTCATCAGTTGAGTGACTTCATCCTCCTTCAAGCCTTCGAGCCGAATACGCTTCACGGCGACCATTTGACCCGTGTTCAAATTGAGCGCATGATAGACGGAACCGAACTGTCCACGTCCAATACAATTCCCCATTTGCTTTCAATTCAACATGTCAGCTACCATATTCCCTGTGCATAACACAATAAGTTGAAG
>Ga0137419_10000032_pt1 | contig 33326 bp, 25 predicted proteins | sample CZODoug3_1_2_16f_FD_108279 | JGI IMG/M metagenome (GOLD analysis project Ga0137419, IMG submission 108279) | Vadose zone soil fungal communities from Angelo Coast Range Reserve, California, USA - CZODoug3_1_2_16fungal (Illumina Assembly) | ecosystem: Environmental > Terrestrial > Soil > Vadose... | reverse complement strand
GCCACTTACGGCCATGGGGGCAAGGATCACGGCTTCCGCGGAAGACCGCCCACCCTTGCACATCAGCGGCGGACACTTGAAGGCCATCGAGTACAAAATGCCAGTGGCGAGCGCGCAGGTGAAGTCCTGTTTGTTATTCGCAGGCCTGTTCGCCAAGGGCGAGACCTGCGTGGACGAGCCCCTCCGCACCCGGGATCACGGAGAGGTAGGGTTGCGCGCCTTCGGCGCGGAGCTCAGCCGGAACGGGAATTCTACTCGGATCGCGGGCGGTCAAAAACTACATGGCATCGACGCTCGCATCCCGGGCGACCTCTCCAGCGCGGCGTTTTTCTTCTGTGCCGCAGCACTGTTTCCGGGCTCGCAACTGGTGGTCGACACGCTCCTGATGAATCCAACCCGGGCGCGCCTGCTCGACGTCCTGATCGGCTTAGGCGTGCGCATCTCTATCACACAACTGGAAGAGCAACATGGCGAATTGGTAGGCACCGTGCGAGTCGAGGGCCAGCACCTGAAATCAGCCGAAATCGCCGGAGCAGACTCGGCCGCCCTGATCGACGAAATCCCCGTGCTGGCGGCGATCGCGCCCTTTACCGAGCACGGAATCCGCATCCGCGACGCCAAGGAACTCCGCGTCAAAGAATCCGACCGGATCAAATCGATCACCATGAATCTGCGGGCGATGGGCGCCGAGGTCGAAGAGCGCGAGGATGGAGTTACGGTCCCCGGCGGTCAGAGGCTCCACGGAGCCGAAATCGATTCCCAAGGCGACCACCGCATCGCCATGGTCTTCGCGGTAGCCGCTCTGCGGGCCGAGGGCGAAACCTGTATCAAGGGCGCCGACGCCGCCGTCATCTCCTTCCCGTCCTTCTTCGAGATCCTCGAAACCCTCGTCCGGCGCTAGGTTTGGGGTTCCTTTTGGAAAGCCTTGTTCGGAGGTCGCACCCGGCCTTGTGGCACGCGTGAACCCCGCCCAAAACAGGCGACCGAGCTTCGGCCGCAGGCCCCACTCACCATTCCCTCCTTAGCTTCTTTTCCCAGAACGTGTTACCAGCAGTGGTTACGGGCGTGATCTTCCGAAGCGGTCAATCCTGGACCACAATGAGAGTGGTTGAGGGCGTCTCCACCTCCCACAGCTTGAAATCGAAGACGAGGAAGCTTGATGAAACGCAAACTGGCACTCACGGCTCTTCTGCTGGCGTCGCTGGCGCAGGCACAGGAACCGAAGAAGTATCACACCGGCCAGTTGCTGCAGATGGAGTCGCTGCAGTGCACGGTGTTTGAGAATCCGAGCTCGGATGCGAAAGCGACAGACACCGTGGTTTGCCAGGAATACGTGGTGCAGGGAGATGACGTTCTGTTCCACCTTCGCCCCAAGGACAGGAGGCGCCCGGCGCTTCTTCCCGTGGGTAAAGAAGCGGGCTACCGGATCGACGAAGGCAAATTTTTCCTGCTGGCGGCGGGCGACAAGAAAGAGCGCCAGTACGTCGTGGTCTCCATGGAACCGCGCGCCCGGTCTGACGCCAGCGTGCAGTCTGCCATGAAAGTGAACCACCTCCAATAAGGTCGAATCTGTAGTTCGGGATCGCGCACCGCGGACAGCCAAGTCCGCGTTTTTTTTGGTGCGCGGCTGGGCTCGCATTGCGATGTCGCATCCGCAGTCGGTTGCCCAGCATCCGGGTCCAACCCTCCATTCAGGGCAGGCATCACACCTGCAACGTCACCTTCCCGGCTTTCTGCCTGCCGTCGAGACACCAAGGCAGAAGTGTGACCGGAGATATCAACCCAACCGCAGGAGAGTAAACAAGTATGAAACCCAGTGGGATCCTGGTTCTATTTGCGATCTGGATGGCAGCGCCTTCGCTGATGGCGCAAAGCCATGCGACTTCCGGGGACGATCACATCCAGGTCGGCATCTTCGCCGACTACTTCAATCTCAGCCGTCCCAGCCCGCACATCAACTTTGTCGGCCTGGGGGCACGCGCCGGGTTCAACGTACGTAGTAACGTGCAGATCGAAGCCGAGATGGCGTACGACTTCAAACGCAATTTCACCACTACGTTTAGTAATGGCATCTCCACCCAACTGGTCAGTACCGATCTGCGTACCCTGCACGCGCTCTTCGGCCCCAAGTTTGAAACCAGCGGCGGGCCGGTGCGATTCTTCGGTACCTTCAAGGCCGGGTTGGTGAACTTCAGTGTTTCGAACCAGAACGCGAGTGCAGGGTTCCAGAGCGCGCTGAGCGACGTCACGACCGGGAACACGAGCGCCGCGATTTTGCCGGCAGTCGGGCTGGAAGGCTTTATCGGGCCGATTGGACTCCGTGCGGACGCGGGCGACGAGATTTACTTCAGGAATGGCACCCACCACAACCTGAGGGTCACGTTCGGTCCCACCATCCGCTTCTAGCGCCGAGGCGAGTCGCCGATATCGGAAACCCAGCAGCGGCCGGTGCTTGCCGGTCGCTGCTTTCCTGTTTCTACGAAGGCGAATCGTCGCCCCCAATCTTTGATTGCACACTCCACACTTTGTGGTACAGTACCAATCCAACTTACTGCCAACGCACGGCTCAAGGCAGGGATCCGCCACCCGTCCGGAAGAGACCCAGGAGGGGTTTCATGTCGACCGTCTACGATCTCGTGAAAGACCGTCGCGTGTATTCCATCGATGCCGGTAAGACCGTGCTCGAGGCTGCCCGCTTCATGATGGAGCACAGCATCGGCGCTCTGCCGGTGCTGCGCCACGGCGAACTGGTGGGCATTGTTTCCGAGCGCGATGTCATGAACCGCGTGGTCGCCGTCGGACGCATGCCCGGCACCACCATGGTCTCCGAAGTGATGACTGCCAATCCGCGGGCCATCGATGTCGGGGAATCGGTGGAAGAGTGCCTTTTCCTGATGAAGGAATTCGGTTTCCGCCATCTGCCCATCGTGAGCGGCAAGGAACTTAAGGGACTGGTTTCCTTGCGCGACCTCCTCCTGAAGACGACTTCCGAAAAGCGCTCGGTGGCATGAGGGTGGGCGCCGCGTCCTCATTGGGCGCGCCGGCGTAGGATCAGGTCACCCGTTGGCGGGGGCAGCTCGAAAGGAAATTCCACGATCCGGTCCGCGACCGGGAACCGCAGCAGGAATTGTTCCGGCTTCTTCCAGTCGCCAATCCACTTGTTCTTCGTGCTGAATAACAGCCACCCGCTCGCCTCAGCGCGGCTGGTGTCGAGTTGGGTGGCGCGCAGAGTGCGCCGGGCGAGGAAGTCAAGGAAATCGGTAACCTCCTTCTGATACGCCTGTACGTATTTCTGCCGTTCTTCGTTTCTCTCGGGATGTTTCTTGACCTCGCGTTCGGTCCGGTGCTCGAGTTCGTCCGCATCGTCCTGGGTCTGGGCGGCGAAGTCTTCGGGATCGAGCGATTTCTGGGTCACCTTGAAGTGCTTGAGGAATTCGAGGGTTGCGAACGCGGGATCCACCGCCAGCGCCTGCTTGCCTCGATACCGCACCGTGATGTGGACGCTGAAGAACGGTTCGACGCGGTGGCGCACTTTGTCCAGTTCCTGCGAATCCACCGCCGCAATGATTCCGTAGTCGTCGGTCCACAAGGCGTAGCGATACTTCCCGTCATCGTCGCGGGAGAAAGTGCAGCCCGGCTCGCCCTCGGCCCAGCGCAGTGCGGCGGACGGTGGCTGCTCCTTCCCGGGCGCAGCTTGACCACACGCGGGGCGAAGGGCGGTACGCGACACGGCCGCAGCCATGAGAATCATGAGAAGGGAAGAGCGGGACATGGACCGGAGCAAGCGCACTTTCTTCCCAGGCTACCCACGTTTGGGGCTTCGGGCAACCGAGAGCAGGTTGAAAAAAAAGACCGGCCGCTTGCGGCGACCGGCCCCGTGGAAAACGTCTTTTGGGAACTGTTATTGCACGCTAAACGTGGCCGTTCCAGGCGTACCGTTGACCCCGCCTCGCACGGTGACCGTATAGGAGCCGGTGGTCGTGCCGCCACCCCCCCCGCCCCCGCCGAAGGTGCCGCTGCCGCAGGCCACGATCAGTAGAAGTCCGGTGAAGGCCAGGCCGCCGAGCAGAATGCCTAACAACTTCCTTTTCCGCCTGGGACCCGACAGCAAACCCGCGCCCACCAACGCCAACCCAGGGATGGGCAGCCAAAGGGCCGCGCCCGTCGAAGGCGTCAGGGCGCTCTTCACGGTGGTGATGGTCAAGGTCGCGGGGGGCGAACTGACCGATCCGTTCGAGGGCAGATTCACCGGTGAGGTGACCGAGCAGGTCGGTGGCGTGCCGGTGGTTGGCGTGATGCTGCAACTGAGGGGCACGTCTCCCACGAAACCGGTCGAAGTGACGGTTACGGTGGAGGTGCCGGTACTTCCGCGGCTGATCGCGGTCGGTGAAACCGCGGCCACACTAATGGTGAACTGCGATGCCAGAGTCTGGGGCGAATATTTCACGACAAAGACGTCCCCGGAACTCGAATAAGCGGGCTGCACAGACCCGGCAGTGATCGGAAAATCCTTGGAGCCCGTCCCGCCGGTCACATAGATGTTGGGAGGGCTCTGGGTATCGACCGCGATTCCGGCGATCTTGGTTGCATTCTCGTCCTTCGTTCCCCCAAGGTAGGTGGAGAACAGGAGCGCACTCCCGGCGGCATTCAGCTTCGTGACAAAGGCGTCGGCTCCGCCGGCGAGGGTGGGTTGGACTGGACTGCTGGTTGGAAAATTGCTCGAGGTCGTCAGCCCGGTCACGTAAGCGTTCGCGGCAGTGTCGAGCGCGATAGCGAGTCCGTCGTCGGAACCACTGCCGCCCAGATACGTTGAGTACACCAACGCGCTGCCTGCGGGGTTCAGCTTGGTGATAAATGCATTGCTGGCGGCGCCGGCGCCGATGTGTGTCTGAAAGGCCCCAGTTGTGGTCGGGAAATCGGAGGATGCGGTGAGGCCCACCACGTAGGCATTAGATAATGCATCCACAGCAATGAGATTGGCCACATCCGTGCCGCTGCCGTGGAGATAGGTGGAATAGAGATAGCTGGGCACGAGACTAGCCGGGATGGCGGTGACGAAAGCATGTTGGACAGTGTTATTGCTAGGACAACTGCCGCAGGTGGGCTGGAATGCGCTGCCGCTCGTGGGGAAGTTTGTAGATAAAGTGATTCCGCTAACGTAAAAGTTGTTGGAACCGTCTACAGCGACGCCGCTGGCAACGTCGTTCGCCGCTCCACCGAGATAGTCTTCAAACGCGAGCGTGCCATTCGGGTTGAGCTTGGTGATGAAGCCGTCTGAACCCCCGGCCGCAGTACTGTGGTTGCTCCCTTGTAGAGCAGACTGTAGTGGAAGGTCCGTGGACTTGGTTTCCCCGACCGCATAAATGCCGCCCAGCGCATCCACCGCAACGCCGAACCCAATTTCATCGCTCGAGCCACCCAAGTAGGTGGAGTAGACCAAAGTATTCCCACTCGCATTCAAGACTGCGACAAATGCGTCTTGCAAGCCATGGTTGCTGCCTTGAGCCGCATTGAGGCTTGTCGGAAAATCCGTCGCGGTCGTGGACCCGACTATGTAGGCCTTCCCTAGAGTGTCGATGGCGATTGCGTTTCCGCCGCTGAGAGCAGAGCCGGCGGCCCCGGTACTGTCGATGCTGCCGCCCAGAAAGGTCGAGTAAACCAGACCGGTCCCATCAGCTCTCAGCTTGCTAACGAACGCATCCTGCTTGCCTGTGAACGCAGTCTGGGCGGAGCCAGTCGTTTTCGGGAACCCGGTCGACAGTGTCTGGCCCGTTACATACGCGGCCCCGGCGCTGTCCACAGCGATTCCGAACCCATCGTCCTCGTTGCCAGCACCCAAAAAGGTGGAGTAGGCAATACTCGGATCAATCACCAGTTCTCGATTGCGATCGTAGGCCCCGACTGCGAGCGCCACTTTCGCGCCCTTCACGACGAAGCGGGCATCCACCGGTTGCCGGACATCTTCCTGTTTCTGGTAAGCCACTGGCTTGTGCATGCGAAGGTCACCTGCGGCCAAGGTGAGCACGAGATCACCAGCTTTGTCGGTCCGGATCTTCCTGGCGCCTTCAATCCCCAACGCAATCGTTGCCGGACTGGCTCCGGGCTTCACGACGAAGTCAAACTCAAGCTGGCGTTGTTCCCCGTAAAAGGTCAGGTCCACGCCGGGATAAATTCCGCGATAGTTCACACGCGCGTACTGCGGCACGTCACGCACCCACTTGCCGGAGTCGCGTCCGGTGAGGTAATTGGTGTGGCCTTCGATCTGTCTGTCGCCTTCCACTTGTGGTGTCGGGCTGGCGCGCAGGATTTCCATCCGCAGCACCGCTTGTGAATCCATGGGAATCCGATCGGCTTGCGCCGCGCGCCCATGCGACCGCGGTTTTGTCGATGAATGAACCGGCAACGTGAACACCGCTTCACTCGAAGTCAGGAACAGGTTGTAATGCGAATTTCGGGAGAGGAACTTGACCTGCGAATCCGTCTGGCCCTGGTTCGGCTCGAACGAAAGAGGTAGATTGCCGAAATTGGCGGCGACTCGCGATTCATCCGTCTCCACCACCGGACGCATGCGCGAAGGGGCTCCTGGTTCCATCCCCCGTCGAGGAACAGAAAAGCGTCGCTCCTTCGTTAGCCCGGCAAGAAACAACCCAACGCCCAGTAGCGCCAGCATGGAGGTGCCAGCGATCCACCGACCCCTAGTGCCAAAGCGAGCAGATTCTCCGAACAACATGGTTTCCCCTCCGAATGACCCAATTTGCGCGCCGGAGCACACCCATGACGAAAGCTGTTTGCGTGCCAGGCGCGAGGAGAGTTCGGTGCCATCCTGTAACTCCCCGAAAATAACCAACTTACCCGGAGTATCAATGGGGAATAGAGGGGTTGTCAACGAAAGACGATGGCACTTTAGGTACTGACTGGGCGTGTACTAAAGGGGCGAGCGCCTAGCGGCCTTGTACGAACGCAGTGAAAAGAGGCGGGTCAATGTATTCGGAGCCCGGGCCCTTGAGACTGCAGATGCAGGACAGCATAAGGGAAGCGTTTTCGGGAACTGAGATTCGTCTCGCCCTATAGTGCCCTCGCGAGTCTGGTGGAAAAGAAAGGGACTTGTTGGCTTCGTTTCGCAATTCCTCTGTCCTCGCACCGAGGCTTGGCGTCGCGGCTCATGCGCAGCCCCACAGGTAGCACATCCCCTATATATCGTGTCACGATATATATCGCAAGTAGAACTGCGCTAAGGCACGTCCTGGCGTTAGCTTTTTTCCGGTCTCGTTACGTTCGTCTACCGTTCGTTCCACGGCATACGGACCGCAAGGCGGCGCGATCCTGGCGGCACGCGCAGCGGCCGACGAGTTCGGAACGACACCGTACACGGTGGCTCGATTGCAATCAACACCCAGTGGAGCACACTTCAACCACCGGTGGAACTGGGTTCGTAGGTGCACGTTTTGCCCAGCCCCTAACGCGGCTAGCAAAGCCATTGCGGAACGGTTGCTTGTGCCATACCGGGAGTACGACCGAGGGAGCGTCATCACGACACGATCACCAGTTTCACGTGGCAGGGCCGAGTGGGTGAGTTCCTAGAGCGTTTTGAAAGTGAGAATCACCGCGAGGCCTTAGGCGAGACGCCTACGGCCAACCTCATCCACGATCTCTGTTGAAGCGGGATCGAGTTCGCTGTTTTGTAGGAATCGCGACCGATTCCGTCCCCCTGTATGGCCGTTGCGGAATCGGTAGACTTCCTTCATCCATTCTGCAGTTCGAAGCATCCCGTCTTCAAGGCGATACGTATCCTTGTGTCCCAGATCCCGGATCGCTTTGGAAACGTCCACCTTCTTCGTCTTGGTAGTTAGGATCTCCTGGTCTCGATACTGTACCAACGCAGGGTCACAGGCCGTCACCTTTAGTACCACCTCTGAGAGCTCTTCGATCGTATGCGGAGCATTGCCTCCGATGTTGTAGGTCTCACCTGGCTTGAAATGGTCTACGATATTGGCAAGCGTGTTGACGGTGTCGGCCAGGTAAGTCGATGTGCGAACATGACCGCGGAATACCGTCCAGGGTAGATTGCACAACGCACAATATAGAAAGCGGCAATTCACGCTACGATATGGGCTGTAATATTCCCCAGGACCGTACGTATTGAACAAACGCACGACCACGGACTCGGTGCCATATTGCTGGATCGAGTTTCGAATCTGCATTTCGTTGACCCATTTCGTCATGGCATAGTCGTTCATCTGTTTGATTTCATGGTTGTCCATTACATCTTCCATCATCACCTCGGACCAGTCCCCGTAGACCTCCGATGAAGAGAAATGGATCAACCGAAAATCAAGACGCTCCTGCAAGCGAATCACGTTCTTGGTCCCGACGGCGTTGGTTCGCCAGAGGGTTTCGTAAAAGTCTTCCCCATTCCAGCGACCGAATTCTGCGGCGCAGTGATACACACAGTCGAAGGGGCCAAGCTTTTCGAAGACACGCTCGATTTGACGGAACTCTCCTACATCCGCCCGGGCGTACCGTGGCTCGGCAATGTCGGAACTTAAAGAGAAACCAACCTCATCAGGTTGATGCACTAAATCGCACGACACAACATGGCAGCCGCGCCTTTGAAGCTCACTGACTAGGCCACTACCGACCGTTCCCAATCCACCCGTCACCATTATTCGTAACCGTCCATTAGTGCTCACTTGCTTTCTCCTCCCGTGTCAAAATGTCGACAGTCCGGTCCTGTCTCAACAATTCGAACAGTTACAACCCCATACACTCGCATCACGTACTCGGCCCTCGCTATCCATGAAGCGCTTCTACCTGCGGCTCGCGTCCGGACGTATCGAATCTCAGTCCGAGCATTTGCAGTCCGAGGGCACCTAAAAAGAGCGGATTAAGAAGTAGATAACGCTTCCAGAGTCTCCCGGGTTCGGCGACAAGCCGAAACACCCATTCCAAGCCGCGGTTTTGCATCCATTTCGGAGCCTGAGATGAAACACCAGCATGCACCGAGAAGGCTCCCCCAACTGTCACAACCGGTAGACTCAATGCGTTTCGGAACTCGTAGGCCCAGATCTCCTGTCGCGGGCACCCGAGCCCGACAAAGACAACGCGCGCACCGGAATTTCGAATGTAGGAGATGACGTCCCCTTTTTCCTGAGTCGACAAACGCCGAAATCTGGAGCCCATTGTCCCTGCGATCTGCAGGCTTGGAAATTTCTGCCTGAGTCGGATGGAAAGTTTTCTTAGGACCTCTTCGGTGCTGCCGTAAAGAAAGATCGGAAAAGCGAGGCGTTCCGCCTCGGCGCACGTTTCGATCATCAACATTGGGCCGTACACACGATTCGGGAGGTCAATACCGTGCAGCCATTCAATTGCCCACTTCACGGGCTGGCCATCGGGCAAAATCATGTCAAAAGAGTTCAGTCTGTGTTTGTGCTCAGAGTCGAGATACCCCGTCATAATGCCGTGGACGGCCATTGCGGACACGGCAAGGGGCGCACGTTCAACGGCTGCAGCGATCACACGTGCCACCGCCGTTTCGGAATCCACCGCGCTCACGAGAACGCCCAGAATATTTTGCTTTCCTTTATCGAACATGGGAAGGCGACCACCACCGCACGCAGCGCCACTGCCGTGTGTGTGACGAACGGCGACCTAACATTGGAAGGGTCACACTAGAAGTTCAGGTTTTGTCAATGGAGGCAAGTCAGGTTGCCGTCCACCGCCGTATGTAACCTCAACGGACTCGGTTCGCAGGGAACTACTGCCGCCAATGACGCTGCCAACAATCAAATAGAACGGGATGGCACTGTAAGGAGTTTCGAAGAAGGCCGTAAAGCATGCACACACCAGAGATGTGGACCAAAACAATATGCCGAAAGGCTGACGCGTGAACCGCCAACATTTCCACAAGCGTCTCGCCAGGAGCCCCTGAAAGGTAAGAAAAATGAGGGCGCCGATCCATCCCGTGTAACCCAGTGCATACAAAAAGAAGTTATGCGGCGTTCGAATAAAGTGTCCTTCGAGATAGGGCACCAGGTCCCCGATGGGATAACCGTATCCGAAGCCCAGCAGAGCACGAGACGAATTCTCATGCACCGAACTCCAAATTTGCGCCCACCAAATTGTTCGCCACAAGGTTGAATCCAAGGCGTCCTGATAATCTTCGGTGTATTCCGCGGCCAAATCCGGATTGATGGGAGCGACAGCTCGCCCCACCAAGTCGCGGACGGAAATTGTCCCCACGCCGCGTGTTTCAGGACCGGGAACCTTGAAATCGACTACGTACATAATCGCGATCAATGCGAGAACATAAATTCCGGCCAGTCCTAACGTCTTCATTCGCTTGGTCAACCAACCCCAGAGCAATAGTCCAACCGCGAAGGCTAGCCATTCACCCCGTATACGCATTCCTAGAAGAACGAAGAGGTTCAGCGCAAAGAGGTACCAAACAGAGCGAAGGTCCCTTTCAAAAGCCAGCAAGCCGACCAGGGAAAACGCCGAGGCCAGCGGCTGTCCGAACAGAGGCACGTCCACAACTTCCTGTGGTACTCCTGGAACGATCCAGCCTAGATTACCGAGGAAAAGGACGAAAACAACACCATACAGCCCGTTGAACCACGTCACGTATCGCATTAACTTACACGGAAACTCTGGCGAGCGCGCGCCCAACCATACCCCGAGGAACAAATAGAACGGGTAAAGATCAAAAGCCAAGTCGCGGACTGCCGAACTGAGAGGATAGCCCGCACCGGCACCTCGATAGACTTGAAACACACCGTAAATCATCAGTACTACAAATATCTGTGTCAGTCTTCGAAAAGACTGGTCTCGCATCGCCACCCAGGGCCAGCGACCGGTGGCAGCCTTGGGTCCGAGAAGCAAGAAAGATGCAAGCACGACTTCGCCGATGAAAACATGCCACGGTGGAATCCCCAAGTAGGCGAACGACCTGCTCATGCAGAGATAGCCGATGATTAGAAACGAGGCGACTTGCGACCACCGTCGGACGTCTAACCTTGGAGTAACGGGGAATGGAAGGGCGCCATTACTCATATGTACCGACCTGGATCATCGTGATTCATGAAAACAGCGATTGTCAGTCAGCCAACTCAACGTTGGTGCGGCTGTGCAGCAGAGGCTCGGCCGAGAGGTAGTCGGTGCTAGGCACTACGATTTCATGGGACTCGGCACGCCAATAGAAGAAGGCCATAAAGCCCGCTGAAACCAAACCGGACAACAAGAGCCCCTCGGCGGCGCCCTGAACTCCGCGGATTGCTGCTAAGGGTAAACCCACCGCGAGTGTCACAACGCTGGAGGCAACATAAGACCAGAAGTTGTTGTCGGGCCGCTCAAGTGCCATTAGTCCGGTTGCCACGACAGCGACGACAGAGCTAGCCAAAAGAGACAACAGCAAGAGGAGCAGAGGTCCGGAGCTATAATCTTGGTATTTCCCACCATAAAGCAGCTGGAACGCCAGGGCTCGAAAAGTCCATAGCCCACCGGAGAATAGTCCCAAGGTGACCAGAAAGACGCACAGAGCAGCCATCATCGTTCGGTTCATGCGCCTTTTTCCCCCGAGCAGTCTATGCCGAACAAGAGCAGGGAGAAGCAACGGACCGAGGGCCATGAGGAAATGCTGTACGGGGTTGACGAGGTTCATTAGAACACGTAGCCCAGCCGCCTCTTCCAGTCCGAACCAAGCTGGCAGCATCAGATAATAAATGTTCATAGGAATCCAGCCCGCTCCTGCTGCGGCCACAGACCAGCGCGCATATCGCCAATGGGCTAAAGCGACATCTCTGACCTTGAGTCCGCCGGAGCGTGAAACCCATTCTGGATGGAGGCGAGGCAACAGGACGGAACTAACCAACATAGCGCCCACACTCATCACCACAAACGCGGAGACCGCCGACAGACCGTTGACTACGTGCAACACAGCTAGTATAGCCACCAGCACGACTAGATAAAGGACTGACCCACACATCGCCCACGCAGGTTGCAACTTAACATAGAAAGCGCGGCGTACTACCCACAACAAAAGAATACTGGGAGTCGCAAAAGCCATGGCCAGGAGAGCATTGCCGGATGAGCCCGAAGACCACCGCCTAATCAGAAGAGCGGCAACCACCATGCACACACTGGCGGGAACCGTGAGGAAAAACTGCCCCCGTAGAAGGATGCCCAGGTATTCCTCAAACCTTTCGCGGTACCTGCTAGCGCCGAAGACGAGCATCGGTTCTACAAAAATCGCGAGGTGCAGGGACCCGACTAGCACAAACACAGAATATGCAAGCGCGAAGGATCCATACTCGGCCGAGGCCACCCAGCGAGCGAGGAGCACATTGAGCAGGAAATGGGCACCCGCGAAGAAAGCCTGATCCGAAATAGCCAGAGCACCTTTAGTGAGCCAGTGGAGTACCCGCAGGCGACGCCCGCTGCGCTCTCTTGAGCTCACCGTAGTCCCTCAAAAAAATACCAGGAGAAGCAGGTGCTCATTGTCCGTAACTTGTTCTAAAAGAAGGACTCGGCGGTCGCTGCCAAAGGCTTTTCTATGCATAGCGCAACGGTGACTAGCACGAAGGGATTTCGCCTCATGTCTTGGCTGCGAGCACATGAACAGCTGGCGGTCTTGACGTGAAGACTTGCAGCATGAATCCGTGCGACCGCAAAAGCTCTTTGATCCATTCGTGATCTTCGTTGGGTATGTGGGGATGGAGTTCTACGAGCACCAATCTAACCGTCGGTAGAAGGGACAAGCTTCCCTCGAAAACTTGCCTCTCCAAGCCTTCCACATCGATCTTTAGAACCGAAGGAATCGGGAGGGAGTTTACTATTTCATCGAGCGGCATGACGGGTACTTCGATATGTCCGGATGGATCCATGCGCGGACAGTGGATTTGCCCGTTGGTTGAGTTACTCATTCGCAACACGCCTCGCTTGTTCCCTATGGCAACCTGACAAACGTCACAGTTCGTGAGGTGATTCAAAGTGATGTTGCCTAGAACATTAGAGTAGCTGTCAGGAAATGGTTCGAAACACACGACTTTCTGACAGCGCTTGGCGGCAAGGATCCCATATACGCCGCATTCTGCCCCGATGTCATATAAGACGTCGCGCGACTCGATCCTCGACAGGAACGCGTTCGCTACCTGCCGCTCGAGACAATCCACAATTTCCACGCTTCGACGTACACCAACCGTGTCGGCCGTAAAGTCAGCTGACAGGGCGCCGAGCAAAATCGTGACTGGCTTTCTGCCTCTAAGCCCTTGATAAAGGGTACGAGCCATCGGACTCAGCCCGCACGACTTTACAATCTTGCAGACCGATTGATTGTAGGAAAGTTGTACGAGTGCGTTCATTAGGAAGACAGACCTTTCAACAATACTGGAACCATACGTCTTGTTGGTACCGACCGACAAAGTCTGTCACTAGAGTGCCCAGATATTGGAAAAGTGCTGGAGCCACCCTTCGTCTAGTGTCTCGCTGTATTTTCCCGCAACAGACACTAGCAGCGCCTCTAAAGTCGCGGCGCCACGGGAGCATCGCAAACAGTTGCAAACACGAAATATGCGAAAGCAAAGGACGCGCACTAAGCTGAGAGTAAGCTAGCGAGCGAAAAGCACATTATTGTGAAGTAATCCGATATCATTATCGCCAATAAGAGTGCCCCCCGTCAGACGAGTCGCTTGGCGATAATAGCAAATGTGTTTTCCATACGAAGCAGACAGCCTAGCCTCTGACCGACGCCAGAGTGGGTGCTGAAATACTTAACCAGCTGGCAATCAAAGGAAAGTCGTCGCAAAAGGTCGCAGATAGCGTTTTCGTCGACTCCATTTCTCGTTATGTGATACTCACCGTTGTCAAACTCGCTGTCAGCCAAATAAATTCCTCGCGATCTTCGAATCCTTCGCCTGATTCCACCGAGGAGGTCCGGGCGAAAAACTCGCCAGGAAAAATAACTCGCAGTACTGAACCAGTAGTTTATACGACTCATCCTGTCATATTGAAGCGGGTCTTGGAAAGACATGAACTGGCCGCCAGGCGCGAGGTGGTCGATAGCCAGCACAATTAACCTGAGATAGTCAGGGATGTGATGGAGGAAGGAGCTGCTGACCACGATATCAAATTGTTCAGTGCTATTAGCCAGCACCTCAAAGACTTCTCCGTTAGAAACGGTAAGGGCATCTCCAAAATGTGCGCACTTTCTCTTCAACTCGGTGACCTGGCTCAATGAAAGATCAATGGCTGTTACTTTACCGCCGAGCTTCAAAAAAGCGGCCGTCGTCGAACCCTCTCCCGCGCCCAGGTCCAAGATCGAGGGCTGAGCTGATCGCAAATGCGCATGTTGGAAAAGTTCCTCAACAATACTCTGATAAAGCGTCTTCAGAGCTGGATGCTTTACGTGGGGGGATATTTCCTCATACTTGGAAGTGACGCTTTCGTTGAAGAAAGAAATATTTGCCTTGCTCGCCTGCTCAGATGTATGCATTTCACAATGCTCCCTACGACCGCACACCGGCTTTATCTTGAAGTTGTGCAGGACCCCCTCCCCAATCGGACATCAAAGCTGGCGCCCTGGGAAATATCTTCCTGCGAGTCTCGATCTAACCCATTGCGAGTGGCTAGGTATTCGCGAATAGCGGGACCAAGATCCGGATCACACATGGCGAACTCCAATACGGCTTGGAGGTACTCCAGTTTGTTGCCAGCATCGTAGTGCCGGCCATCGAAACAGAGGGCGTACACCGTTCGTTCTTGACAACACAGCTGCAACGCATCCGCGAGTTGTACTTCACCCTTTCCATCCGGCTTGGTTTGTTCTAAGTAATCAAAGATCTCAGGTTCCAGGATGTATCGTCCGAACACTCCGTAGGGCGAAGGAGCCTTCCCCGGCAAAGGCTTTTCGACGACGGTCGAGATTCGAAACAGTGTTTCCGGGGCGCAACCTTTGTCGACCGGTACGACACCGAGCATGCCGAAGCGGACAGTGTCCTGCGGCATTACAGGGCGTGCAGCGACATAGGACCCCGGATAGGTTCGATACGATTCCATCAGTTGGGCCAAAACGGGCTTGTCTGCTTTTACAAGAGCGTCCGGAAGAACTACGGCGAAGGGCTCGTCACCGACCGCTGATCGGGCACAAAGAAGAGCGTCTCCCAGTCCTTTCGGCAATTCTTGACGTACTGCCGAAATATGCGCTAGTGAAGACAGCCCACTGACGATCTCGAAGTCACTATCATGACCCCTATCTTTTAAGAATTGCTCTAGTTCGTAGTCCCGACTGAAGTATTGTTCGGGGACAGAGCTGCCAATCCGCGTGACTAAGATGATTTCATCAATTCCGCTCGCCGCCGCCTCTTCGACCGCGTATTGAATGAGCGGCTTGTTAGCAACGGGCAGCATTTCCTTTGGCACGGATTTGGTCACAGGGAGCATGCGCGTACCAAAACCTGCGGCCGGTATGACCGCCCTGCGGATTGGTCTAACGTGGCTCAGCACGACACTCAGCTAGCGCAAACATTGAACGTTGGCATTGGTGGGCTCCATCGATTCCCACTTCATTTCGGAAGCCTTTAGCCGGGGATGGGAAACTACAAGGTGCCAGACCATCGCCTGGAAGGCCTCGGTGTGGGGAGTCACGGTGGCAGGATTCGGAACACGAATCAGGACGCAGGCATCTGCAACCTGAGCTGTGAATCCTCCATCGCGGCCGACCACGCCTCCGATTGCGGCTCCTACTTGGCGGCTGTACTGCAAAGCACGCACCAGGTTCACACTCACGTTGCGATCAGCATCGCCCCCACCCACGGAAAAGACTACCACCATATCGGCTGGCGAGAGACGGCTACCCCGAAGCCAGTTGGCATAGGTGGTATCCCATCCCTCATCGTTGACTCTCGCCGTCAACTCCGAAACGTTATCACTGGGGCTGTAGGCCTCGATTCCGCAGATCTTGCGAAAATCGCAGACTGCATGTGAGGCATGACCCGCGCCGCCACCTACGCCGAGCAAGAACAATCGACCTTGCCTCTCGCGAAGCCTGACCAAGAGATCGACGAGATGCTCAATGCTTGCTACATCTAGCTGCCCGATAATGCTGATGGCCTCGTCGCAATATTGTCTGGTGTAACAGATCTCCGCAGGGTTCTGGCGGTCACGACACGCGGGAAAGGCAAGAGGCGTCCCAGCGCCTTCCAGTTCGCGGATCACCTGAGTTGCGGCAGGTAGTCCCTCCGCCATATAGTGCGGCTCCGCCGAGTGACGCGAGAGTTCGGCACACACGTAGCACTTCTGCGGAGACAAGAAAATCGTGGTTGCCCCCACAGCTTTCCCCGCGAGAATGTCCTGCACCCCATCCCCGACCATGTACGACTTGCCCAAATCAACGTCCCATTCCTCGGCAGCCTGTCGAAGCAGGCCGGTAGCGGGCTTACGGCAATCACAGCCCACGCGAAACTCGCTTGATACGGCCTCGGGATGGTGCAAGCAATAGTAAACGCCGTCAAGCCTGGCTCCACAGGCCTGGACGCAGTCCTGCATTTTCTTGGTGACGCCTTGCAGCAGGGTGCGCGAGAATTTCCCTTTGGCAACTCCTGGCTGGTTCGACACTACCAGTACCAGCAGGCCCATTCGATTGAGCTCGCCAATTGCCTCCCCTACTCCGGGCAATAGCGCAAAGGTCTCTGGGCTGGCTGGAGAGTCGACTATCCCTGTTTCAGGATCGTAGGTATATCCGTTAATGACCCCATCGCGATCGAGGAAAACAGCCCGTCTAGACATATACGAAGATTCTCGCTTTTTGCACTAGGGTGGGGAGATGTGGTTCACCGACAACCATGCAGACGCAAGCTTGCATCCCGATACTCCGGCCTGCAACTAGGCCCGGGCCACGAATAGAGCTGGCTGACTAAGATGCCCAACCTTTTCCTGACGTTTCATGTGAGCCAGGCGCCCGTCACGGGTAACCATGTCGAACATAACCTTGCTGCCTTCGAACTCGAAACGAAAGTTGAGTTCGCGCAGGCAGGCGCGACGCATAGCCTCACGCAGCCGGGTCTTGCTCTCTTCGCAGTAGAGCATCAGGAACCCGCCGCCCCCCGCACCTGAGATCTTCCCGCCAATCGCGCCATTTTGTTTCGCAAGCAGGTACCAATCATCGATCTGTTGATTGCTAATTCCGTCGGAGAGCCTCTTCTTGGCCTGCCAGTGGACGTCAAGTAATTCGCCAAAGCGTCGCAGATTGCCCCGAACGATAGAGTCCTGAATTTCGATGCCGATATCCTTAATCTCATGGAGACTGCTGACAACCGTCTTGTCGTTCTCCTTAGTGGCGGAGTCCTGCTTCAGAAGTATTGCCTCGGCATCTCTGGCGTTCCCTGTGTAGAAGAGCAGGATGTTTCTCTCCAGAGTTTGCAGCAGTTCGATATCCACAGGAGTGCGAGTCACCGACACCCTCCCGTCCTTGGCAATCTGCAGACTAGTGAGCCCGCCAAAGGCAGCCATGTACTGGTCTTGCTTGCCAATCGGCTTCTGCAATCGATCCAGTTCAATGTGGCACGCCTCTTCCGCCAGCTGGTGCCGGCCGACAGGCGACTCTGTCAGACAATGTATAGCGTTGAGTAGACCGACTAGATAGCAACTGGAAGATCCAAGACCGGTCCCAGCCGGGATGTCGGCGATGGATACGATTTCGATGCCATCCTCAATATGAAAGAACCGGAGTGCCTCGCGGGCGAGTGTGTGCTTGACCTCACCCACATGATTTACGATCTCGAGCTTGGTGTACTGAACGCGAACCAGATCGTCTACTATGGGCGGCTTGACGTTCAAGTACATGTACTTGTCGATACCAACTGCCAGTACAAAGCCACCATGTTCCCGATAGAACGACGGCAGATCGGTGCCGCCCCCACCAAGTGTCAAGCGAAACGGAGTGCGAGTAATAATCATCCAATTCCTTTCGTGAGGTGAATCAGTCTCCCAGTTTAGTTAGGCAGCACTGCCGTTAGGGTTCCGATCGGGAAAGAGTTTATAACCAGATAATCGAGCATCCTCATAGAACATCTTCACCGTTTCCAGCGAATACTCGGTGAGGTCCTTGCCCACCAGGCTCAGCTTCTTCAGGATGTCGGTGGTTGCTGTGATGATGTGACAGCCAATCGCGTTCGCTTGGAAGACATTGAGCAATTCCCTTGGGCTGGCCCAGATTAGTTCGAGATTGGGATAGGGACGCAACAACTCCACCGCGGCTGCCATCACCGGGACCGGGTCGCGACCGGTATCTGCGATTCGACCCGCAAACACCGATATCTTGCAGGTCGGTCCACCCCCGATGAACTCCATGACCTGCCGGACTTGGCTCAGAGTCAACAGCGCTGTCACATTCATTTTCACGTCAGCGGCCGCCAGGCGCTCCAGCAATCCGTCCAGCGACTGGCCGCGAGTATTCGTAACTGGCACTTTGACGATTACGTTTTTTCCCCAGGAGGCGATCTCCAGAGCTTGTCGTTCCATCTCCTCCAGATCGTCCGCGAAAACTTCGAAGGAAATGGGGCGGTCGGGGATCAGATCAAGAATCTCTCGGGCGAAGGCGCGGTAGTCGCTGACTCCCGATTTCCGCATTAATGTCGGATTGGTCGTAAATCCTTGGATGCGAGGATTGGCGTACATCTCCAGCATCGCCGCTTTGTCAGCGCCGTCAGCGTAGATCTTCACCTTCAAGTCGCGGACATTGGGTTGCACGGTTCCTGCGAGCAGCTCAGACTGGAGCTCAGGATCGTTCCCAAGCAGCGCATCAGTATGCGCGCTCATGTGGGTTCCTCCTAAAAAAGTCGGATCGAAGTTCAGGAATGAACAATCACCTTGTTGTTCCTACTGGCGAGTACCCGTTCCCGGATGTACCTGATTGTGCGGCGTAGGCCTTCCATGATGTCGATTTTCGGCGCCCAACCAAGGCTGCGAGCGCTCGTGGTGTCAGCTAGGGTGACCTGGGCTTCTCCCGGAAGGTCAGAACGGTAGACGGGCTTAAGTCCCGTGTGTAGCAGGCCCTCGACCAGTTCGTAGATCTCATTCACGGAAAAGTTCGTTCCGGAGCCTACATTGAAGACACGGCCGCTGGAGCGAGGATTCTCCAAGACAACTTGATGAAAGGCGTTGACGTCGTCCACGTAGATGAAATCGCGGCGCTTCTCTCCATTGCCGTAAATGACGGGACGTTCTCCACTTAGCATGCGAAGGATGAACGCGCTCATGACCGGAGGCACGATCCGGCGCCAGTCTTGCGCTGGTCCGTAAACATTGAAGTAACGCACGGTGGTTACGTTCGTGCCATGCAGTTCGCGATAGCTGTCACAGAATGCCGCACCACCATGTTTGCTGGCCGCATAGACTCCGATCGGCTGGACATATGCTTCCGGCGTGGGGAAATTGTTGACCCCCTCGTACTCAGCAGACGTGTCGGCGTAGACGACTTTCTGAACTTGAGCCTTTCGGGCCGCCTCCAGCACGTTCAACGTGCCTAGCACGTTGATGGCAGCGGCTTCCAGCGGCTCATCGAGACAGGCCGTGAGCGAAGTCTTGGCAGCGAGATGAAATACGCTATGTACTCCCTCGAAGAGGGGATAGATCTGAGTGTCTCGAATGTCCAACTTGTGAAAGACCACTCGAGAATCAACGTTCTCTAGGGTGCCCGCGCTGAGGTTGTCGATGCCGGCAACCGAATAACCGCATTCCAGCAGGTGCCGTGCGAGATTGCCCCCGATAAAGCCTGCGACGCCGGTTAGTAGAACGCGTTTGCTCATAAAGGGTGGGAAACTATTGCTGCGCAAGAACTGCGGGGTGGGTGACCTTGCTCCGAGGCGGTGGAGCAAAATTCAGTCGGCCGTCTCGTTTGGTACACGGTATGGACGATCTCCAAGGTTGCCAGCGCATGGTGCAGGGACTTCTCAGCAGGCACGCCGCTTCGAATACTCTCGGCAAACGCGTTGAATTCCCTCTGCCAAGAGAGGTCGTCACCGGGGAATTCCCAGATAGTCGGTTCTGGAGGTCCCATCTCCGGCGGGACCTTGTAGTGGATCAGGCGCTCCAGGCCATAGCTGCCGCCGAGCCCCTCAACTTGAAGCTTCCCATTTCGTCCAAAAATCTCGAACGAGAACAAATTCTTCCATTCGGTGCAGCTGGCGTGCAGCCACGCCACCTGATTGTGCGCGGTCCTCAGAAAAAGGAAGGCGTTGTCCTCCACAGGCATGTTCCAGAAATATGTGTGGGTGTAACCGCTGACCTGCTCGAAATCGCCAAGAAACCAACTTGCTAGGTCGATAAGGTGGACGCCCTGGTCGAGCAGCTCACCACCGCCTGATATTTTGGGATCGGCTCGCCATTCCCGTTCGTAACCACGACGACCGCCGTGTCCATAACGACCGCGAAGGAACAGTAGCGGTCCCAGGATCCCCGAGTCACAAAGCTCGCGGGCTTTTTGAAACGCGGGATGATATCGGTGATTGAAGCCGACCCACACGCCGGTCGAATGGCGCTGGGCTATTGCCAGCACCTCGCGCAGCTCGCCAGGTGTGCGGGCGGCAGGTTTTTCTACCAGAACATGCTTGCCGGCTTGTGCAGCCGACAAACTGACGGGAGCAAGCCAGTCGTTGGTAGTCGAGACGATTACAGCGTCGACCTCTGGATGTGTGACAGCTTGTTGCCAGTCGCTTGTGACCAAGGAGCCGGGGCTGGTTTGAGCAAGCACTTGAGCGCGCTCCAGTATGTTGTCTGCTGCGATGACCAAGCGATCGCACTCGCGCAGGGCGTTCAGTCGCTTCTGTCCAATGCGCCCGCAACCGACTATGGAGACGTTCAATCTTTCCCCCAATCCAGCCCGCGATCTTTTGGTACGATGCGTCTCAGGGTGTAGATGTCGGTTTCCTCTAGTATTGCCTTTCTCTGTGGCAATTCTTCCCATGCATCCCAGACCGCGCTGATCAACCGACCACTAATTCCGTCACTTTGAGAGGAAACCAGGAAAGCCGCTAGCTCGGAGGCTCGCTCCAGTGTTTTTGACGACTGCGCTGCTTGTTGCTGCGCTCGCGCATGCTCACCAGCACCGACTCGATCGGGACCAGCTTCGAGAATTTCATCGAGCATTCCGGTTTGCATTACTCCGGGCGCAATGCAATTAACGTCGATGTCTACATTCCGCAACTCGTGAGCGAGGACCTCAGTAAAACGAACCAGGCCAGCCTTAGCAGTCGCGTAGGCGCTGAAGTACGGCCTGGGGCCGGTTGCGCCTCCGCCGGACAGGTTCACAATCTTTCCATAGCCGCACTTGTGCATGTGCGGAATCAGGAGTTGGCACAGCGCGACTGGCGCGAGCAGGTTCACTCGAATGGTGTTTTCCCAATCGTTGATTTTGTTCATCCAAAGAGGGCCGATGGGGCCAAGCGTTGCGGCGTTGTTCACCAGGGCGGTGACAGATTCGAATTCACTTGTAGCTCTGCCTACAAGATCTAAGGCTGCCGCTGGCTCGGATAAATCACAGAGGGCCACAGCCAACTTTTGCCCCTCATATCGCGGGGAGGTTATGGAGTCACTCAGCGTTTGCAATTCCACTGGGTCTCGTCCGGCCAGCAACAGGGATGCACCCTCTTCCCAAAACCTTAGGGCGATCTGTCTGCCCAAGCCCCGTGTGGCGCCTGTAATAATGCAAGCTCGACCACGAAGTCTCATGCCGCTTGACAAACCGTACTTTCGATGACGTGCAGAGTCTCCTCGGCGCTGGCTTGCCAAGAAAAGGAACGGGCGCGCTCCAATCCACGCTTTATCAACTTAGCGCGCAACGTCTCGTTCATCGACGCCTCATGAATGGCTTGAGACATTTCGTCAACATCCAGAGGCTTAACCAAAGTACCGGCGCCTCCCAAAACCTCAGGGATCGAGGAAGCGTCTGAGGCGACCACCGGAACACCACAATTCATCGCCTCAATCAGAGGCTTGCCAAAGGTTTCCGACAAGGATGGATACACAAAGACGCGGGCGCCTGTGTAGAGGCCTGGCATATTCTCGGGCGGCACAAATCCGAGAAAGCGCACCAAAGGTGCAATGGAAAGGCTGTCTGCAAGCGTCTCAAGCTTGGCCTGTTGAGAGTCGCAGTCGCGTCCAGCAACGACCAGTTGGTAGTCGAATCCCTGCTGTCGAGCTAACTTTGCAAACGCTCGAAGAAGCGTTTCGAGATTCTTATAGGCATATAAGTTCGACACGAAGAGGATGTAATCGTGGTCGATTCCATACTTGGCACGAATGCTTTGGGTAACTTCCTGTGGGGTCGCCGCATAGAATTCATAGGAGGCCTCGACCACAACGGAGACCTTCGTTTCTGGGACTCCAATCCATTTGCAGATGTCGCTCTTGGTTGCCAATGTGTTGGCCACGATGCGGTCTGCCCGCTTTGCTGACTGAGCAAATGCGAACTTTCGATACAGACTCCGTGTTCTCCCCACAAGATCGGGCATCTGGTAGTGATGCAAGGTGCAAATTTTCAGAACGCGGCGAAAGTCTCCCAGCAACGGGCAGACATTTCCAGGAGAGAAAAGCACATCGAGACCCAGCTTCACGATTCGATATGGAAGGACAGTCTGCTGGAATGCAATTCGCAGCGGCATGTTCTCGTTGGACACGAAACACTGCACCCAATGCACGTTCGGTGCAGTCCCGCGAAAATGATGCCTGTTTCGGGGACTTACGAAAACGTAATAAGAGTGCTCAGGACCCGTTCGAGGTAGCCATTCGACGAGGTTCTTCAAGTAGTCGATAGCGCTGCTGGGCCGTTCGGGATGCTCGAAGAGCGTGTCGATTCCTATCCGCATGCGGTCACTGCGCCAACTACGTGGATGCTGGTGGTGCAAGACCAGGACTAAGTAGTGCACAACCTCGAGCCAAACGGTGGGCGCCTTACCGAAGGTCGAGGTTCTGACTGTTTTGCGTCTTAGGACTCTTAATTCGATGAAATCCAGAGGTGTTCACCAGACGGCGCGCGAAGCCAGCGGTGTCTTTCCATACGATCACCGCCAATCGCTGCCCTGGGCTTTGCGGCCCCACTCGCTCAAAGTGGGAGCGACCTAGTTCCCATAGAGCCGCACCTGCCACAGAAAAGAAAGTCAAGGCCACAATAAGTGGCAGCCTGGGAGGAAACGACTTTTTCTCTGGCAGATTTGCCGGATCCACCACATTGATGGTGGGGATCTCCTTGGCCTCCTGAATTCTCGCCAGCTCATATTGCTGATTCAGCAACTGGTAGACAGTTTCCTGGATCTTCATGCGTCGGTAAAGGTCCGCCCATTCAACTCCGAGCAGTGGGAGCCTGCGGATCGAGGGATAGAGTTGGTCTGGCTCGGTAGAGTCGGAAGCGAGCGACGAATCGGTGCCCCCGAGTTTGCTTAACTGATGCCTCAGTTCTTCAACCCGAGCCCGGAGACTGCGCACCCGCACGTTGTTGCTGGTGTAAATTTGCTCAAGACTCTGCAACTCGGACTGGGCTACGATCATTTGTCCTTGCAGCAGCGCGGCCGATTCAACCATGGCTCTCGTCTGTTCTTTAATGTCCAGTGTCGCGTTCCGGCTGGCGAATACGCTAAATTGTTTTTCGGCATCTTCTAAATCGCCTTTGACTGCTGCAAGACGCTCTTCAATGAATATGCGTTCCCGCCGTGCCGAAGACGTACTCACCTGTGCCATTAGCCGATTCAACTCCTCGATATAGGCTTGGGCGATATCGTGAGCCCTTTGTGGGCTTCGGTCGGTCACGATTACAGTGATGACGCCGCTTTTCCGATCTTCAGATACGTCGGTGTGCTGCGAAAGCTCTTTGCGAGCATCTTGCTTATATCGAATCCAATAGACCTTCTGAAGATTGAACCGGTCAACAATATGATCTTCGACCGTCCTGCTGCCGAGCAGCTTCATAAACAACGCCCCTGAACCCTTCGCTCCAAGCAGGGTCCCAGCCATGGCAGCAAGGTCAGGAGCGGCTTTTCCGGCCAATGCGGCGATCATGGTGCCCGTATTGTTGCCCGCGGAGTCGGAGGGCATCATACTCACGGACGACTGGTATTTGTTGGGCATCAGGAACACAATCAGGGTGCTGACAGCCAGAGCCCAGAGAGCCACTTTGCCAAGCAGCCGACGTACGTCCCACAACAGTTGCAGCCGTGCGGAGAGGTTCGGAGTCAGCTGCGCTGGCAGCGGCTGCCGCACTACCCCAGAATGGGGGAACGTGACGTCCGTCACCGCTTCGGCGTCGTCAATCACAACTTTTTGTCTCAGGCTCTCCACAATTGTGCTGGCCTTCCTTCAAGTCCGCCAGATCGCCCAGATTCACTCGAATCCGTGAGTGCCTGCTTCTATATGCCCCGCATTGCGAAGATTGATGTGTGCAACATAATCGCGAGGTCCATGAAGAAGTTGCGATGCTGGATGTAGTAGAGGTCGTATTCGAGATTCTCGTGAATTAAGAAAGCACGGTCCCCACTGAGTTGCCAAAGCCCAGTGAGCCCAGGCTTGACCTGCAAGCGCTGGGAATCGTTCTGAGTGTATTTGGCGACGATGAACGGCATTTCCGGGCGTGGTCCGACGAGGGACATACTGCCTTCAATCACGTTGAGCAGTTGTGGAACTTCATCGAGACTCGTCTTTCGCAAGAATCTGCCGAAGCGAGTGATCCTGGGATCCATGGAGTGCCTCGGCGAAAAATCGTAGGCCGGCGCTTCAACATGCATCGTGCGGAACTTATACATCTCAAATACCCTTCCGCCTAAGCCCACACGCTGTTGTTTGAACAAGATGGGTCCCGGGGAATCGAGTTTCAAGATTACGGACAACAATAGGAAAACGGGAGACCCCACAATCATGAACACTAGGGATCCCACCAGATCGACCAGCCTCTTCGTAACTTCGCGGGCAAGCCGTCGGGGAGGTTTGCCAAAGGATGCTAGGAGTACGCCATCGACGTCGTGATAGTTGAAGAGTGCATCCGATGACAAGAAATGTGACGGAACATAGGAAACCCTTGCACTGCCGGTAAATGCCGTTTCTACCGTCTGCAAGAATCGCTCGCTGTCGAGGGAAGCGGTTACGATCACGAGGTCGATGTGATGTTGCTTCAGCAGTTCGGTAGTGACAGGTCCCCCCACCACCGGAGCAGAGCGCTTCCGCTCGTATCCCATTTCAAAAACAGTGCCGCCGATCTTCGCGCGATCGTCATCCACAAACAGAACCGGGTCGAGGCCAAGTCTGGGAGAGCGCTTCAGCGCTGAAAACACACGCCGCCCGGTACAGCCAGCGCCATAAATCAAGGCTCGTTCAATTCCGTAGCCCCTGTCGTGGAAAGCGTGGATCAAGAGATACACCAAGGTCTTCTGTACAAAGAGAACAAGAGGAACAACAACTACGCAGAGAACCAGTAGCCATCGGGAGAACATGACTGTGCTGGTGAAACTTGCTGCTAAGGCAATCAGAGCCGTTTGCGCTGATGCCCTCAAAATCTGCTCCGTTTCTCGCACTCGCAGGAGACTGTTGCAGGGGGCGTAGGCGCCAGCGCGGTCAAGCATGAGCACCATCACCAGCGCACATCCCAACGCCACACCGATCAGGGCGTGCGAAGAATAATAGACGTGCTTTCCGAGTGCCGTATAGTGACAAGCAACATAACCGAGCACTATCGCAAACGTGATCGTGAGGACATCGACAACGGCCTCGCAGAATCGGATGGCCTGCCGAAAGTTGATCTTGACGCGCTGCCGACGCGTTGACTCAAGCAAGCGCAAATCCACGGTAAGGGGCGACGCTGATCTCCCATTGCCCTTCGCGGTCCCGATATCCGCAGTTGCTGATTCGACTTGCTCGGTAACAGAGGGAGGACCGAGCGGGATCGCTGCTACGCGTTTGGGTTCAACGGTGAATCGTGCAAATTCACTACTCACTTTTGCAGCCGCCTATCTTATGGATCGTCACTGAGTTGATGCTTTGCTGCTGGACTGCTCACGTCGTAACAAAAACCTTTAGTGGATATTCCACCCGAACGATTAGCGTTGGCAACCACTAGCGTGGTCGCCAGTGAGGCCAAAATGTAATCTGCAAAGCGCCTGTGATATTCGTCTGTGGTGCGGGGGTAAGTACCGGGAATGCATACCGCTCGTATTGCGTGAAGGCGGAAATGCTCAGTGCAGAACGAACCCACAGATCTGTGGATACCCCGATATTCGTTAAAGAGCCACCGTGCGTGATGAACTCCCGGCTAACCTTCTGGTGCCTGAAGTGTAGCTGCAACTTGTTTTTCGGACTGAACCAGTAGTTCGTCCACGCCTCAGCGCCTTGGCCCTGCCTCCCAATCCAACTTCCCAGCAGGTTCCCGTCGTTTGTGTAGCCACTCCTGAAGCGGTCGTTGATGTAAAAAAAACCGTGCTGTACAACGGGCCCTCCTCCCGGAAGATCTGTGAATACACCCTCTACACGGAAGTCCAGTTTGGGAATCCGCGGAACTTTAGAGAAGTACAGACCGGCAGTCAGAGCCGTCTTATCCCAAGCGAACCAGGGACTTACTTGATCGTCGGTAAAGGCGTCAGCATAGAACGTGAGCCAATCCCGCAGCCTCGGGATTCGATAAGCAAAGTTGAACTCTCCCCGGCGGTCGCCAGGGTCGGACGGACTTCCGGGTGTGCCCGTCGAGGTTGTTGAGAACACCGCTTGCAGAAAGGTATGAGTCGTGAATGGAACGCCCGTGCCGCCAACAAGAATGGTGGCGCCGATTCCCAATTCCAGGTTGGGAGTAGGTTTGAAGCTTAGCTTTTGTCCGGTAATGAACGGTTGGTCACCGAGCGGTTGCGTCCACGAGCCGATGAGATTCGAATTGGCGCAGCACACCCAGTTCTGACCGCCGAGCCTACCCAGAATGTAGTCGAATTGTAAGGGGCCCAAGCGACGAAGGATGCCAGGTAGAGTTGACGGTACTACACGGTTGACTTGGAGCATGGTGACTGGCGCAGCGTTCGTGCTGAACAACATTGAACCGCCGGCGCCTGTCCCCCACCAAAGCTCCTGCTTGCCAAAAGTGAACTGCCAACCGCGGAGTTGGACTCCTACGTAGGCTTCCAGCAAGTTCATTCTATTTGCGGATGAAATGGGCACGGCTGGTGGCAAGGCTGAAAGAGCATCGACAGTTTGGATCACTTGCCGCGCTTGGTCAGAAAGTGCGGAAGTAGAGGGCGCGTGCTGGTATTCTCCTCGCACATAGAATGAAAAGGGGCCGACGACCCCGTGGGCGGAAGCACCCGAAACTACGCTCACACCTTCTCCGTAGGGCCGCCCGTAGTCGTTTATGATGGTTTGTCCAAAATGATAGCCATCGCGTAGGGGTGTTCCTGAGATTCCAGTGGTTCGTTCATAGAACGAGTCCAGACTTATACCGACATTCGCAGTGCCATCAAGTCGCGCCGTCTCGTCACGGAACTCGCTCACTAGGGACTGGTAGACCTTTTGAGATTCCCCGGCCTCGTCGGCTTCGTAGGAAAGACGTTCGCCCGCTTCTTCCACGAGGCGCGCACATTGCATCCGCGTCCACGGACGCATCCCCAAATAGGCGTTCTGGATGAATCCCCGGGCTGCCAAACGCTCCAGCTCTGCGTATACCCAACTATCTAGCGGCACGTACGGCGAACCCATATTCGCGGGATCCCGTGGTCCCTTCTCTCTGGTCTCGACCAATCCTCCCCATGGCGCTCCCCCCAGTTCCGGATCGTGATGCGCCCGATAGATCTGGCGACCGAGGTACCAGCCCAAAGCGCTTCCAACGAAGGCGTCGGATGCAAAGTGTTGCTTGCCGGTCACCCGGGTCAGAGTGACCGTCGAGGCAAGGCCGTAGGCCAGAAATTTCGTTAACGGACCCGGATACTCGTGAGCCACTACACTTGCAATCGACCATGCCACGGCCGCGTGCTCCGATGGGAAGGAGTTGCCGCCGTGGAAGAAGGTGCCATTCCCATTGTCCTGCAGGGGACGCGGTCGCTGTGTAACCGCCTTCAACAGATAGGTGACGCCAGTGCTGTTCAGGGCCGCTTCGCCGCTGAGCACGCCGGTCTCGCTCATGCGATCATCGTGCCGAATCTTACCCAGCAGATAGGCACCCCCGCCAGCCCCGATTAGTGAGTAGACCGCGTAATTCGAAACGTGTTGGCTAAGCAGCAATTGGTGCGGTTTGTCCGGGACCTGCCCCGTGATCCAATGATCGGCACTCGCGAGCAGACCCGTGAACCCCGCAAATCCCGCAAACATCAAGGCACCGCGCCTATCCATTTTGCTTGGGCTCGTCCAAAATTCCGCCTGGTCAGACGCGATGTGTTTGACAACCGGCACGAGCAAACGGTTTTCCGGATCGACTCCGGGCTCCAGAAAACCTTGCTGATCCCGTGTTGCCGATGGAGCTTTCGGAAGGATACGTAAGGCTTCTGGGATCGATTGCGTCTCTCTTGACGATGCTGCGGGAACCGGCTGATTGCCGGCCTGGCTCTGCCCTAAGACGGGTAGCAAGAGAAGTGATCCACTCACCAAAGCCCAAATCAAGTACCGCATGGCGGCTGCTCCTCATGCAACCGGAGGCTCGGTGATACGCAAGGCCCTTCACTTCGCCTTAGCGAGTGGCCGACCTGTATGCATTTCTTCACCTGTGACTGGCCTCTACCTGGCACGCACGTGCTCCGAGTGCTATGGGTGGAAATACGCAACGGTGAGCGCCAACGAGGAAGCCACTTGTGCAGCTTGGAACACTGTCGACCAGTTGCGGGATGCCACACGTAGCGCCTTTTCCGGCACAATGATCGAATCTCCCGGCCGTAACACAGCGCTCATGGGATCCCCTGACCACAAGCCGGAGTTGCTCTTCGCGGAGACAACCGAACCGTCCGCACGAATCACGAACACCGCGTTCTTGTCGGCGATCTGTGTGAAGCCTCCGGCTTGGGTCAAGTACCACTTGGCGCTTCGGTTCGGCAGATAACCGACGGCTGTAGGATTGAAAACTTGTCCCGCTACCATGACGTAATTTGCCTTCTTCGGAATGAAGAGCTCGTCTCCGTCTCGCAATGGGATATCGAACTGCGACCTGGCAAACTTCTTGGTGTCAGCGGGGATATGAACCACCATTCTTCCGATGGGAGCGGTAGTCTCAAGCTGCTGGAGAGCGGTTTGAGCCTGTGCCAAGGCCGTGAGCTTGGCCTCCCCATCGGGCAAGGCCGCAAGATGAACCTGCTCAGCCTTCATTCGCTGGACCAATTCCGCGTGTGACTTCAACTCGATCTCGCGAACTTCGCGGCGGACCAAGACCGCTCCGTAAGGATAAGCTTGCTCCGTAAATCCTCCGCACCGCTGCAGCAGGGAACTGAGGCTTTCTCCAGGCTGAATGCCGTAAGGGGCTGGGTGCTCCACTTCACCTCGAACCGTGACTGATGCCCCCAAATCGCCCCACTGCGGAAGCTGTCGGACTGTGAGTACATCGCCGTTCCGTAGAGCCACGTCCTCATAGGCGTCACCGGTTAACGCCGCGGAGAGCTTGACCTCTAGCCGCTCGTTGGAGGGGCTCCCCGTGCTGGGCGGCGCAAACCGCGTCAGGTCGGCGGTCTCTTGATACGCGCTTCGTTTAAGTCCACCTGCGACCCTGACTAGGTCTTCCACGCGCATGTTCGTGGTAAGGGGATAGCGGCCAGGCTTGGCAACTTCGCCTTTGATGTACACGGTAGATGGGTCGACTTTTGCGGGGTTCCGGTGCACTACGATCCGGTCGCGCGACTCCAGAAGAATATTGTCCACCGGATTGCCGACAAGGGCCTCTCGGAGGTTGACACTGAGGATTTTCAGGGTGCCGTCCGCCTGGGTACGAAACAGCTGCGCAGAGTCCAAGGAGGCATCTGGCGTTGCTCCACCAGCCAGGTAGATCGCGTCGCGCAAGTGAGCTTGGCCCGATGTTCGATATTTGCCGGGTTGCCGCACTTCTCCGCCCACCCACACGTCGGGCGGGGGCTGGAAATCGTAGCGACTGAATACCCGCACGGTGTCCAGGGGCTGTAACGTCGGCGTCGATGCCGGCGTGGCGAGAGCTGCTGCCAAGTCAAAACTCTCGACGGTAGGATGAAAGTCGGGCGCGTTCAGACGGACGATCTCTGCATAGTGAGGTGCAGGCTCGGGTAGGAGGTCTCCATAGGATGAAATCAAGTCGGTCAGTTTCATACCCTTCTTGTATGAGTAACGTCCCGGCCGCAAGACGTGTCCCTGAAGATAAATGGCATCCTCGTTGTACGAGGCAATAGGAAAGAGATGTACCTGGTCTCCCCCCTGTATCTTGAAATCCTGAAGCTGCCGGTCGACCGCCTGACTGTCTCCCGTCGCGGTGATATCCAGGGAAAGCATTGTCCGCTTTTCGTGTGCTTCGACGCGCTGCACTTCGATATGACGGAGGGCCGCGGTCGGAAGAATTCCCCCTGCTAGCTCTAGAACTTCTGCCAGGGATGTTTCGTTCCGCAGTTCGTAAACCGCCGGACGCCGAACCATTCCCTCTACAGTGACCAGCGATCCGATCGGGGGCACCAGGAGCGTATCGCCGCTCTGCAGTCGCTGGAGATCGGAACGAACACCGTGCAACAGCAAGTCGTAAGCATCCACTTCTTGGATCAGTTCCTTACCGCGATAGTGTTTGAGAGTCCGCAAGGAACCGCGGCTTGTCACACCGCCTGCCATCACCAAAGCGTTTAAAGGTGTGGAGAGCGAACTGATGTCGTAGGCTCCCGCCTCCACGACGTCCCCAACCACGTAAATGCGAATTGTTCGAAGGCGGGAAACCGAAACGTCCGCCGACACATCACGAAACTGGCTCCGCAATATGCGCTGGACTGTCAGTTGGACATCGGCGAGGTTCTTGCCACTGACCAGCACCGGTCCGACCTCAGGGAGTGACACTCGTCCCGTGCGATCGACAACACGGACTAGTCGTTGGGAGTATCCACCCCAGACATCGACCGCCAAACTGTCGCCGGGGCCAACTACGTAGTCGGGGCCTACCGGAAGGTCCATGGGGATGACGCCCGGCTGATTTGCAGAATTGCGAAAGACGTCCAGGCCGAAGCGTTCCGCAGGTCGCTGGGTTGCGGAGGCCTGCGTGTACATGTCGTAGAGCGAAGGAATATCCGCATATGGATTGGCGGGTCGGATCATCCTGACCGGGTCGGCGTCTTCATTGGTGGATCGGCGTACTCTTGATCTTTTGGTACGAGAGGACTGGGCGGTCACCTCCGTACCGCGATTGGAAAGTGCCTCCGCGGCGTCATAACGATCCGCCAGAGCGGAATTGCTCCGACTCGCCATCAGGTCGGCGATGCTGGGTGACGTCGGACCATTACCAAGCATCCCAGGGAGCCCAGAGCCTGAACTTGCAGAGCCGGAAATCAGTTCCAAGCTCGAGAGGGAACGGCCACCTTCCTCAGATTCATCCCCGCGCGAGCTACTTCTCAGCATTCGAGGTTGCGAAGAAAGGGGTGACAAGTCGGGCGGCAGTAGCGGCAAGGAAGGGTTGTTTTCGGGGCCTTGTGGTTCGGTCTGCACTTGCCGGCCGGGAGAAGCTTCACGAGCATCTTCCTTATCGCAACCTCCGTCTCGCTGTGCATCGCAAGCTCCGGTGCGCTCAACTTCTTCCGGCTTCTTTTCCGGATGCAATAGCTGACTGTCCTGCTCCGCCTCGAGTGCAACGAAGCGCTTTACACGCTCCTTCAAGATTAAGTCTTGTTGTTTGGCAAGCTCCGAGTCGGGGTTCGCCTTGGGCATCAGATACCCGTAGCGCTGGAGCAAGCGAGTAGCCACCGACCGAAAACCCTGATCCCGATCAAGCCGGTCAAAAATCGCTTGGTCGGTGAGGTTCTGATCCTCAACGATCTGTCCGTTGTCGGTTGCCTCCTTCGCTACCCAGCGCTTCAACTCGACTAACAAGCCGGCGTCCATCGACAGCACGGCCCTAATCTGGAAAGAGGAAGCGGCAACGCGACTGAAATTGTCTTCCGCGAGCTCGGACAAGTCTGGTTTTCGGGTCACTTGTGCAAAGCTCGGCTGGACGCGCGGCTTCTCACTTGTCTGTCCATATGACGTCTGCCAGCAAAGAAGCATCGCCAGAAAGCCTGCTGATTTGCGTAGAAATTGTCTGGACATTTCGGGGGTCAACATATCTTTGTAGTCCTGATGACGTGCGAGTCAGAAGCGGCACGTACAAAAAACGAGAGAGCGGTTCCGTCATTTACCGGACAGCCACGATGTCCGCCTCATCCACTTCAACTGCCACGGAACGCATGAGCAGATCGATGGAGACGACCACTCGACAGCCATCGCGCCTGCGCACCAGAATTCCATCTGTCCCTGCGAAGGGACCGTCCGCGACGCGCACCCGTCGTCCTACTTTCAAGTACGGGTGTGGCTGAATGCGCATCGGGTTGGCCATTCCTTGGCGCAGGGTTTCGATCTCGCTGTCGAGCAGGGGTGCGGGGGCTCCGCCGAAATTCACGAAGCTCACGACGCCCGGTACTTTCAGTACCCGCAGGCGGTCCTTAAGGTCCATGCGCACGAAAACATAGCTGGGAAAAAGGGCGAGTTGCAGTTCCTTCCGACGATCCTTCCAGCGACGCACGGACCGATACAGGGGTAGGAAGTTTTCCACATCCCGCTCGTCGAGCTGCTGGGCAATCCGTTTTTCATGGTGCGTGCACGTATAGGCCGCATACCAGCGGCTTCCACCCAAGGCTGGAAGGGGATTATTCCCGGCCTTGCCCAAACCGTCTACCGTGTTTTCCATGTCGATCACAGCTTCGCCACCTCACTTACAGGGCTATTGTGAGTTAAGCCATTATTATTAAATGTCTTACGGCCAATCTTGCAAAGACGATCAGAGGCTAGTTCACCTTCTGGCCGCCAGTCGGAAACGCGGTTACGGACGCAACTGGAACCCGCCCTCGTAGTGCGTTGAGAATCCCCTGCTCGGAAGTTTCAACGCGGTTCGAGCGGATGCTCAGGGTCGCCCAATAGCAAATGCTGCTGTTGCGCTCAGATGCGAGCGCAAGGATTTTTAGGTGCGGATATCGTTCAAGCAGGGAGTCACAAATGTCGGGTCGATTGTCGGACTGGTCGAGTCCGATGATCAGACAGTCAGGATGTAACTCTTCCACGAGCTGTGCGATCTTGCTGTCGTCCTGGATTTCGGCCATAACCTCGATGTCAGGTTGGGAAGATATCGTCTCCAGCACGAGCTCGCGCATTAAACG
>Ga0137419_10000029_pt1 | contig 33743 bp, 24 predicted proteins | sample CZODoug3_1_2_16f_FD_108279 | JGI IMG/M metagenome (GOLD analysis project Ga0137419, IMG submission 108279) | Vadose zone soil fungal communities from Angelo Coast Range Reserve, California, USA - CZODoug3_1_2_16fungal (Illumina Assembly) | ecosystem: Environmental > Terrestrial > Soil > Vadose... | reverse complement strand
GGTGGCGGTGGCGGTGGTTTTGGCTTCGGCGGAATTCATCTCGGCATTGGCGGGACGATCATCGTCTTACTCCTGAGTCTGGTGTTTAAACGGGATTTCTTTGCGCTGTTGGGCGGCGGGCAAAGCGTGGTGCCGAATCAGACACAGGGGCAAGTTGGTCCGGAAAGGGACACGCAACGTGATGCTGCCGAGCAGTCAACAGTGCAGTTCGTGTCGTTCGTGCTCGATGACGTGCAGAAGACCTGGGCTGGAATTCTTCAGCAGCGCGGAGTTATCTACCGGCACGCCAAGCTCGTCCTGTACCGCGATCTAGCCTCCTCTGGCTGCGGTCGGGCTGAGTCGGCAACGGGGCCATTCTATTGTCCGGAGGATGAGAAGGTCTACATCGATCTGGGCTTTTATGACGAGCTGAAGCAGCGCTTTGGCGCTCCCGGGCAGTTCGCTCAGGCCTATGTTCTGGCGCATGAGTTGGGACATCACGTACAGAATTTGCTGGGTATTGACCGCAAGGTGCGCGTGTTACAGGAACAGAATTCCGGCGCCGCAAATGCGCTCTCCGTACGGATGGAGTTGCAGGCGGATTGCTTCGCCGGTATCTGGGCAAAGTCGACCGACCAGCGGCACTTGCTGGAGGCCGGTGATGTGGAAAGCGCCTTAGGGGCTGCTGCCGCCGTCGGAGACGACCGTTTGCAGAGAATGGCCACCGGCCACGTCAGCCCAGATTCCTTTACGCACGGGTCGTCGGCGCAGCGGACGGAGTGGTTTCAGAAGGGGATGAAGGGGACGATTGAAGCGTGTAATACGTTTCAGCAGTGAAGAATTGTTGCCCACAATGGAAGACAGTCTCGGCGGCTGCGAGTCTGAGCGTAAGAGCTCACTGAAGGAAGAACTGCGTCTCTTGATCGCTACCGTTTTTCCAGCGTTTACCGCCTTTTCACCGCAATCTGGGATGCGTCTGTGCAAGTAGATCGGGAGCTCCGCCATGGACAGGGCGAGTATCGTCGCGTAAAAGCACAGAGGCAGCCATCCTCCCACGAGGGGCGCTGCTGATCCTGGGGCTTGGGCGTGAAGGTCAGTACCGGTCGGCGGCCTCTGACACTGCGCCCAAGCCACTGTTGAGCAGGCTGTTTGCGATTGCGCGACAACTGAATTGTATTGGGTCGAAGTCGCCTTTGAGACGTTGCTAGTCCTCGCGCCCGGGAGGCACTATGTGGCCCTCATGTTCGTCACGGGTAAGGAGGGTCTGCTTTGTACGTGACGCTGGGTTGATGTCCGAAGGAATCAGCGAGGTTGACCCTCGGACACCTTTCCTGGTTTACGCCCCTCCGCCCTACGCTCTTGAAATGGCCGCTTCCGCGGCATCATTGAACTCGACGTCTAGCAGCATAGCCCAGCCAATCAGCTGTTTGCCTGCCCCAAGTCTCCGGGGAGGGGCGCTATTTTGATCCTCACCATCACTTCCAGGAGAATAGCGATGTTACGAACGCTGGTTGAGATTTTGGCAAGTCCGTCGGAGACGGGGGAATGTTGTTCTGCCAGTGCGTCGAGACGGTCACTTACGCCGTGGAGCTGTTCGATTTCGTTCAGGATCTCTAGCGAAGGCATCTTAAGTACTCGGCTTTCTAAGAACTGCTTCCAAGGATAGGCGTCCCGGAGACGAGTGTATGGTCACTACGAACCTCTTTTGAGAACAATTCAGCATGCCTGCATTCGGCAAAGAATTTCAGAACTTGTGCACTTTGGACCATCGGTGCTGCTCACGCAAGCCTAGGCTGGGTTCGGAAGGTGAAGGACATGAAATTGCCCAGCGCCAGTCTCGTGCCCAAACTGAGTAAGGCAGAGCAACCGCCGTTGTCATATCCCGGAGCGCCGGCAGACTCCGATCGCGCCAAACGCCCCCCGTTAGCTTCACCAAACCAACAAACCAGGAATTGAACCCCGGAGATCGCGTAGAGGGATTGTGGAACTTCGGAAGGCCGACTGGGGATGTGGGCACGGTGGAGCAAACCAACGAAGAGGATGCCGTCGTCAAATGGGATGGCGATGGTGAAATCAGACTCGGCCGAGCATGGCTTAAAAGGATTCAGCCCTGGATGAGCAAGGTCCAACGTGGCGGAGGAGGATTTAGGTTGGAGCCTTCAGGCTCTCCGCTCCAATGAGAGCGCTATTGAGCAGACCGCCTCTTCCACGCCCATACAGTTTGTTCTTGGTCCACCGCGGATGCTCCGGGTTTCTATTGCGGAAAGCTCGACCGGTGCGCAACGTGCGAGTGTTCCTCGTAAAGATCAGAAGCAAAATCAAAATCCTTAGTGAAAAATTGCACCCGCAACGCCGTGAGAATCTCTATGAGGATTCCATGAAAAACATTCTTCTGCTAACTCTTGTACCAGTTCTGATAGTGACATGGGGGTTCGAACAGGCTGCCTCAAGCAAGACCACGACGACGACGACCGAGCAGGCCAGCATAGAGGACTGCCTCGCTGGTTCGGCCGGGAATTACACTGTAAAGCAGGACGGCACACCCCAATCTTTCAAAATTACCACCAGCGCCGTGAACCTGAAGCCTCATCTGGGACACGACGTTAAGTCACGGGGAAAAGAGTGAGTGCTCCCAGTTTCGGCGTCACGGACAGTACTCTGGCTGTGACCGCGCGGATGATGATCTCGGACCATTGCACCACTGCCGCCGCTAGCGCTCCTGCAGCAGCCGATCCCACCACTGCCACCGTTGCCACTCCGGCCGCAGCTACTCCCACTCCCACGACGAGCGCCAGCGCTCCCGCAGCGGCTGATCCCGCGACGGCAACGGTTTCCACCGCAACCGTCACTACGCCGGCTGCAACTTTCACGCCCGCTCCTACGGATAGCGCTCCCCCCGTGGCCGCGTCCACAATAACAACAACCACCACCACCGCCGCTTCCAAAACCCCAGCGGACCCCGCGAGTACGCCTGTAATGGCGAGCGCGAACGCGCCGCTACCCAACACGCCTGCTCCCTCAGGAAAGCCACCAAGGTCACAGGCAAACTTGGCGCTGACGGCAAAACGTTCGTAAGCGACACCGACAGCAAGAGCTGGACCGTTACCAACCCAGAGGCAGTGAAAGGACACGAGGGTCATCACGTTGTCCTGACAGCGCACGTGAATGCGGACACCAATCAGGTCAACGTAGTCTCGCTCAAAATGGCGAAATGATCATCGATTGGCAGTGGAAAGGATCGCACGAGCTCGCGCGATGCGAGATCTGCCTGTGGCCTACCGGACCGTTTCTCTCAGGCACGAAGTTAACGGATACGACCATCGCGAGATCGCCCTTTTGCTGAGCTGCTCGGTCGACAACTCGAAGTCTCAGCTTCACCGCGCTCAATCAAAAATGCGGGAACTGATGGGGTTCGGAAGGCGTCAGCAACGATTCGATCTCTCGACACGGTCGCCGCTGCGGGATTGCCCGAATTGCCCGTCACCGCGCCGGTTCTGACCAGCGCGCCCGGGTGCCAACGGCGGGATGGCTGCATAGTGCGATTCGAGTGAGCTGTAGCCTAATTCACGAGGCCACGAGAGCTTCGACTCTCTGGTCAAGGTCCCGCGACACTTTCTAAGAGACGGGCGAGGTCTTGCTCGGGACCCTGGACAAACTGGCGGATCATGTTTCGCGCGTAACGTAGCAGCGTCGTGAGATTGGTGTGGTACCAGCAACACTGCGCCATCTTGGGAGAGAGTCCGCAGAAAAACTCGAGGCGGTTGACCGCTACGGGATTGGCAAGCATCGCGGCTAGCAATCGATGATTCCCGTCCAGGATGGTAAAGGGGCCGCTCTCACTCAATCCGATCAACAGCACAGCCCCGGGCACCAGCGCCCCGAACGTCTGAAAGTGGGTTCGCAGATCCTCGATCTTAGCGCGGAAGGCCTCAGGAGTTCGGCTGCTGTGGCGCTCATCGAGGATGCGCTGCGCGACCTGCGTAATACTGAAATCGCCTCCGGCAAGCTTTCGCCATTGGGCGCGGGGGAACACACGGATCCGTTGCAAGTCGGCGGCGTTGATCTCGGCTTTGAACCATTCCGTTCCTGGCGGCAATTCCCGCCACAGCGGGCCATGCCGGACGAAAAGCAGGGCGCGTCGCACGCGGTTTTCCGACGCATCGTCGAGAGCTGGTGTGGTCACGAGCCGGCCAGCTACCTCCTGATACTCCTGAAACTCGGGACAGCGAAAATCGTTTTTGAGGAACTCTGCGATGACTTCGTCTTCGGAAACACGATTGCGCAGTCGGACGAATCCGGGAAGTGCAGTTCCGGGGCTGCGAGTTCTCTTCGTCCAGGCGACAACAAATGGAACGGCGACGCAGAGAAAAAGCACGATCATCATTGCTAACTGCACCCAGATGACTTGTGCCAATGTCCTGTGGAATGCGTAGATGCCGCCGATGACAAAGCCGCTGATGAGCAGTTGCAGCCATCCTGTATTGGCAATCTTGCGCGACATTTCATAGGTGATCATCACAACACAGAGGGCGTAGATTCCCGTTGAGGCAGCGTAAAGCAAGAGGAGACAGGAGAAGTTCACTCCGCCCGCGGATCCAAATTGATTTCCAAAGAGGCAACTCCAGAGAGCGGCGGGAGCCAGGGAAAGTGCCACCACGAAGACCAAACAGATAGCGAGGACCATGGCCAGTGACGTGCCAAGCACGCCGTAGTCCTCCCGATCTTCGCGTCCGACAGTTTCCGCGACGATTGGAAACATGCCGCTCACGACGGCCCAGGAAAAAGCAAATACCACTCGGCCGACCATAGCAACCGCAGCATAGACACCAGCGGAATCCGAAGGGAAAAGATGCTTGACCACCACGATGTCGCAATTGTTGATCACAACCTGGCCGGTGAAGAAAACTGCTGCCTGCAGTCCTTCGCGGAAGGCGACAGGCATTTTGGGTCCCAGGTCCGCGGCCGGATCGAGCTTAGGCGTGGCGAAGAAATACGCCACTATGACGGCAGCGGCGTTGGCCGCGATCACGCCCTGCACCCCCGTCCCAAGATAGATCAAGAGCAGAGAGCCGCACAGGCGAACCACACCTTCCAGAACCAGGTTTCGAGCCAATGGCTGAAACTCGCAGGCGCCTTGAATGCCACCTCGGCGCGCTCCCAGAGGGACATAAAAAGCGGCTCCGACGGCAAGCATCGCTATGAGAACTGAGTCGGGGAGGTTGAGGTAAATCGTGATGGCGTTACGGAAGGTAAGAAGGAGAGCGCCGACCAGAACTCCTGATACCCATGCGCGCTGATGCAATCCCTTATAGACAATAGCGCGCGCATTCTCGGACGCCTGTTGGGCAACGATTTTGGCGGTGAGGATCTGAAAGGAGAGGGTTACCGAAGAGATGAGTATCAGGAGTGTGTATACGGCCGTGGTGTGTCCAAACGCCGTCGGGCCAAGGCATCGCGCGACGGCGATATTGTAGGCAAAATTGATGAGCGTGGCTAACGCCAGACCCACTAGCAAAATGGCGCTGCCGTTGAGTACACGATCACGAGGAGTTCTATGCGCCATTTCGGTTTGTTGGGTGGTGCTGTTGGCCACAACTAGACTCCGGTATCTCGGGGCAACTTATCCCTGTGCAGGCTTTTGCCGCGGGCTCGCCCTGGCACAAAGGCAGGCGCTGAGATGCTAATTCGGGAGAAAGGGCTGCGCGGGACCGCGCGCAAAACAGCCCCCTTCCGCGCAACCCAACCCATCTTACGGACCTCTAATGGAGTCGACGCGCATGGCGAACCACAACCGATTCAACAGCTTGATGGCTCTGTTGTTGTTGCTCTCAGCGCAGAGCTGCACTCCGACCAGCTTGCGTCGCTCACTCCACCAAGTGGGTCTCGCCTCCAACACTGGTCCGATGCAAACTCTGGCTGTCTATGAGCCTTGGTTTGGTCATCCCCAACACATTAACGTCGGCTATTCCTCCCAGGATCCGGTCGTCATCAAGAAACAGATTCGGCAAGCGAAGAAGCTGGGGATTACCGGATTTGTCATTGACTGGTATGGGGACCGCGAGCCGTTCCTGGATAAAAGTTACGCATTGATCCAAACCCTAGCGGCGGAGCAGGACTTTCATGTCGCAATGATGTTTGACGAAACGAACCAGCCCGAGGACAGGGCGACCGACGACGCGCTGGTGGCCTTCGGTAAGTTCAATGACGAGTATTTGGCTGCCACCTCACCCGGACGTAAGGCATACCTCGAGTATCGTGGGCAACCCGTAATTTTTATCTTTCCCAAAGGTGGACACACAAACTGGAAGCGAGTTCGAGCGGAAACCAATCGATGGACGTCACCGCCTTTATTGATTCACGAATACGCGCCTGGTACCTCGGACGAAATATTTGACGGTTTCTACGCCTGGATTAATCCTGGAAAGAAAGGGTGGGCACCCGACGGAAGTAACTGGGGCGAGGACTATCTCCGAGACTTCTACCACTCAATGCGGAGCAAATACCCTGGCAAGATTGCCGTGGGCACTGCCTGGGCTGGCTTTGACGATCGGAAGGCATCTTGGGGGCTTGGGCGCTTTATGTCCCAACGTTGCGGTGCTACATTTGCTGATACGACGAAGCTGCAGCGCGAATACTATCCGACGAACAGTCCCCTTCCCTTCCTTCTGGTGGCGACTTGGAACGACTATGAAGAAGGCTCGGCGATTGAAAGAGGTCTAGCTAAGTGCTCCGCCGGCGCGGGTTCTCCGGGACGCTAGCCTCGCCGTTCCCGCTTTCATGCCGCGGGAAATTGTTCTTGCCAGACTGGGTCCAGGGCGATGTCTAAAATAACGGCGATCGGACTCTGCGTTAACGAGTTCGCATGCGAAACAAGTGCGGTCAATCCAGGTACAAACGCCGCGACAAACTCCTCCAATGGCAAAGCTCAACCGCAGGGGCTTGTAAGTGAAGCTGGTGATGGCGCCCATGGCGTACTTGACACGGCTCAGGAAGCTGAGCTTGCCATCGCCGCCGCAGCGCTCTTGGCGATCGTAGTGGAGGACGATAACCTACCCACCTCGAACGCCGGGTAGATAACGGTTGCCTTCGCGCAGGGCCGCCCATGGACTCCAAGACCTTCCGATCCGGCAAGCCCAAAAATGGCTGCGTTCAGCGGCTTGGTATTTCCCTTCGCTCACGCTTCTCGAACTCTTGGCGCCCACACTCGTTTCGTACCGCATTGCACGAACTTCCGCCAGCAGTGAATGCAGATCGCGACTCGCGCACGGGCCTGATGGCCGAAGAAGAAGACACTGCACCGTAGTCGTGACTGCAAGGTCCGATTGGCTCAACGGCTGCGCCGTCTTTTCAAGCTTTTCTTACCAGCTCGTCAGCGATTCGCCGTCGACGTATTCCTCTAGAATCGCCCCGTTTACGGCGCTGTCCAGTTGATGCTGGACCCCAATCACAGGTGACCAAGCCGGATTCGGGATGGTGGACCAGGCGACGCCACCCAGGTAGATGGTCTGCCCGTCAACGGTCAATGTACCGAATCGCAAACTCGAGTTGCGATCACTGCTGGGATTGAAACTGAGCGGAATTTCCTGATATCCCGTTGGCGTCACCCTCTGCAAGAAATAGGTGGCGTGGTGCCATGTTCCGGTCGCAGTTCGGCAAGGCGATGTGCCGGCGTCCACCCAGGTGAGACCGTTGCCGTGCGGAAGCCAGAGTTGCCAGCGATTCGTGGCGTAATTGCATTGCGATCCGAACATGAATTCGTGAACCCCGTCGCTGAGTTGTAAAGCCTGAAACATGTCGAATTCGAGCGCTTGCATGGAGCTGTTGTGCGTGCTGGTGGGAATGTAGAACCAAAAATCCCAGAGAAAGTTGGTGTGGCCCGCCAACCCGGAGGGATTGCCGTACTTGCGGATAAATAGACTGTCGTCATACTGACAGCCGCTGGCCAAGACAAAATGCTGGCCCACGGTACCGCTGGGCAAGTTGTTTGTATTGGGATCCGCGCTGCTGGGGAATGAAGCGATACTTCCATGGTTGCAGTTCCCGCCAACGTCCGGGTTATTGTCGACGATCCAGGTGCCGACAGCCATATTCAAGATGCGGTGGGCGCGAGGAGGCGGGCTGGGAGGGGCAAATCCAGCAATATTAACGTGGTATGTGCGAGTGGACGCACTGCTACGGGCGTCCCAGGCTTTCAGGTACAGGGTGTGGGCTCCGGGAGAAATGGTAACCCAGGTATCGACAGAGGGAGCAAAATTGCGGAAGACGTTGACGTTGTCCACGTAGAGCACGTAGCCAGTCACCGTGATGGTGTCTTCCGCTGTAGCCTGAACATGGATGGGCGAGACCAGATTCACCGTCCCAGTCGCCGCAAGCTTTGGCGACTGAAACGAGACTGCGGTAACTTGCCCCTGCGCGAAAATGCTAGCCAAGACGACCAAAGCCGGTAGCAGCCTGGAGCGGAAGTAAAGGATTGTGCCGAGTAAGCAAACGGATAGGATCAGCAACTGCCGCCCCCTGGCGGGCATTCCGTGGTGCCACGTTCAAGGCAAGCCACATGGCCCATACTTTTTGGATTTACTGGATCGTTACCCTCAAAATACAGGAAATCCTGTATTGACAACCTCACGAATGGGCAGGACCTATCGGTTGCCGTGAGGGCACATGGGGAAAAATCAAGAGTTTGCTGTGGATTCCGCGTGCAAATCGAGGGTGAGATCGTGCGCGGACAGAAACGAGGAACCAACGATTAAACGGCTAGATGTTTTTTGAGCACTCAGAGATAACGATGAGGCGAAAGACTCTGGGGCGTGGCAGGCGTGACGTGGGCTCAACAACGGGTGTGCTGTATCGCGATGTTTGAGTTGGACGGGAGCGTCATTCTTGCGCTGCCTGGTTAGCGGATTCCATGGCTGTGGATACGTCGTCCTTAACTTCTGCTGGCGACCGAGTCTAAGCGGACTCCCTCAGCCGAGAATCCAGGTGGTCGGTCCCTCGAAAAAGGCGGCCAGCCTTTTGGGGCAGGCATGGGTTAGGTGTCGCCTTCATAAGTGCGCTGGACCCTGACCTGCCTTAGTTTACCGACGGCGTAGTCCTTCCCTGCTCAGCCATGACGCCGTTCGGCGCGCTACCTTCAGTTTGCAATTCTTGGCCACCACGACCCTGCGTCGCAGCTCGGCGCCGCTTTGCAACGCGCCAGAGAGCGCTTTTAAGCGCCGAATCTACGCGCCGGCCTCCACTCCCCAGAGCACAACTCCAGGAACTCAAGAGTAAAGCGACCCGTCCTCGTCCCAGCCCCGTCATCCGTCGGACTTTCGGGAGAAAGTGGATGAAAGAGGCCCGTCATTACCAGAAAATGTCGCCGGTCGAAGCGGATGAATGAGCAATAGTGTACAGTCTCTGGGTAGCAGAGCGTTAGTATATCGGGTCAAGCAACAACCCCACTTAGTTCGGATCAGAAATTTCGCGGAAATGGCAAAGCTTATGCCGTCTGCTTCTTGCCGTCAGACAACGCGGTGTTGACCATAGGGCTGAAGAGCTGTTCCAACTGTAAGAGCGCCACTGCTTACGCCTCCCATCCTCAGAGCCGCGGTGGAGAAGATGGCGAGTTGGTTGCTGTTTTGCCCGGTCCGCCGTCATCGCTGCATGCATCGTTACTTTCGTCGTACGTTCGCTCAGAGCCAGCAGAAACCCGCGGAAACCAGAGTCTCGGAGAAACCAAGATGGCAGATCAGCTCAATCAAGCAGGCGGAACGCTCGAGGGCTTGAACGTTCACTTCCTCTTTCCGAGTAAGCGGGCGCTGTCGGTTTTCGGCTTCACGGCACCCACGGAAGGAAACACGAATGCAGCGGTGAATGTGCTTCCGGGGGCCCCATGTCCGCTCTGAATGGAGATGCGCCCCCTGAGAGCCTGAAAGATGAAACGAAAGCTCACTTTTCACAGCAACGGATCGGGGAACTTGACGGGTTTCGCGCGATTGCGGTTTTGTGGGTCTTGCTGCTTCACCTCTGTTACGGATGGCCACCCGCGCCTCCGAAGGCATTGTCTTGGATGCCATCCGTCCTGGTTGAGGTAGTCTCACACGGCTGGCTGGGTGTGGATCTATTTTTCATCCTCTCTGGATTCCTGATCACGGGCATCCTGATTGATGCGCGCGGAACCGCGGACTACTTCCGCAACTTCTACGCTCGGCGCGCACGCAGAATATTGCCTCTCTACCTAACGTGCATTTTGCTGATGGGTCTCGCTTATCACGGCTTTGCGGGGTTCTTTGGGCTGTCGCTCTTGTTTCTGGCGAATTTTGCCCGCCTCTTCCACGCACGCATCCCACACGGTCCGGACGTACTGTGGTCTTTGGCGGTCGAGGAGCACTTCTATCTGCTCTGGCCTTTGCTGGTGCGTTTCTTGACCCGAACTTTTCTCCTCGTGCTTGCGCTGGTCGTCGTGTTCGGGTCACCGATCCTGAGGGGTTATTGTTTCTATCGGGGGATGGATCCCGTTCGTGAGATTTACGTCTATACATTTTTTCGGCTAGACGGCCTCGCTCTCGGAGCCATTCTGGCCATGTGGGTGAGGTCTCGGTTTTACAATCGCGGTTCCGCATGGAAACTGGCAGGCTTTCTCGTCGGGTTTTCGCTTCTGGTCACCGTCGCCGGCGTGCCCTTCGGGATTATGCAGGCCAAAACTCTCTGCTCCACCGCGCTACGCTATACGCAAGCTCAGTTCCTTTTCGCCGCAATGATCGTCTTGGCCCTCGCCTTTCGAGGAAGTCCCTACACGGCGATCCTGCGATCCCGGTTCGCCACAAGGGTGGCAGGGTGGAGCTACTGCATCTATCTAATTCATCTCGCCTTGGGCGATGGATACTACAGAGTGCTGCGCGCTTGGCACTTCAGCGATGTCGCTCGTTTCGGGATTGAGGGCGCAGTAATCATCCGCTTCTTGGCAATCGGCGGTTTGACCTTCGGCTTGGCTGCGTTGTCAAAGAAATTCCTCGAAGATCCATTTCTCCGGTTCGAGCCATCCGTTGCCCCTGTCCCCTCGGGCAGATTGAGTCGACTCCTTCCTTTCCATCCCCGATCAATGCGACCCACCCTGCAGGAAACAAGTGAGGCTAACTCTGCCGAAAAGGCAAATCGTGCCGGCTAGCACTCTCGCCCGCCCACTATCGTGGCTTTGGCATAGCGGAGGCTGAGGCCTCATCCGGCCGCCGTTCAGGCGGCCTATGCGATCCTCATCAACCAATATCCGGCGCAGATCGCAGCGCTCAAAAAGCCGCCACGATGCCTCGATCGCGGCGCTCGCCTCGGCGGAAAGTGCAAGATCGATACAAGCGGGCGTCACCTGGGGACAAAGCGTTGCCGATAATATTTGGGCGTGGCGTCTGACGGACGGGACTGCGCCGCCACCGCCGCCGTTCCTGGGTGTTCTGGGTATCGTCGGAACATCCGCAGCCGTGGGTGTCTGGCGACCGACACCGTTGCTGAACGCCTCGGGTGTCGCAACGCAGTTCGCCACCATGACGCCGTGGGTCATGCAGCGGCCCTCACAATTCCGGCTGCCGCCGCCGCTCGCCCTCACCAGCGCCGAGTATGCGGCCGACTACACGAGATCAAGGTCATGGGCGCTTTCACTGGATCGGGACGATCAGCGGACCAGTCAGAGTTGGCACTTTTTTGGGCGGGAAACACGCCGCTGTTCTGGAATCGGGTTGCCTCACAGATTTCAGTCGACCGGTCTCTGAGTCTCTCGGAAAACGCTCACCTGTTCGCGCTGCTAAACGTAACGATGGCCGACGCGGGGATCGCCTGTTTCGACGTCAAGTACCGTTACGTCTTCTGGCGACCCGTCACCGCAATCCGGGCGGGCGACACCGATGGCAATCCCAGCACCGATCCGGACCCGACCTGGGCGCCTTGGCTCGATTTCTTCGCGAGTGGCACTCCGGCACATCCTGAGTACCCATCTGCCCATTCGACGTTCAGCGGTTCGGCAGCCTTTGTTCTCGCAGCCGCCTTCGGGGACGCCACCCCGTTTACCCTCACCTCGGAGGTCCGGCCGGGAACACGATCGTTTCCGAGTTTCTCGGCGGCTGTGGCGGAAATCGCCGACGCGCGGGTCTTCGGGGGGATTCACTACCGGACTTCCTGCGTGAGGGCGAATCTGCTCGGGCAAGCCGTGGCCGATTACGTTTCGACCCACGCAATGCGCGCGTTAGAAGACTGAATGGCTTTGTAGCTGGAGGCTGGGCCACCATTGGTCCAGCCTTCTCGTTGTGGAAATGGACTCGCGCGCGCCCGCGACGTGATGCAGATCGTAGATTGTAGGAAAAAAGCCCGCCAATCGGCGCAGGAGAATGCTCCGTGACTAGTAGGAAGATGCATCTCGACCGAAATGGTGCAGTCCGCCTTGCCATGATCCTTCCCGTTCTGGTGCTCACGATAACCAGCGTGCTGCACGCTGACGACGTGGTTACGCACGGGAACAAAGTCATGCTGGCCACGACCGTCGCAGGCGGGACCGACCCCATCACGAGCACTGGCACGGCCGCTATCGTGCAAGCGGCTGTGTTCGACTTCGTCAATGGTATCCAGCGAAAATACACGCCGATCCATCCCGACCTTCGAGCACCTGAGGATGCTTCGATACCGGCCGTCCTGGAAGTGAATGATGCCCGGGTCTTTGCTGGCATCCCCTATCGCACGTCGTGCTTAGACGGCAATGCCCTTGGAACTGAGGTTGCGCGCTTTGTACTGCGACACCCGATGCGTTCGATTCAGGAGTGAGCAAGTCCGGGTGAGGCGGGAGACGTTATAGGAGAACGGTCGATGAAACGCAAACCGAACACTACGTGGCTGCTTTCAATTCTCGTTCTACTCTGCGGATGCGGAGGAGGAGTGAAAACTTCGCATCCACTTTCGGGGCCCCCTGCAGGACCCTCAGGACCGCCAGTGCAGAGCCAGAACATTTCGAGCAACTGGGCATTCAGCACAACGTCCACAGTACCCACGGGGATTCCACCAGCGACAATCTCCGGAAGTATTGCCCAATCGGGCAGTGCTGTAACCGGCGCGGTGCACGTGGACGGGTGGAGTTGTTTTGATCGGCAGACTACCATCGAGCTAACGGGCACCGTTAGTGACGGCAATATCTCGCTGACCTCCACGTCTGTTGATGGACAGGTCATTGCTCTCACCGGAAGCATCAGTAAGAAAGACGGCTTCCCGTATGTCCTGAACGGGACCTATGCCATCAACGGCGGTTGTGCCGACGGCGAGCAAGGCGACATCACCGGCGTCAACGTGAATTCACTCGCGGGATACTGGGCCGGCAATCTAACGACTGCGGGTTCGGGAACCATCCACTGGGATGTTCAGCTTGCTCAGGACGGGGCCACTTCTGAGGGCAGCTTTGGTCTGACGGGAACTTTTAGTTTCGATCGGTGCTTTGACTCTGGCACTATCACGTCAGGAACGTTTCCCACTGCCAGTTTCATCGTGGGCAGGTCGGTGAACCTTGAAATCAAGACTACCAATGGCACTATCACCTTCCTGGGAACGGCAGACCCAGATGGCTTGATTAGGGGTAACTTTACCGCCAGTGGAGGCCCCTGTGAGCTTACCGGCACGGGATACCTATCGCCATGGGAGTATTAACGCCACTTGTTCCGAATGTGCGAGATAGCATTGCAACTCGAAATAGGCGATTCGTGCGCGACGGAAAATAGTCCGATGAGTCAGTAGGATCCAAAACGTCCTGGCGGGGTTGAGACCCTTGTCCATTGACCATCGGGCAGATCGCTTCGTTATGTGGTGCGGGCGGAGGGAGTCGAACCCTCACAGGCCTTTGGGCCCTGCGGATTTTCTTACCGACCACGGCTTTCGCCGCCCGGGTGCCATTGAGCTTCTGCGTCCGGTTTGCGGTCTGGACTATCCCTTCACCCTCTCCCGGACGGACCCGGGGCTTAGGTGCTGCCCGTCTAGTCTCTACACCTTCCCGGCTGATTTATCGCCGGGCTTGGCTCGGGATTGCCACATCACCAAAGAGGTTTCCCCGACTTTGAGCAGTTTTGCATCGCCGGTTTCCCGGGCGAGCACTCAAGTTTTTCTCAAGTCCGCTGCGTCTGCCATTCCGCCACACCCGCGTGGCTGCCTGACTGCCTCTCTATAGTACGGCATTCCCCGCATTTTAAGTCCGATACGTCTGCCAATTCCGTCATACCGGCTGGAACCTTAGTTTACCTTACGGGTGTTCGCTGCTGGCAAACGCCTTGATTCGATGATCCTCAGTACTATTGCGATGGAACGTGCCCGGCCGACTTTTCCGGAACGTAGTATCCACTCTTGGTGCGGACGGTGAGTTTGTGGTAGCTGGGGGCGCGGGCCTCGACGCGGATCACGCGGTAACCCCCAGCGGTTTTGCCTAAGGCGGGTTTGTAGCCGATAGAATATTGATTGCGGATGTCGTGGGCGACGGTTTTGCTGATCTGGTCGACCTCATCGAGGGTGCGGGGGAAAAAAGCAATGCCGCCGGTCTTTTGAGCCAAAATCTGTAGGGCACGGCGGGCGCGACGCTCTTTCTCGCCGCCCAGCAAGCCAATCGCGTAGACGGTTGGCCCTCCGTCTTGCTGCAAGGACTGAACGGCCTGCTCGAGAGTGTCGCGGCTGGCGTTGTCCTCGCCGTCAGTCACTACAAAGATGACCTTCTTGTCGCGCCGGGCGTTGCGCTTCAGGTGGTCGGCGGCGGCATCAATTGCGTCGTATAGCGCGGTACCCCCGCGGGCATCATATTTTTCCAGGGCTTCTCTCAGCTTTCCAATATCGGAAGTAAAATCCTGATCCAGAAACTCCTCGTCATTGAAATTCACGATAATAACTTCATCCTGTGCATTGCTGGAACGGACCAGGTTCAGAGCAGCCTGGTTCACCTTCTCGCGCTTCTCCCGCATAGATCCGGAGTTATCGATTACGATGGCCATGGCGACGGGGATGTCCTCATGGCGGAAGGATGTAATGGCCTGTTGGACGCCATCTTCAAAGACAGCAAACGCAGAGCGATCCAGGTTCGTAATTAGGTGATCCTTGTCGTCCATCACGGTCGCGTGGAGCGCAACTTCCTCCACGCTCTTGTGCATGACGAACATGCCTTCGTCTTTCTCCACAGTTTGCGGAGAGATAGCAGGGTCTTGCGGTGTCGCAGGCGCAGCGCTTTGAGGTGAGGGCGGCGCGGAGGTTGGCGCGGGCTGGGATCCGGGAGGCGGGGTTCCGGAATCTTGGCCGGCAGCGGTGATGCTGAAAATCAGAGCGAAAGCGATCTGGATGAAAACAAGAGGCTTATTCCACAGGCGCGTAATATCCAGTTTTCGCATATACCTTCAGAGGCGGAAGTCCCCTGGGGGGGTTCAATTTGACCTTGATTTTACGCCACTTACCGTTGTGGATGGGGTTCTTAGGTCGATACCCGATCACATATTGGTTTCTGAGTTCGATGCCGATTTTGGTGGCCACGTCGGCTAAATCGTTGGGATTATCGATGGTGAAGGAACGTCCGCCAGTAAGCTCCGCGATGTCGCTGAGCAAAGCTGGGCCGAGCCGCTCTTCGTCGGACGCGAAGTAGTGGTCGTAGATGCCGATGGCATAAATCATGACGTCGGCTTCTTTGACTAGTGACTTGATTTCATTTTCCGTGTAGCGGCTATGGTTATCGCCGCCGTCGGAGATGATGAGCAGGGCGCGCTTAGGATACTTCGCCTGATTCATTTTGTTGACACCAAGGTAAATGGCGTCGAGCAGGGCAGTCCGCCCCTTGGGAATCGTGAACACAAGCTTGCCCTGGATGTCTTCCACGGACTGCGTGAAATCGGAGATTTCTTCGGGTCGATCCGCGAAGGCGATCATGAAAAACTCGTCCTGCGGGTTCGCGGTCTTGAAGAATTCCTTGACGGCCTCGCGAGATTTATCGATTTTGCTGCTCATGCTGCCGCTGACGTCGAAAATGACACCGATGGAGACTGGGGCATCCTCGCTGGAGAAATTCTTGATCTCCTGCGGGTCGTTGCCCTCGAGGATGGAAAAATTCTCGCGGTCAAGACCGGTGACGAGTCGGTTCAGAGGATCGGTAATGGTGACGGGCACCAGGACCAGCTCAACTCCTACTTTCATTGGTTTCTCACGCGTCTTTAGAGAGGCTGGGGCCACCAGGTCCGCCGGGACGGCAAGGGAATTTGCGGCAGCGTTCTTACCCGAGGGAAGAACGGGGACAGCCACGGCCGGAGGTACGCCGGGTTCTGGGATCCTGGCATGCGCCGGGGGCAGGATATGGGGCTCGTCCAGAGGATTTTGCGCCCAACCGGCAGGGATCAGAGCCGATGCGAAGCAGACGCCGAGCGAAAGAGCCCTAAACAGGGTGCATCTCCGTGGTGACAACATACAGTCCTCCACTCGGCTAGCCTTGTTGCAGAGACCGGCAATCCCAGCAAAAAGTTGCGTCGTAGGCGGGGCGTCTCGGACAGCCCGCAAAACTTGCCTCTTAACGCGAATCCTAACACAGGCAGCCGTGCACGATAGGGGCCGTTTTGCACAAACCTGGGATGAAGCGGAAGCCTTGTCCGTAGAGGCATTTGGCCGCAGCCTCCGGCCTGAACCTTGGGCCTCGTTCTGCCTGCTACAATGCAGAATTCTTCCTCTTTATGGCGATCTTACATCCCTTCCGCGCGTTCCGTTACGACCCGGCCCGGGTTCAACCGCAACTGGCTGTGACCCAACCCTACGACAAGATCACCCCCGCCATGCAGGAGAAATACTACGAGGCCAGCCCCTACAGCCTGGTGCGGATCATTCTGGGGAAGACTGAGGCTAAGGATGGCGAGGGGTCGAACGTCTATACGCGGGCAGGGCAGTCGTTTGAGGATTGGCGGAAGGCTGGGGTCTTGAAACCGGACGCCGAACCTTCCTTCTACACCTACACGCAGTCGTTTACCGTGCCCGGGAGCAATGTGCAAGCTGAGCGGCGGGGATTGATCGCGGCGGGACAGATTGAGGAATACGGGGCGGGAGTGGTCTTCCGGCACGAGCAAACACTGGCCAAGCCGAAGAGCGACCGGTTGAACCTGCTGCGGGCTACGAAAGCACATTTTGGGCATATTTTTATGCTGTATTCGGATGCCGGAGAGGTGGACGCGCTGTTGGCTTCACCGGCGGCTCCGGACATTGAAGTCATCGATGAATATCAGGTGACACACCGGGTGTGGAAGGTTTCGGATCCAAAAGTGATTGCGGCGGTACAGGAGAAGATGCGGGGGCAGAGGTTGATTATTGCTGACGGGCATCATCGGTATGAGACGTCGCTGAATTACCGGAATGAACGGCGCGCGGCGGGTGATCAGGGACCGGCGCCTTACGATTCGGTAATGATGACGCTGGTGAACATGAACAGTCCTGGCATGGTGATTCTGCCGACACATCGGGTAGTCCATGGGTTGGCGGCGTTTTCGGAGAAGCAGTTTATCGAAGACGCCAGCAAGCACTTCAGCGTCGAGGAAGTGCTGCCGACGATTAGCGCCTCGCACGCGACCGCTGTGCTGCGCGAGTCCGGGAAGTGCAATACGGCGTTGATTGCGATTACGGGCTCGCGAGCATTTTTGCTGCATTCGCCGAAGTCGGTTGGGACGCCGACGTTTTCTGGATTTTCGCTGCGGCAGCAGGCGCTCGACGTAGTGCAGTTGCACAAGGGGTTGCTGGAAGGCGTGCTGGGATTGTCCGAGGAGTCGATTCGGAATCAGGAGAACCTGAGCTATCTGCGGGATACGGGCGAGGCGATCGCGCGGGCGCGGAACGGGGCCAATGTTTCGTTTCTTATGAATCCATGCCGTGTGGAGCAGGTGCGGGATATTGCCTTCGCCGGTGAAGTTCTGCCGCAGAAATCGACGGACTTCTTCCCCAAGATGCTGGACGGTTTGACGATCTATGCCGTGGATTAAGCGGCCGTGGACTCTCCGGCAGCGCGTGGCCATCCCGGTTGCGCTCGCCGTTGCTTGGGCCTCGCTGGGCTATCCAGCCGTCGCCGAGGACAAGCGCATCACCATCTTCTCTCCTCTGACGGGCTTTAGCCTGCCGGTGACCGAGCGTGATGGACATGACTACGTTGGGTTGGTGGAAGTGCTGGAGCCGCTAGGCACTGTGGCCGCCACCAAAGACGGCGCGAAGTGGAAGCTGCGGTTTGAGCGCCGCGATGCGGAATTTGTCAGCGGCCAGACGGAAGCCAGGATCGAAGGCAAGACTCTTACCCTGGCGGCACAGTTTCGGCTGGAGAGCGGGCGCGGGCTGGTGCCGGTTTCCGGCCTCGGGGCGCTGATCCAGGAAGTGACGGGTACAAAGCCGGTGGTCTTCCATGAGGACTCGCGACGCTTATTTGTTGGCAAGGTAGCGGTGCGATTTACCGAGGAGTTGCGGAAAGATTCGCCTCCCGTGCTGGTTCTGACGTTCACTTCTCCTGTGAGTCCGACCATCGCCAGCGAGCCGGGTCGAGTGCGACTGACGTTCACGCGCGAGCCCATCATGCCTCCTCCTGCGGCCTATAGCAAGTTCGAGGATCCGGTGATTGTGTCGGCGCAGTATGAGGAGGGGAATGGTGTGGCCGTGTTGACCGTGACCACGTCCGCGCCTCTGCTGGCGAGTTTCAGCAACGAAGGCCGCACGCTGACCTTGAGTCGTGCGCCACAGACTCGGGCGTCGCTGCCTGCTGTGTCCGCCACTGTGCCAGAGGCAGGGACGCCACTAGCTTCTGGCACAGTTCAGGTTCCTGCAGCGGCATCGAATGGAACTGCGACTGGGGCTGCTCCAGCTTTCGACAGCGGTCTGCGCCACTTCTTCGCCGTGATCGATGCCGGACACGGCGGCGAGGAACGTGGAGCGGGACTCAGCAACGAATTGCCGGAGAAAGACGTGTGCCTGAGCTTTGCCCGGCACTTACTGAAGGAGTTACAGAGCCGGGGCATTTCTGCGCTGATCCTCCGGGACGCCGATGTCACATTGACGCTGGAGCAACGCGCGTCGCTGGCGAACTCAGCGCATCCAGCGATTTATATTGCTCTCCACGCAGCGGCGGAGGGGCGCGGCGTTCGCATCTACACTTCCCTCATGCCGTATAGTGCCAATGCCAATGGTCCGTTCCAACCCTGGGAAGTGGCACAGGCACCCTACGTGCGCACTGCGGTTTTGGCCGCGGCAAGCGTGGCGGCGGAACTGCGCAAACATCAGATTCGGGCGCGCGTGCTCTCGGCTCCGCTGCGTCCGCTGAACAATGTGATTGCGCCCGCGCTGGCGATCGAGGTTTCGTCGCCCGACGAAGACCTGCCCGATCTGGTGGCACCGAACTACCAGCAGTCCGTGGCCTCGGGCGTGGCCGATGGCGTCGTCAATGTGCGCGCGCAACTGGAGGCTGGACGATGATTCCCCGCCACCTGAAGATCGGCGTGGCGGTGCTGCTGGCGGCCGTACTGGGCCTGAGCGGCTATATGTGGCGGTTGAAGCGCCACGCCGCCCGTGCGCCCCTTGCGGTGGAACCCGGGCACGTAGCCCCTCCTCCAACGGGGCCCAAGGAGCAAGTGACGCTCTATGTGGCCTACGACGATCCCGGAATTCTCGTGTCGCGCGGGGCGTCGATTGCCCTGCCGCAGGGGCGACAGGAGCGCGCCCAGGAAGTGCTACAGGCGTTGCTGGCACGTTACCTGGAGGAAGACTCCTCGCATCCTCTTCCGGCGGGTTCCGAAATTCGCAATGTATATTTGGTGGATCCTGGTATGGCGGTGATTGACGCCAACGCGGCGCTGGCGGACCGCCACCGCTCGGGAGTGTTGGTGGAAGAGCTGACGGTGATCTCGTTGGTACAAACTCTTTCCGCGAACGTCCCCGGAATTAACCGCGTGAAGATTCTGGTCGATGGCAAGGAGCGGGAAACTCTGGCCGGGCACGCCGATCTCACCAATTTATTTGACACGGCCAACGTGCAACAGGTGGCTGAGCGATTGAAGGCTGTGCAGTAGCCTATTACTCTTACTCTAATAACTCCTGCTCGAAAGTCGCGTTCAGGTGGATATCAATCTGGCGAACGGGATCGGCGCCCGAACTCACAAACTTGTGTGGCTCGCCCGCCTTTACGACAAACACATCCCCAGCCTTGGCTTCGCGCTCTTGACCATTCACGGTCCAGTGTGCGCGACCGGAAATGACGTAAACGACTTCATCATATTTATGCCTGTGAAGCCGCGGACCACCACCTGGTTCTGCGATCACCAAGAAGAACGAAATATTGGTGTCATGCTGGGCCCCTACGAACTCATGCGACATTCCCACAAACGGCAGCAGTGACTGATGCGTAAATTCCATAGCGGGCAGATCCCCACTCCTTATTCCTGAATTCGCGAGACCTCAAGCTGCCGGATGCCAAGACTCTTATTCTCGCTGATCGGGAAAGCACTTCGGCAAGAATCTTCTAGGCGTGCAAACTGCATTGATGGCGGCTGCTACAATCCGTGATTGCGAACCCCTATGATTTACCGATCCGACAACCGTACGCCGGAGCAAATGCGCCCGGTCAAGATTATTCCCGATTTCATCTCCACTGCGGAAGGCTCGGCCCTCATCGAAGTGGGCAACACGCGCGTGATCTGCACCGCGACCGTGGAGGAATCCGTACCCAAGTTCATGAACGGCCGGGGCAAGGGCTGGGTCACCAGCGAATACGCCATGCTGCCGCGCTCCACCTTGACGCGGACACCGAGGGAATCGACGAAGGGCCGCCCGAGCGGTCGCTCGCAGGAGATACAAAGACTGATTGGGCGATCACTCCGCGCGATCACGGATTTGTCGAAACTGGGCGAACGAACGCTGTTTGTCGACTGCGATGTGATTCAAGCGGACGGAGGTACGCGGACGGCGTCGATCACGGGCGCGTTTGTCGCGGTTGGCTTGGCGATGCAGAAGCTCGTCGAGGCCGGTACGTTGAAAGCTTCGCCGCTGCGGGACTTTGTCGCCGCCACCAGTGTGGGTATTGTCGACGGAGAGATTCTGCTGGACCTTTGCTACGAAGAAGATTCGCGCGCCGATACGGATATGAACTTCGTGATGACAGGCGCCGGAAAGCTGGTGGAAGTGCAGGCAACGGCTGAGCAAAATCCCTATGAAGAGCAGCAGCTGCTGAAGATGATCGCCATCGCGCGCAAAGGCGTAGAGGGATTGATTGCGCAGCAGCGGGCGATTCTCAAGGCAACCTAGCTCGCTCTTCTCGGCCCCAGGAGGAAGTTTTGGCGACCGAGAAATCTGCTCCCAAACCTTACATCCTGCGCCACAAGGACGGAAGCGTGTGGGCACGAGGCCAGACCGTGGACGGGGTCGAAGTCGGCTATTGGGAGTGGTTTCGTAAGGACGGAGTGCGCATGCGATCCGGATACTTTGACGTGGGCCAGCAAACCGGCGAGTGGACGACCTATGACAAGACCGGTGGGGTTTTTAGGGTCACGAACATGAAACCCAAAGCGCAGAAGAACTGAATTCAGGCACCGTCGCAAACGAGCGCCAGCGCTACTGCGTTCACCTCGCCGGACTCCTGTTCAGACTTCGGTCATATTACAATGGTTGGCTATCCTGACACGGGCAGACAGCGCTGTATCGATTCCCGATATTCCCTAGTAGATGGAGAATTTATGAAGCTATCGCCGGGCAAACTTGCAGGCCTGAAGGCAGTATCCAATGAACGCGGTGTCATCGCCGCGGCCGCCATGGACCAACGCGGCTCGCTACAGAAATCTCTTGCCAAGGAAAAAGGCGGCGAGGTCAACGACTTCATGATGGAAGAATTCAAGATTCTGGTCACCGAGGTTTTGACGCAGCACGCCAGCGCCATTCTTCTGGATCCGGAATGGGGTCTGCCGGCGGCAAAGAAGCGCGCCAAGGGTTCGGGGCTAATCATGGCATACGAGAAGACGGGCTACGACAAAACTACGCCTGGACGGCTTGGCGACTTGCTCGACCACTGGTCGGTGCGGCGGATCAAAGAACAAAATGCGGATTGCCTGAAGATTCTGCTCTACTACTCGCCGACCGATAAGAAAGAGATTAACGATGTGAAGCACGCCTGGGTCGAGCGCCTCGGCGACGAGTGCCGCGCTAACGATATTCCCTTCTTCCTCGAATTCATCGTGTACGACGACAGTCTGGATGAAAAAAGCGTCGAGTACGCCAAGAATAAACCTGAGATGGTCATGGAAGCGATGCGCGAGTTCACCAAGGACCGCTATGGCGTCGACGTCATGAAGGTGGAAGTACCAATTGCCATGCCGTTCGTGGAAGGCACGAAGAGCTTCAAGGGCACGAAGGCTTACACCAAGCAGGAAGCCAAAGACTTGTTCCAGAAAGCCTCGTCGGTCGCCACCAGGCCTTTCATCTATCTTTCCGCGGGCGTGAGCAACGCGGAGTTCAGCGAAACCCTGGAACTGGCCGCGGAATCTGGTGTCAAGTTCAACGGTGTCCTCTGTGGACGCGCGACCTGGAAGGAAGGCATTCCTGTCTACGCCAAGCAGGGTGCGGCGGCGTTCCGCCAGTGGCTGGATACGGAAGGCGTGAAGAACATTCAGAACGTAAATGAACGCCTGAAGGCGGCCACGCCGTGGACGGGAATGTACTCATAAGATTCTGCAGATTCTGGGACGGCCGCCTGTGGCCGTCCCTTTCGTCGTCTAGCGAGGGAGTATGGGCGAAACAAGCCGTTCCACCGTGATTGCGCAAAGCATCGGTGCTCTCTTTGCCGGCTTCGTCGTCGTGGTTGCCCTCTCCCTCGGCGCCGACGTCATCATGCACAAGAGCGGCGTATTTCCGCCGTGGGGCGATCCCATGAGCGACCGACTTTTCCTGCTGGCAACTGTCTATCGGGTTGTCTTTGGTGTTGTGGGCAGCTACGTCACGGCGCGGCTTGCCCCCAATCGGCCGTTGCGGCACTCGTTGCTGGGAGGTCTGATTGGCCTTGCCGTGAGCATTGTGGGCGCCATCGCCACCTGGAACCGGGGTCCCGAATTTGGGCCGCACTGGTATCCTGTGGCGCTCGCCGTGCTCGCTATGCCGCAATCGTGGCTGGGTGGGATACTGCGCCAGCGGCAGTTGAGGGCAGGCTCTGGAAGCTAATGCTCGATCTTCGCCGCCTATTGAGATGCGGCAGAACTTGTTGCGGCGGAATTCGGCGGATCGTTCGATACCTGAAATACTCTTCCGTCGCGCAGGAACATTCGCTCCATTTCCTTCCGTGTAAAGGGCCGTGAGCCGCGGCGTCCGAAGACCGCTAGCTGATTGCCGCTCTCGTCGACGGCGCGGTCGCGATCAATTCCCTTGGAGATGGCCAGCGCCGGGCCGCGTGTGCGGTAGTTCGCGATGAGCTTGGGCACGGGTCGCGGGCTGAATCCTGCGAAGTTTGGCGTACTTACCGGGGAGAACAACTGAATCACGCGGACTCCGTTGCGACCGTCGGCGGCAAAGGCGAAGAGACTGGAGCTAACCATGCCGAGCTTCACGTCATTGAGGTCATTGATGACCCCCTCGGCGCTAAAGACTTGGTCGAGGCGCGGTTGCTCGGGCCGCTCGACGTCGATGATGGCGAGGCCTTGCTTGCCTCCGGCGACGTAGGCGTAGGTACGAGCGACGTAAAGATTGCGAGCATCTTCCAAGCGAACGACCATGCCGGAGACTGGCTTGGGCTCGGCGAGACTGGTGACATCGAAAACCTTCAAGCCTTCGCCATCCACGACGAAGGCGTAGCGGAACTGCACAGCGATGCCGCGGGGGTCTTTGAGAAACGGGGCGCCGATTTCAGAGGTGATTCTAGGGGCCAGGGGATTATCGAGATCGACGACAACGAGTCCGTTATTACACAGCACGTACGCAAAGGTTCCGGCTATGGTGATCCGGCGCGCGCCGTTTAGCTTGCCCTCAGGATTGAAGGCCAAAGCCCGGTGTAAGAAGTTATTGGCCGGGTTGCCATCGAGCAGGGTGCCGACGCCGGGGCTCTTGCTTTTCAAATCTGGATTGCCGACGATGACTAACCCCTCGTACTTGTCGGCCACGTAGAGGAAGCCATACATAAGATGGATTGACTGCTCTTCGTTCGCCGGGTCGTGTGTGCGCAGGGGATCGACGCCGAGGGTGGTGGGCGTGGCGATGGCAGTAGCGTATTTCGTCGGCAAATAAAAACGTTGCCCGAGCGGCGAAACCGGGGCTGTGGTCGCCTTTTCGGAGAAATCTTTGTTGTCAATATTTGCGATATCGAAAATGCGGAGGCCGCCCGCGCCCATGGCGGCGTATACGTACTCGCCGCGCTGCTGAATATCGATCACTTCCCTGCCATCGTGCCCGACGGCTTCCTTGAGTTCGAGCTTGGCGTCGAGATGCTTTTGGTAGTTCGTCGGATAGGCGAGCTTTTGGAAGTCGCTGCCGATCACGGCGGGCGGTTCGTCGTGCTCGGCCGCAGCAACAGCCGCGAAACCTTCGCGCCCGGTCGCCACGTAAACATAGCGTCCCATGAAGTTCATGAAATTGCCGCCCAGCAGGAAAAGTTGGCCCATCCAAGCGTTGTTGTCATTGGCCTGGGAGACATGACAGTCGGTGCAGGTTTTCGTTTCTTTCGCTCGAACCGTATGCGGAACAAACGGGCTGAAGGCCTCTCCGCTGAAGCCCTCAGCGGAGACCGTCTGCTGCTGGTAGTAGAGCCAATCGCGGTCGTTGTTTTGCGAGCTGACTAGCACGGCGCAGGCGGAGCGAACCGGGGCTACGCGATGCCCGGTGACGGTTCCGTCGATCCCCAGAGCGTACATATCATCGCGTAGAACCTGAAAGTTGTAGGAAGTCCAGTTGCGCGTGGTCAGGCCCTCGTTGTGCAGCATGGGCTCGCGCTGGTTAGTGGTCATGGAGAGGTGGCAACCGTAGCAGGTTGGCGACCAGGAAGCGTGGCAGGTGTAGCAGGTCATCTTGCTGTTCTGGTGTGCGAGTTTCGAGCCGTCGGCGGGAACGCCACCCCAGGTGGTGCCGTCCTGCTGCATGGTTTTTGCGAGGCGCGATCTTTCGCTGTAGTGTGAATTGCCCGGCGTGATGGTATCGGCGACTTGGACGACTTCCCAGTGCTTTTCTTTGTCGACCATGGAACGCTGAAATAGCTTGGCGTCGTTCCAATAAAACTGGCGCTCCTGCCAGGGCGTACGGAGCAGGGCGAGGTTGGTGCCGCCCTCGGGCGAGGCCGCGCCCGACGTTAAGAGATTCGCCGGATGCTCGATGGTGCCGTGGCAATCCACGCAGTCAATTTCGACGGCGTTTCGGGTCTCCCCGTAGAGCTTGCCATTGCCGTGACTGTCTTGTTGAAGGTGGCAGTCGATGCAGTGCATGCCGAGTTCAAGATGGATGTCTTTCAGGTGGACGGCCTTTTTGAACTTGTCTTTGTCGTCGGCTGAGACGGTTTTGCCTTCTTTGTCTAGTAAATTGCCTTTGCGGTCGCGGCTGAAGACGGCGCGGAAGATCCAGCCGTGGCTGTGGAAGTCGCCGAATTGCGTGGTCTTGAGCTGCTGGTTGAATTCCGGGGTGCCGGTCTTTTCAAGAAAGTCTTCGTTCGACCAGAGGCCCCGGATGGCGGTGCGCTCGGGGTTCTTGTTCTGGATGTCAAACTGCTCTTTCGGACTGGGGTTGCGCTGCTCCTTGGGATACATGGTCTCGCCGTCCATTTCGTTGTCCCACCACGTCATGCCGTAATAGGTCGCGACCATGTTGGTGCCGGGATGGATATGGCAGGTGATGCACTGGCTGGATGGGATGGCGCGAGTGAACTCGTGACGCAGCGGGTGGCCCGACTCATTCTTGGGGATAGTCGGGTCGCTGGTTGTGCTATGGCCAGTGTTGCCGAAGCTGGCGTAGGGGCCGGAATGTTCGGAATCACGGTCATTGGCGTAGATGACATGGCACGCCGTACATCCGCTGCCGCGATAGTCGCCGGGCTGGTCGTTGGTGCCGGGCATGGAAAGGAGCGGGTCGAGAAGGCGGGTCTTTTGCAGGCCAAGGAAGACCGGGTCAGTTCGGAGGAAAGTGCCGAAACCGCGCTCGCTGAGCTTGTTCTCGGGCTTGCCGGGGGCTTCGTCCAGATCGGGATTGCCCAGCTCGCTGCGCTTGCGCCCGCCGCGCTCAAAGACCCGCAAGACATTGCCGGGCTGCGAGATTTCCCAGCGCTCCAGTGGATCGAGGTAGGGCAGGACGCCTTTCCTTTCGATTTCGTCTTTGGTCGGCGCGGGAAAGGTAATCAGTCGACGCGGCTGGCCGTCAGGCCCATAGCTTTCGCCGAAGCGCGGGGTCTTGAAGGGCACGGCGCCGTTGTTGTAGAGCCCTGCGCCCCAGAGCATCGCACCGTGGGTCATCATGCTCGTCTCGACCTTGCGAACCTCGGAGAGATGGCAGCCCGCCTGACCGCAGGTCTTCTCGGCGACCCGCAGGTCTCCGGGGTTCACAAAGCGGATGTAGTCGGAGTCTTCGCGCAGCCAGCGGGTGTAGCTGCGTGCGGGATTGGCGGAACTCTCCAGTGTGTCGCGGATGGCGGATTGAGGATGCGCCTGGTTCTTGGCTTCGCGATATTGCGCGGAATTGGACGAGGTTCCTGCAGCCATTCGCGCTTCGCTGTTACCGCCGTGGCAGTCGGTGCAGCCGAGGCGAACCGTTCCCGTCGGATGCATGGAAGGCGTTTCGAGCGGCGCGTGGCAACTCAGGCAGCCGGCGGACTTGGAGTCGGCGTCGGGCTGGGGCTGCATAAGAAGAGTATCCGGTGACTGCTGGGCACGAGTCGGCCGCGGGTAAACCGCCGCCAGGGAATAGATTCCCGCCACGATGATGAAGAACCGATGTCGCATGTTTCCTAGTTCCCTAAAACCCAGATCGCTTTGCTGGCGGGCCAGGGCGCCCGTGCCCCACGAACCTTCTAGAACTGCAACTTCAGAGTCATAAATCCATTGATCAGTGTGCGGCCATTGTATAGATCGCGCAGACCGCGACCGGGTTGAAGAGCGGCTGCTCCTCCGCGGATCGTGATGTTTTCCGAGAGCGGCGGCCGGTATTCGAAGCCGAGGCCGATGTCAGCGCCGATGCTCTTGCGGATGGGACGCTGGAATAGCAGCAGCTCCAGAGGGGCTGTCTTGTCGAACCGCAAGTAGTTGGCATTGATGAAAGCGCGCAATTTGGGCGTGACCTCGAAATCGGCGCCGACGTTCCCCAACCACAGGCCGGGATTGACGAAGTTGGCTTGGCCCTCCTCTTTATTCGCGCGCAGGCTGGGCAACAGGCTAGAGGGACCTACGAGCCCGACGCCAGTACCTGTGAGGCGAACGCCTTCGTGGCTCCAGAAGCTAAAGTCTCCGCCCGCAAAGTGGGAGTCGTCGACGATGGTGTCGAACCCATGAGCGCTGGAATCGCGGCGGGTCGGCCCGAAGCGGGTGTCACCGTCACCCGAAGCGTAAAGGAACGAAGACCGGAAGCGCATCCAGTCTTTGTCTGCCGACAGCTCCAGTGCGCCTAGGCGTGCGTTGATGTCCACCGGGCGTCCGGCAATGGGGTTGAAGTCGTCGTGGCCGAGGGCCTGGTAAAAGGCATGGCTGACGTTCACCGGCCCGACATGGCCGCTGCTGGTCCAGCCGAGATAGTAGGCGCGAACACCGTGAGCCTTGATGCAATGGGGATCAGTCGGCGGCGATCCGCAGTTCACGACCAGTCCGACGGGCTGAGGACGGACGAGGAAGCCGTTCTTGTCAAAGTGGACATCAGCCTGATCGCGGTTGAAGTGAAAGCTAAACTCCTGGGTGAAGCCTTTGGCTCCAAGGTCTTGAAAATACAGGTTCGCGACATAAACCTGCTGGCCGCGCTTTTCCAAGGTATTTAGGCCGCTATTCGTATCCTTTTCGAGCAGATAGAAACCCGCCAGGTTGTAATTAATACGGTTTGAACCGAGGTTGCCGAAGATACGAAGGCCGGGCTGTTGCTCAGAAAAAAGAAAACCGCGGAAGTCGCTGTTGAAGTGTTGGATCCCGGCGCGGACGGAGACGAAATCGTAGTTTGGGCTGAGGTCGTGAAGCTTGGCCTCTGCATACGCTTCCTGCAGGCTGGCGGACTTGCTGTCGAAGCGGGTGGTTCCCTTGCGGACATCGACATTCACCAGGCCGCGCTCGCGGGTTTGCAGAAGGTTGAGGCTGAATTCCGGAGTGAAGTGAATGCGGAAGTCAATCGGCCGGAAGCTGGCATCGCCCCGAAATAAATCAAAAGACAACCGAAAGTCCTGACCGATCTCCGCCTGCTCTCCGTTGCCGAAGAAGTTGCGGTCCCGCGGGTTCTCCGCCGAGACACCGCTGGGCAGCGGAAGGCGGCGAATGTCGACTCCGGTGATGCTTTCCCCAGTGAAATTGAAAAACCAGCGCTGCCAAGAGCCTTTGCCGGTAATGGGATCGTCGCCTTTGAGGCGATTTCGGTTATACGGGTCGTACCAGTGCTTGCGGACGTACGGTGCAGCGGGCTGGGTAGGATAGCGCTGCCATTCCGGCATCGGGATTGACCAGCGATCAGGCTGGGCCAGGAAGTTTGCGGCGTAATCGGGAACGACTTCCGGCGAACTCGCGGTGGCATCGGTTTCCGTGCGTGAGTCGCGCATCGTCGGGTAGGCGGCCGACGCGGTTACGGGTTGAGAGGGAAGGTGTGGGGTGCCGGGCACGCCCGAAGGGCTCCTGCTCGTCGATGAGGCATGGTTCAGGGCCGACATGCGCAGGGAAAGCAGCCGCAAATCGGCAGCATTAAGAACGAACGCTGGAAGAGCGAGTGCGGCATAGCCGGCACACTCGAGGCGGAGATCATATTGCCCGGGAGGCAGATCGCGGAAGCGGAAGATGCCCTCGACCGTCGTCGTGGTTGCGGGGAGCTTCGCGGCCCTGCTGGCGGCCACGACAGTGGCTCCAGCAACAGGCCGTCCGTACTGGTCGAGTACGAGTCCCTGGATGGAAGCGAACCCGACTCCACGTTCGGGCAGGCGGCGGTCGAGACCTGGCTCGACGGTTACCGAGGGAACATCTTGCGCCCAAAAAAACCCAATCCCAAATAAGGGGTTGGCACACACCAAGGCAGCGATCCAGACCCAACCCCGGTGGCGGGGGCCCTTTGGAGCGCAGAGCTCGGTCCGCAAGGTTTCGCGTGTCATTCGGGGAGCCAAGCTTTTAGGTAACCACAGCGGGGAGGTGCGGACAATGCGTCTTCAGATACTTGGGAGTGCTGGCACAGGAATTCCGACGCCGGGAGCTCCAGGATCTCGACGTGCCAAGGCCTGCCATCGTTTCATCCCCTGTGCAAAAGATGGCGCACGGAAGGCTTGACGAAATGTTTTAATAGAGGGGAACTTCCTTATTTGCGTCCGCATCCAATGGAAATCTCGGGCGGAGCTTCGGGAATTTAGGAATTTTCGCGAACAATTTTGGCGGAGGAACGATGGCTACCGTTACTACGGCGAGCGCACAGCAATTGGACACACTTTGCATTAATACGATACGCACGCTCTCGATGGATGCCGTACAGCAGGCGAACTCTGGACATCCGGGCACGCCGATGGGCATGGCTCCGGTTGCCTACGAGCTGTGGCAAAGGTTCCTGGCGTTCGATCCGGAAGACGCGGCTTGGCCGAACCGCGACCGGTTTGTGCTGTCGATTGGGCACGCGTCGATGCTGCTCTACTCCATGCTGCATTTGACGGGCGTGAAGGAGCTCGATTCGAGCAACCACCCTACCACCAGGCTGGCTGTACCGCTCGAGGACATCAAGCGTTTCCGCCAGTTGGGAAGCAAGTGCCCGGGCCATCCGGAGTACCGCTGGACTTCGGGCGTGGAAACGACCACCGGGCCGCTCGGTCAGGGGGTGGCTAACAGCGTGGGCATGGCGATTGCCGAACGCTGGCTGGCGCACCACTTCAATCGGCCGGGGTTCGAACTGTTCAGCTACAGCGTGTACGCCATGTGCGGCGATGGCGACATGATGGAAGGCATTTCCAGCGAGGCGGGATCGCTGGCGGGACACCTCAAGCTGGGGAATCTGTGCTGGATTTATGACAGCAACCGCATCACGATCGAAGGCAGCACGGATCTGGCGTTCAACGACGATGTGGCTGGGCGCTTTTCGAGCTACGGATGGAACGTCGAGCACGTGGCCGACGCGAACGACATGGTAGCGATGGGAAAAGCGATTCGCTCGTTCCAATTGCTCGACGACCGGCCGACCATGATTATCGTGCGCAGCCATATTGGCTATGGTGCGCCGACGCGACAGGACACCAAGGAAGCTCATGGGGAGCCGCTGGGCGAGACCGAAGTTAAAGGCGCAAAAACATTTTACGGCTGGCCGGAAGACGCGAAGTTCCTGGTGCCGGACGGAGTGCGCGAGCATTTCGCGGAAGGCATTGGCAAGCGTGGCCACGATTTGCGCGCCCAGTGGAATTCTCTGCGTGATGCGTATGCCAAACAGTTTCCGGACCTGGCCAAGCAACTCGACTTGATGCTGAAGCGCGAACTGCCTGAGGGGTGGGATAAGAATCTGCCGGTGTTTCCCGCGGACGCCAAAGGGATGGCGGGGCGCGACGCTTCAGGGAAGGCGTTGAATGTCCTGGCTCAGAATGTGCCCTGGCTGATGGGCGGAGCGGCGGATTTGGCGCCTTCGACCAAGACTCGCCTGACCGCCGTTGAGGCGGGCGACTTCCAGGCGGACAACTATGGCGGGCGGAATATGCACTTCGGCATTCGCGAGCACGTGATGGCCGCGATCTTGAATGGCATGTCGTTGAGCCACGTTCGGCCGTATGGCGCGGGGTTTTTGATTTTTAGCGACTACGCGCGAGCCTCGATTCGGTTAAGCGCGATTATGGAGATCCCCACCATCCACGTGTTCACGCACGATTCGATTGGTGTTGGCGAAGACGGACCGACGCACCAGCCGATTGAACAACTCGCTTCGCTGCGGGCGGTTCCGGGGATGCATATCTTCCGTCCAGGCGACGCCAACGAGATGGTTGAGGCGTGGAAGGTGATCATGAAATTCCGCCATGAGCCAGCGCTGCTGTTGGCTTCCCGGCAGCCAATTCCGGTTCTGGACCGGACAAAATTTGCGCCAGCTTCGGGCGTAGCCAAAGGCGGCTATATTCTGGTCGACGCAGAAGGCGGCAAGCCCGATGTAATCCTGATCGCCAGCGGCACAGAAGTTCCGCTCAGCGTAGAGGCTTACGAGAAGCTGAAAATCGAGGGCGTGAAGGCGCGAGTGGTGAGTCTGGCTTGTTGGGAATTGTTCGCGGCGCAGGACCAGAGCTACCGCGATTCCGTTTTGCCGCCTTCGATCAAGGCGCGCGTGGCCGTAGAGATGGCGTCAACCTTCGGCTGGGAACGGTATGTGGGGCTGGAAGGCAAGATTGTGGGTATGCGCACGTTTGGCGCTTCGGCTCCGCTCAAAGACCTGCTGAAGCATTTCGGGTTCACTGTCGATGCCGTGATCGCAGCCGCGAAAGACGTTGTGGCGAAGGCCCGGTAGACGATGAAGATCGTCATTGGATCGGACCACGCGGGATTTGAGCTGAAGCAACAGTTGATCCCCGTGATCAAAGAACTCGGCCATGAAGTTCTGGATGCAGGCACGGACTCGACGGCGGCGGTGGACTATCCGGACTTTGCAGCAAAAGTGGGCCACGCTGTCTTGGATGGGCGAGCCGAACGCGGTGTGTTGATCTGCGGGAGCGGTGTGGGAGCGGCGGTCGCGGTGAACAAGATGCACGGCATCCGCGGCGGGATTTGCCACGACACATATTCGGCGCATCAAGGCGTAGAGCACGACGATATGAACGTGCTGGTGCTTGGATCGCGGGTGATTGGAACCGCGCTAGCGGCGGATTTAGTTCGAGCATATCTGCCAGCTAAGTTTACGCATGAGGAACGGCATGTGAGGCGTTTGAGTAAGGTGTTGGCATTGGAACGCGAGGGATAGTAAATCGCGTATATCAAGGAAGAGCATCGACTTTAACAAAAGTGAGTAAAAGAGAGGTTGCTATGAATCCGATCACGGAACTCCAGAAGCAAGAGGCATCATCGAAGACCAAGAACCCATTGCAGCAATTGCTGGATTACGGGCAATCCGTCTGGCTCGACTACATCCGCCGCAACCTCATCACCAGCGGAGATTTGAAGCGGCACGTCGACGAAGATGGCTTACGGGGTATGACTTCGAATCCTGCCATATTCGAGAAGGCCATCGGCGCGGGTACGGACTATGTCGACTTTTTGCAAGGGCTGGACGGCAAGAACGACCTCGACGCGAAGGCGCGCTACGAACTGCTGGCGATTCGCGATATTCAGGATGCGGCGGATTTGCTGAAACCGGTATATGAAAGCAGTAAGAAGCGCGACGGCTATATCAGCCTGGAAGTTTCGCCTTACCTGGCGCGGGAGACACAAGCGACGCTGGCGGAGGCGCGGCGGCTCTGGAAATCGGTGAACCGCCCCAACGTTATGATCAAGGTTCCGGGGACGGCGGAAGGGCTTCCGGCAATCGAACAGCTCACCAGCGAAGGTATGAACATCAACATCACGTTGCTGTTCGCGCAAGAGGTGTACGAGAGAGTGGCGGAAGCCTACATCAGTGGCCTCGAGAAACTTGCGGCCAGCGGCGGCGACGTGAGCCGGGTGGCGAGTGTGGCTAGCTTTTTCATCAGCCGTATCGATAGCGCGATCGATGGCCAGTTGAACGACAAACTGAAGACCGCTTCCGATCCAGCCCAGCAGGCGTTGCTCAAGGGCCTGCTGGGAAAGGTGGCCATTGCCAATGGCAAGCTGACTTACCAGAGCTACTTGAAGATTTTCAGCGGTCCGCGCTGGGAGAAGCTGGCGGCGAAGGGTGCGCAAACGCAGCGCGTACTGTGGGCGAGTACGGGCACGAAGGATCCGAAGTATTCCGACGTTCTATACATCGAGGAACTCGTTGGGCCGGACACGGTGAATACCATTCCGCCGGCGACCTTTGACGCCTTCAAGGATCACGGAAAGCTGCGCAATAGCCTGACGGAAGACATTCCTGGCGCCGCCAAAACAATGGCCGACCTCGCCAAGGCCGGAATCGTGATGAAATCCGTCACCGACAAGCTAACCCACGATGCGGTCCAACTCTTCAACGACGCTTTCGACAAGCTGCTGATTGCCGTCGAAAGGAGCACGAAGCAGCCGGCACGGAAAACCAATTCGCAAACTTACACAGCACCTGATGCCTTAGCCAAACCCATCAAGACTTCAGTAGACGCCTGGCGCGCGGGCGGCAGGGTGCGGCGGCTATGGGACAGAGACGCGTCGCTGTGGACTGGGACGGACGAAGCCAACTGGCTAGGCTGGCTGGGGATCGTGGACGAACAGATCGCCAACGTGCAAAAGTTAGTAGACCTAGGCGCGGAAGCGCGTTCAGGCGGCTTCCCGCAGGCGCTGCTACTGGGCATGGGCGGGTCGAGTTTGTGTCCAGAAGTCTTGAAGATGACGTTCGGCAAGATTGCCGGAAGTCCAGAGTTGTTCGTTCTGGATTCCACCGACCCGGCGCAGGTTCGGGCAGTGCAGGCGAAGATCGACGTGACTAAGAGCCTGTTCATCGTCTCCAGCAAATCGGGCAGCACGCTCGAGCCAAATATTTTCAAGCAGTATTTCTTCGAACAGTCC
>Ga0137419_10000026_pt1 | contig 34445 bp, 34 predicted proteins | sample CZODoug3_1_2_16f_FD_108279 | JGI IMG/M metagenome (GOLD analysis project Ga0137419, IMG submission 108279) | Vadose zone soil fungal communities from Angelo Coast Range Reserve, California, USA - CZODoug3_1_2_16fungal (Illumina Assembly) | ecosystem: Environmental > Terrestrial > Soil > Vadose... | reverse complement strand
GATCCGCGGGGAGCAACATCATGTCCAGGTGCTCAAGAAGAGAGGGTGCTCCATCATCAGGGCACCCCTCTCGACGAACGGCCTACTCATCAGCCTCGTACGCGCTGGTTGTAGCCAAGACCGACATTACGTCTTGGATTACGTGGAATCTCTTGCTTAGGCTGCTTTGCACTGCCTCGATGGCCGATGCCAACGGAGCAACTTCAGGCTTAACGTATTTCATGAAGTTCACCTCCTTTCTGCTGGATCCTCCCTTGACCGAGCCGGCTGACTTTCATCGGCCGGCCGGATAGGGAGGTTCGTGGAGACCGCGAAAATGCCGTCGCACCGCCGCGTTCCAAGTTCCAATTACTCATCGGCTTCGTACGCGCTGGACGTTCCCGCCGTATGTTGCGAGTCCGCTATCTGAGGGTTGCTTTTGTTGGAAGTGGAGCTCTCCACTGCCTGGATGGCAGAGGCTAGCGGGGCGACTTCTGGCTTGGCATATTTCATGGTTTTCACCTCCTTTCGGTTTGCGATGACCTGCTTCAGCTAGCTGAACCTATGTTCAAAGCGACGGGTCCGTCACGAGTCCGCGCGGTCCTGGCTTTTCGAGAAGTGGACGGGACAGGGCGATACGACGGGTTCAGGATCGAGGCTCTGGCTAACCCCCTCAGCCAGAATTCAAGATCGAGCGTGCGAATCAGCGTGACGATCGGAATCTCCCGGCCAGTAGCGGCCTCTTGAATCGCCCTCCGGAAAGCATCCGCGTCCACAAGCTCAAGGCCACTGGCAATCATGTCGGTGCAAAGCGCCACCAGGTCGGCCGATTCTCGTGCGATGGCCGCCATCGGTGATCGGGTTACAAACGCTTTGCGTTTTCTTTGCAGGACTTCGTCGGGAACGATGCCCAGGAGAGAACGACGCATCAGCGAACGGCGTTGACGCGGCCGGACCAATTGTTCTCGCGGAACGGCATACATGAATTCAAGAAAACTGCGATCGAGGTAGGGGTAGCGTTTCTCATAAAGCGGGTCTCGCGGTAGCGCTTGACACCCGAGTTGTCTTCTCAATGCTTCCAGCGTAGATAGGTTTTCTTGAAAGCTTGGCAGAGGGCCCGACAACCGCAACCTCGATTCGTAGCCGATCAAAGCCACTCGATGATGCTTGATAAATTCCGTATGGAGCCACGGCGCCGGCCGTCCGTACTCGGACACGCCCAACAGACTTTCAGGGAGAAACCCTCGTATGGCCTCAAAAAGCAAATGAATCCAGGGCTTTCTCCTGGACAGCGCCCAGGCCTTTAACTGGCGTGCGAGCAGTCGAAGCCGGCCCCTCGCCAGTAGATCCTCAAGCTCGGGCTTTGGCGTCGGCACGCCTCCTGTAATTTCGTCGCCGCCGATACCGGAGAGAAGGACCCGGTAGCCCCCCGAACGCAGGCAGGTGGCGAATCGCAAGTCGGCGGCACGTCCCGAACCTGGACTGACGGCGAAGCATTCACGAGGGAATTGGAACAGGCCCTCTGGTTGCATGCCGGCATCAATGTGAAATCCCGTGCGGCCGCGCTTGTCTTCCACCCTTTCGAAGTAAGGCCGCTCGTCCCAATTCGGTTCAGAATCGCTGTAGTACGAGATCGTATCGAGCCGTGGCACTGCGGATGCTCCAGCCTCAATGAGGGCGTCCGCCACACACACAATGGACGAGGAATCCATGCCGCCACTCAGTTCTGCCAGCACGGGCAGGTCGGAGTGGAGCCGACGCCGGACTGCCTGGCCGAACACCGTGCGGAAGTGCTCCTCATATTCGCTGTCGGTGCGGTAGCGGATCTGTTGGATGGCTTCGAAGTCCCAGTACTTGCTGACCTTGAGCGAGTCTTTGGTCACATGAACGAATGACGACGGCGGCACAGAATCGATGCCCGCATACGGAGTCAGGTGAGCAGCGGGAAACAAGGAGAGCCAGCCGGCAATATACTCGCGACTGAGCTCATAGGGACGATCGGCAAGTAGAACAAGCGGGTCCAGAAGGCTACTCCAGGTTACGCTGGCATCGGTACGCGCATAGTAGAGAGGGCGCGTTCCAATCGGGTCTTTGGCCAGAATCAGTGATTGATCCTTGGGTGTCCATACGGAGAGTGCCCAGTCGCCGATGAGCTTGGAGAGGCACTCTCTCCCCCACTGCTCGTAGGCAGCGGCGACGATGAGAACATCCGGGGACCCGCCCTCGAGTTTGAGGCTCAGCTGTTGTTCGAGTTCGCTGCGATTGTCGAGGCGGCCGTCCCATGTGACGACCACACCTGCCCTCGACCGATGGGGCTGAGTTTCGCTCTTCGATTCCCTCATGGTATGGAAGGGGCGATAGACGATGTTGACTCCCTTCGCGGAGTAGCAGTACTGGCCATCCGGTCCATAGGGAACCAGCATGCTGGCGGCCCTCTCGATGAACTCCCCCGAAGGCGGTGCACCGTCGAAATTCCATCGCCCAAACTGGACACTCATAATGGGTAACCGTCAGCACCTGTCGAGAACTGCGTACATCTTCGGGGTATATGGCTTGTCGTTCACAACCCGGCCGTCGACCTCCACCCATGCGTGTGCCTTGAACGGCATCTGTTGAGCGCCGATGACCATTTCTGCCTGAATCCCCCGGCTTTTGAGAAGACAAGCTGTGGCCGCGGAACGCTGCAGGCACAGCACCTCCTTCCAGTACCAAATGCAAGCCAAGTCGACGGCTGCACAGATCTGTTCAAGCGAGTGTGGGAATTTCGTTGGGACGCGAACTGGACATTTGCGGACCTTCGTATGCAGGGCAGCAAAGTTCCCCCGCGCCAGGTAGAAATCGAATCGGACGAGCTGCAAGTAGGCCTTCAGAACGAGCAATGACATGGCTTTCGCCTTCCTCGATTCAGGTTCGGAGTCCCAACTGTTCGCACAGAAAAGCCATACGGTCGGTCAGAGCCGCAACCCGCTCGCTCAAGGGGAGCACCGGCGAGTGCCCTCGAAATGTGTTGTAGTCCAGGAAAATTGGATGTTCGGAGGCGTTGGCCGCCTGAAGCCGGGCGGTCATTTTCCTCGCGTGCAGAGGATTGCAGTTTCGATCCGCATCTCCTGAGACGATCATCGTTGCCGGATAACCAACCCCATCCCGGACTTGGTGGTAGGGCGAATAGCGAGTCAGGGCAGGGAAGTCCTCGGGGTCATCCGCCGTGCCGAATTCATCCACCCAGACCTCGGCGTTGTCGAACAAGTGATAGCGCAGCATGTCCAGCATGGGAACCATGCACACGACCGCGCGGAATAGATCCGGCCGTTGCGTTAAGGCCGCTCCCACCAGCAGGCCCGAATTGGAGCCTCCGAAGATGGCCAAATCGCGGGGCGTCGTCCGGCCATTTTCGATCAGCCACTCCGCTGCGGACAGAAAATCATCAATGGCGACCTGCCGGTTCCGCCGCTTGGCGGCATTGTGCCAATCGACTCCAAATTCCGACCCTCCCCGGATATTGGGAAGAGCGAACCGGCAGCCCTGCTCCATGAGGAAAGAGACGAAGACACTGAACTGCGGCGTCATCGGAACGCCAAATCCTCCGTACGACGTCATGACCGTGGGCAGGGCGCGGGTTCCCATCAAATTGCGTCGACCCACGAGAAACATTGGGATGCGGGTACCATCCTTTGCGGGGAACCAGATTTGGGTATGTTCGTAGTCTTGGGAGCGGAATGGAATGCTTCGCGCTGCCCATGCCTGAGACTCTCCGGTTTCTGACGAGTAGCGGCGAATCTGGATAGGAGTAACGAACGACTCCTGCTCGAACCAAAGCTCGTCGCTTTGGGTCGACGCTCCGATGATGCGAACGGTGTCGGTCTCTGCGATGGGCAATTCGCCAAGTCTCACGCCCCGCAAATCAAAGACACGAATCTCTGACCGGACTCCCCGTGTGTAGCCGACATAGATTCTGTCGGAGGTGACGGCCCATTCCCGAATTGGACAATCAATGGCTGGGACGACATCGACAAATTCCGCCTCTCTGCCGTTTCGTGGCTGAACCTCAACAATCCTGGAATTGGGGCAATCGCGATCCGTGATGGCCAAAATTCGGTCCTTCTGGAATAGTGGTCCAAACTTGTAGTCGGCATTCTCGATCACGAGCTCGGGAGCGTTTTCGCAGTTCACCGGCCAGAGAAAGAAGTCTGTGGAGGTCGTGTCGCGAAACCGCAACACGAGAAAGCCCAGGAGATTCTCGCCAGGAACAATGTGTAACCGCAGGCTCTCGCTCTGGCGTGGACAGAAGATCTTGCGGTCCTCATGGAACGAAGTGCTGAGGAGATGGTGGTACGCTGCCGGATGCGTGGACTCATTCGCGCCAATGGGTTCGTGGACGTAGTAGAAACTTCTTCCGTCCAGAGCGAAGCAAAACCCCCTCAGATAACCTCGCGGAAGCGCATCGGGAAGCCGCTCTCGTTTTTCGATATCGAACAACTCAAATGTTCCCGTACGCTCCCCACCCTCTTTGACCTCGTACAGAAGCAGGCGCGCGTCCGGCGACAATCGCAGGGGTTTGACCGCCGTGTGGTTGCCCGTTCTCCGGTCTGCCGGATCGATCAGCAGCCGATCTTCGCCGTCGCGCCCTTCGCGCAGAAAGATGCAGGGCTGCTCTTGGCCGGGGGCGCGCTTGCGAAAAACATACCTGTCGCCGATTCTCTGCATGGAGTCGTAGGTCTCAACATCCAGAAGCTCGCGGATGCGCTCGCGAATGCGTTCTCGGCCCGGAAGCGAGTCCAGATACGTGCGGGCATAGTGGGTTTGCGCCGCAAGCCAGTCGCGGGTCCGCACGGACTCCTGGTCTTCAAGCCAACGGTAGAAATCCGTGATCGGCACACCGTGCAGGACCTCAGTCACGGGCTCGACGGGGGAGTGGGGAGGGTTCACTGTCAATGGATGCAAAGGCGTCTCCGATCTTGCAGCCGCCGCATTTCGCGGTGCATCCGTCGGGTCAAGCTGCGCAGGTAACCCGCCGCCCTGGATTCACCGAACGATGCCGGCTTCCGCCATCCCTCGGTCGCTGTTGCATAGGCGAAGACAGCGAGAACGGACGCAACCTTCATCGCCTCGGCGACCACGTCAGGAGAGAGAACGGGGCGCCAGTGCGTCTCGTAAGCGGTGACAACATTTGCGCTCAAACCAGCATCTTCCCGTTCGGTTCGCCCTAGATGCGTTCGAAGGTAGTCAAAGGTGAGAAATGGAGGCCCAACATAGGCTTCAGCCCAGTCGATAAAGACGCACCGATGAGCAGAACACAAGATGTTTCCTGGATTGAAATCCAGATGTCCCAACGTATCGGGAATGCCCAACTCGGCCAGCTTAGACAGCGCCTCCTGGATCTGCCTTCCGAGCGTCCGCAGTTCTCCTCTATCGAGGACAGGTGGCGGAGTCGTTCGTTGTTGTTCCATGAGTTGCGACATCATTTCCATGAACGGATCGACCAAAGAGCGAAGGGAAGAGATCCGAAGATCTCTGCAGGAAGCGTCGAGAAGCCGCTCAGTCGTTCCTAGCGAAGCGATTTGGAGCTCTCCGAGGGTTTGTGCAACTCGCTCCCAGGCGCAGGCATCCGCAACTTCATCCAATGTTGAACCGACGAACTCCGTCATGAGCCAGCCGTGCCAAGCTCGACGGGTGGCCAGGATGCCCGGTACGAAGCCAGGGAACAGTCTCGACAGGGTGAGGGATATTGGAAACTCCCGCAGATTGGGTTCACCAACAGCCTTGAACCACACCGCAGACTCATTTGTTGCAAACCGCAGCAACGCAAACGTTGGGCTGGCGTTAAGCTGCCGGAACTCCCCGGTCAAACGAAGCCCGTACGGATCAACCTCATGTTGTATCCAGGAGGACAACTCGTCGATCCAGCCCGGCTTGCCAAATGGTCCACGAGTCTCCTCGTTCTCGAACTCATGGATTTTCCGCAAAGTATCGGTTAGCGCACGAAAGTCTTGCGCATTTGCGAAGAATTGATCGGAGAATGCATCCACCGGCAGCCAATACATTCCCTCGGGCGCTCGAGCGTTGGCTTCTCTGGTCTCCATCACCTGATAAAGAGGCGGCTCGCCGTCGTCAGTGGTGACGGACAAGTCTGGAGTAAACAGACAAACAGGGGAGATCCCATAACGTTCCCTGACGACCGCGTTCAGGTTGATTCCTGTGCGCTCCCACCTGGGGATTTCGACACAAGGAAGCGCGGAGGGCCGGTGCTCGCCGGCAACCAGGAGTTCCGACCCGTTTTTCCGCAACAAGAGAATTCGGTACAAATCCTGCGGCGCGCGCGAGGCTCCGACCGCGGCACTGCTGCGCTCTGCGGTCGGTGCCCTCATGAGATCCCCACTCCCCGCCGCACACGAACAAGCTTGTGTGCTGCAAGCGACTGTAGGAACTCACGGATATCGGACGACGCTGCTTCCTCGCTGATGTTGTACTGGCGCGCGATCTCCTGCGCGATTTCTGGTTCTGCGCATCCTTTCCCCAGGGATTCCAAGATCAACGCTCCTACTGGATTAAGGCGAAACATCTGGCCATGGTCAATGTCGAGGACAATCCCCCCGTCCTCACTGCGCGTACTGCGAACTCCTGCTGAAATGTCGTACAAGATGTGGGTCCTTCCGGGAGTGTGTCAGGAATATCCCACGAGGCCCTGAAGCGAGGCGAGACCTTGTGCGAAATGTTCGCAAGATAGCCGGGATCCCAGGGGCGCTTCACGCCTTCAATGGGATAGGAAGGTTGTCGCGCATCCCGGGCAGGGGCTAGCTGTCCGGTTTTCCGCCCTATCGCACCGCAGAGGTTCGCGGCGGCTCGGAAAAGGCTGGCTCGGCGGCTGAAGCGGGTTCCGGCGTTTTGCCCAGCCCATGGCCAATGGCTCTGAGAGGGTAGGGCAATCGGTGGGTTTCTTACCTAGCCACCTGGCGGATGCGCCCTCCGTTCACATCCTCGATCCTGTTCAGGAAAGGGGTTTTCCAGACATGGCTAATTCAGTGCTCGAGACAATTTCAAGCGAATTTGCTTCTGTGGCGGAGAAGGCGGGCGCGAGCGTAGTAGCGGTTCATGCTCGACGCTGGATGCCGGCGAGTGGCATCGAATGGAAGAAGGGGGTGATCGTAACGGTTCATCACGGCGTGCAACGCGACGAAGACATCAAAGTGCTGTTCGATGACAATCGTGCTGTCCCTGCAAAACTGATTGGCCGGGATCCCAGTACCGACTTAGCCGTCCTCAGCATCAAGGAAGGATCTTCGGGCGTGCCCCAACTTGGTGACTCTACAAGCCTCAAGCTCGGCCATCTTGTTCTCGCGCTCGGCCGCACGCGGCGGGGAGATCTGGTGGCAAGCAGCGGGATCATCGGCGGCATCAGCGGCGGGTGGAGGAGCCAGCGTGGGGGGCACCTCGACCAGCATATCCGCCTCGACCTCGCCCTGTATCCGGGGTTTTCCGGCGGGCCGCTGCTCAATACCAGAGGCGAAGTCGTTGGCATCAATACTCGTGGCTTAGCCCATGGACGAGCCGTGACCGTGCCCGTCGCGACCGTCGATCGCGTAGTCGAAGAGCTCCTCGAAAAAGGGCATATCGCTCGGCCCTATTTGGGCATCGCCATGCAGAGGGTGGATGTGCCGGAAAGTATGGGTTCGAAGCTCCCTGCGGAAACCCGCGTCGGGTTGCTGGTCACGCACGTCGAAACTGGTGGGCCAGCAGAAAAGGCCGGAGTGTTGCTGGGAGACGTTCTTTTCGAATTGAACGGGGAGACGGTCGAGCACTTGGGTGCGATCCAGGACGCACTTGCCGCCGCAAAGATCGGTGACGTTCTACCGATCAGGCTGATTCGCGGGGGCGAGATCAAGCCGGTTTCAATCATTTTGGGCGAGAGGGCGCGATAACGAGTGTCGAAGCGAAGCGGCGGAGGCGCGGTACGCATTGCAGTGGCGGCGACCTCCGTCGTCCGCCGTACCAGGCTCGAGAGCATCATCCGCGGTCAACCCGAGTTCCAGCTGGCGGGAAGTTTTGGCGCGGTGGCGAGCCTGGTGTCGTTTGCCCGTAGCACCGAGGTGGACGTAATGGTTATCGACGCCGATACGATCCGCGATTTATTGCTTGCCCCGAGACCCGACGCCGCCATTGTTCTGCTTACGGAGGTCAGCGATGCGCGGTCGGTCTCTCGCCTATTGCGCAGCGGCGTGCGCGCGGTTCTTTCCCGAGGGAGCGATCCAGACGGTGTTCTCTCGGCTATTTATGCCGCCTACGATGGAATGGTGTTGTTGAGCACACCGTGCGCAGAGAGTCTGGCCGCTGTCTACGGCGATCGGCCGCTGGAGCTTGATTCTGAATTGCCCGAAGAGATCACTTCCCGCGAAACCGAGGTGCTTAGGATGTTAGCCGAGGGACTGGTCAACAAAGACATCGCGACCCGTCTCGGGATCTCCGAGCATACAATCAAGTTCCACATCAGCTCGATTCTAGACAAGCTAGGTGCTTCCACCCGCACGGAAGCAGTTACACTGGGAATCCGACTCGGACTAATTCCGATCTGAACCCATCGGCCTTGTCGATGACCCTGACAGCGAACAATAACCAAAAGCGTTTTTCTGGCCCTAGGAGCCCACATGCGCTTCATCTCTCGGCCCATGGGCCTGCGGTCTGATTCCTAACTGAGAATGTCGCTCGCCATTGGCTTTTATCTATGCCGCCACGAGTCGCCGGCGCGCGCCCGGCATCCTTCCCGTATTTGCAGTTTTTGCGGTTCGGGCGCTTTTCTCACCGGAGGGTGGGACCGGATCAGGTTTCATCAGCGGCGCAAGATGGTGGGATCATGCTCTGGAGCCGAGGCGACGGCTTTGAACAGCCGAGAATAAGCCCCTCCGCCCCTTAGAAGTACCGCGGGACTGCCATCCTCGACGACACGCCCTGCTTCCAGAAGGATCACTCTTTCGACGCATCGCATCGCCGACAAGCGGTGCGAAATCACGATAATGGTGCTGCCCGGAAGGATTCTCCGCAGGCTGCCGAGCACTTGTTGCTCGGAACTTGCATCGAGGGAGGAGGTGGCTTCGTCCAGAATCAAGATCCGAGGCCGCTGCAGAATTGCCCTCCCGATCCCAAGACGCTGTCGCTGACCGCCCGACATCCGGAATCCTAAAGGGCCGATACGCTGATTGGGACCTTCTGGCAAGGTGCCGACCCAACCCGCGAGTCCGACGCATTCCATCACCTCCTCCAGTTCAGCGTCGGAAGCCGCCACTTTGCCCAGCCGAAGGTTGCCCGCAAGTGTCGTATCGAACAGGATTGGTGAAGGTGGGGTGTAGCATACGTGTTCCCGAAGGCTCTGGAGCTCAATGTCGGGTATGTCGTGGCCGGCAACGGAGATCGAGCCCGAATCCACGTCATAGAGGCGTGCCAAGAGCTTTGCCAGCGTGCTCTTGCCGGCACCGTTGTCTCCCACAACGGCTACGTGCTCGCCGGCCCGAATTTGCAGGTGCGCAATCGACAAGATCCCGCGGTTGCTGGCATACCCAAAGCGAACGTCGTCAAGCCCAATTGCCCAAGGTTGGTCCTGCGGGAACTGGATAGCGTTTGGACGGTTCTTGATGGCGGGCGCCAATGCCCATACGGCCTGCACCTGGCGGATGCTGGCAAACACCTTCTGCGCCCGCACATAGGTTTCCGCTGCACCACTGAGAGGCTCGAAAAGTTGCGTAACGTAGGTGTAAAAAGCAACCAATCCACCCATCGTTAGCGTACCCGTGAGTACACTCCAGCCGCCGTAACCGATGACTGCCGACATGGCAACGCCGATGGTCAGGCTCGTGTAGAAGGTAAACGAAACTCCCGTTCTGAAGAGTCGATTGTGTGACCGGACCATCACGCCGAGCAGATGGAATGCTCTTCGCTCTTGGCGCCGCTGCTGACGAAGCAGTTGTATGGCAACGATCGACGAAAGATGTTCTTGCAGGAAGCTGCTCCACGCAATGCGACTGTGCTGCGCGGTATTGGAATGGTCTTCGAGGCGCTCGCGGAAGTGCATTCTGGCGAGCAGAAAAACAGGAATGAGTGGCAAGACCGCCAGAGTCATGCGGGCGTTCAACACCAACATTGTTCCGAGGGTGAGCATCGTTGCCACGAGCGTCCGCAGGATGGCAGGCAGCAGATCGGAGCCAAAATAGGCGATCTCTTCGATCGGTTCTTTCAGCGGATACACGGAGGTTCCGAGCGAAGTGCCCTCGTGGTAATCGGCGGAGAGCGTGTCAAGATGCCGCAATAGTCGCAGGCGCAGGTCGAGTGCCAGCCGCTGCGCCCCCAGCATGGTCAAGTAGCTTCCCATGCTCGTAAGCGCGGCTTTGCCCTGGTGACATAGAAAAATCAGTACTACGGCAGTGACCAGGAGCCCTATCCGCCGGCCCGGCAGAACCTCATCAATCAGCCATTTCAGAGCTAGCGGTCCTAGAAGCGCGAGAGAGCTGCCGAGAGCGATGCAGAAGAAACTGGCGATATGCCAGCGAATAAAAGGCCGGGCTTGCCGGAACAGCCATCGTATTTCGGGAGGGATCCACGAGACCATGCCGGCCCACGCAACTTGCAGCAACGAGAGACTGCTTCAAGGGAAGAAGCAGCAGGTTATGGGACGGGGAGACAGAATTCCACACATGGCTCGCTCTGTTCGCGATTCCGACAACGGGAAACAATTCGTGAGCCAATCGCTCAGAGTGGACCTGTGAACCATCGCAGTGCACGTTCGGAATTCAACCGCAATCCAATCCCAGGTCCCCTATGCCTTTCTGCCGCGAGTCTGTTGGTTCCGTCGCGTGGATTATTTGCGAGTAGGCTCGAATTGGTCCGCCATCGGTGCAGAGTTCGGAGATCGCCTCAAGCCTCTGCCTACGAAGGCGGTGGTTCCCGGTTGGTCGGCAACTCGGTAGGTATCGTACCAGCTCTCCGGCAGTTCTCAGAGGGTCCTGGCAATCGTGACAATTTCTCCCACCACCTCCGCGTCGTGGCGGTTCCGCAGCCGCTCGGGTCGCTGATAGCCCGGCGAGTAGGGATGGATCACGAGTGAACCGTTTTCGAGGCTACAGCACGCGCACATGTACGTTCCGTCACGCCTCAAGAGGATATATAGCGGTTGCTGCCACAGCGGCTTCGAGCGAAAGTGAACCGGTTTTTTTCGATGCCGGTTTACGATCACCAGCAATCCGTTTACAAGAAGAGGGTGAAGAGCGTTCTGTTCCCCTCCCACCCAAAAGAAGTCGTGCAGAGAAAGAGTGTTCATGCCAGATAGGCTAGCGAGAGACTCGCGCAAAAACAATGGCGCACCCTGCGATCGACCCATCAATTCCTCAAGGAATCCATGTTCCGCCGGCTCATCCAATTCATGGGTGCTGCGGCCAAATCCGGTTGCAGGATTCTGGGGGGCAAGAGGGTCGGGAATAGGAGCCTGGCCAGCTTGATCCAAATGCAGACCAATGCTTTTCAAGAATTTCGGAAAGTCGAGACCGTAAATCGCGCACAGCGTGATGGCTTTATGGATGTGACGCGGGGGAGCGTCCAGCGCTTCGTAGTCCGACAGAGTTCCTGCTGCCGTGAAGTATTGCTCGTCGCCGAGTTCCGTGGCGATGTGACGGCTCAGCGCGGAGACAGTCCGAAATGACAAGCCCAGTTTCAGCCTGGTGCTGCGAAGCAAGCGGCCTAGCCTTGCCGGTTCCCCTGCCAGTGTCCGTGGCCTCCAATACTCGGCTAATTCTTTAGGGACGTCCGGTGGCTCTGGTTTCGTCAAAGATCGTATCTCGAGATCCAAGACCCCAAGAATTCTCACCTCCTCCTGGAGTTGCAGTTCGACCTGGGCATACGGGAGCTGCGTGCTGAGCGGCATGACGCGATTCTTGCCGGCTGCTTGCAGTCGGCAGCAGCAAATCCCGTTGGCGTGCTCGATGAGAAACAAGCTATGCCGCGCCTTGCCATTGGCTGCCGGAAGCATCGCCTTTGCCAGTCGAACGTTGGCGCGAACAATGCTGCCTGGAAGCAGGTCCGGAAACGCGAGAGCGTCCTCGACTCCAATCTTCGCGTATACGAAGTTGTTCGTCATGGCTTGCGAGACTGAGTGGAGACGTCGTTGCGGCGCAAAGTCTAGCAGCTGTCCAAGCGGTGCAATGGCCGGAACTGAATGATTTCCGGGCTTGTTTCGAAACCACGGAACCCAGGACTCAGGGTCGGCAAGCACAGAATCTAAGAGCATCGTGCGGCTCGAGGGGAGAAGAACCCGTAACCGTGCGATGTCGTCGGGATGGAAGCCGAAGACCCGTAGCCAGTCGTTGAACCGGTAGTCCGAAATCGAGCTCAGGGCAAATAGCTGGTGGAGGCTGGGACTATAGGTCCCGAGCCCAAGGTCGTAGTAGAGGTTGTGGGGAATAAAATAAGGTGACAACCGCCCGTAGAGGACCCTTGTTTTCTGTGAAACTTGGTACAAGGTGAGACTTTTGCGTGCCAAAATTGCTTTGACGCGCTCCACGAGTTCCGTTTTCGAGGGCTTCCTAAGTTCCACAACCGGGTTCTCGCCTCGTCCACGAGGGTTGATGATTGCTTCGATCGCAGCTCGCAGGGACGTCGTCCTGTATAAACGGCAATGGTTGTCACCAGGACAAATTATTCGGACGTGACCGTTTCTACGACCAGTCGCCCGCGGACATGGAAGGAGCATGCAATGGCATTTTTTGGGATTTCTTAGTCAGGCGACGGTCGGATTATCGACCAAGGCAAGAATGCTGGCCTCGTGAGGTGGGGAAAGGAGTATTATTTCGCAGCCCCCCTTCGTCTGGGCCGTTTCGTTTTTTGTAACCTGAGCGAACTTGCCCACGCGGCAAGGAAATCTCCTCGTAAGTTGGCGACGCGGATGTTGGAGTCGACACCGGGCTCGGAAGCTGGAAAGAGGCTCAGAGCCGAGCGCCTTCGCGTCCGCTTGTCAACGCGGGCCGTGCAAAAACTGAGCGAGCAGATTGCACAAGAGAAGAACAATCAGGACTATTACATTTCCCACGGCTGGCTCACGGACGTCGAAAATGGGAAGTTTACCCCGAGCATTTATAAGCTTTACAGCCTGAGCCTTATCTACAAATGCAATTACGCTGAGATCGTGGCCTTTTTCGGGATTAACGTCCTGGATATTGCCAGAGAACAGAGACTGGTCAGCTTACCGCATACGCACTTGATCGGTTCGAGTCCCCAGCCCCCAGGACAGACGATCATGCTGCCCCTCGAACTCCGTGAAAACGTCCAACTCTCGCGGACGAACTTGGTCTCCCGTATGTTCGAAGCTTGGGGTGAAATCCCGGTTACCCTTTTGCAGCAACTGGATCTGCGGCACTGTCTTTGCGGTTATATAGGGCTTGAGGATTACACGCTTTATCCCTTGATCCGGCCCGGATCCTTCGTCGAGATCGATGCCCGTCAAAACAAGGTCAGAGCAGGTAGCTGGCAAAGCGAATTCGAGCGTCCTATTTATTTTGTCGAGCTCCGAAAGGGTTACGCCTGTAGCTGGTGCGAACTGGACGGGACCCATCTGATCCTGGTTCCCTGTCCGCAGTCACGAGGGCAGATCCGTCAAGTTCGCTACCCTGCGGATGCAGACATTGTCGGGCGTGTCACCGCGGTAACCATGCGCATCGCTGAAGTGGTGGGGAATCAATCCAAGGAGTCACCCTCCCCTTCAACCGAGTGAAGGCCTTTTGCGCCCTGAAAGATCTCGTTGTTGATGAGCGTGATGCGTTCAATTTGAGCGAAACATGTTGACTGTCAATTGAGTTTTATTATGAAACCAGATTGACAGGGCCAGATGGCGATCCAGAGCTGATGCGTCGGTGCCCTTGTCCCGGCCCACGTATCTTTACTATGCTGCTGACCACGCAGATGCGGGCTGACACTCGCTGTAACCGACCATTGCGTCTCTCAACTGGGAATCAACCTCGTCCGCGATGGTCATGGTGTCGAGCAACACCCTGCTAAAATCCACACTGGATAGGTTATTTTGCAGCGTGCCAAAAATGCTGACCTGAAGGTATCGCGACTCCTCCACTACCATGGCCGCGCTGTAGCCCTGTTTACGTCGCAGTTGTCCATGCTGATGCGCTGCGCCGGGGTTAGATTTCGTCGTTGGATGGACACGCAGACGGTCAATCAGGTCGGCGACTAGGTTGGGAAGATGTCCGGCACGGTCCTCAAAGCCTAGTGGGATACGGCTCAACTGTTCATCGTGCTCCACCAGTACGATCCAGTCGCGAATCGTAGCCGCGAGCTCGCGTTCCAATATGGTCGCAACGCTCTGCACCACGGGATGATCTGAATGGGCCGACGGCTTCGTCAGTCGTTCGCGAACAACCGCCCTGAGGGAGGCGATTTCGATTGGTTTTACGAGAATCTCATCCACCTGTATGCGGATAGCAGCCAAAGCCTCGCTAATCGCGGGGTAACCACTGAGTACCAGCGTTGGTGCGCTCGGGTGAGTGTGACGCATGGCACTGACGACGGTGAAGCCGTCACCCGCCCGCGGCATGTGAAGGTCAGATAGAAGTAGATCGAAGCTCTCTGTCGCAATGCGCTGGAGTGCTTCTGGTACACTCCCTACGGCAACGACGTCTAAGCCGTCGCGTTCCAATGTCGCCCGCAGCAAGTCGCGGACAGCACCGTCATCCTCAGATAGTAAGATTCTGGGCATCCCCCACCGTCTTTCTCCCTACTGACGTTTGGTTCGGGTCCCGTAAAGCAGCCTGTGATTTTTGTTAGCATACTCTGTTCGCGACACAAGAGGTAGGCCCAACCCATCGTGTCCGAGCCCGGGCTGAGTCTCCTGATGTGGTGCATTCTGGTATGGATTGTACTACCTCATCTGCGTAAATATAGCCACACAGTTGCTGATATCGGAACGCCTCAGACCGCCCTTGTGTCCGAATCTCAGAACCATACATCTCGGTGCCGAATATTCGGCACAACCGCCCCGGATTGGCTGTTCCATTGGGTTATTGTTTGGTGGTTGTTCTTCAAGCGGGCCAGTTTATCAAGTCCGGCTGTTGCAAAGCGGAACATTCGTCATGGCCCTCTACAAGTACCGAGGGTATCTTCCGAGGGTATCTTCGACGACCTGATAGTTGACTCTCTGAGAGTCCTGCGTTCGATAGATAAGAGTGCAGCGCTCGATAGATATTCGATAGATAAATGACAGGCTCCGACAGGGCCCGCACCGTGGTCACGTATATACCAATGGGATTGCTGCGGTCGCGAGATCGCCATCACCCGCATCAATCGAAAGCACCGATGCTGTGCCGGCTCGTCGGTGCTCTGCGAGAACGGTGAGGCGGAAGATGACCCACGACCGTCTCGTCGAATCTCACCACCAGGGTGCATCAAACCAGTCGCTTATCCATCCGCGCAGCGAGCGAATTCGTGCAATTGATGGGCAAGAAATACGCCGACCTCGAAGCGCTTGCTTTTGGCGTAGCGACGCGGTTCGCGGTCGCGGCCCGCATCAAGCGCTGGACCAGCAAGTTAGCACAAAATTTGCATCCGGGTTCTGGTTTGGGCGTGGGAGCGCGACGCCCCGACCGTCACTCCCGTACGCCCAGCCCAGGGCGGGGCACCCCGGAGCCTCGTGGGGGAAGTCCCGGGCTACCCCTGCGGGTGGATCCGCGTGAAATAGCTGTTCTGTTTTTGCCGTGTCTGTTCAAAATCGCTCACGTCGTACGGGACAAAAGCGACTAGACGCAGCATGGCGCTCAAGTTCGGGGAATTGAAGAACTCGTAGGCCGAATCGGGTGTGTCACATTCTTGTAAAAATCTCCCCAACTGGGCAAAATCGACTTACGGAACGCGTCTCCGTTTGTTATGATTCGGGTGCGGTCTTGAGAACAGGGGGCGTCGTCCAAGAGCCGGAAGGATTGCCCGCACCTAGGGAGGCTTCGCATTTCGGCTTCTCGGGTTCTCTATGTTGGCATATTTCGAAGGGGAGAGGGGTGGTGGAATTTCAATGAAGAATATCGGTTTCACAACTCAGGAGAATTATCCAAGAGCCCAAAAACGATATGTTCGACCTTCGTGCGCGATATTGACGCCAGATCAGGTCCGGATAAAATTAGCGGCCGCCCCATCTGACGACAAACAAGCTCAGGACTGGATAGCCATGATTGGAAACACCCCAAGGAAGGGTCCGGACAGCGTCCGCCAGGAGAAGGGTCCGGATGGCATCAGCAAGCAGTTGCGATTGGCGCTCAAGCACCTCTCAAACGCCCAGAGGGATGGTGACTTGGCCGGCATCCTAGATGCTTTGGAACTGGCCTATGCGAAAGACTGCATTGCGAGTGCACTCAGAGATTATGAAGCGAAGGCACGAGAATCTGCTGCGTCCTAGCTGCAACAGGAGATAAATTTCCTGTTTGAAACAAGATGGGCTCGGACTCCTCGGTAAGACACTCGGAAGTGACGCGGATCTTCAAAATACAACTCTCCAAAGAGGTTGCATTCGACGGTTGCGCTGAGCACCCTCAGTTCAAAGCAGCGACGGCAGCTGACGAGAAACCCGTCCGGACAGGTCAAGACCAGCCCGATTCTGACCGCGGTCTCCGCGGACTTGAGGCGGCGGCGCGAAGCCGCGCGTCTTGCTGACGAAGTGGCCTCGTGCTGGACGGGATTTGGTGATCTGTTGCTGAGTGGTCAGCAGCGTAGAGACTGCCATCGCCGTGGGTTACGCCGGAGCTGGAGAGCCGGAACGGGGTGCACCCATTTTGATTTTCGAGCAGCGAACCGTCTGACAGCGCACAGTTTGAGCTATTTCGGTTTTGGCAATTCGCCAAAACTTTGGTTCTCGCCCATATGCTGGAAGCTGCGCCAACCCGTAAGCGCGAACCTCGTCAGCAAGATCGCGGGTCAGGCTTCTGGGTCGACAGGGATGCCCACTCTCTTCATTGATCGCCATTGCAGGTCTCCGCGGAGGTATTGCCAGATGCCTTGGAGGCGCCAGACCATCGTGAGTTGGCGGTAAGGGAAGTGTTCGAAGAAGCAGTAGATCAGCAGACGTGCGACTTCGCGCCAGTCGCCGTAACGGCGGAAGGTCATTTCCTCAAGCAGTACCGATCCGATGGACAGTAGTGTGGCAAAGGCATAGCCGAACAATAGAAATTGCAGGAAGAAGGACTTGCTCAGCACCCCGAAGATCAGGGCGAGGATGATAGTGGAATATCCAACGACCTCGATAATGGGTGCGAAAAATTCGAAAATCCACATATAAGGAAGGACCAGCCAGCCGACGCGTCCGTAGCGGGAGCGAAAAAGCATATCGCGATTGGGCCAGAGTGTATCGATGAGACCCTTGTGCCAGCGTGCGCGCTGGCGGGCAAGCGATTTCAAGTCCGTAGGCACTTCGGTCCAGCAGGTGGGGTCGGGAATAAAGTCAATGTGGTAGGAGCGGTGTTCCTCATGCAGACGGCGGTGCATGCGGATGACTAGATCGAGGTCCTCTCCGACCGCGTGCGTGCGAAAACCCCCGACCTGCATGACCAGATCGCGCTGAAAGACTCCGAATGCGCCGGAAATTATGGGGAGCATGTTGAAGCCCGCCCAGGCTTCGCGGCCGACCAGGAAGGCCCGCAGGTATTCGATGACCTGCATGACTTCAATCGCACTTTTGGGGAGGCGGACTTCCTCGATCTGATTGTCAACGACGCGGGAGCCGTTCAAGACGCGGACGATGCCGCCTACCGCCATCACGCGGCTGGGATCGGCGAAGACTCCCGCCATGATGCGGATCAGAGATTCCTTTTCGAGAATTGAGTCGGCGTCGACCACGCAAATGTAAGGGCTGGTGGCGGCGTTGATTCCAGCATTGATGGCATCGGCCTTGCAGCCGGCGGCTTCTTTGTCGAGGACGAACAGGCGCGGATCTCGGGGACTGCGATAGATAGCGTGAAGCGGCGCGGTGGTGATGTCGGCAATGTAGAGCACGCGGGCGTTCTGAAGCTGGTAGGCCTGCTGCAGCTTTTCCATGGTGGCATCGCTCGATCCATCGTTGACGACGATGACTTCGAGGCTGGGATATTCGAGTCCGAGCAGAGCTCCCACGCTGCCGACGATGGAGCGCTCCTCGTTGTGCGCGGGAACGATGAGGGTGATGGGCGGGGTGAATGGAGAGGCTTTCACCAACTCCAGGCGCTGACTGCTGAGGCGATGACGATGACGGACATTCTTGACAATCGCAACAATGAGAAGCGCAAGGTAAATGAGGTTGGACAGCGCGTAGTAGACGAACAGAATCTCGTTCGAGATGGCGAGAAAATGCACCGCTAGTGCGTCCCGGCCACGGCTGCCATCGCTTTGCCGGTAAGTTCCACCCGCATTCTTGCCTCCGCCACAGCTTTCATCAGTGGGCTCTCGGCGGAGTGTTGCTTGGAGCGATCAAAGCTGACAATTTTCTCGATGGCGCCGGAGCGCTCCAGTTCGGAGACAAATGCCTGCAAGGCGTACTCGTCTTTGGTGGCGACTACATCTTCGAGGATTTGCTCCAGTTGTGGCTCCATCTGCGCGAGCGCCCACGCGGCGCGCAGACGAACATGACGGTTGGCATCGCAGAGGGCGCGCAGCAGAATCTTGATCTTGCCGATGTTTTCGATCTGTCCGAGCGCCACCACGGCGCGCAGACGAACAAACCATTCTGGATCGGAGGCTAAACTGTGCAGCGCCGGCAAGGTATAGGATGTGTTGGTATTGCCGAGAGCGCGGGCGGCTGAAGCCCGTACTTCCGATAGAGGATCTGACGCAAGCACCAGTAAGTCCTCGCCCAGATCAGGCGAGGCCAACTCGCCTAGCACGCGTGCCAGCAACTCGCGCACCGGTCCATGGGTGTGCTCGACATAGTTGAACAGTACCTCGGGGTAGGTGCGGCAACAATTTACCAAAGCATTTTTCAAAGAACGTTCTGGAGCATCGAGCTGACCGCTCACGATGCGATCGAGAATTGGGATGGCGGCTTCCACGCGGGCCGTGCGGCCGAGGCCACGGACGGCGGCAATACGTGTTTCCCTGAATCGCGAATCCAACGCCTCGGCCAGAGCGGGGATGGCCTCCCGCGCGCGCGTACGGCCCAAAGTCAGCAGGGCGGTTCGCTGCTTCCATCCGCGGGATGTTCGAGCTTCGTAAATTCGCATATCGAGCAATCCGCTGAGGCGAAAACAATCCAGCAGAGGAGGAAGTTTGTCAGCCGGCGACATCTCGATGTTATCGAGCAGAATCGATTCAACGATGGCGCAATCGAGCGGATTGAATCGCCAGTCCCCGGCGGAGATCTGGCCTGAGAGAATTTCGTCCCATTGAGAGCGCAGGGCAACGGTGCGCTCATTTCTTCTGCGGAAGTAGCGAGCGCGGTACCAGCGTCGCAGCACGATGAATCCAACCAGGAGAAAGATTCCGGCGAGCGAGGCCAAAATCGCTTGTAGCACCAAGCCTGCGGTCCCGAGTTTTTCGATCCCGTTAGAAATGGATACCATAACTCAGTCCGAGGCTGGTATCGGTTTGACCCTGGGTGCGATTCTGGCAGGCTACGTACCCATTGATGTCCTGCCGTGCGGCAAGCTGATAGCGCAATCCACCACCAAAAGTGTGGGCGGAGAAGCGTCCGATCTGATCAATTTGGGCGAAGTTTTCGCTGCCCACCGCGAAGAAAAAGTTGCCGGTGAATCGGCGTGGCAGAGGGAAGCCGAGTTTGGTCCAGCCAGATGGCGTCCACTCGACGGGAGAGCCCACAAAACCGGTGCGAGCGCCAGTCACATACAGTGCCCAAGTCCACTCGCGGGGCAGGTAGACAATCTGACTTGTGTTCAGGGTGAGGACGTGCGCGCCTCGATACCAGAACCAATGTTGCTGGTAGGAACTCTCCAGGCCTTGGAGCCAACGATTTTCAATTCGGAAGCCGTGGCCATATTCGAAGAAAGCTTCTGCGGTGGGCACCGCCTTCTGATGGTTGGCAAGGGCGCTGCCCACGGTGATCCAATCCCGTGCAGTGACGTGGTAGCTGGTGCTGCCGAGGAACTTGACGGCGTCCTGACTAAACCTTTGATAACCGTTGAGACCGAAAACAGTAGACCATCTCCCGTTCCATCGGGAACTCAGGCTAGCGCCGTGGGTCTGACCGGCGTTGCCGAAACTAAAGAAATCGACGTCTTCACTGAGACGCAGTTCGTGCTTGAAATTCTCGCGCAGACTTGCCAGACCGGCCGTCGCATCCTTATTTCGTGAATCGAACAGAAGAATCTGTTGATATCCGGTGCGAGCTTCGGGGGTGCGACCCAACAAAACCAGTACTCGAGCGCGGCGGGACAGAATCTCAGGGTCCGACGGGGAGATTGTTCTTGCCTGGTCCAGAATCCGCAAAGCCTCGGCATAGTTCTTCTGCCAAACGAGGACGTCGGCGAGGGCAGTCGAAATTTCGATATCGCCCGGGAATTGGTTGAGGACAAGTCTGAATTCGGCCTCTCCTTCGGGCCATCGGCCCTTCCACGCCAACAACCGTCCACGCCAACCGTGAGCTTCCAGATCTTCAGGCGCGTTGGCCAGGCGGTGCTCGACGATGGCAAGAGCAGCATCGAGACGCTGATTGCTGACTTCATTGCGAACTTGTGGCTGCCATTCGCTGGTGGTTTGCCCGGCGAGAAGCTGCACGAAAACGAGGAACAGCAAGGACGCGGTCGCGGTCTTTTGAGCCAGCCCGAGATGAATGAATTTGTTTTCAGGCACTGTCACGACAACATTTCAACGGATTTTGATCCCTTCGATCCGAAGCCCTCGGTTTGGCGTGTTTTGGTTGTCGATCCCGAGGCAGGGGAAATCCATTTCAGGATGAGGACACAACCCGCAGAGCGCAGCCCGAGCGCAACGCTGCACCGTCATTTGCTCGCTGTACGATTGTGGCCCCAACTAGGGCTTCAGCATAAGTTACGCAAGCCCCCAGCCTTAGGTGCGAGGTGCTGTGCGTTTCGCTTCTTAAGGTTGCGGAGCAGATGTCAGTGTAAATAGTGAATGCCAAGCGAAACGCTGCGGCCAGCCTCGAGTTTGGGCAAAACAACATGATGTCCATCCTGGGACAGGGTCGCGCCGCCTGTAACCGTTGCTATACGACGCTGGAATTCAAATGTGATGCCGGTCACCGAATCGTCAGATTTCGCATGCAACACGACTTGCGCAGGCATGGAGGTGGCGGCCATTCTCCACTGGAGATGATCGCGAGCACGCCAGAATGTTGCAAAAGTCACCATGTCGGTTTTGATGATATCGGCAGGGAGCTGGCGCAGTAAGTGTTGCTCGGCTGCGCCTTTCTCGTGGGATTCGTTGGAGTGGATCAACACCACGCTTACGGCTCCATTTTCAGCGTTGGCGAGGATCACCTCCAAGGCTTGCGGCACCCGTTTGGCGAAGCTGGGAGATTCTTCGTCTTCGATCGTCACCGGAAATTCGTAGATTTTGCTGTCCTCCTCGAACCCGAAATTACGAGGGAGGGCAAAAGGGAAGTTGGAGAGAACATCATCGGCCGTAAACGATGAGTCGAACTGGTACCCAGAGCGTTCAAGAGCCTCGGGGAGAGACTGGGGAACACGCAGATGTCCGGCCCTGAAAAATATCGTATCTTGACCGGGAATTTCTCCGTCAAGCAACTCCTTGCTCACTCGAACTTCGCCAAAGACAGTGGCTCCCGAGGCGGTATCGAATCCGAGGCCGCGGGGTTGGTAGCTGGGATAGGCTTCATGACCCGAGCCTAGGGCGAACTTGTTGAAGCCTCGGGAATGAATGATGGAATGGCTGCCAATCGTCGAGCCGCCCGATTTCAGCTGTCGAAGAGTTTCGAGGTTGGGCTCGAAAAAGAAACGTTGGCTGTTCGCGTCGTCGACATACTTCGTCTGGATGAATAAAGTACTGCTAGCTTGATTCGCCCTCTCGATACGCGCAAAGTCGAGACAGGGAGCAAATGAGTTCTCCCAATCCACATCATGCGAGAGCAGCAGGGCGGACCGCTGGCCTCCGGGAATAGTTGCCAGACGCACCCAATCCTCACCGTAGTTCTCGTACCAGGCTCTCAGAATCAGCAGCCAAACGTCAGCGCCGGGCTCGAAAGCATTCACATAGTGGCGCTGGGCTTCATAGTCGCGATCGTTCTGACTGCGCAGTACGACATCAAGCAAACTCAGTCCGAGGAGATACACCCTTCCCTTGCCGATCGAGTTCGTCAGCAGCGCGACAGTGCCGTCGTCAAACTGAGCAAGCACCTCAGCGCCGGGGTCTGCAACGTATCCGTTACTCCAGGTAACTTCAGGGAAGCGATCGCTGCCCAAACTGACTTCACGCTCCTCGGGGCGATTCAGATACTTCATGACTGGATCTGTCGTGGTAGAAAACGCGATGTGATAACGGCCGCGCGAAGCTGCGAAACTGCGAAAACCGAAGAGAGACTGCATGCCTCCCCAAAACACGTTCTGCGCGAAGATATATCCACCTTGTCGTACGAACGTGGTTAGCTGATCGGCTTGCGGCTGGGTAAAAGTGTGTGAATCCACGCTGGGATAAAGAATGACGAGGCGATGGCGGAGCGCTTGTCCGAGATCGCGAGTGACAAAGAAGGGAATGCCCATTTCTTTCAGGCAGTGCACGAGTGCAAGAGGACTCTCAGGATCGGGGCCAGAGTTGGTCCAAAACACCGCGACCTGAAGCGGGAAGGATTCTGGAAACTGCTGGAATGGGTCGGACGGCCGGTGCACGATGTCGAGCAAGGACACTTCTTTAGTTCGCAAGGGAGGCTCGGCCTTGGAGGCAGGCTGCCGAACGTCGGGCGCCCCACCCAAACTCAACACGAGAAGCACCGCTGCCAGGGACTGTTTCAGGCCCGAATCCTCAAGACACTGACGAAATTCCGTGGGGACATGGATGTCAGTATGAGGTATGCAAGGAGAAAGCATGGAAGCGGAAGTCTCGGACCCACCGTGCAGGGGGGCAGCCGGGCGACGAGCCGCCAACGCCCTTCTTCGAGCCTGTGTGCTGGTCGAACACTTGCGAAAAAGCTCAAAAATAAGATATCCCTTACGACATCAACCCTTACGACATCAACCCTCTCCCACGCGCGGGCGGCAGTTTGCCGCGCGAAACCTATTGGCGCCAACAACCCTAGACTCCGAATGAGTTTTGCACGTCTTTAGATCGTCGACTTGGAAGCGACACCGGACGAGTTGGCGCTCCCGAACATCGCTTTGTGGCACCGCGAGCGGACCCGCTGCCCCATTCGAGGATCAATCAGCCTAGGCTGGGTCGCACGCTGGGACGACTGCGGAAGAATTGGAAATGCGCGTGAAAGATGTGCAGGCCAACATTGAGTTGAGTCACGGGCATCCGTTTCTGAGGGCTTCAAATCCTCGAAATCCGGTTCTCGGCGCATGTTTGTCGTTCCATTCGATGCCGAAAACTACAGAACGCGGGTCGTTGTCGTGGTGGAATACAAGTCCACGTCAAGGATGCTTGGTGGCATCCACTTCACGCTGAGCGCTACGTGTCTGTTCCCACTTCCGTTGTCCGTCACTCGTTATGGTCTGACTGGGCTTCTTAGCTTGGTCCGCAGGGACTGGGAGGGACGGCAAGAAAAACGGGCGGAAGAAGCGGTCCATGCACGAATGGCATCTCACGACCTGTAAAAAGAACAAATAACACGCTTGATCGCTCCATGTCTGCGGTCGGGACGAGTAAATGTCCCCTCTGCCGCAATGCGGGCAGGTACGCCAACCAATCCTTAGCATGATGATGAAACCCACCTCCAAGCAACATCGTCAGACAATCGGCACCCCGCTAGCCTGAGTTTTATCCCGCGCGGGGAGCCGCGGATGCGGAACGGTGCTTAGCTCCACCGTTTTCTGAAGTCTCTGCTCCGACTCCCTGCTGAAGTCCTCAACCTGTTGGCGCGCGTCCCAATAACTCAATGAAGATCTCAACTCGATCCATTCGAGCGCTTCTGTGGGCCCCAGTTTCTAAACTTTCCAGTTTCTAAACTTTAAAGCGAGGATACGGACGGACGTTTCGTCCTGGCGAGTCCATGAGTCTTTTGCTCGTGACTTATTGTACGCGCGTTTTGCCTTCAAGAGTCGGGTATGCAGGCCTTCTGGACTTTCCCCCATCGTCGTTCTGCTGCTGACGTTTGTTCTCGAGCGCCGATATGCGCAGTGTTGCATGGAGCGCGGCGTCTTGTCTGTCCAAAAGTGAACATTTGAACGACCTTGGAACACCGGATCTAGGCCAGTGTCCGAATTTCGTACAGCACTTCAATACTGCCGAATATTCGTCACACAATGCCCACGATCCGGCAATTTCCGGCCCCGCCATTCTAACGCGCCACTGCACTTGTAGATGATATCCGCGTGCTCTGTGACGATAGCCCGTTTCGGGCCACAGAACACACCGCAACCGAGAGGGCAGGTGACATAACCGTATTGCAGGTGGGTGTCTGATGTGTACTGTTCGGAACTCGGCACACTCTGCAGTTGACTTGCGAACGGGCAGTCGGGGGCAGTCGGGGCCCGAATAGCCCCGCAGTGCCGTTCTCCGGCACGACGGAGCTATCCCCCGGGCGCAGGACGGAACGTATGGTGGTGATGAGAAAATGCGGGGAAAGGTTGTTCTCCGCTTTTGCCCTTAGGAGGTGCTGTATGCTTACTCCGGGTCAAGCAAAGTCAGCTCGTGAACTGGTGTGGATCGAAGAGCAGTGGTTGGCCGGATGGGGCTGCTCTGAGTGCGCTTGGGTGTTTAATGCCTCAGACTGGCCCATTGGCAACACACTCGAAGACGTGACACGGAATTTCCAGATGCAACTTTCCGAAGAGTTTGCGTCCCACGATTGCTCCGGGCACCCTCGGAGCAAAGCAGCGGCTGCCGCTGGCGACGCTCGTCCGGCGATTCGCCGGAAACCCGCTCACCGACTACGACCGCAAAGTCTTTGACCTCGGAGGTGTGCGACCGCAGACAGGGCGCCCACACGATCGAGGACAACCTCGTGTACCCTGACCCGCCCGTTCAACAGTCGCCAAAACTGTCAGCGAGCGTCGCGAGGCCAGGCGAGGTTCCATAATTGGCGGGCGAGGACTGAGGTCGTGTCCCTTTTTTGGGTCGAAGTGCTCCCTGAAAGCCTAACCGACCGATACACGTCCTTTTTGTGGTCAAGCGGATCGGTCTCATCTCTTTTAGCAGGACAGTATTCTGTTTATTCGACAGGTGGGATTGCCAAGAAACCCTTTTGCGCAACTCTCGTCCGGTGTTCGCGAATCAGGCGGTTCGCCTTCGCCATGGATGACTCTAGGGCGCCACCACTCGGCTGAGCATCTAACTTAGCATCGTTTGCTGGTACTGCTTCCGCTTTATTTAGGGCCATGCCTGAAATGTTTGCCATGCCTCAATTGTATGACCTCCGGGCCGAGATGTACGCTCGAAGGGGTTACGGTAGTTCCACTGCGTCCTGACCGAACGCGTCCTTGCACTGAACGTATTTCTAGATCCCCAAGGCGGCCTCAAGGGACAAAGCTTGCGACGACTAGGGTTGATGGTTTATGGACCCTAGAGATGACGAGGCTCGGCCAAACTACCCCTCTTTAGGAGATCCTGGTCCATTCGTTTCCTGGTGTCCTGGATGCCTGCGTTAACGGTGAGGCTCCAGAGCAGAGAATGTTTGACGCCGTGAGGCTGACTCGGGTGCGCAGCGGCTGCGTGCTCGTTCATAGCTTTAGCTGCTTGTGTGCGTGGGTGGCCGTTCAGAATGTTGAAGTCCGCCGTTGCAACCGAGTGCGGGCACGCGGAGCACTTGAATGTCGTGCGGTCATTTGCGGTTTTGATTGTGTAATATCTCATGGTGAAATTGTAGGCTTCACGTCCATGTCATTGCGGAACCAAGGTCACTGAGCCCTCCAATCGACCCCACGGGCAACATTGGAGCGAGTGAACCGCCCGACCGTCTATTTTGAAGAAACGATGGCATTGCCGATCGCATACGACGAAAGCGCGATACGATTTCGGACGCCTGTCTTGCGCAACAGCTTTGAAATGTGGGACTTGACGGTGCGAACTTCAATCCCCATGCGAACTTCAATCCCCAAGGGTATTGCGATCTCCTTGTTCGAGTTGCCTGCCACCAACATTTCCAGCACCTCCTTTTCCCGCGCGGTGAGAACAACCGGAGCCGCCGGAAAGGCTCGCCCCTCACACCGATTCGTACGCTCGATGAACATCTTCAGGATGCGCCTCGAAACCCAGAGTGACCCTTGGTTGACTATCCGGATCGCCTGCACGAACTCAGCGGCAGAAGCGGCCTCGTCCATATAACCCCTGGCACCCGATGCGAGAACATCGAGGACCGCCTCTTCTTCCGCTCCCGTCCCCGTCGCAATAATGCGCAAGTCGGGTCGAATCGCCTTCAAGCAAGCTACATCCCGCTTCAGATCCCCCTTGGGTCACTGAGCAGGATCACGTCCGCGTTCGGCAAGTTCTCATATTCTGCCAGCGAGGTGGCGTTCACCTCGAAGTCGGGTTCCAAACCTAACAGACACAGCAAAGCCCGCGAATCTTAGAGGTTCACTTTCGATCACAGCAATGCGGATCCCTGGATTTTTATATGTTGCAACTGTGCTCATCGGGACCCATCTCCTTCGCTCCAAGATCCTGGGCACGGAGAATCGCGACCGTGCGGCACTCGCGGTATGGTGGAGAAGACCCCAATTCCCTGCTGCTGGACACTTACCTCATCTGAACACATTGCTACCCGCACGCGCCGTTTGACATATCGGAAAGCAGTCGAAAGCGAGAATCGTTTAGGCGATCTGCGGGTCATTGCGCAAACGAAACCGGCGCCTCCAGTAAAGCCAACCAGACCAAACTCGCAAATCAGGCTGTGTTGGAAGATAGCGTAAGCAGCGTGCCAAGACTGGTCATATGTGGACAGTTTCAACAAAATCATCACCGTTGTACGTCAGCAGCGTACTGTCTGAAGGCCCGCACAGTCCAAACTCAGGGCGAACAGGAGTTGGCCTGAGGGAAGAAGGTTGAGCCGCCAGATCACTGTCGGGGGATCATCCCCGCTTCAGTGCCAATTGTTCTTGGCGTCGACGAGGAAGGAGGAGTAGCACGCAAGTGCCATAGATTGCGTTTTGTTCTCGTTACTGAGCAGTATGGAACAGTCGTCCATCTTGGCAACACCCTACGATGGCAACGTGACGACCGATAGTTGCAGGAGTAGTTCCGATGCGCATTTCGACGACCCCACGAGATCGATCTCGGGCTGCCCCCGATACCGAATCTCCAATCCACGAGCAAACAGGCGGCGGCACTGATTTTCGTGCGCTGTTTCTCGAAAACCCGCAGCCCATGTGGGTCTTCGCTCTTGGAACGTTTCGGTTCGTCGAGGTCAATGACGCCGCAGTCCAACACTACGGCTACTCTCGAGATGAGTTTTTGGATATGACGATCGCAGATGTTCGGCAGCAGGACAGTGGTCCGAAGGTTATCGATGAAGTGGCTCCCGCTCCAGCGGACTCCCAACCGGGTAGCGAGCGAAGGCATCGACTCAAGAATGGCCAGATCATTGATGTCGAGGTGAAGTTTCATAGTCTCACGTTTCGCGGGCTTGAAGCGCAGTTGGAAGTAGTGCGCGATGTCACGAAGTGGAAGCGGGAAGAGCTCGAGCTCAAACAGTCAGAGCGAGAATACAGGCACATCTTCGAGGATGCGATTGTCGGAATCTATGAGAGCACCCGGGACGGCCGACTGCTGAGTGTGAATCCATCGATGGCTCAGATGTTCGGTTTCGATTCCCCAGGTGAAATGATCGCCTCTATCACCGATATCCAAACGCAGCTCTATGTGGATCCCGATCAGCGGGAAGAGTTCAAGCGGCGCATGCTGGAACATGAGATGCTACAGCGCTTTGAGGTCCAGCTCTATCGTAAAGACCGCCGTACGATGTGGGTTTGTATGAACGCACGGGTAATTCGAAGAGTCGACAACGCTGTCCGTTACCAAGGTTCGTTGGAAGACATAACCGACCGCAAACTGCTGGAGGATGAGCTGCGCCAGACACACCAAGAATATCGTGATCTGCTAGATAAGGCGGTGATTGGCGTATTTCAGAGCACCCCGGAGGGCCGGTGTATTAGCGCAAATCCTGCGATGACGAAAATGTTGGGCTACACGACTTCGAAGGATCTCATGGCGGAGATTAGCGATATCGTCAGGCACGTGTATGCCGGTCCGAAGAGTCGCGATGAAATCAAGACCTTGATCGATGGACAGAGCGAGGTCAAAAACTTGGAATTCCAGGCCTACCGCAAAGACGGCAGCAGGATATGGCTGTGCTGCAATATCAGAGCCGTGCTCTCGGATGGTGTCGTGGTGAGGTATGAAGGGATGTGCGAGGATGTGACGCAACGTATATTTCTAGAAGACCAGCTGCGTCAGGCGCAAAAGATGGAGGCGATCGGGCAGTTGGCAGGCGGAGTCGCCCACGACTTCAACAACGCACTGGGCGTGATCACCGGATATAGCGATCTCCTGCTGACGAGCCTACGTGAGGGAGATGTTTCCCAGAAATATGCCAGGGAAATCGCTAAGGCGGGCGGCCGCGCTGCCGCTCTAACTCGTCAACTTCTTGCCTTTGGCCGCAAGCAGGTCGTCCAGCCGATCATCCTTGACCTTAGCATCGCCACCGAAGAGTTTGAGAAGATGGTATCCCGGTTGATTGGTGAAGATATTCAGGTTATATTCCGCCGAGGCTCGGACTTGGGTCCCGTGAAAATGGACCCCGGCCAAGTTGAGCAGATTCTGATGAATCTAGTCCTAAATGCCCGGGATTCCATGCCTCTGGGCGGCAGACTTTCGATTGAAACGGCCAATGTCGAACTGGATGAAACCTTTGCTCGTCAACACGCATTCGTTCACCCCGGTCCCTATGTCCGGTTGAGTGTCAGCGATACGGGTTGCGGGATGGACAAGGATATACTGCATCATATTTTTGATCCGTTCTTTACCACCAAAAAGCCCGGGAAGGGAACGGGATTAGGGCTGTCTACCGTCGATCGAATTGTGAAACAGAATGCAGGGTATGTGATGGTCTACAGCGAAGTTGGGAAGGGAACGACCTTCCGTCTCTATCTGCCGCGGCTCGGTAACGACGTTGAGCTTTCCCGACCATCTGCGATGCCGGAAGCACTTCTTCGTGGGACAGAGACTGTTCTACTTGTGGAGGATGAAGAGCCCTTACGCAGCTTAGTCCGTACTTGCCTTGAGGGTAATGGATACTCCGTACTCGACGCACGGGATGCTGCCTCTGCACTGGCGCTTGCCAAAAGTCACCGGGGACGCATTCACTTGCTCTTGACTGATGTTGTTATGCCGGGGATGAGCGGCCGCAAACTGGCGAAGAGACTGGTGACCATGCAACCAGAGCTCAAGGTTGCCTATATGACCGGCTATACGGATGATTTGATCGATCACCACGGAATCCTTGATAGACAAACTGTGCTCTTGGAGAAACCCTTTACCTTGCGCGGATTGTTGACGACGGCCCACCAGGCCTTGCACGGTGGCCAGAATGGCCAAGCAGCCGGTGCGCACTAGGTCTGTCTACGAAGGGATTGAGGTGTATGGCGTCTGTCCTTGCCTCGAAAAGCAGAAGGGCTCCGCAATTGTTGTGCAACACTTGAGCAATTGTGGCCAGCATGCCGGGCATTCTCGTTCTAAATTGATTCCAAAGAAAGATGGAAGCGGCAAGGCGACACGTTGGTGCTAGCTGCTGGAAGCTGTGGAATGTCACCCCCGCGCGTTTCGCTTGTGGATTGTTACTGCATGATTTCCATCGCCCACGACACGCCTTCTAGGCTCGACCCAAAAAGGGTACCCCAGCCTCCGGCGCCACACTTCAAGCACTGACCTGAATGGACACTAGCTCCGCGATGCGCCGGGAGTTTCGCATGGAGTCGGCGACGCCCTCGGCTGTGAATTTTCCCATCGCCATCGCCAACTTAAGGTTGAGTGTCAGTACCACGGGACTCGGACAAATCCGCTGCACGTACTGAGGGGCCTGGGCACCCCGACGAAGTACTTTCACAACAAACTTCGTGATTATCATAAGTTTTGCCTCCATTCCAGATTTTCATTGTCCCGAATCGCATCCAACTCACCGCCGCAAGAATGGCTTGCCAACTCCAAGCAGCGTCCCTTGGACGAGATGCGATCAATCCGCAATACGGTTGCATCGTTTGTAATCCAGAACCGGTGGTTCCACCCTCAACTTTTCCCACCCTCCGGTAGAGCAACTCGAGCGTAAAGAAGGTAATCAGCAGGCCGGGAAGAGCCGCTGTTTGCCATCATAAACAAGCTCCCTCCTGGCGTGTCCGCCAGCGGCTTGGCTTTCCGTCAAGAATCAAGCATGGAATACCACTGCCAACAGCGAAGGCATTCATCGCAAAATGGGTTAGGCTTCGCTATTGCTGGCGGTCCATCCTTGATCATAGTCCCTATCCTTGGTCTGAATCGCCGCGTGTTCAGCGCACCAAACTAGCGACCTGTACTTGGGCATCCTCCAACTCGCAGTCATAGCCTTATTATTGGGATGGTGCACCACGCACCAGTGTTCCGCGGGCGTCGTGTACACCTCAACGAGCTTGCCGAAGTATACGGCGCTGTGGCAGGGCGAGGATATGCTTACGTTCCACGGAGCCAAGTAGGAGTTCTTATCTTTATCGGACTGCATTCATGACCTTCCTTTAGAGTCGCCTTGGCGGCGTCTTCCGAACAACCCTTGATGTTTAACCACCCTACGCCTCACGGTCATTCCAGAACTGTGCAATTGTAGACACCGATGTGGGCATCCGGAGTGAGGAGGGAGCAGGGCGGTTAGCGACACCTCTGGGCGAAGCCGCCGGCGCGGGTGGGCTTCCACCCTTTTAGATTGTTGCTGCCTGGTCAGGGTCCTTTCGTAACCCCGTAGCCAGCGTTTGTAGCCCCAGCCAACCTTCGATGCGCCTAGACTAGCTCTAGAGTCCGAAAACTGAGAGCTAGGTGACCACACGGAAACGATTTTGCTAGTTGAGGATAGTAAATTCTTGCGGATTGCGACCCAACGCATTCTTACGAAAGCGGGCTACCGGGTGATCTGGGCCGGCGATGGTGACGAAGCGCTAGTCCTCGCTGGAAGCGGGGCTCCGGACCTCATCGTGCTCGATATGTTGTTGCCCAAACTCAGCGGCCCTGAGGTGCTTCGTTCTTTGAAAAAGAACGCTCTAACGGCGCACATCCCGGTGGTCGTTCTTTCCAGTTTGCCCCAGAACAACGGCCGAAAATTAGTTCAGGAAGGTGCGGCCGCGTTCTTAGCAAAGGGCCCGCTCTTAGAGAACCCTGGTCTGCTCTTGGAAGCTATCAAGGGAGCTCTATCAAAGACGACCGTTGCGCATCCGCAGTGAGAACTCGCAGCTCACACCCGCAGAGTCCTGTCGTGGCCACCATCTGAGTTCTTATCCAAAGGATGCAACCGCCTTATGTCTTCTCCTGCAACCAATGCGCCGAACATCGCTCCTTCCGCTCAGCAGATCCTACCTGCTGCCACAAGCCCCGCTGCCGCGCCGAACACGACTTCTGCTCTGCTGTCCTTGATGCTAAAAACCTCCCCGAAGATTAGCGATCTGTTTTTTTCACCAGGGAAGCCGCCGCTCGTAGAAGTCAGTGGAAAATTGGTCCCAGCCGGTGCGGTCCGTGCCCTGACGTGTGAGGATACTCGGCGCATAGCGTCCGATCTCATGGGCAGCAACCAAAATGCAATTGACAACTTGAAGGAACTCGGTTCGTGCGATGTGTCCTACAGCTTGCCGGGTGCGAATCGGTTTCGGGTCAACATCTTCATGCAGCGCGGCACCTGCGCCGTGGTGATGCGAGTAATCCCCGGCAAAGTTCCAGACTTCGAAGCGCTGAACTTGCCTTCCGAATTGGGGAAGATTGTGGGCCTGCGCAATGGGATTGTGTTGGTGACGGGCCCGACTGGCTCCGGCAAATCGTCGACGCTTGCGGCTATCATCGACAAGATTAATCGAGAGCAATCCTATCACGTGTTGACCATCGAGGATCCCATAGAGTTTTTGCATCCTCACAAGAACTGCATCGTTCATCAACGTGAATTGCACAGCGATACCCCCAGCTTCGCGCTCGCCCTCAGGGCCGCCCTGCGCCAAGCTCCGAAAGTAATTCTTGTGGGAGAGATGCGGGATAGGGAAACGATCGAGATCGCCATGGAGGCGGCAGAAACGGGCCATCTAGTTCTCTCGACACTCCATACGATCGATGCGTCGAAGACGATTGAGAGAATCGTCGGAGTCTTCCCGATGGCGGAACAGCACACGGTCCGAAACCGCTTGGCGAAGAGCTTTCGCTACATCATTTCGCAGAGGCTCATTCCCCGTAAGGACGGAAGTGGACGAGTGGCTGCAATTGAAATATTGAAATCGACTCTTCGAACTCGTGAGTATGTCGAAAAAGGCGAAACAGATGGCAAGACCTTGCTGGACGCAATGCGTGTCGGCGGCGCCGAGGGCATGCAGCATTTTGATGGCAGTATCGAGAAATTGGTCCGCGAAGGGATCGTAGATCTGCACACGGGGCTGGCCTATGCCACCAATTCGGGCAATCTTCAGCTGGAGTTAGGCGATCTCGCGCTCTCGCAACCCGATTCGCTTCTGCAAACGACGGGTTAGTTTCTTGACTAACGAAGTAAGGTCATCGATCCCTTTCTCGTAGTACGGTCGCAGCCGGACCGCAGGACGCGTTCTGATTGTGTACCGTTCCAGCCACAGCGCACCCTGTTGATAGGCGATCGGCCCGGTCAGAGTCTGAATAGCCCCGGAAGTGCCGTCTGCCACAAGGTTTGAGCACCTGTCCCCTTTTGCCGGCCACTATGGCCTTTCCAATGACCCGCGGCGCAGGCGCCTTCCCGTCGATCACTGGTTGTCGTTCTTCGCGGCCGCCGCCCCTACCTGGTTCACCCAGGGAGAGGGCGTAAAAACTGTCCCCGTCTGATCATTCTCAGTGCGGGGCAGCCGTGCTCAGTGCTGGTGGCCGTGCGCATCGGGAAGGTCTCCTCTCCACCAGCGAGCGGTGTACACGATTGCGCCCGCCGCCAGCCATCCCGCAGCATAGGAGGGTTGTGCTCCCCAGCGGGAAACCGGTGAATGCATCAAGCCGAGCCACGAAAATACCGCTGCCACCAGGCACCAGGCGGCTGCCCTCCCAAAATGCCGGTCAATCAATTCGGTAACCAATGCGGCGACAACCAACACCAGGAAAAGGAATCCGCTGCCCAGTCCTTGCACCGAGCTCCAATAGATGGATCGGTTCAACGCCGCCTGTACCTCTGGACTCCCGGCTGAGAGTCTCAGGGCAGGCAATGCCGAGTTCACAGCGGCAGCCACAACGGCACCGGCGGGAAGGACAAACCCCAGAAGAACTGCGCTTCGGTACTTGGCCTCCACGTGGCGCAACGTGGCCATTCCCACTCCGACTGAGACATACGCAATCATCGCCGCCAGGATAGGCCAGGGAAATAGCTGCGCAATGAACAGCGTAAGGCCGCTCATCACAATGGCGAGAAAAATCACGGAAGTCCAGAGCGCGAAGCCGATGCGCGCACCCATGGCCTTGTAGGGCGGATGCAGGGCATAGACTACCGGAGTGACTACGCTGCCTGCGGCGCCGCAGAGGAGCGTAGCGATTCCGTCGCAGGCGACCACGCTGCGCACGTCATAGTTATCGCCGGCGGCGTTGGCCCCTTCTACGGCGGCAATGTCCTGCAGAATCTGGTAGATCGCCATAGGCGCAATGACCGACAGGTATGGAAGAGCAGGCAGCAGGCTTCTCAGCGGTCCGAGGGACCGGACCCATGGCAGTTGCACTGCCACCCCCTGCCAAACCGGATGCACATAGCCGATTACCAGGCCCACACCCAGCGGAATGATCCAGGCAACGATAAAAGGAGGAATTCGCCAGCGTGTGATCGGAATATTGGCAAGCACACTGACGGCGACAATGGCCAGCGCGACAAGGCCCACCAACGGCTGGTCAAACAATCGCTGCAACAGCACCAGAGCGAGATAGCTGTACATGGCCGCGCCAAACACGGTCATGGAGGCCGGCACCGGAATAAATCGCCGGAACACGCCCGCGAACGGCGCGGCTAACAGCTTCACAATTCCGGTCCACACTACCGCGGCAGCTCCGGTTTGCCATGCCACAATCGGATCGCGGGTCTGAAGGTAGACGGGAAGAAAGATGGCGAGTGTATAGGTGATGATGGCAGGAACGTTGTTGCCATAAACGTGGGACGTAACGTCGCTCCGACCCTCACGCTGCCGGAGACG
>Ga0137419_10000025_pt1 | contig 34494 bp, 29 predicted proteins | sample CZODoug3_1_2_16f_FD_108279 | JGI IMG/M metagenome (GOLD analysis project Ga0137419, IMG submission 108279) | Vadose zone soil fungal communities from Angelo Coast Range Reserve, California, USA - CZODoug3_1_2_16fungal (Illumina Assembly) | ecosystem: Environmental > Terrestrial > Soil > Vadose... | reverse complement strand
TATAATGCCCCATTCTGGCAACAGTTGATAATGGTCTGTCTGAGGTAGCTAGGAGGCGCGCCATTCCCCACAACCCCGTTTCTGGCGAGCGACGGGACTTGCCCGGTTAGCGTTAATCAGGCACTGACAGCTGGAATCGCGTGCGGTATATGATTCTGGTCATGTTCTGCCCCGAGTGCAAGGTATTTCATAGATCATTGAATGTCAATCATCACAGATATAAATGCAAGAACGCACTAAAAAGCTACGGCGAGATGCCCAGGGCTTTCACCGTTTGAGGCCCAACTTCACCGTCAGGAGTCAGTCCTTGCGACAGCTGGAAGGCAACCACCGCAGCACTTGTATGTGGACCAAACTCGCCGTCTGGCGAACCGGGGTCAAATCCCTTTCCGATCAATGCTTGCTGAATTTGCTTTATCTTGTCGCCGGTCATCATTGGTTGGACAAGACGGTAAATGATGGTAGAGGGCGGTACCAAAGGGACAACTGATCCCTGGTTGTAAGTCACACCGGGAACTAGTATCCCCGTGTCCCAACGGCGCTGGGCGAGTGCGGAACGGATTACGCCGTCCGCAGGAGAGTGGGCTTCGACCGTTCCACCAAGCCCGTCGGAAAGCACGATATGGCCGGAGGCGCTGACTTGAGGAAACCGCAGAACCGCTGCCCCCGGCGTCCGCGCCGCCTCATCTAGCGAAATGATACGGCCAAGACTCAGTGAGTCGCGTTCCCAGTATCCTGTATATGCGTCCGCGCTTGCCGGAACACCACTGTCTTTGTCGCACCCGTAGAGTACGCTCGCAGCTTGAAATACAGACCACGAAACAAATTCCGCACAATCCCACGGACCTTTCCAATTGGGATTGTCTTTAGGAACCTGAATCCCAAGGACGTATTTTTCGCCGACATGCTGGAGCGCAATTTGAAGGATGGCGCTGCCGGTTACCGACGGCAAAGCAGAAGTTGGGCTGGGCATTTTGAAGCCTCTCGGTCATAAATTCATTCAGAAAGTGCGATATTCAGATACACCTCTGGGCGGATTTTGTGGAGCAGATCAGACAGACACATTCTTATCTGAAACCGACGTAAGTCTGCTCTTTTGGAGTTGGATGCAGAATGTTTAGAGTGAAAAAGGAATGTTCAGAACGAGGCCTACGTTTGCTACGGGCACGACTCCCGATGATGTAGCCTGGATGCCAGCCAGCGCCTGCACGCCGAGCTGAACGTGGCCATTTAGGAATTTATAGTCGCCCGCCCGGAAAGTCGGCGTCACGAGGACCTGGCCACCACCTGTCGCTTGAAATGCCGGAGAAATCACGGTTGATCCACTAGCATCCCTGTTCCAATTCGCCGACACCATCGCTTGTATCAAACCGCTCACCTGAATCCATCCGTCCAAGAGCGGCTTGACGACTGCCTCTTGTCCTCCTGCTTGAATGTTTGCGATGCCATTGTCGGTTATCGTCACGCTACCCTGGAAGGAAGTTTCCAGCCCAGGGGAGTCGTTGGCGTGATGCTGTCGAGTGACGGTGAAGGAAAACTGATGTTGAGTGCGCAGCGGGTTGAGCGGATCGGCTGTTCCGCCAACAAACTGTGCAAATTGGGGGACGAGTGCGTAGCCGAAAACGATTTGGTTGCCGGCACCACCACGAGCCTCGACATATTTCTGCCGTATGTGCGCAACAATATCTGCTTTCTTGAGAAGTGGATACTGGCCGAGTATGGCCATAGCCTTGGCGGCGACGACGTCCACCGTTGTTTCTTTTCCGTCGAAAAGGACGCGAGTCGCAGTGGGATCGCGAACTTCCGGTGTGGCGAACCAGTGTTCTGTCAGGTAGTCGTCTATTGTGGACAGTTCAACCGTTTTTCCAAGTGCAATATTCACGCCGAAAGCGTCGCGCTTTCCGGTGGTCAAATTAATCCCAGGTATCTCATTGTTGCCGCCAATGAACGGAGGATCGGATGCGCTTTTGGCGATGGGCAACGCAAGTTGAGCTGTTATGACGGACTTAACCAATTCGGACGGTTGTTTAAGTGCGTCCGCCGCCAATTTGACCGCATCTGAAATCGTCATGTCTTCACCATTCAGAAGGACATGCGGCTCTTCCTTTTCCGGTTGGCTCACGGGCGGAGCAAACTGATGTTGGTCAAGCCACTGACGGATCAAACTTTCAGGAGTGACGGCTTTGCGAAGGCTGAGGCGGAGACGGAACTTCATCGTGCTGAATGAGACCAGATGGGACTTGTAGCGAACTGTCGTTGGTCCTCGAATCCAGCGGTGCGGCATAGCCCTGTTGCATGACGTGTGTAAGTTCGTGCGCAAAGAGCCGTAGCCCTGAAGCGCTGGATGGCTGATACTGTCCTTCTCCAAATACGACATTAGGCCCCTGCGTGTAGGCCAACGCGTTTATAGATCGAGCGGAATGTGCAGCCTCAGTACCGGTATGTACGCGCACCTGACTCAAATCACGTCCGAGTCGCGGCTCAAGAAAAGAGCGAATTGCAGGATTGAGACGCTGACCTGAACCCCACTTCCCTACTGAACTGGGCACAGCGTCGGAAGAAATGGAATCAGCGGAGGGAGCAGCTTGGCGTTGAACGTGTTCTTCTTCTTCGCATTTCGGACAAGATACGCCTCCTGCGCAACTGCATTTTCGCTGTACCGATGCATTCGCGGAATCGACTGAAGAAGACTCTGGTACCTGCTGGGCAGAAGCGGGCATGCGCATCACCTGATCAGCGACATGATCCGCTTCTTGTTCATAGACGTCACCAGGCTCATTGATTTCGAGTTTGGGCGCCAAGATGTGACCAAGGCTATGATTGCCGACGGCGCGCTGTAAGTTGAATGCATGAACTTGTCCATGCTTCGAAAACTCAGTCTTTCGCCCGAGCAATGTTTTCTGCTCGGCTCCTGAGTCAATTCCCTTGGGCGTTCCATGTGCTATGCGACTCCCTTACACAGGGGGAAATCTGAACAGAATTCTGTGAGTACAGATGGCATAAAACACTCCGGCAATTCTCCATTAAATCAGGGCAGTACCCGGCTGTCACAAATCAGCGTGAAGGGGACTTTATCCGTCCGACGATGAGAGTAGCTAATCAAGAATTCCTGGGCGATCCATTTATCCCTTGTTTTGGTGCCGACGAGAGCGGTCCCCGCTCCTTCAATCCATGCAAGATATTGAAATATTTCCAACACTTGCTGAGGATTGCTGAAAGTAATTTTGTGGCCAGTATCATCGGCTAAGGCAACGCCTCCGGGATAGTAACGTGTGTCGCCGAAGGTAAACTTGAGAGCCGCTTCAAAGTTATTTGGACATGCGTTGGCATCAATGAGTCCCGCTTCCCAAGTAGGATGCGCGGGATGAGGGGGATAATTAGCGAGGCTGTCTCCGCCTCCTGCATCGGTTTCGACAGCCAAGCCAGGGTCAGTGGGTTTTGCCCAGACCAACTTGGCTTCAGCTTCACCAGGACAGCCAACAGTTTGAACCAATCCTCTGACGAAGCGAACAATGTCTATGCACTGCGCCCCAAGAGGAATGTTGTCTGCAAGATTCCAGGCATTCGCGTACTGAACGTGAAGGTTGTAGGCGCCAAATTTCATCATGATTCCTCGGACAAGGTCTTGAGGATCAAGTGTGTGCACTTTGCCAGTCAGATCAACTGCCTTGGCCATGCGCTTATAAGTGACTTCGTCTGGAACACGTGGAACTGCCATCGTGACAAAAACATCGAGCCCTTGAACTGTGCCAAGAGATTGGCTGCCCGAAGGCAACTGAATGCTCCAATTGATAGTTTGTCCGAGCGACTCAGTAATAGCGTCCGGAGTATTTCTCGCAGAACTCAGCACGAGATCCTGGTCGGAACCGTCCTTTAGCGTTCCGGAGGTAGTGAAGGTCAAGAAACCTGCTGCGCTCCGTCCCACTAGTGTGAACGGCGTGCCTGCAGGAGTGCCTGTAGCAACATCTAGATTCAATTGCACGACGACACTGGTGTCGCGATTCTGACTGATTGGAGCGCTACGATTTCCGCTCCTGCCAGGTTCCCAGTCGGGTTTGGGAAAAACGTTCCCGGAGTTTTCCCAATCCGCCCGATCATCTTTCATAAGGTGATGATCGCTCAAGAATTGCATGCTCTTCAAAGTAACCCCGCCACTGACACCAGATCCCGGAGGTGTAGGTCCTGACGGAACGGGTGTCGGAGGATTTGGACCAGGAGGATTTTGTCCCGGTGGAGTGGGACCAACTGGAGCTGGTCCCGGAGGAGTCGGAGCCAGTGTGCTGCTAATCAATGAAACGCGATTTTGGAAAAGGTCGGACGGCGAGAACTCCGCAGTGGGACCATGAGCCCGGGTAGTAATTTTCGAAGACGGAATGTCACCCGAAAGCGCTTCAACAACAGAGAGCGCTCGCTGACAAGATAACCGCCAGTTAAAATCATTTGAACCTTCTACGCTTGCGTATCCATCCACGCGAACATCAGCTTTGCTACCAGCCGACTGCCAACGATGAACAAATCCACTGATCGCAGAGTTCTGCGCCGGTGTGCTTACGACAGAATTGCTGACACTAAACTGAACTTTTTCTCCAGTTAACCCCGTGTCCGCGCTCGTTTGGCAAGCGAGATCGGCAGGAGGGTTTGGGCTGACTGCCTGTGGAGGAGCAGGCGGATTCGGTGATGGTGGATGCGGTGGAGTTGGAGTGGGCGGCGTGACCGGCGTTTCAGGAGCGGGTTTTGGGGGTGTTGATGATGGGGGCGGAGCAGCCACAGTCTTGGTCACCCCTGGACCCGGATACAGAACGTCGAAAGGGACATCGGCTGCATAAACAGGGCCAAAGGTTCCTTCCGTAGCTTCCAAGATGGACATTGGCACAGTTTCAAAACGTGCAATCCGCCCGCCGAGTGCTCCAGGACAAAAGTCCACGGTGTCATGAACCTGAAAATTCAGGGAAGGTGTGACTGTCAAGTTCGTGCCGGAAGGATCCACGTTGAGTTGCATATTCCCCGAGACACCGCGTGTGTCAGGGTCGCTAGTTGTATTTCCTGGAGGCCCTCCCGATCCGATACCGCCAGCAATGTTCCCGGGAATGGTTGTGCCTGGGCTATCGTAAACCAAACCCATTGGATCGGTTCCGCTGTTGATTCGTGAATGCAGAGTTGCTGCTGGAACAAGACTCGTTACTGGAACTACGGTTGACGAACCGGCAGCAGGTAGCAAAGAAGCTGACGATCCGCCGAGGGCGACAACCGATGCGTCAACGATCTCCTGCTCAGCTTCTGCCGATTTATGATGGGACGTAAATCCATTAACGATTTCTCCCGGACCGGAAAACGCGCGGGCTGGCCGCGGCAGGCCAAGAGAAGAATTTAGATAGTCACCCCACAAACCGGCGGTCTGTGGTCCAAACATGCCAAGAGCAAAGGGGAGATAAGAGCTAGTTACATAGGTGTGCAAGGCGATAGCCATTACCCGGCTAGTCGCTGGATGGCACGAAGCAGGAAGAGTAGGAAGTATAGAGGCGATTGATGACGCAGGGGCGCCTATGATACCCGCAACGTCCCTCAAAATATCAGTGACGGTTGAACCAGTCTCCGAATCCGGATTATTGCCATCGTTCGGCGCGCTTTGGCGTTGAATAGTGGGTGTTCTGTTCGCAGCGCCTTGCTGTACCACATGGGTTAGTTCGTGGGCGAGAAGCCGTCGGCCATTGTTACTATTGGGACTGTACTGTCCAGGACCAAAAATAATGTTTCGTCCAGATGTATAAGCTAAAGCATTTATCGCTTTCGCGGAACCTGCGGCTCGCGCATCGTTGTGGATTCGAACATTACCGAAATCATATTCAAAGCTAGACTCGAAGAACGCTTTTGTCTTTGAGTCCAACTTCTCGCCTGGCGACTGCAACACTTCGTGGACAATGGAAGGAACTGTACCTTCATTGGGCTCATTTGATGATTCAGACTGCCGCTGAATATGCTTCTCCTCATCCGCGCAATCCTGACATGGCTTCCCCCCCGCCTCGCACAACGAGCACTTGCGTCGGATTTTGGGAAGGAGTTCCGCGATTTGAGCTGGAATAGTAACGGAACGCATCACATGATCGGCAACGCGGTCGGCTTCTCGTTCGTAAATATCACCGGGCTCGTTGATTTCGAGTGTGGGCGCTAAGATGCGGCCAAGACCATAATTGCCGATGGCGCGCTGCAAAATGAGTGATGGCGGTTGCTGCAGATTGCCATCGTGAAATGTTGCGATTCGCGAATCCACTTCAGATACAGACTGACGCGCTTGAGCGTGGCCATGCGCGCGCTTCGGCGAGACCTGGGCCGGCTCGAGTTTCGTGCTGGTTGACGACATCAAGCTATTCTCAAGCTCGGCGTGAACATCAACGACCGGAGTTGAAGCAAGACGAGCTTTGTCACGACTTTCAGAGACTACTTTTGAGCAGCCGCGAGTACGTTATGAGGTTCGTTGGTGGTCTAGCTTGTTTTTTCAACTTCGAACCTCTCATGCGTTTAAAGTTTGTGACAACGAATCTTCGTTTACGAAACGTCATCCATTCTTGTTAATGACGAATTCAACCGTATTGAAACCACTGGCTGGAATCGTCAAGAACTGTGAGGTCGGTTTGAAAACATCGGTCGGCGTTACCGTAACTTGGTACACGGCGACTTGCGGAAAACGCTGCAAGCCTTTTACGTCAATATCCTTGGAAGCATCAACACCTTTCACTTGCGTCGTTTGGCCTGCGTCTTGCGGTTTGAACTCGATGTCCACTGTGCCACCCAAAGGCTGGCGCTGCGGATTGAGGGCTCGGATGCGGATGCAAATATCACCGGTACCATCGTCTACATCTCGCGCTCCGACTGCGAGAACAGAGACTCCCGGCGTGGAGCTAGGTGAACCATCGGTGTTCCGCAGACGACCGCTCCGGTCAGTTATGCGGATTGCCCTGGCAGCCAATACCTTGGAACCGTCGCGAAGGCCAAAGGACTGAGTAACGCCCGGTGATTTTCCGATCAATTTCCAGTCGTCTTCGTCATCCCCGTCGCTCATCGTCACTTCCACAGAGTAAGCCCTGGGATCTTTGTCTGGTTGTATGAACACAGTGATGTCGTCGTCTCCACCTTGCCCCTCGATGACTTTACCAGCGAAGCCGACGATCACGGCGCCACCGCCACCGAGTGACACGAATTCCGGCGATGGCTTAGCAGTGAAGTTACCTAGACACGCCTTCGGTTCACGGTGCTGATTTGCACCAGGAATCGCTTCGAGCCCAATTCGGAATGCAAATACTTTGTCGACGAAGACGAGGCCGCTCACGTCCACAACAGGCACCTTGGGCACAACAATTGTCCCTCCAACGACAACGCCCACACCCGGTGTTTGTCCCGGGGGGTAAACCAAAACGCGCGTATAGCTGCCGTCGTGATTGTCAATGATGGGCCCCTGAAACGTGCCCGCGGTTGTTGTAAATGAAATTGAGGGATCAAAGCTGGGATCGATCAAAACTACGTTCCTGAAACGGTCGCGCGGACGAACGGTAAGAGTAGCTTGGATCAATTGTTGATCTCCGACCCGCACTACTGCGTAAGCCGCGCTAAATAATGTATTTGTGGAATCCGGAACCACTCCTACGTGGATAGTAAAGGCGCGTTCACGCCGGAATGTAGTCCCGTCCGGGAAGCTCCCCACGGCGGTAATCTGGAATTCATAGTCACCAGGTACAGAACTGCCTCCGACCTCGGCAACATAGATGCCTATACCCGTGGTGTCCACCATGTTTAGCACGCCAGTATTCGTAACAGGCGTGAACCGTACGCCTTTGGCGGCGAGCGCAAGAGACTTGATGCCTAGCGAATCGATGTCGGGGTTGGCTGCTTGTGCGCTGGCGACGCGATTGTATTCGTCAGACGTGACCGGCGATAAGGCGAGCCAATTTGTCTGGGCAGCACCTGGAATTACTTGAGAGAGCGTGACCGAAGCATTCTTAATGCCCAACCAATCGAGGGTCAACGCGGCGGAGACTTGAATCTTTTCGCCGGGAGCGTAAGTGCTCTGATTGAGCAATGGCCGAAGTCTTAGACGTGAATCTGTAAATACTTGATAATCGTATTTTTCGCTGTCAACGGCCGCGGCGCGCTTGGTGGCGATTTGCAGAATCACTTCGTTGAGAGTGACAACCAGTGTCCAGGTTCCAGACCGAGGTTGTGAGGGATTTCTGGCATTCAGAATAAAATTTTCATCAAAGGTCAAAATGCGAAATCGGGGATTGAAGTTGATCGTCGCTCCCGATGCTTTATCCTCGATCACCTCGCCGAGTGGCGTTATCACCTGTACTTTCAGGCGCTGCGGGTCGTAGGTGGTCCATGCAACGACGAATGTCACTTTTCGATCATACTGGCTGACAAGGACTTGCCGAGTGACTGTGGGATTGGTCGAGGTGAGTACTCCCTGTGGATCCACCGTATTGTCGAAGTTGAGACCATTTAGTAAGAGAGTTTTTATAAAACTGACAGTAAGTGTCGGATCATCGGTAGCGTTGACAAAGTGATAGTTGGAAGGAGTGTTTTTGTATCCAGCTGTAATAATGGCATTCAATAGCGTTGTGTTGACCGGCGCAATGATTGCCGCTCCTGGATCGGGTGTCGGGTTGCCATAGCCAATCGCCGCGACTTGGATTTTCTTTGTCTTGAAGCTGCCAGGGCCAGCATAGAAGTCTGACGGATCTTGTCCGCTGTTCTGATTGCCGTCCGTCATCAGGATCAAACACCGCCGGTTTAGACTGACGTCGGTCGCGTTGCTGCTGAAATATCCCCAAGGCTTGCTGCCATCGCTGGGACCGATTGCGTGAGCGATTCCAGCCCCCATCGGGGTTGCCGCGCCGTTCTCACGAGTGAAGTGCTTTTCCAAAGTGCCGTTGGTGGCATCCGCAACATTGCTGATATTCATCGCGTTGATATTCGCCGTGGCGCCCAGGTCTGCCGCACTGGGCGATGGCACCGGGAAAGGCCCAGCGTAAGGGTCTGAGGGATGAGCAGGAAAAAGAGTAATGTCGGGGTATACGCCGACGCCAAACGTGCCTTTCCCGCTCACGTGATTTCCCAGCGCAGTCAAGGCAGCTTCCGCTGCACTCTTTAGCATTCCCCAGCGCGTATTGTTTGGTGTCGAATTGATTATGGAACTTCCACCGGGCGAGAAGGCCATGCTTCCCGAACCATCGAGCATGAATGCAATCTCGAGTTTTTCCACAGTTCCGGATATCGCTACAACGCTGTTGTGATCCGGTGATGGCCCGGCTTGCGGCGTCGGATCGTTGGTTGCCAGAGTGACGGTCGCATTCAGGGTGGCTGGATTGTTGACCGCAGCCATGGCAACAGAAACGATAAGAGAACTGTTTGGAGAAACCGCATTAGCAGCTGCCGTAAAAGTAAAAGTTGCCGCGTCTGGGCCGCCCAAGGTTCCAGTGATTGCGGTGCCAGCTCCGCCCGGACCGGTAAGATCGCCGGTTCCGTAATTGAAGACTTCCAGCGTGAACTGGCCAGTTTCCGTTATGAGCACTTCAAATGGAATTGCCGTCAGGTTTGTAGCCACATTCATCCAGGACCGTTTCGAGCCACCATCGGAATCGGCAACCACGAAAGTAAAATGCCGCGTCGTTCCATCGTTGTTTGTGATTTTCAATTTCCACGTCGGCGGCTGGTTAAGAGGAGGCGGGGTATACCTGAATACTTTTATCAGATAGACGCCATTGCTTTCAGGGATCAAATAAGAGTCTCCCACGTAATTCCCGTGACCCTGTCCACCGGGCTGATCCCAGATTCCAACCGCGGAAGGCACAGGAACCGAATCCCCCGCGCCGGCTTGAAGTTCGAAGCTGGGCGCAGCTGCTCCTGCGATCATGGCCACGCGAATGTACATGGTAGGTTGAGCCTCATTGCTCACCCTCTCTGTAATCGTTGTCGTCGCAGAAGAACCGGCTCCGATGGAGAGCGTCGCCGTTTGCGGATTGGGATATACGTCGAATGCCATGAAATTTCTCCTTTCGTACCTCTCGGTTACACCACTGTGAATTGCGTTGGACTTGCAATGCTTCCCGCACTGGTGGTCACTGTGATCGTGTGGGTGCCAGCGGGAATGTTTGGAACCTTCACGGTTATCTGCGTGCCGCTCGACGTGTTGATGATCGCGGGAGTCAGGTCAAATGAAACCGTAAGGCCTGGTTGATTGAAATTGGTGCCAGTTATCGTAATCGTCGTTCCCACACTGCTACTCTTGGGAACGAAAGGATTCACTGGATCAAGAGTTGGCGCCGTTGGCGGTGGGGGCGGTGCAACACCGACCACAATGAACTGGTCTGCTGCCGTCACCGGTCCGCCGCCATCCGTGACAACTGAAACACTGTAAGTCCCCGCACCGAGGTTCGGCACGATCACGGGAATATCCGTCGCAGTAAATGTGCCGGTTAGGGCCGCCTGCACCGCGCCAAAAAAAACTTTGGGAGTGCCAAGAGCAAAGTTGTGTCCCGAAACGTGTACAGTTGCGCCAACTGCTGCGCTTTTTGGAATGGTAGAGGGCGTTGCGAAAGAAGGTAGTAGCAACAGCCTTTCGATCAGGTTCAGCCTCTTCCCCATGTCGGAAACCGTGAGCCTGGATTGCCGGAGGTCGGTAATCATGGTTGCGTCAATTGTGTTGAGGTTCCGTGGCCGCTGTAGCTGCGCGAGGAGACTGTACACATGTCCGACCGGAGCTACCGGGAGAGGTACGCCTTCTGCCACTCGCACGACCCAGTTGGGCTTCAACCGCACAGAAGTTTCCATGCCGATATCCGTGCTGTTGCTTAGGTCCGAGTCGGTTGTGCTATCAATTTCGAGGAAGGAGACATCAAGATAAACAATGTCGGTGCGCGGGTCGGGCTGCGCGACGGTCGGTGTTGTGAGTGCAGGAACTCCTGGTTGGGCAGAATAATTGATGGTCGCGGGGATGGTGACTTCGATTCCGCCAACCAGAAAAGTGCCCGGAGCGGTTGCTGGAGCTGCGATTGCAAAATCTTGCGGTGCCGCGACAGCTTGTATGGCAAATCCGTCCGCTCCTGCAGGAATACCGTTCCCGATGTAACGCGTAAAAACAGAACGCACCGTGGCGGTGATGAGGTCGTGCAGGAGATTCAGGTCGCGATCCAGCAAGGGTACGCCTTGCTCTACGTGCAATCCGACATAACCCTTCTGCTGGTTTGCTACCAGCAAATCCAAAGGCGATTTTGAGTAGTCACTCATGACCGAATCCTTTCACACCAAGCTAGGGCGTGATGAAAACCGCTCTTTCCGAGACTGGGAAGAAATCTCCCAGAGCGCTTGCCAACCGGGAAACTTGTGCTTTGATCTGATTCGGATCAACGGTATCGGGTGTCAGGTATAAACCAATAGTGTCGCGAGCGACGCGATCGTTGCTGCTTCGAACGCCCTTCGTTCCAGCGTCGTACGTATAGGTTAGAAAATCAGGGAACTGTCCCTTTAAAGCGATCTTCGAGGCGTTCCGCGTGTCCACACTTGTCGCGCCGTTGTAACGAGCGTCGAGCATTTGCGTAGCCCCATACACCGTACTAGCGCGGATCAGACTTTCATTGGATCGGAAAGCAAGCAAAGTGCCTGAACCGGTGCCAACGGCAAGCGGGGCTCGATTCGAATACGGAGTGCTTGTCAGTTGTTGGGCAACACCAAACGCGAGGGTCCCGATATTCAGAATGTCGTTCCACAACGCCCAACCGCCATTGCGAGTAGAACTCCAGAAGAATTCGATGTTTCCGCCCGTTGAGACTATGGCCGCGGGTTCGCGGTCGTGGTTATCGAGAGAGGTCTTGGGGAGCGAATTTACAGCGGACCAATCAATTGTTGCCGGGTCAAGTCCCTGCTTGATGCGGAATTTTATCGTCCAGCGAGATTGACCTGGCGTAGCCGCCGCCTCACGACGCGACCAGAAAAGCCATATCCGCTGCGTTGCACTCGTGGGATGGAAGAGGGCGATGAGATCACCCTCCACGCGCGGATCCTGTCCCGCATCAAGGGGGAAAGTGATGGGTGCTGCCAACCACTGAGTGCCGTCATGGTGATTATATCTTGTCGTCCATCCTGTGCCGGTTCGCTCCAGCCAGAAGAGCCAGAGTCCTCCCGCATTATCGGCAACTGCCGCGGGCATGCGCCGCTCGGTTGCAGTATCACTAAAGACCGCGGCGTCAGTCCAAACACCTGCGTTGCGCTGCTTGAATTTGATTTGCCACTTTTGTAGCGAGGGATCCAACGTTGGATCGTAACTTTCCCAAAAAAGCCACAAACGGCTTCCCTGCAGCGCTGCAGTTGGGCGTGTATCAATTCCAGCCTGGTCAACGATAGGAGCGCTCGGCTGCCAAGGTTGCGCTTGGGTCGGCATGTATTGCTTTGTCCAAATGTCCCAACCGTGGCTTCGATATGTTTGGTAAAAGAAAGAGATTGAGCCATCACTTTCGTTCACGGCGGCAGGTCGCCCGTCGTATACAAAATTCAGCGACGCTAGAGATGCAGCTGCAAAGTTACCAGCGACTGGGCGAAACGTTGACCAGAGGTTCAGTCTCTCCGGCTGGTTGGTACGCGCCACGTTGTAAACAAACTCCTTCGTTTTGCTTTCCCAATTCGTGATCCGTTTGACTGTTGCCTCAACCGTAGGAATCAGGCCGATCGTTCGGTAGATCTGCGGCGCGAACCGAATCTCATTGCGTTGCGCTTCCACTTCGAGGCTGTAATCTGTCCGCCAACCTATCCATTGCGCGAGCAACGGGAGGAGGCTTCCCTCAACACGATCGAGGTTATAGAGGTTAAGCGCGCTTCGCGTGAGGCTGTATATCTGGTCGAATTGACTTCCCGGCAAATCAAGAAATCGCTGGAGTTGCCCTTTGGCTCGATCACTCGGAGCCACGGCTGTGTCGGTAGTCGGCGCCTGCGCTTCGTTATAACGGTGATAAAGCGCCGGCAGGAGCGAATACATCTGTCCGGAAAAGTCGTATGGAGCTGTGGCCGTAGCGGATACGCGATTGTGAGGATCGCCAGAGAACACGGGCACAGCACCGGTGAAAGGAAAAAGCGTGTAGTAATAAGTCGTTTCGCCAGACAAACCCCAATCAGTCGCAGATTCAAGAAGAGTGCCTTGAACCACTACGAGGCCGTCGTCTGGAGCAGTGGGATGAGTATTCTCTCGCCGGACTACACGAACGCCGGGGAATCCAACGGGATCTGGATTGTTCCAACTCAAATCAATCCGATTGCCGCTCGAATGTGCCCGGGCTGTGATGTTTAGGAGCCGCATGCGCTACAGCCCTCCCTGATCGACGATCTGAACTTGAATTCCTGTGGCGTAGGCGGTGTCGCTCGGCGTCACCGCTACTTCGTTGGGAGCAAGCTTGAGAATGCCGGTGCTTTCGACGGTTCCCGGAGGCTCGTTTCCTCTGCGGAATTCAGTGATGTTGACAAATTGCACGCCAGCTACGGTTTCGATTGCTTGATAGAAATTGCTCAAATAAATCGTCTGGCCAAAACCAACGTTGTCGAACGCAAGCAGAGCAGCTGCGGCCTGTTGCACGTTGGCTTGAACTTCTGTTCGGACGTAGTAACTCTGCACACCGATCTGAGCGGTCACATAGATAGGAACGTAGTTCACATCCGCGACCTCGATGATTTGGCTCAGCATCCGCTTGTCTTCGAAGAATGCTTTGATGTCGGCTTCCAGCGTGTCGCTAACTTTGCCGCCACCAGAGGGCGCCACATAGAGAGTCACGGTGTTCCAGCCCGTTGCCTTGGCCTGCACTTTTCCCACACCATTTAGGCTGAGCGCGAGAGCCTCGTAGTCGGCGCCGGTAACGGCGCGCTTTAGTGACCGAAAGACTGCAGGAGCGTGCTGCACTGCGTGCGCAATGTCTTCTCGATCTGCGCCCCCTGTGGAAGGAGTGGGATTTGTCACCTGTGCGCCCAGCAATGCCAATTGCGGTGCGCCGACGATCGTCTGAATCGTGTTGGCAGGAGTGTTGCCGATTGCGCCTCCCCCAGCGCGATACGTAACTTGGACCTGTGCTCCATTTGCAGGAATCGCGCCGAAGCTGCCATCGCCGAAAATGATTGTCGCTTCGTCGTTTTCGTCTATTTCGATTGCAAAGTCATTTTGTCCTGCACGGCTGAATGCCAGACTTTCCTGCAAAGTCCAGGTGGTGATGACGGCTCCCAACTGTGTAAGCAAAAGGACGTCCCTGCTTGCGGGTTGCAAGCCGGTAATCGCCGTGAGGATCAATCTCTTGTGCGAGAGGACGAACCGCTGATTCGCGGAACCGTTGGATGTTCCCAAGATTTCACTCTGGATTAAGCGGCCTTCCTCAACAGGAATGCCCAAAAATGTTTTTCTGCCGTTAACCGCTGTGATTGCGTTGAAATTTATCGTAAGAGGCGAAGGGCGAGTGTATTCGAATCGCAGGCTGGGTTTATTTTTCCGGCTTTTTGTTGCGAACGCATCGCCTTGTTGGATCGTAACAATTGAGTTCACTGTGCTTGCGACGGTCACATCCAAACTAGCGGAAGCGGGCGCTGCCGTGGAAAGCTTGTAGCCAATGAGGCGTAAGTGCTCGATGATGCTGCGGCGCGTTTGCGCTGTCCCCAGAAAACTCTCATTGGCAACGCGGTCCTGGTAGTAACTCAAAATGTCGCCGATGTGTGCGAACACCTCCAGCAACACATTGCCGAAATCTGCTTCATTGCTGTAGTCCGTCCACTGGGGCAGTTTGGATGGGACGAGTGCATACATAGCCTGTAATAAGCTGTCGTAGTCGCGCGCCATGTAGTCAACTACGGGACTGCCGCTGATTTGATTGATCTGTGCCATGCCAAATCCTCAAGTCTTGAAACTAACGCGAACAGCCTGCCGCGAAAGGTCAGCACGGCTGATGTAAGAGACTTCCACCGTTACGCTCTCGCCCACGGCTGCTACGTTCACACCATCGACCAAAAGCTGATCTCCCAACCAGCGCGTAAGCGCCGCGCCCACCGTAAATTCCGTCGCCGCGCCAAGGATCGCGTTGGACGGATCAAAAACCAGATTGAAAAGTCCGCAGCCGAAATCGGGATGGTTGACTCGCTCTCCCGGCGCCGTGAACAACACCTGGATGATCTTTCCACGAAGGTCGACGTTCTCGTCAGGGTCTGGAACAATCGCCCCACCCCGTGTCACGCCGAACGGAAACCCGAATCCTGTTGCCATCCTTGCTCTTCCTTTCAGTCCACAACTATGCGGAGCAACTCACAAAACTCTGACCGGACGCCGCGACAGTTGAATTCGCTGTATGCCCAGTCCCGTCACACGTATCAATCTTGTCGCCATCCAAAAGTACTTTCATCCCACCGATCGTCAGGAGCGCGCTGCCAGCAGCGGAGTTCGGTACGCCCGTGCCAATCGTATCGGTGATCGCCAAAGGCGGAGGCCCTGTGGGGGTGGGAAGTTGCGCCACCGAACCGGCCCCTGGCTGAAACGAACTCCCTTTCGGCCCGAAGTGCCCGCCGGAAGCAGCCTCTCCGGGGTTAAGCGAGCTTTGGCTGGAGACCAGAGCAACGGCTTGTCCCGCAATCTTGCAAAAAGTGCTCAGACTGCTCGTTACACTGCCGTTGTATTTGTATTTGCCAGTTCCAGAAAAAGTAGCCGTGGGAGGAGGAGCACCAGGATTTGGCCCGATGCCAATCACATTATGTGTATCCGTTCCGCTCACCGCATCTCCTTTTACAACTACCAGCTTTCCCATCGCTTCACCCTTGTTGAAAGTCAATCGAGTTGCCAATCACCGTCACACTCTGTCTGCTGGCGTTGATCTTGAATGGCACCATGGAGGTAATCGTGAACGCGCTGTTCGACATCTCGATGACGTTCGACTTCAAATTCGTGAACTTGATTCCATCGGAGGTCATTTCGATTTTGTTGTTGTTTGTATCTGTAATGGTGATTCCATCGGACGAGAACTGGATCGTGTTGGAATTGGCATCGGTGAGCGTAATTCCGTTCTTATCCATTGTGAGGAAGTGCCCCTTGCTGCCTTCGCGTATCACAATTTTTTCTTCATCGTCTGCGTCTTCGAACTGAAGCGTGTGACCTTTTGTGGTTTTTATGATCTTTGCGGTTGGCGGGTCCTGAATGTCGCTTTCTTCCGTGCCATCGTCGCCACCATTGGGCAAGGGCAGCTCGCTCTCGGAGTTCGGCCGGCTCCAGAAACTTCCCGTCCAAATTGGAAACTCCAAATCTCCTTCTTCAAATTCCGTCCATACTCCTGCACCAACGTCCGGAATAAAAAGGAAGCCTAAGTCGGCAGCTCCTCCGTAAGGTGCGCAAGGCGTAGCCCAACCCGTAACCACGTCGCTTCCCAGAACGCTCGGAACGTTGAGTTTCAAGCGACCGAGCTTCGCAGGATCCTGGTTGTCCACTACAATTCCACGGTATTTTCCGTAGAACCGGTGTTCCACTTTTTCAGCCAAATCAGCGACGATGCGTTCCAAATTCATAGGAGTCCAAGCAATCCGCCACCGCTGTCGTCAGAAAAATCTTCTGCACCTGTGGGCATCAGGCCATTGCGCTTCACACGAAAGCGCTGAATGTATCCGTCTGAGTTGAAAACATGATTTACGTGAGTGACGTAGTAGATTCCGCTGTATGTCTCACCAATCCCTTTGATCGTAACTGGATTCCGCGGTTTGAGAATATTGCCGTACTGATTTGCAGCGACTTCCCCTTCTCCAGTCACAAACCACTCGCCCTCGTTGTATAGGCCCTGGCACAAGGCAGACATTTCCGTGTCGCCGGTCGTGACGGTCTTAGCGACGCAAACGATGGCTGACGTGGCGTTTCCGCTCAAATAACTATCCGAGCCGCTTGCACCCAACGCCTGCTGACTGCCAGAGCTCGAAGTGGCATCAATAACTTCCTTGGTGTCGTGGTCCACTTGCGACATGGAAACTTCTGCTGTCGCCAGTGCGTTCACTTCAAGATGAAACCGATTGACGTTGGTGTCGTCGCCAAATTGGACAGCCAAGATTTGCTGCGGCGAACTACTTAGTTGTGGTGGCTGGAAATAACCTGTGTCGCCGTCCACGTAGCATTCGTAACCATTGCGCAGAGCCAGCCGCTTCAAGAAACGAATGTCAGTTTCACGCTGAATGATTGTGGAGACTTGCTCGTCGTGAATAATTTCGGTGTCTTGTACCTGCGGCGTGAGCCCGTAGGTTCCAAAAATCTCACTCGCGATGTCACTATCTTTTCTGCTTGGCCAATCCTTGAGCTGATCCTCGCGATCCATCAGAACGCTTGCATCCAATCCCCAAATCTCAAGCGTGCATTCGTCCAGACCTATGCCAAAAGAGGGCTTGACGTGAGTGATATAGCCGGAGATCAATTGCTCGGTGTCATCTTCTAACCCAGCGGTGATCACGACCTGCTGCCAAATCGTCAACCGATCGTCGTCGAGGTAATTCCACGATCCGTCTGAATTCAGAAAAAGCGTTATGCTCATGCGAAACATGCCCGCGAGTTCCTCATCCAACTCCACTTCAAGACTAACCAGATCGTTGTAAAGCTCTGGTATCTCGCTGCCGCCGATTTCGATCACGAGGTTGTCGTATTTCATCGCTGCATCATCCAACCGGTTGCGGAGGAATAATGATCTCCTGGCCAACTTGATCCGCATCAACGAACGGCATAACCGTGAAACCAACTGCTGCAATCGAAGAAGCCAGTGATGCTGCCGTCACATTGAGCCGGTTATACGTAACCAGCACAAAATACGTGACCTGCTCAACGAAAGCGATAGTCGTCTGCCCGCCCACAGTAATGACTTGCTGCACAAGTTGAACGTCATCTGCTATTTCGACATCCTCGACGCCCAAAACTGATTGCAGAGCTTGAAAGAGACTCGACCAGGGAGGCACTCCCGCTATATCCACCGGAAACCGCGTTGTAACGAGAGCATCCTTACCGATCAACGCTAATGGAGACAAAAAAACCGGATTGGCATCGACGATATTCCACCACTGGAGAGGCTGGCTATAATACTTGTAGCCCAGCTGATCCAGCCGGTCTCCGCTATCCACCGTGTGCCTAAACGTGCCTGTCACTTTGGGAAGCAACCTCAACTCTTTGCTGGACAATAGCCGCCCCTGCGCATCAAGCGCCGTGACGTTGGGCAATTTGCGATAGCGAGAAATCTTGCTGAACATAATTACCCCGGAACGACTACGTTCGCGATGCTCGCGATATTCGCTAAATTCAAAACCGACATGGCCTCGACCATCGCCTTCGAATACAAATAAGGAACGCTCTTTCCTTCGATCACAGTCAAATTCACGGAGACGTTCGCTCGTATCGGATTCAGATCTGTGCTGAATTCAGTCTCAGTAATATTCATGCTGTTGATGTTCACGGGCAGCACACGCTTCCGGCCGAAAATGAAGAGGACAAGGGGCGGATTGGAGCCACGCGTGAAACTGAATCCCTTCGTTCCGCCTCCAAGCAGTGCACTCACGGCCGCTGCCAACAAACTCTCGCCTTTCGGATACACCATCAATTCCAGGGTCGAGATCTGCGGAGCGATACCGAACTGTTCCGTGAGCGTGTCACCGTCATCCAGCCTGTCCGTGGCGTCGAGACGTATATCAAATCCAATAGACTGTTCTTGCACTGTCACGAGCTGCTGCTTTTGTAGATCGAGCAGATTCGAAAACGTGCCGTGAAACTGACGCAGCGTGCGAGTTGGAGTTTGGCTGACCGGCGTCTTACCCCCCGGGGGCGGTGGTGGAGGATTCGGCACAGCAAACGTCAGGCTGCGATTGCGCGTCAACTGCAGCGGATTGAATTGAAAAACAACCACCAGCGGTGGCAGACTCAACCCAAATTCCACGAATGCGCCACGCAGAATCTTCGGTTTGTTGGGAAACCCGTCAGACATTTCGACTCCCGAATGACTTCAAACGGAATTCATCACCCACCAATGAGAAGACGAATGGGGCTGCGGGCTGGCGGAGCGTGTTGAGGTATTGGCGAATGATGTGGGTGTGCATAAGCTCCTCTACTGGTTCGCAAATGCCAGTGCATCAATTGCACGGTTTCCACCCGGCAGCGGCATGTTGTTTGGGTCTGCTCCGGAAAACATCTTGCTGTGATTGAGGGCTCCCCCGGTAAGTGCCACACGTGCACCGGCCGCCAAGCCAGCATCAAATGTCCCGTCAAGCGTGAAATTCCAATGCATATGATTGAGATGACGGAACGCTGCGGCCCCCGTGCCGTCAGGGATGTGTCTCGCACTCAGCGTGGATACAAACCCAACACCATGATTGAAGGAACCGGAATTCCCTGCACGACCGGCCACCGGATTGTTCCAAGGAATCAGCGCAGTCTGGGGTCGGTCGTGCATTACGGGGGAGCCAACGTCACCGTTCGCGGCGAAGTGTTGCGCCCGCCAATCGGAATACCAAGTATTTCCGGCGCCCGTGGCGTCCCGCAATGGCAACCCGGGAATAGTTCCTTGGCGATGAGTTCTATTGGCTCCGACTCCCCACCATATATTTTCCCAGAACCCTTTGACGACTTGATGGTGCGCCGTTTCCCACTCGGCAAAAGGATCGCCCGCATCTCCGTGAATCGTGACATCCGGCTGCCATTGAAACGTTGGGTCTGCCGAGGTCAGCCGAAAGCCGCCAGCTTCCTCGTTTGCCGCAACGTTATTCGTCGCTGGATCATGGCCTACAGTGGTAAACGTAATTGCGCGCTGCAGGCTAGCAGGCGTGGCATTAACTTGCAGCTTGTCGCCACCTAGTACTTGGTCATCAGTTTCCTCTCCGTCGGAAGCGGTCACTCCTTTCGGTCTGCGTGAGATCTCCTCGGCCGCGCTTTCAGCCTGACGCTCATGCGTGTCGTTTGGTTTAGATACTTGCAATTTCGTTGGGTCAACAATGCCGGCGCCTTTTTGCTGTACTGTGTGGACGAGTTCGTGCATTAGAAGTTCGCTTCCGCTTTCTCTTCCAGGTTCATACTGGCCGCGGTTGAAAAAAACCCGCTGCCCCACTGTAAATGCTCGAGCGCTTACCGCCGAAGCAGCTTCATATGAATGGTGGTCGTCAAACAGACGAACCCCCGATACATCATGCCCAGTTGCACGAGCGAACCGTTCGCTTTGTTCAGGAGGCAAAGGCCGCCCAGTGTCATTTGCGTTCAGTGCAGTGTGCACTGCCTTCGGAAGCGAGGATTGATTAGGCGGTGCACTGGCCACAAGATTTGTTACGCTGGAATCCCGGCTCAACATCTGGTGAACGAACTGGTTGCCTCGAGTTGTCTGAAGCCCGTAGATAGTGTCCAGAACACCAGATTCGCCAAAGGAACGGTGAATCTCGCGCAAATGCTTAGCAGCCAGGTCCGGCCCTCCTGGCTTTACATTCAACTCTTTGACACCGTCATTCGTAACTTCCGGCGTCCTGCCTCGTGAATATATTTCTGCGCTCTGCGCCAGAATTTTCGGGTCGCCCGAGTGAGGCCTCAGTTTCGAGTGCATTGTTGTCATAGTCAGTTAGCTCCCCGTTGTGTTCCGGCCTCTTTGTCGCGCCACTTCCTTCCGAGCTTTTCGTACTCTCGCTTGGTTCCCTGCAGGATATGACGCAAGGAAATTTCGCCTCCGTCACCTGCAGCCATAAACGCGGCGTTCAATGCAATGTTGCGAATGTTGCCGCCAGTTAGGCTGAATTCTTTTGCCAAATGCGCAAAATCAACTTCTGCGCCCACAGGGGCTTCTGTCGGAATATGCGATTTCCAAATTCGAAGACGATGCGCTTCGTCCGGAAACGGAAATTCGATGATGAACCTAATTCGACGCGTGAAGGCTTCATCCATGTTTTCGCTCAGGTTTGTGGCAAGGATTACAACGCCGTCGTACTCTTCCATTTTTTGAAGGAGGTAACTGGTCTCAATGTTGGCGTAGCGGTCGTGCGCATCGGTTAGTTTGGTGCGTTTTCCAAACAAGGCGTCGGCCTCGTCAAAAAACAAAATGGCATTGCTCGTTTCGGCTTCCGAGAAAACCTTAGACAGGTTTTTCTCTGTCTCGCCGATGTATTTGCTGACGACGCTTGCGAGATCTACCTTGTAGAGATCGAGTCCAAGATCCCGGGCTAATACTTCTGCCGCCATCGTTTTGCCAGTGCCTGAAGGGCCGGTGAACAAAGCGCTCAGACCCTTGCCCCGGCCCAACTTCTTGCCAAGGCCCCACGTCTCAAACACCTTGTAGCGGTTTCTGTACTGAACGCAGATTTCCTTTAAGTGAGCCAGCTTGTGTGGGAGAAGAACGAGATCCTCCCAACTACAATGTGGCTCAATCTTGGCGGCAAGCTCCCGAAGCTTTCCGTTCGACTGCATTCGGCAGGCCGAAGCGAGCCCTTCGAAGGTGGGCGACGACCGACCCGATTCCATGTGCCGCTGATTTCGCTCAAATTCGACTGCCGCGCGAATCTGCCCTGGCGTTAGGCGGTATTGCGCGGCCAATTGCTTGGACCAAGTTGTGGTCTCAACATTTTCATCGCGGAGGATAGACTCCCAAACGGCCTCCCGGATAGGAACCTCAGGAGTCGGCACCTTGATCGAGTGGAGGACGCAGTTCGGAAATCCCGCATGCACGGTCCAGGGCCCGTGAGCACTTAGGAAAACCAGCCAGCCAAATTCTGCGATCGTGACCTGAAGGGACCTGAAGAAGGGGCGTGCAGACTCTTGTGACAGCAGATCAGTGTTTTCAAGAAACAAGATCGCTCGTTGCAAAAGAGCTTCTCGAAACGCCAAGCGCAGCAAGCCCTCTGATTGCGCGCCCTTGGCGAGGAGCAACTCCGCATCCATGCACAACAGTGAACAATTAAGTTCATAAGCTAGGCGGAGCGCCAGTTCTCTTTTACCTACTCCATGAGGACCGTGTAAATGGAGAACCAATTTAAGACCATCGTGATTCTCGGGCCCCAAATGGTGTGCCAAGAATCTGGAGGCACCAGCCACAATCGATCCATCGATCGGCAACACGGCCGCTTCAGTCGGGAGAATTAGCTCAACTTCACCCGCCAGCCTCAAATCGATTTGGTGATTACCCAAAAGGAATTCGCAAATCCGAGGATCCAATTTAAGGAATTGTGCCAGCCCGCTGGAACCGGACGGGCTGTGTGGATCGTCCATTTTTTGGATGAGTCCGGACCGCATGAGAGGTGCGCTGTCCGCCAAGAGCCTGCGCGAATTCCAACGCTCGGCCTCCGTTTCGCAGAGAAGCTCGAGCACGAGATCTACACTCGGACGCTTACGCGTGATGTCGTCCTGTATGTAAGCGTACAGGCGGTCATACTTGCGCCGCAGTTCGGGCGCTAAACAGATAACCACGGCATCGCGCTCGAAAGCTGAGAGCCTGAATAAATCGCATAGATGTACAAGCCCCAGAAAAATTCTTTCTTCGCGGCTTCGTGCAATCCTGCCGTCGATATTGGTTCTCAATTGAGCAATCTCGGCCCGGGCGGCTGTGCTCGACACTCCTTCGCTCTGCGGCAGCGAGCTCTCGTCGAGCAACCATTCCACCTCCGAAGGTGCGATATAGACAGCCCTCGATGTTTGTATCTCCGGTGCTATTTGATTCTGCAGAGACTGGGCCCTGATTCTTAACCGGAGCAGCAAATCAACTAACTTCAACTCGTCTTCGAGATGTTCGTGGCCATCCTTGTATGGTCGGAGTGGAGTGTCCGTGTTCATGCCGTGACCTCGAACAGAAACACGCGCCGGAACAGACTCGATATGTCCACCCGAATGTCGTAGAAACCTGGCACTGTTGCTGCCGGAATCGTGGCGGTGAACGTGTTGGCATTCAGCAGCTGGCCACTGAGCAATGCCTGGCTACCCAGCGATACATTCGCCTGCCAACCCTGCAAATCCTGTCCTGTGAAAGTGACCACAGTTCCTGCTGGTCCACTAGCAGGCGAAATTCCTGTTACCGCAGGAGGGGTGTACGGAGACTCAACGCTGGGCACGCCAATCGTACGCACTCGCTTTGGAAGTGGTTTTTCCTGAGCCACTGCCATATCCACCTGCACCGTTGAGATTTGATAGTGAACTGAAAGCCGGAATGGCTGCGCAAATGTGCTCCAGAGGCGGCTGAGCTCCTCCGGATCCAGCGCATTGAAAATAATTTTGAACTGTTCTCTTGCTCCTTTCAGGTCAGGTTCGAGGAAGCTGCCTGGGATTACGGAATTCTCGTAGAAGACGCGCATGGCATCTCCCAAAATCTCATGCGCAGTCGCGTTGCCGAGTTGCGGGTCGTTTTTTGCGTATGGCGTCATCAGGTAAAAAAGATTGAGAGAGAGCGGTGGTGGCACCAACTGGCTCGCATTTTTTGGATCGACGGTCCAATCCGCGTTCTTGAGAAATGAGTTTTCTTCCACTTTGTATAAAAAAAGATTGATGCGCTGGTCGCCGCCAGCCTCGTCAGGCGCGAGAATTGTCACTGGAACAGCCGGATTTAGGGTCATCTCACCGATCAGGAGGTTCCTAAGCGACGAGCTAACCAGACCTATGGCTGAGGAGACGCTCATCGGCGGATCCTCACGCGCAAGTGATTGAGGTATCTACGCTCCCAAAAAGCTACGGGAATTTCTTGAGACGTCACCTGCTTAACGACGGCTTGTGTCTGCGGCGGAGTCGTTTGTGCCATAGAAGGCTGCGGCGAGTCTTGTTGCCGTGCCTCCGAAGATGTGTGTTCACTTTTCCATTTGTCCTGGTTCGTTTGACGAGAAGAGCGCAACTTCTCGGTCGCAATTGCTGCCTTCTCGGCATGTTGTGGATGCGGGCTTGCAAGTAATAGTTCTGAACGGGGATCGGAGGCTCCGAAACTTCTCAGTTCCCTCTGAATCTGGGGCCCTCCGTGTTTCCCATAGTCCAATTCCGGCGCGATTTTTCTCACCGGCAGATTCGCGCTCCCGGCCACCGGAGGCGGCATTACAACGTCAGATAGTTTTTCTGCAGACTGTGGTTTGGAAGTCTTTAACGAAGAATATTCTTGCCCAACCTGCTGACCCTCTTCTGCGCCAGTGTTTCGAGGGTTGATGTTCTTGGCAACAAGGTGACCCAACGAACCAATTTCGGTTGAAGCGATTTGAAGATGGTCATTTTTTCCTGTTCTTTCGGAGTTCTTCTTTGGTGCCCGATCTGGGGCTGCACCGTGAGCATCAGCGTCACTAGTCAAACGTGTCTGCGCGTTAGCAGACATCACTTGTTGAGAATTGCTTTGGCTCGACAAGAGTGGCGCCACCAAATTTCCAGTTTCGACTCTTGGGATGGGCGGAGAGAGAGGTTCAACAACTTGATTGCTCTTTGTATCCGGATTCAGCTCTCCACTCTGGAAGCTTGTTGCCGTGTTCATTTCCCTTCCGCGCCTGGGTTCTTCACGACGGGATGTAACAACCATCTGATCAACAGAGGGCGCCTTATCAACGGGCGAGACGGCACATTGGGGTGTACCCGCAAAGAGTTCGTCCGGCAACTCAAACTCTCCGCTAAGACGTGGTACTACATAGCTGAAACCGGCGATTGGCAGTGGCTGCGGAAAGTTCATTCCAACACCACCGGGCCGTGGAAACCCTAATAGCAAATACACGCGTGTGCGGTAGCCGAAAGATGCAATCCCATCGGCAAGAGATCGGCGCAGAAAACCATTCGCGCTGTTATCGAGATCAAGCGCCATGGTTCAACCTTTCGATTTCGTCCGCGAGCAGCTCAATATATTTCTGCCTCTTGTTACCAGGCATCGCCATGATCTCGGACTCGCTCCAGTGATAGTGGTACGCCAGATAATGCACCTGCTGATAGAGCAGGTGCAGGTCCGTGCGAAGTTCACCGAAGAAGAAACGGTGTATATCAAATGGAACGAGAAAGGCTCGTCCGCATTCGGGGCAGGAAGTCTCCAGGTTCAATTCCACTCTCGGAGCCACCCGCTCCATCTCCGCTTCTATTTCTGCACGCGCAAGTGAAGACAGTTCCGTTATCTGCTCTCCCGATGGGAAATCACATGATCCGATACGCTGGATTGTGCGCCTAAGCAAAAGCGATAACGCCTCCGCTTCATTTGTTGCAAGCAGCGAAGACACCGCTTCTTGGTCGGCACCGGTCGGGAGACGAAAAGTGACTTCGCGTCTGGATGCATCTCCCTCATCAAGAGCTGTCCGCGAAAGGAACAACGAATAAAGCGGAGAAAGTTGCGTCGCTTCTTCCACTGGCAGATCACCAATCTTGAACTCCATAGATGCGCGACGGCCACAACTGGCCCACGGGCAATACAGGTCAGCTCTCACCAAGTCACCGAACGTCCGTTGGCGCAATTTCATCAAGAGAAATTGCCGGTCCGCGACCAATAGCTGCCGGGCCATCTCCTCGGTCACAGGGTTGATATTTCCGATCCTTCGCACGGCACGAGACAAAACAGCCGTCACTAGAGAAGCCGTTTCTGCCTGGTCTGCTTGCGACAAAAGTTCATCGTCGCGGCCGGTCAACACGGACAACTCAAATTCGCGATGCAAGGCTCCTGCGGAATCCCAGTATCCGCCTGGCAACCTATCTGCGTTTCCGGCCATGGCTCTCTAGCTCACAAGGAGGATTGCGCGCTAAGTCTCCTTCGGTTCTGTCACTGAGGTATCGCGGACCCAGCCCTCATTCTCCAGCTTGAGCGTAGTAATCATGACCGCATTGCTGGAAGCATCTAGCTGCGGCAAGGCTTGATACTCCGAAGCCCAGCATCGGAAGACGTTGTAAGCAATTACTTTGGCGCCTTGCGTGTTGTAGACTTCGATGGTGATGTTCTTGCGAAAAGTCGCTAGCGAACTTGCAGCATCGCCTTGAAAATTGTTCACCTTGTTCGCCCATTCCTCGAACGTGGTGTCGTGAGTGACTCCAGCTTCGAGTGTGATGGGATCGTATTTCGATTTTCCGGGGATCTGATGCGGGCCGCTCGAGTCCCCACCTTCGTACCAGGGAGTAACTTCCGTGGTTCGTTTCAGCGCGCTGCACTTGTTCAGCCCGGCGACGTATTGGCCGTCCCACTTCACTTTGAATTTGAATCCAAGATACGGATCGAATCGAGTGCTGTTTACTGTGAACTTAGGCATCTACGGTTCTCCTTGTGCAGTTACCAAGGTCAGGCGGACGCCTGGCCCGCCTTTTGGCTAATCTTGACGACCACAAATTCAGCTGGTTTCAATGGGGCAAATCCCACTAGAATGTTCACGACTCCAGAATTTATGTCAGCCTGCGTCGTGGTTTCGCTATCACATTTGACAAAGAATGCATCTGACGCTTTCGAACCCTGGAATGCGCCTTGGCGGAAGAGCGTCATCATGAACGCGCCGATGTTCAATCGAAGTTCGGACCAGAGAGGCTCGTCGTTAGGCTCAAATACTGCCCACTGAATGCCGTAGTAAATGCTGACTCGCAGCAAGATCGCAGTTCGGCGAACGGGTACGTATGTCCATTCAGCGTCCGAAGTAATCGTCCGAGCGCCAAATAAGACGACACCCGCTCCTGCAAATCGCCGAATCACATTGATGTTGATTGGATTGAGATTTCCGTGTTGTGTGTCACTCAACACTGCTGCCAGACCAACTGCACCGTTTAGGCTCGCTTCCGTTCCTGCGGGCGCCTTCCAGACGCCGCGGCTTCCGTCAATTCGTGCGTATAGTCCGGCGATATAACCGGAAGGCGGCAGCAAAATCGGTTGTTGAGAAGCACCCGATGGATCGAGTGCCTGGACCCAAGGAAAATAAATGGCTCCGTAAGAGTTAGCTGTTGTCAGACGATTACGAAACGCGATTGCTTCGTCTGTCGTAATGTCGGTTGAAGCCACTTCGCCGATGTAAAACACGTCTTGAAGTGGCCTGTTTGAGCAATACCCCATGCCCAAGTCCGCCATCGCGGCAGTGCTCTCGCCCGGCACAGCAAGAAGACTGAAATCTGTGACGTTATTCAGCCGTTGAAACGCATTGCTAAATGTTGTTTCATTGATGGCCGCGGTGCCGTCCGTACCCAGAGTGACTGCAGTCACTGGAGCAGCTATGGCGTTGTCCCCAATCTGGATCACATCCGCGTTTGCGGGCCGCTGAACGGAACGACCATCTTGGGAAACTGCGCCGCTTGCGGTGCCGAGTCTTAGCAGCACGGAAGCATCATTGGCGGAAGCAGCTTGCGCCCGCACAGATGACGTAACGCTTGCGCTCCCCGATTGCAGCAGCAAACGAGACTGGCCGGAAACGGTCTCTACGGTGCAAGTGAATCCTGTGAACGTTGCCGCCGGCGTGGACGCTTTCTTCGGCGTCAGCGCCGCAACCGCCGTGGTAATTGCAGTAGCGATGTCCGACAAAACAGTGGAAGCGGTCGCCGCAGCTGGTAGCGTAATCACCTGAAATCCATCGTTGTCGAGATTGATCTGAAAACTGTTATTGGTGCTCAGGGGCAACACGGGGCCAAACGCGCCGCGCAGATTCCCGCGCTGCACTGAAGTATTGGCAGCAAGAACCTGAGCGTTTATCAATGTGGAGTTCTGTTGCAAGACCTCTACAACGTGATTCGCGTCAGATGGATCCATACTGAGGTTGTCAAAGACTTCGAGGGGAGTAATGTCCTTGAAGTTGGCTGGAATTACGCCTGGATCCGTTTGCTGCCGCACACTAATTCTGAATCTGTTTCCCGGGTCTGCCGTGCCATCCTCAATTTGCAGGTAAAGATAATTTCCCCATGCACCCTGGTTCTTTGCGGAAAACGTCAGACCGTTGACTGGCGCGCTGGCACGATTCTGCACAGTGACATCGGCCGTCACTGCATCGGAACGTGTCACGCGCACGATGTAGCATTGTTGGCCACCGTTGTTAAAAAACTGGAAAACGCTATAGGCCATATACCCATCTGAAATGAAGCTTCCGAAGGACCGCTGGAACTCGGTCCAATTGGTGACGCGCGTAGGTTGGCCCAGCCCCTTCTGCGCCAAACCAACAAAGGCGGCGGTGGAAGTGCTGGCCACTGCAATTGGTCGCACCCCACTCGAGATTTCCTGAACATAGACTCCCGGGTAAGTTAGTGTCGGCATTTTGCAATTCCTTCCGTCAATTCAATATTCACGAAGATCTCACCTGCACATTCATGTTTTCTTGCGAGTGCGAGGGCGGGAATCGTCTTCTTCTTTTTCTTTGGCTTCATCGGTAGTCTTTTCGCCATATTCGACCGAAATCATTCGCTGGCTGAGCAGCTTTTCGATGTGGGCGTTACCTTTTACCTGTACCTCGTCAATGCCGCTTGAAGCGCCACGCGGGGAAAGTCGCAGAGTCGAACCAGTGTTAAGCGAAACGTACAACGGTCTTGGAGTTAGATTCTTGATGGTTGCAGGCATTCTTTTTCCCTCTTCGCATTCTTGCTACCCGTTTGAACGGAACTCGCGGATAAACGCCTCCGGCGAGTTCAAAAACTCTTCGGTGGGCCCCAGAACAGTGAATTCCACACCGGACTCCCATGTTCGAATCATTCCCCGCGCGACCAAGGCCTCTGTAACTCGCTTCACTTCCTGCTCAGTCCAGTTGCCGGGCTCATGAAGCCAACTCAAGCGAATTCCCGTCACGGAATCTTTTGCTTCTGGATGTCTCATCAGGTATGCAAGAATTTCGACCGCAATCCGCTGCTCTCTACCCGACAGGTCCAGCACATGCAGACCTCTTTTGAAAAGACTTCCTGCAAATTGCATTCATAGGGCCACATCACAAGTCGTTGTTTCTTAACGATGCGGAAAGTGTGAATGCGGTGCGCGGGCCGCATTCCCGCGGACAGCAATCGATTTTTTTCATGTTATGGACTGCGGGCGCATTGCCGCACTTGGTGTGCGATGCCGCACGCTCGAGGTTAACTTTGATAATCAGCGATACTGAGATTGTACTTGCGGATCAAACGTTGGAAGGTTCGACGATCTTTGCCAGCTTGCCGGGCCGCTCGGCTGACATTCCCCTCGACTTCCTCTAGTACTTGTTTCAAGTAATCTCGTTCAAATCCATCTATGGCTTGCCTCTTGGCTTGTTCAAAACCAGCAACAGGATTAGGTCGCGTGTCGGTTCCGGGAATCGCCAAGTCCGCTGCTCCGATCAAAGAGGATTCGGTGAGGATCGCGGCTCTTTGGATGACACTCTCAAGCTCCCGTACATTTCCTGGCCAATGATAAGACTTTAGAACAAGAAAGCCGTCGGAATTTATCCTCAACGTTGGCCGGCCAAGTTGCGCGCTAAAGCGTCTAAGAAAGGTTTGGGCCAGTCCACCGATATCGGAAGCACGCTCTCTTAACGGTGGCAAATGCAGTTGCAATACGTTGATCCGATGAAACAGGTCCTCGCGAAACAGTTTTCGCTTTACCAATTCCGTTAGATTCGCATTTGTCGCCGCAACAATCCGAACATCGGCCTGGCAAGTCTGCGCCGAACCCAGCGGCCGGTACTGCCTATCTTGGAGAAGCCTCAGCAGCTTAACTTGTCCACTTGGGCTTAGGCTGTCCACCTCATCCAGGAAAAGCGTCCCTCCATTTGCAATCGCCAGCAGCCCTTTTTGATCTGCGCGTGCGTCTGTATAGGCTCCGGACGCATGGCCAAACAACTCATTCTCAAAAAGGTGATCGGGCACTGCCCCGCAATTGCATGGAACAAAAGGAGCGTTGCGCCGGGGACCGCCATAGTGCAACGCTCTGGCCACGAGCTCTTTTCCAGTGCCAGTCTCGCCAGAGATCAAAACTGCAGAATCAACTACCGCGAGAAGTGGAATTCTCCGCAGCGCGCGCACGAAGATTTCGCTTTCCCCTAGAAGCGATTCGAGCTGGTATCGAGACTTGAATGCATCAAGATCGGGTTGCGCGACTCGGCTTGCGGAATCACAAAGCCGAGCGATACGAGCGCGGAACTCTGCAATCCGCACAGGCGCAAATAAGAAGTCGTCGAGGCTGTGCAAAGACTCCTGGAGAGAGGATACCAGTTCGGTGGCACTCTGCTCTAAAATGCCAACGAAGCGAGTGTCGCGCCACATCTCTTTAAGACTCGTTACGGCCTCAAGCCATTCTGGCCATCCAACGATATGGATTACCGTCACAGCAGGAATATCGCGCACCTGCACAGCCGCAGAAAAGGGGACGCTTTCTCCTCCGAGTGCGTCAAGCATCTCCTTGATCGCACTCAGGCCGCCTTCTGGAAACCGGCAGCCCGAATCGTTCGAGTGCACCAGAACTAACTTGGAAGATTCCTTCATGTGCTCTCCAAGCCGAATCAGCGGAAACCTAGTGCTGAATAGTGCACTTCGGACCTGCTACGTTTCATTTAATAGAGGACAAATTACTACCTCAGAGGTCGAGCAACCTAAAGAGTAGATGCAACCTGCACCCAGGTGTAACTCACTCAGAAATAGCGACTTTAAAGCGATTGGTTTACGGGCTGCCATGGCAGGGTCAATCAAGAAGGTACAACTTGAAATAGAGCGGCTTCAGTTGCCAGATGAAATCTCTGAGAGAACGAAGGCGCACGCAAACAGCCTGATGGAAGCTGAAATAGAGAAATTCACCATAGTGATTGTGAATGAATATCACACAGGAAAAGATGGCGGACGAAAGAACGAACTGACGAACCAGTGAAAATTTCGCTTAACAAAATTGCCAACCGGACAGACCGTGGATTCAACTTCGAAGTGCGAATCGAACCGCCCAAACCTCTTCCACAAGATGCCAAGGAGGCAACCGAAGTTAAGCAAGCTGTTCAGACAATTCAGGTCGCGTCAGCAAACATGCAGTATATCAAACTCGAAGGCCCTCCAACCCAAGTAGGTCCTTCGCGATTTCTGCTTGCTACGCTCAATGTACTCCCGCGCGGCTTCGGCGACCCTCTTGCGAGGCGCGGCAGTGGGAATACTGGACGGCGGTCCAGCGTACAACGCAGCAATGCATTCGAGGGGTTGGCCGTCCTCCATTCGGATCAGGGAAGTGTGAGCAACAGCGACATCTTTGCCGATCTTGATTGGCGTGCGCTTGCCGCTGCTGCTCGGGCGGAGGTAGTAGGTCGCTCCTTCAATCGGAATCGGGCGATGGTTCTTCGAGAACTGCACATTGACGCGCATAGATGCGCAGTACCTCAGCGAGTTGTGGGTTCAATGGAATGACACGCTCGTGGCCGCCTTTGCCTTGGACGGTTATCGTCAGTTGCGCCAAATCGACTTGACCGCTGCGAAGTGAAGCGCATTCGGAAGCGCGAATGCCGGTACCGTAGAGCAAAGCAAGCAGTGCCCGATCGCGCAGACCGATCACTGTGTCGATTTCAGGCTCAGCCAATAAACGACTGACCTGTTCAGAAGAAAGTGCAACAGGAAGCTTGCGCGGCACTGCTTTGATCGACGGGAAACCGATAAGTGGGTTGGCGGTGTAATCGAGATATCCCATGGCAACTATCGCGCAATAAAATCGCCGCAGAACAACGACGGCGCGGTTCACGGAAGAAGCTCCGTTACCGCGCACATCGCGCAAATGCTGCAGATACGCGAGCACATCGCGGGCGGTTACTTGATCGGGTGGGATATCCGCCCGCGTGACGCGCACCCACTCCTGGAACTGTTTCAGTGCGTCTTCATAGGCAGCGAGTGTGAGCGGACGTAAACCTCGCGCAACGCAGTGGGTGCGAATGTAGAGTTCGATCCAAAATGACCACTTCATGAGCGTTCTCCGATCGGCAAGGTACGAACGGCGGCTTGCGGCCGCTCGGGCAAGACATGCAGGTAAACACCGGTCTCCTGCGGGCTGCGATGCCCCATCAGCGAGGCAATGATGGCGAGATCAACGCCACGGTCCATCAAGTGAGTGGCGAAGCTGTGCCGCAGCGTGCGGGGCGTGACGCCGGCGCGTAGACCGGCGCGCGTTGCGGCGGCGGTCACAATCTCGCACACATCGTTAACTCGCAGGCGCCGTTTACGAGTGCTGGTTCGAAACAATGGCCCGCGTTTTCCGCGCTCCAGCAGGTAGGCGAGCAGCTCGGTATAGAGTGCATCAGGGATGGGAACGGCACGCGGCCGATCGCCCTTCGCTTTAAGGATCACAAGTTCACGGCGCTCGCGGTTGACATGCGCAACATCCAGCGCACACAACTCGCTGGTACGGAGCCCACAACCGTAAAGCAGCAAAATGATGAGGCGATCACGCCGTGCCGCAGGTCCGGGGGCGGTGAGGGCTTGCACCAGGCGCTCGGCTTCGTCGAAGTTGAGCGCCTTCGGCACGGTACGCCGCAAGGTGTGCTGCAAACTGAATCCATCCAGCACGTTGCGCTCGGCGCGGCCGCTGCGCCAGGCGTATTCCAGCAGTCCTCGCACGTGGCTGAGATATTTCGCCAGGCTGCTTTCGGTCGAACCGCAGCGGCGCTCGGCCTCCAGCCAATGCAAATAATCTTCCAGGGTGAGGCGCCAGAGTGCTACGCCGGGACGCACTCGTTCGAGCCCAGCGATGGCGCGGCGCAACGTGCACCGCACGTCCACAATGGTGCGCGGCGTCTTGCGTCCTACTTTATCGAGGTAACGGAGGTAGCCCTCGATCAACGGATCCATCGTGAGTGTGTTCGCTTTATTCATGCGCCCACCTGCTGTTGCGGCAACCAATCGTTGAGGGGGTGGAGAGTCATCGCGGCCCGGCGCTGCGGATCGGCGATGTGCACATAACGCACGGTCGTGGCGATGCCGCAATGCCCCAGGATGCGTTGCACCTGGGCCAGGTGCACGCCCGACTCCAGCAAATCGGAAGCACAGCTATGCCGGAACTGATGCAGGCTGTGGATGGGCACTTGCGCGCGGCGCGAGATGGCGTGGATACCGTTGCTGATCGCGCCGCCGGTGAGGCGCTTGCCGCTGCGACTCACCAACAAGGCGCACTCGCCGCAGAATCCGGCTTCTTCGAGTTGGTTGTGGCGAAGTGGCAGATACGCTTCGAGACACCGCAGCACCATCTCCGGCAGCGGCACACAGCGCTCGTGCCCGGTCTTGCGGCCATCGATGCGCAAAGTTCCTTCCGTGCGATCGAACGCCTCGATATTCAGCCGCTGCAGTTCGCCGCGGCGAAGACCGGTGCCGTAGAGCATGGCCAGCACTGTCACCCATAAATGGGAAGTGTATTCACCGTGGCGACTCGCCGCTTCGCGCCACAGCGCTTCCATGTGCGCGTGATCGATCCGTTTCGGCAGACGGCTGTACGGCGTGACCTTGGGGCCTTTCATCCAGCGCAGCGGGTTGATCTTCCACAGACCCTGGCGCACCAGGTAGTCACCGAAGCCGCGCATCGAACTCAGCGTCGCGTACACGGTGGCCTTGGCGCGAAAACTGGAGCAGTTGGCGATGTAGCGCGTGATCATTTCGGGATCAATACGCTCGATCGCCACGCGTGGGCGACGAGCCTTGAGCCAGCGCCCCCACCGAATCAGCCGGGCCTCGGTGTACGCCACCGACTGCGAACTGACGCCCCTCGCGCGGTACTCTTCGATATACCGGTCCAGTAAGCGGTCCCATCTCCTCATCGCCGTCCTCCCAAACGTAAGCGCGGAAGAACTTACATTCGCCCGCCGAATCGTTATAGATATAAACAATATGACCTCCAATATGACTTCCTTGGAGGCCGCGAGGAGACCCCAACTGAACTAAACTCCTGTTTAAGAGGGATGAAGAGTTCAAACGCTGGCTAGGCCAACACGACAACAATCACAAGCAAGAGCAAATCCAAGGAGACGCTCTTACAAAGACCGCGTAGCAAGCATGAATCGCCGCTCAACCCAATTCGGTGTGCGTGAGAATACAGCGTCCCCAAGACAGCATGCCTCGCGCCTCGCAGTCAACTCGTTGCCATTGCAGCCTGATGGTCCGCCCCGTACCCCGCATGGAAGTGAGCCAACGCAGCTGCCGGGAGTCCCTGCAGTCCAACCGTTACCCGCAGTCATCACAAATCCACAGAACGAGGCCACAAGGGACGTGAACGGGGATAGGACCCCACTTCTAACGATCAAAGAAGTAGCCGAGCTGCTCCGCGTCCCGGTCTCTTGGGTTTACGGAAGAACTCGCAATCGTGCCCCAGGGCGCATACCGGGCTATCGCTTGGGCAAATATTGGCGCTTTAGCGAAGCCGAAGTGCTCGCATGGGTCAAGAGCAACGGCGGAGGGCCCCGTGCGGCTTGACACCAGGGCTAAACTGGAAACTGACGCGAGAACGAGCGGACGAATCACGAAAAGGAGAATCGTGATTCGACGCAGATTCCAGAATGGCTGTCTGACAGTGAAAGGGAAAGGCAAAAAGATGTGGGTCGCGCGCTGGCGTGAGACGATGCTCCAGCCGGACAATACCTTGAGCAAGGTACTTCGCTCCAAGGTACTCG
>Ga0137419_10000022_pt1 | contig 35476 bp, 34 predicted proteins | sample CZODoug3_1_2_16f_FD_108279 | JGI IMG/M metagenome (GOLD analysis project Ga0137419, IMG submission 108279) | Vadose zone soil fungal communities from Angelo Coast Range Reserve, California, USA - CZODoug3_1_2_16fungal (Illumina Assembly) | ecosystem: Environmental > Terrestrial > Soil > Vadose... | reverse complement strand
TTGGACGCCGCGATGGATCGCGATCTAGGAAGATCGGGGGGATCATGAAAGTCCGATTTATAGCCGCAACGTGGGTAGCCTTGCTGGTCTTTGCTTTTGCCTTTGCGCCCTTCGCCCTTGCGCAGGACGACAAGCAGCCGGACGCGAAGCCCGCCACCACGGACACTAAGCCCGACGCCAAGCCAGCCAATGCCGCGCCCGCGGCGGATGCCCAGACTCCAGCCCTCCCTGACGTGGTGCCGCAGAAGGATCACGTCAACGTGAAGGGGGGAAGTCGGGACGACGTGGAGGCCATTGGCAACCGGGATTTGGGGAAACGTGGTTTGGGCAACTGGTACTCGCTCGAGAGCGAGATCCGCATGGGCAAGCAGTATTCCCAGCAGGTCGATGCGACATCGAAGCTGATCACGGATCCTGTCGTCAACGAATACGTGAACCGTATCGGCCAGAATTTGGTGCGCAATTCCGACGCAAAGGTACCTTTCACCATCAAGGTTATCGACACCGATGAAGTGAATGCCATGGCTCTGCCGGGCGGATTTTTCTACGTCAACTCGGGGCTGATTCTGGCGGCTGATGAAGAAGCAGAACTTGCCGGCGTAATGGCGCACGAGATTGCCCACGTTGCCGCCCGCCATGCCATGCGGGAAATGACGCGAGGAAATATCCTGCAAATCAGCAGCATCCCTTTGATCTTTATCGGGGGCGGAATTGGATACGGAATCCAGTCGGCGGCCAGTCTGGCTTTGCCGCTGACGTTCCTCAGTTTCTCGCGTAGCTTCGAGGCCGAAGCCGACTACCTCGGCGTGCAGTACATGTACAAGAGCGGCTACGATCCGCAGGCTTTCCTGACGATGTTTGAGAAGCTCGAAGCCAAGGAGAAGAAGAAGCCGGGCACGCTCTCGAAGGCCTTCTCCACGCATCCGCAGACACCGGACCGCATCGAAAAATCCCAGGAAGAGATCGCCAAGATCCTGCCTGCGCGGCAGCAGTATACGGTCACGACGTCAGAGTTCGATGACGTCAAGGCTCGTTTAGCGGCGCTCGAAAACCGCCGCAAGATGACGGATGAAAAGGAAACCGGCAAGCCCACTCTGCGACGGACTTCCACTGGTAAGGACAAAGATAAAGACGGAAAACCTAATGATGACGACCGCCCGACTTTGAAGCGGCGCCCGGATTCGAACTAAGGTTCGAAGGCAAGTTGACACACGGTGGGCTCGGCGAGGATCGCTGGGCCCTTTATTTTGCCTCGCTCTTACCCTGCTCCTGCGAGCTCCGTGGAGAAGGTTGGTTAGACGGCAACTCCCAAATTACCCAGTTCCTCGCGCACCTGCATGGAGCTTTGCACCTGGATCGTATGCATCCCAAGTTGCTGCGCACATTCTAGATTTAGGGAACGGTCGTCGAGGAAGCAGCACTCTTCGGGTTTGGCTTCCGAGATCTCGAGCGCCATCCGGTAGATGTCCCTCTCCGGTTTACGCAAGCCCACATAGCAGGAACTCACGAAGAACGCGAAAATTTCGCGCAGCTGATAGGTGTCGATGCGGTAACGATTCAGTTCCCGGGATTCGTTGTTGATCGTTGCCATCAGGTATTTTCGCGAAGCTGCGATACTCCGCGCTAACGCCAGCGTTTCCGGCAGAGGTTGCGACAGGGAATAGACATACATCTTCATGGCGTCGGGCGTGAACGAGCGGGCGCGGTAGAAGACAGTGCGGTCAAGGTAGTCGTCGAGAGAGATCTTCCCGCGCTCAAAGGAAGATACGACCATTTCGTGACGATCCTGAAACTCAATCGGATCGAGCTGGAACTTCGCCATCGCCGCGTCGCGCTGCGTGCGGTCCCAGGCGTTGGTGAGGAGCACGCCGCCGATGTCCCAAAAAAGAGTGCGAATCATGATCTTGAAATCTCCGCCGTAAGAAAAATTCCCGGTTACACCTGACGGATGATTCTAGCTGAGCGACAAGGTTTGGTTCAGGGCGGGCCTGCGAAAGGAGGCGGCGGGAGAAAGGAAAAGCCCGGGACGAGGTTCCGTCCCGGGGGTGTTTGGTTGCCGGTTAGTAAGGCGTGAAGTCCTGGCGATAGCTCAGGTTGACGATATCCGTAAACCTCGGAGTGCCCGGGGGCAAGTCCGCGGGGTTCAGGAACAAGCTGTCAAATGAGTAGTTTCGGGTTGGAGGGCTGTACACCGTGGTACAGCACTTGAAGGTTCCCGTCGCATATTGCGAAGTGTAAAGGCTCACCAAAGATCCTGTGTACCACAGGCTCTGGCCGGACCAGTCCTCGATGTAGCGAAGGAAGTTATGCACGCCACCGTCGGTGCCCCAGTCGTTGCTGTTTGCACCAGTCGGATTCGGGAAAGTCAGGTTCTTACCGGCCGCGATGGCAACCCGATAGGAAGTGTTAGTTGAGTTCCGATTTGTCAGCGCAGTGGGGTTCGCCATATCCTTCTCATCGTTCCAGCCAGGGGTAGCCGAATTCACAGACGCAACCGGGTTGGAAAGAAGAGTGACCGAATCTGCCAGAATGCCAGCGGCAGCGTGACCGGCATCGATCCATGCCCCCGCTGCAGTGTTCGAGTTGTAGTCACCCAGCACGTAGACCGGGTTCTCAGACGCGACGGTAAAGCCGCCTCCGTTGAGGCCAGTGGCTCCTGGGGGCAAGGGTAGATTGCCCAAGCCTCCATCGATCAGGCGCAAGACATGACGTGCACCTGTAACGCGGTTCGACCGGCCCACAGTGAGGCAGTTGACCGCAGCGTACGGATATCCGGCGGTTCCAGCCCCAATGCGGAATCCGTCGCCAACATTGGCTGCACCCCACTTGTCAAGGACGTTGTTGCCATCCACATCCTCACCCGGTTCAGCGGCACCGCCATCAACTCCGTTCGGAAGGCCTATCGCAGAGGTGGCAACATTGACAACGTCTTCAAAGCCGTATTCTCCGTTTAACTGGTTGGCGGGTATGCTGCGCGGGTCAGGCAACATGCCGCGACGGTCAGAGAAGTAGAGCAAGTACCCGTTCACCGGTGCGCTGTCCACTAGCGGTCCGCTTCCTGCCGTGGTTCCGTTCAGCCAGTTTTTCAGGTTACCCGCGTCAATTTCCACGGCGTTCATGATGCCGTTGATAGTGCACTGAGTGCCGGCTAACGCTGTATCCCGAACTTGCCCCTCACGCGGATCATAGAAGTTGATGGGATACCAACTGGTCCCGAGCGCGGGGTTCACTCGTTCAGGTATGCCGTCACCGTTGACATCGGCAAACTCCTGCAGACGTAAGATTGCGTTCTGATTCACACCAGCGGGTATGCCTGGCGCCGTAGGTGGCACAAGGCCGCGGCCAATACCAAGGGCGAGCCACTCGTTCGTCACTCCAATCCAGTTCCCAGCGGTGTTGAGGTATTCGACGCGAATGGCCCCTTTAATCAACGGAAACGGCGTGCCAGCCGCACCGTCACTCGTGGGAGTGACCCAGTTTGCGTCCGGAAGACCGGGGTTGGCGAAGGCCACGGCGTCGCCGCCGAACACGGGTAAATTTCCGGCGGTTGAGGTCAAGACAACATCGTTGGCGTCATAAGGCGGTGGGTGAAGATTTGAGAGCGGTTGCGGGCACCCAGGTGCGCAGACATCCGCCATCAGAACACGAATGTTCGCCTGGTTGTACAAGCGCGAAGATCCCATGGCAGATGTAGTCAGTTCGCCCGGTACAGGCCTACGGACGATTTCGATCTGGCTTACGCCGGCCTGCACGAAGGGCAGAACCATCTTCTTTACATTGTCCGAACGACCGTTGACGACGTTGTGGTTGAACGTGGTTGGGGCAGTCGTGTTGAGCCAATTCGGCGAAGTACTGGATGCACCCCCGGGAGGAAGACCAGGCCCAACTGGATTGACCCAGCTTTCCATCGCCCTGGTGAACGCGACACAATTGGTTTCGGTGGCGAATGGTACGCGCGAACCCGCAATGGGGAGGTCGCAGGCGTTGGCTACCGTTGGCGCGTATACGTTGCCGTTGTAGTTGCCTCCCACGGGAAGGCTGTTGGACATAAAGTCGCGAACGATTTCTCCAACCACCGTGATCTTCGCGCCAAAAACCAAGTTCGATCCGGGGGTCGGAAACAGATTGCCATTGGTGTGGACACGTCCGGCAAAGGCGAAGTAGGGGCCCGCGAAGTAGCTCAGATCGGTATCGGAGAACACGCCAAACTGGAACACGGGAATCAACGCTACTTCCACGCGACGAGTGATGTTGGCGGAGGCACCCGACGGCCGCAGGGCATTCACCGTCACATCCATCCGAGTCAAAAAGGCGGTTAGCCCTTGATTGGATCCGGAACTGATGATCTGAGGTGTCGTTGTCAGGGCGCCATTGGGATAGGTAATGGTCTCGGCATAGGTCACGGGCCCAACCATAGTGCTGTCAGGGGCGTAGCCGGTCAGGCTCTGAATGTCGGTTGCCGTGGGTGCCTGCTTCTGCTGATAGAGTGCAGCCAGGTCCGACGTGATTTTCTCCATGCCTGATTCGGCGTTGTAGTAGGCCATGTTGCTCTCTTTGTCGTTTCCGCCGATCCGGATCTCGCTGTTGGTCAGCATCATGACGCCAACGGCGATTCCGGACAACAGAAACAGAAGCAGCAGGGCTGCGATCAGGATAAATCCTTGCGAGCGTGCTTGATGTTTTGCCATGGATACTTCTTCCCCCAAGTGTGTCGAAATCATTGGTAAGTGTCCTTGTAGTTCAAGTTGCGCGCACTCACCGAAGTGGACAATTGCATGTTTTGCGTATTTCCGCTGTTGGCCGCCAGACTCTGGGTCATGAGCTGAATATTCACTTTGTGAATCTGGCCGGGCGAAAGATTTCCCGCCAGGGGATCTCGGATGGCAGCGCACGCTACTAGGTTCACCGGGTCACACATGTCGTAGCTGAACTGCATATCGATGACGTTGTCGGCAACCGGCTGCGGCGGATTGCCGTTTACTTGGCGCATGAGCCGCGGGGTGGTCCCCGCTATGATTGGAACTTCGACATAGTAGGTAACCACCAAAAGCCTGACCACCGTTACCGGCGGAGCTGCCGGCCCGGGTGCAATTGGGGAACCCGCCGGCACGATCTGCTTCATACTGTTCGACGCGCCAGTTTGGTTGACATTGAGGGCATCACCATTCGTAAATGTGACCGTAGCGCCCGTTGTGGCAAGGGGGGAAACCGCCGAAACTTCTCCAACCGCCGTACCATTCCCGGTCTGAACCATCAACAGATCCCCAACCTTGATTCCGACGCCCGGGTCGGTTGCATTCGGGGTCGCGGCAGGCTGGGGAACGGGCGCGGTCAAAGTCAACTTGGTGCCGGTCATATCGACAAACGCACCCGTAAACTGGTTCAAAGGAAAACCGAAGTCCACATACGATACCGTGATGGAGTCGGGGGTGCGATTCGTGGCCGCAATCGTCGTGGGACCGCCCGCTTTCATTCCCTTGCCAAAGCCGGGAACGATGCCAAACATGAAGTTCGAAACCGCCGTGGTTGGAGGCGTTGTCCCCACGGTTCCTACGGGGTAGGTGTTCGTGGTCAGGTAGCAGACTCCCGTCTGGTCGCAGGCAAAACGGCTTAGGGTTGCAGCCGCACCAGAAGGCAGTTGAATACCTCCGGGGGGCAAACCGGCGCCCGCCATACTGACGTCCTTGGAGATCAGATCCATGGCGGCGCGAGCGTTCTGCTGCATTTCTGCTCGATTGGAGACAAGCGAGGTTGTTTTCAGGGCCGAGTTGAACAGTTCGTTGGCCGCGCCGAGCATGAGCAGGCCCAATGCCATAGCAATGATCAGCTCGAAGATACTGAAGCCGTCGTTCTTTCGCTGTGCGGGTCGAAGAGTCATCGTTTGATCCTTTTAGTGGAACGCAGAAACCAGCGTCTGCACCGAATAAGTGCGCAATTGTGCGTTTGCTCCGGGGTATTGTATGGTGACGATAATCTGTTTCAAGTTAGGATCCAGTGCTCCGCTGAGCGGGTTCAGCACATTGCTGATCGTGATCTGCCTCTGGAACGATGACAGGGAAACTGTTATATCGTCGGAGGTCCCGAGTTTGCCGTCAGGTCCTGGCAAAACAATGGGAGCGGCCGCAGTGTCGTCGGTGGTTCCATCCAGCCCATCGGGCCCAGGGTCGGTCAAGGCAACCAGTCCAGCGGTAAATTTACCCAGGCCGCTGGCTGCAGTGGTGTTATCGATCGCACTAAAGCCAAACTGGCTCGTTTGGCGTGCCGTGTAAATGCTCTCGAGCGTCTGGGCCGCCCTAGCATGAGCGATCTCATCCAACTGGGAGGCTTGCGTTGCCGCCAGGGCGGTACCAAACAAGCCGAGGACGGCAAGCAGGCCAATCATGATAATCGCGCCAGCGATCATCACCTCAATCAGCGAGAAGCCCGCTTGTGAGAATGATTTCCTATCGCGCCGTCTTGTCATTGTTGACTCCATGTCGCCACTCCTCCCGGCAGGGTGAGACGCCAACCGCGAACCCGTCCGCTGGTTCCGAATACTGTTATGGCTCTCGAACTGGCCAAGTCGCCATTGCGAGCGACGTATAAAATGCCGTTATTGGAATTACCCAAGAGATCGCGTGCCGAACCATCCGGCATGAACATGACAAGATTCCCGCCGCCCGGTCCTACGCCTTGGTCGAAGTCGATGGAAACGCTTCCGGCTCCGAACCCGTCCGGTACTGCCGCAGGTGCTACGGGTACGCCGCTGATGGCCTGGAAGTCGACATCGGAAGGCAGGTCGATGGTGCTGATTTGCACGACGGCAGTGGATGGGGTGCCCGCATCCCAGCGGAACAGTTGAACGCTTTTTGCGGTCGGCGCACCCAACGGCGTAGCCGCGCCGGCAATTGCGGGCTGCCCGAATGTAACGATGTAGCGCTTGCGTTCCTCAATGGAGCGCTCGCGGGCCAGGCGCAGTTGCATAAAGGTGCTGTTGTAGGCGCCGTTGACTCGAGCGTCGTTCAATGCGCTTTGCGTGTTGAACACGGCGAAAGCAGAAACAACGAGAAGAATGGCTACCACCATCATCATTTCGATGATGCTGAAGCCGTGCATAGAGAGCGAGCGCCTTTGCATTCGGCTGCGGCGTACGTGATTTCTGATTCGCATACTCATCCCTGAATCCCCTCGCGCAAGATCGCTGGCGCTACTCCTCAGAGTTGTGGGGAGGGCAAGAGCCCCGCGGGACCGGAGCGTGCGCTTGCTTTGTCTTCGCGAGTTCCTAAATATCTACGGCTATGCTAGGGGCGGTAGAAAATAGCGTCAAAGTACCGTGGTGCGCTTCGTGCCGGGACTTTGGTAAGTACTAACGGGTTGATTACTGCGCGAAGGCCAGTGCCTTTGGGTGGGGTGAAGGCCTAAGTCCTTTGCTTTCGTCTTTTGTTAGCCGTCCAATCGCTGGTCCCCTTTTGAAGCAGTACCCCGGTAACTTGTTGGGTGGTGCCGAAAGACTTTACGCTCCAACCACATGGCGCTCTTAGCACTCATTGTTTCCAGTGATAGCCGCGACGTCCTTGTGCTGCAGGACATTCTCCGGGAACTTCATGTGGACTCTCTTGTCTGTCCGACCGCTTTTGAGGCCAGGGAACTGGTGGCAGCCAAACCTGTCAATGCCGTGCTGCTCGATGGAGATGTACCTGAAGTGGACGAGGTGATCCAGGAGTTGACCCGATCCCAAGGGGCGGAGCCGCAGCGGATTATCGCGGTTTTGAGCGCGAGCAACGACTCCCGGCGCGCTTTTGGCGTAGGCGCCCATTTTGTGCTCTACAAGCCAATTTCACGGGATCGCAGCTTGGTAAGCCTGGAATACGCCTTCCGGACTCCCGTAAAGAAAAGACGCGATACCGGCAGGCACAATCTGTATCTCTCCACGACGGTGAGTTCACCGGCAGTGGATATTGCCGCCGTCACTCTGCTAAATCTCAGTCCGACCGGCACGGCCTTGCAGACGAAAGAGCGTCTGCCGCCCGACAGCAAGTTGTACTTTGAGTTCCAGATTCCCGAACAGGCCTCCACAATCCGCCTGGCTGGCAATGTGGTCTGGCAAGATATTGACGGACGTGCGGGAGTTCAGTTCGCCAGCGTGCCGGCAGCTTCGCGTAGGGCTTTGCAACAGTGGCAGGACCGCATGGAACGCGAGGATACTGGAGAGGACCCGGAAATAGCGATGGAAGTCGAACGCTTTGGCCCCATGGATTCACCCGGAAACCGCGATCCCCAGCCGCCACCGATCGTCGTCCGGCAGAACATTAAGGTGCCCGCTCAGAAAGAACGCCGAGGTCAGTCCCGGTACCGGGTTGACGCAGGGGTGAGGGTTTCCGATCAGCGCTCTGCCGTTCCGAACTGGTGCAATATCGTCGATATCAGCAGGGGCGGATGCTACATCGAGATGGTGATGCCGTTTCCGAAAGGCACGCTGCTAACCCTGGAGCTGCGCGCGGGAGCCATGCGGCTGCAAACCCGAGGCCAGGTGCAATCTTCGCTGCCTGGCAAGGGTATGGGCGTTCAATTTGTCATCGAAGATCAGAAACAGCGCGACCAGATCAGCCAGATCGTGGAGTTTCTCGCGGCTGGATCCAGTCTGCGGATCTAGCGCTTACTGAGCTTTCCTCCAGCGCAGCCACTGCCTGTCGAAAGTAGTCGAGCGACAAGCGTAGCCCTTCCGCCAGAGCGATCTTCGGTTCCCAATTGAGCAGGGTTCTGGCTTTCGTGATGTCTGGACGGCGCTGCTTTGGATCATCCTTGGGCAAGGGTTCGTACGCTATCTTGCTGGAGGAACCTGTGACTTCCAATGCCCGTTGCGCGCACTCCAGAATGGTAAATTCGGCCGGACTGCCGATATTGACGGGCAACGCTTCGTCCGACCGGGAGAGCCGCAGGATTCCGTCGACCTCATCGCTGACGTGACAGAAGCTGCGGGTCTGGCTGCCATCGCCATAGACCGTCAGGCTTTCTCCGCGGAGAGCCTGGCGCATGAAGTTCGGGATCACCCGGCCATCGCGAATCTGCATGCGGGAGCCGTAGGTGTTGAAGATGCGTACGATGCGCGTGTTTAGGTTGTAATAGCGGCGGTAGGCCATGGTCGCCGCTTCGGAGAACCGCTTGGCTTCGTCGTAGACTGAGCGCGGGCCGATCGGATTCACGTGGCCCCAATACGTCTCCCGCTGCGGATGTTCGAGGGGGTCGCCATAGCATTCGGAAGTCGAGGCCATCAGGAAAACGGCACCGCTCCGCCTCGCAATTTCGAGAACATTGAACGTTCCGATCGAACCGACCTGCAACGTCTCAATTCCATGCTCAGCGTAGTCCACCGGACTCGCCGGCGATGCCAGATGAAAGACGTAGTCGAGACGGCCGCAATCGAACGGCTGACAGACGTCCTGTTGCAGAAATTCGAAGCGAGGTTCGTTGCGAAGGTGTTCTAAATTGGCCAGCCTTCCGGTAAGGAGGTTATCGGCCACGACAACGGAGTGGCCTTCGCCCAGGAGAGCGTCGCAAAGATGGGAGCCGACGAAACCAGCTCCACCGGTCACGAGAGTTCGGATTGTAGCCATTTAAGCGGGGCGCTCTCCCTCAACGCGGACAGCGTCGCGGGTGGGGATCGAGCCGGCGTGCTCTTCAGGAGCCGCAGTTGGACGCCCCACGCTATAGTAGGTAAACCCGTGCTGCGTCATGGCGCTGCCTTCGTACAGGTTACGCCCGTCGACGACGATAGGATACTTCAACTCTCGCGCGAGCCGCGCCAGATCCAGTTGAGCGTACTCTTCCCATTCGGTCAGGATAAGTAGCGCATCGGCTCCCCGGGCTGCGTCATAGGGCGTAGCAGCGTATTCCACGGCCGCTGGCAGAACTTCTTTGGCACGTGCCATGGCCGCAGGATCGTGTGCGATCACCTGGGTGCCTTCCTGGATCAGCGCTTGTACGAGCAAAATTGCCGGAGACTCGCGGATGTCGTCAGTCCCACCTTTGAAGGCCAGCCCAAGAACCGCGAGCCGCTTCCCGCGTAGCGTCCACAGCGCGCTGCGAACCTTGCGCAAGAAACGCTGACGTTGCTCTTCGTTGATGCGGATCACTTCATCCAGCAAGCGAAAATCGAAACCACACTCGCGGGCTACAGAACGAAACGCCAGAAGGTCCTTGGGAAAACACGACCCTCCATACCCGATGCCTGGATTCAAAAAGCGGGAGCCGATGCGTGCATCCATCCCGATGCCTTGGCAAACCTGCTTGGCGTCCGCGCCCACGCTCTCGCACACGGTGGCGACGGCGTTGGCGAAAGAAATCTTCATAGCCAGGAAAGCATTTGAAGCATGTTTGATTAGCTCGGCGCTGTTGGCGCTCGTCAACATCAACTGTGGCAGCTGGGCACGAGCCCCCTCGGGGCGGGGAACGGCGTGCGCCTCCGAGTAGTACCGCCCACTCGTCAGCGGGTCATATATCTGCCGCAAGACCGCTCTGCTCCGTTCCGTATCCGAACCAGCCACAATGCGGTCCGGGTACAGGAAATCGGTGACGGCCGTGCCCTCACGCAGGAATTCCGGGTTGGAGGCGACATCGAACGCGTCAGCCCGAGTACCGTTTCGCAGCATGATCTTGCGAATCCAGGCGCTTGTGTAAACCGGAACCGTGCTCTTCTCAACCACCAGCTTGTAGCCGGAGATCGAACCCGACACCTCGCGCGCAACCGATTCCACGTAGGAGAGATCGGCCTCGCCCTGCTCAGTCGGCGGCGTTCCTACAGCAATGAATACAGCCTGGCAATCGCGGGAGGCGGCGGCCAGATCGTCGGAAAACTTCAGACGCCCGCCACGATGGCGTGCGAGCAACTCGGGCAGAAACTTCTCGTGGATCGGGACTTCGCCGCGCTGAAGCGCGGCGAGCTTGTCGGCATCGTTGTCCACCAGGACAACTTCGTGGCCGAGATCGGCGAGGCAGACCCCCGTGACCAGACCCACGTATCCAGAACCGACGATGGCAATGCGCACATTTCCTCCCAAACTCACTTAACTGTATCAGTTTTCCACCGTTCCAAGAGGCGCCGGGCGCGTGCCGATTTGGGTCCTGATCCACGCGCCAAGTATTTGGGCAGAAGGTACAAAATATGGGTTCCGAACCTCCAAAGTTGGCTGGCAATTGGTCCAGTCCCCCAAAGTTATTCCCAGGGCAAGCCCAACATTGATCGGATCACGAGCCACCGGGACTCCGGCGAAAAGGCACGCTGCGCAAGGGATTGCGGGGCCTTAGAGGGTTACCTAGGTCACCACCGGCGCAAACTGGTCGTTGACTTCCAACCCATTCCCATTGAGACTTCAAGTAACCAGCCACGGAGTTAGCGCTCTTTTCCACCTGTGCCCGACAGTGAGATGTCAGGCGTTGGCGGCTACGAGGCAAGTGCAACAAATGGCGCAAAATCCAAGCTTTCCGTGGGTGCCCTCCCCAAGCCCCCCGGAACCGGAAGGCCGGAACGAGTCGCCGCAGCGGCAGAGGCTGCGAGCTGTTTTTTCGGCTTTTGAGGAATCCGGTGCCGGTTCCACTCTGGCTTTAGATATTCTCCTTCACGAACTGCCGAAGAGTCGTTATGTGTTCCGGGTGTGACCGGTTCCGCCATCGCCCTGCGCGGTGCGGGCGACCACTTTGTGTGCCGTGCCGTCGCCGGGGAACCCACGCCCGCTCTCGGAACTCGCATCGAGGCCCAGGATGGGCTTTCGGCCCAATGCGTCCGTACTGGCAGGTTGCAAGTCTGCCCGGACACGGAATCGGACGCAAGGCTGAATGCCGAAATGTGCCGCGCATGGGGCGTCCGCTCACTGGTTGTCGTTCCGCTGTTTCTGCGGCAAAGACTCGTTGGTATACTGGAGGTCTTTGCTCCAATTTCTGATGCGTTTGATCGAGCCGCAATCGAGCGTCTGGTGCAGCTCGGGGGTTACGTGGTGGAGACGGTGGCGTTCTCAGAGGGGCCGATTCTGCCTCAGTCAACCGTTACGACCAGGCCCTCGGGGCCGTTCAAACCCAGAATTGAAACATGGATGGACACCCAACTGCCGGAAGTGGTCCCGGTTCCCAGAATAGGTGTCCCGGAAGCGGCGCCAACATCTTTAAACTACGAGCCAAGTGTGCCGGATATTCACCCTGACTTCGGCGGTTCCCATTTTGCCGGTACCGACACCGCCACTCTGATCCCGCCTCAGCCCGGCGCTTCGACTTTGACTTTCTCATCACCGGGAGTGCTGGCTCCTCCGTCTCGACGGCGGAATCTTGGACTCGCCCTGGTGGTTCTGGCTGCCGGTTTTATCGCAGTAGTGGGCCTGTGGTCATGGTGGCCTTCGGCAGAGACCAGGACCACAACAGCGTCCGCGATTGCAAGCCAAGTCCTGCACACAACCAACGCGCCGGTTCCGGCAGCCGGTTCAAATGCGACGAATCGAGTCATTTCTCGGACTGCGAAGCCATCGCCCGCGTCCAAAACTCCGCTTCCAGTCGTTGCCAAGAATGCCGACGTCCACAGCTCCCGCTCAGGAGGATTGGTGGTCTACGACAAGGGCAAGGTGGTTTATCGCGCCGTGCCGGGAAGTGGTTCGATGATTGGTCCCGCAACGGTTGACCCGGGCGCACCCCGAGCGGCCGCAACCGGCCCGGTCACCAGCGCCGCAGAGACGGAAAAACTCCGAGACACCGCCGCCGGAGGCACGATTACTGGCGGGAAGCTGATCCGGCAAGTGGATCCGGTCATACCGCCTGAGTTAACTGGGCTGCGCCTTCCGGAGGATGTGCTGCTGGAGGGTGTCATCGACCGGGATGGGTCCGTTCGCGACCTCCACATGCTTCGAGGTGACGCACGCTTCGCTGAGGCGGCGATTGAAGCCGCCCGCCAGTGGCGGTATGAGCCTTTCCGCTCGAACGGCGAGCGCGTTGACATGCTGGCCACCTTGTCGGTGCGCTTCCACTGAGATCTGGCAAACCTGGCCCGGCGGGAACCGCCCTCGCACACACCACCCGGTTGGCAGAGCGGTAGAATAGCGGCAAATGCCAGCGGTACTCGAATTCCAGGACATCATCAAAGACTATCGGGCACTGTTCCGCCGGCGCACAGTGCGAGCACTTGACCATTTCACACTGCAGGTCGAAGAAGGCGAAATCTTTGGCTTTCTGGGACCCAACGGCGCCGGCAAAACTACCGCAATCCACCTTGCCATGGCTTTTGTACGGCCCACGCGGGGCCACGGGCTGATGTTTGGCAAGCGTTTTGGGCACGCTGCCACCCGGCGGCGGGTTGGCTTCCTGGCAGAAAACGTAGCCTTGTACCACCGCTCGGCTGAGAACCTGGTGCGCTTTTATGGCGCGCTCAATGGCCTCTCCGGCAAAACACTTTCGCGCCGCACGATCGAGGCCCTCGACAATGTGTCTTTGCTTCACGAATCCAACCGCAACGTGGCCAAGTTTTCCCGAGGCATGTTGCAAAGGATTGGGTTGGCGCAGGCGATCGTTCACGATCCTGATCTTCTCATCCTGGATGAACCCACTTCCGCCTTGGATCCGCTCGCTCGGTACGCCGTTCGGGAAATGCTGCTGGACTGGCGCCGACGGGGAAAAACAATTTTCCTCAGCTCGCACCTGCTCTCAGAAGTCGAGTTGGTATGCGATCGCATTGCCGTCCTCAATCACGGTCGGGTGGTGCGTTTGGGCCGCCCGGCGGATTTGCTCGAGTCCCGCGAGCACTTTGAGGTCATTGCCAACGGTATCCCAATGGATGGCTTTCCGGGAGCCGAAATGCAGCCTGACGGCAGGATTCGTTTTCTCGCGAGTGCCGCGTCGCAAAGGGCCATGATCGAGCGAATTTGGACGCAGGGCGGGGAGATTATCAGCGTTTCGCCGCATAAGCGCAGTTTGGAAGACCTCTTTCTGGAGCTTACCGGCGGCCCGGGCGCCGAACCTCGGAGCAGTTCCAAGCAGGAGACTCCTTGAAACACCTGCGGCTGATTGCCATGATCGCCCTTAACTTCGTGCGCGAGCAGCGCTGGCCAATCCTCGTTCTGCAGCTCTCGGTATTGGGTCTAGCGGCGCTGGGGCTGCTCTCCGACGCTCGCGACCGCGAAGACATCCTGCTTACCTTCAAGCAGTTGGGAATGTACGGGGTGGCCTTCAGCGTTTTTTTTGGCGGGTCGGCGATCTACAACGAGCGGCGGTCGCGCCGCATCCTGGCGGTGCTCGGAAAGGCGATTACCCGCAGGGACTATTTGTCGGGCCTTTTGCTGGGGGTTGCCCTGTCGTCGGCGCTATTCACCCTGATGCTTGGCTTTACCGGCACATGGATCCTCTGTCCGCTCGGGTTTTCGTTCTTCTACCTGTGGCATTTGATGGAATGTGTGGTCGCGGCTTGTGTTATGTCGGCATCGGTGGCGCTGTTCTTCTCGACGCACTTGAATCCGTGGATGTCGGCCCTGTTCACGGGGCTGACATTAGGCGTGCCGGGAGCCCTGGCCTTCCGGTTTGGCGGATTTTGGGAGTACATCCTTCCTCTCTACACTTTGGGGCGGGTGTTTCTGAATGCTTCTTATGAGCATCCGGGTATGTCGGCAGGCTGGGCGATAACGGTGGCGCTGCTCGAGACGGTAATTCTGTGGGCGGCGGCGAGTTGGGTGTTTGCCAGGATTGACGTGGCGGTCGCGGTAGATTGAAGCAGGCTCTTAGGGGATCAGGTTGCGCACGGAATTCTGAGCGTAGGTCAGGACCGCTTCCGGTAGGATTCCCAGGTACAGAGTTGTCACAGCGCTGAGCACCAGCACAGCGCTCACTCCCGCAGAGAGGGGCTTCAAGGGCACAGCCTCGCCTTGCGGTTCCTTCATATACATGACGACAATCACGCGCAGGTAGTAGTAGGCGCCGATGGCACTGTTGATGACGCCCAGAATGGTCAGGCCGACCAGGTTGGCCTGCAGGGCCGCGCTGAAAACGTAGAACTTGGCGAAGAAACCACCGGTTGCGGGAATACCAATCAAGGAGAGCAGAAAGACCGTCAGAATCGCGGCCATGAAAGGCGCGCGCCGCCCCAGGCCAGCATAGTCGTCAATCGTAGTATAGCGTTCGCCGCGGTTGCCAATGTGGCTGATGATGGCAAAAGCTCCCACGTTCATCGCCGCGTAGGCAGCGGTGTAGAACATGGCCGATGGAATACCGGAAGCAGGTAGCGACGCGAACGCGACCAGCAGGTAGCCTGCGTGGGCGATCGACGAGTAGGCCAACAGGCGCTTGATGTTGTTCTGCTTGATAGCTCCCAGGTTGCCAAGGGTCATCGAAAGCACTGCGGCGAACCAGATCAGCCAGAACGTGCCCGGCAGTCGAGCCTCGAAAATCACGCGGAGTAGGACAGCGAAGGTCGCTGCCTTGGGCGCGGTGGACATCAGCCCAACAACAGGCGACGGCGCGCCTTCGTAGACATCGGGCGTCCATACATGGAACGGCGCGGCGGCTACTTTGAAGCCGAGGCCTACGAAAATCATGGCCATGGCAGCGTAAGCCAGCGGGGGCATATAGCCCTTGTGCAGGTTGGTGTTGATCTCTGCAATGGTCGTGAAACCTGTCGTCCCAAAGATCAACGCAACGCCGTAGAGAAAGAACGCGGTGGCAAACGAACCCAGCAGGAAGTACTTGAGGGAAGCCTCGGAACTGCGCGGATCGCGGCGCAGGAAGCCGGCCAGGATGTAAGTCGAGATCGAAGAAATTTCCAGGGCGATGAAGATAAGCACCAGCTCCACGGCCGAGGTCATCAGGCACATGCCGGCCGCGCCCATCAGGATCAGGCCGTAATATTCGGCAGCACGGATGCCTTGCTCCTCCATGTATTCGAACGAACTCAGGATCGAGAGCAGGACGATGATGAGAATGACGGCGTGGAAGAAGATGCTGAAATTGTCGACCCGCACCATGTGGGAGAAGGCCTCCCCCGGCGCTTGCGCTTGCACGTAGACGGCGGCGAGGCTGGCAACAGCGCCCACCAACGCTACCGTGCCGAGAGTCTTGGCCGCTTTGTACTCGCCGATCAAGGGATCGAGCACCATGATCAATATGCCGAAAACGCTGAGAGCGAGTTCTGGCAGAATGCGAACGTAGTCGACGTTTGGCGGGGCCAGGATCTCGGCGATTGGCAAGCTCATCGGCCCACCACCCGAGCGGAGAATTGCGCCAGAGGTTGCAAGATGGAGTGCACGGCTGGGTCGATGGCTTTGAGCCAGAGGATCGGAGCGACGCCCATGATCAGGGCGGCGACGGCGGTTGGCAGAACTGCGATTTTTTCGAGAGGATACATGTCTTGCAAGCTGGCGTTCTTCGGATTCTTGTTCACGCCAAAGAACGTGCGCTGGTACAGCCAGAGCAAATACCATGCACTCCAGATAACCGCAGTCGTCGCGATGAGGCCAAACAAAGCTCGCGATTGAAAAGCACCGTAAAAGGCCAGAAATTCGCCAACGAAGCCGTTGAGCAGAGGGAGTCCCACGGAAGACAACGTCATGAACAGAAACAACGCCGCGTAGATTGGCATGGGCGTCGCCAGGCCGCCGAATTCGCTGATCTCGTAGGTATGCCGACGTTCGTGAAGAATTCCCGCGAGCATGAAGAGTGCGCCCGTGGAAACACCGTGGGCCAAATTTACGAACATGGCGCCGTTAAGGCCCGACTGCGTAAGGCTAAAAATCCCTAGAACCACGACGCCGAGATGGCTCACTGACGAGTAGGCGATGAGCTTCTTAAGATTCGGCTGCACCAGCGCAACGAGAGCACCGTAGACGATGCCGATGAGCGCCAGAACCATGATCCATGGGGCGTTGCGCCGGGCTTGGTCGGGGAACAGACCCACGTTGAAGCGCAGCAGCCCGTAGGTACCCATCTTCAGCAAGACGCCAGCCAGCAATACCGAGCCTGCTGTGGGCGCTTCCACGTGCGCATCTGGCAGCCATGTGTGAAGAGGGAACAGTGGCACTTTGACCGCGAAGGCAACGAAGAATCCCAGAAATAGCCATGGGGCAGCCACGGCGAATCCGGGAACCGAGCCCGCCTGGATGGCGTGCTGAATATCCGCGAAGTCAAAGCTGCCACTCTTCACGTACAGCCAGATGATAGCTGCCAGCATGAAGACCGAAGCTACCATCGTGAACAGAAAGAACTTTACGGCCGCGTAAATACGGCGTTCGTGCCCGTAAATGCCAATCAACAGTGCCATGGGGATCAGCGTCGCTTCCCAGAAGGCATAGAACAGGAACAAGTCGAGTGCGACGAACACGCCGATCATGGCTGTTTCGAGGATGAGGAGAAGAATGAAGAATTCCTTTACGCGCTCCTGAATCGAGTTCCAGGAGATTAGCACGCACAAGGGCGTGAGGAACGTGGTGAGGAGGACCAGCCACAGCGAGACGCCATCCACGCCCAAGTGAAAATGGATGTTCGGGCTGGCGATCCAGGAATGATTGATTTCGAACTGGAAGACGCCGACCCTTTCCGCGCGGAATCGCACGGGCAGGTGCAACGAGAGCATGAATTCGAACAACGTAACGATCAGCGCAAACCAGCGGATATCGCGGTCGCGGTTCGGAACTGCCATCAGAATCAGCGCGCCCAAAAGGGGCACGAAAGTGACGAGAGTGAGAATCGTGGCGTTGAGTGCGGTCACGCTAATGCACCCCCAGCCAGACCATGTAGGCCAAAACCACAGCACCGCCAGCCGTCAGCCAGGCCGCGTAAGAACGCAAATTGCCGGATTGCATGCGCCGCAGCACTCCGCCGGTATCGGCGGTGGCGTCGGCACTGTCGTTGATTACGGTGTCGATGAAATCCTGGTCCACGCCCTTCCACAGCCACTTTCGCGACATGGCTAGGAGCGGGACGATGAGCGCCCAATTGTAGATTTCGTCGACATAGTATTTGTTCGAGACGGTACGGTAGAGGCCGCCTGCCCAGGCCGCGATTTGTGCGGGCAGGTACGGCGACTTCAGGTAAAGCAGCCAAGCCAGAAAAGCTCCCAGTAGGGCTACGCCAACGGACACAAACTGCAAGAAACGCTCGGTTCCTTTGTCGGCCGATTCTTCCAGTGCCGGCTCCGACGTTGCGATTGCGCTTGTATGACCAATGCTCGATTCGGTTTGAAAAACAGGAGCCAAGAACTTTAAGGCCGGAATATAGCCTCCGCCGAGAGATAGTGCCGCCAGAATTACGAGCGGGACGAGCATTAATGCAGGGCTCTCATGAATGCCTCCATGACCATGCCCATGTCCCAAGTCAGGCCCATGCGCATCGTGTCCCTGATCGCCAGATTCGAGACTTCCGCGGTAATCGCCGAAGAACGTCATGAACAAGAGGCGGAACATGTAAAAGGAGGTGATGAACGCGGTCAGCACGCCGAGTGCCCAAATCATCTTACTCGGGCCCTGCGAATAGGCCTTCCAGAGGATTTCGTCTTTGCTATGAAAACCGGACAAAGGCCAAATGCCTGCGATGGCAACAGTCCCTATGGCCATCGTCCAGAAAGTCCACGGAATCTTTTTGCGTAGGCCGCCCATCTGTCGCATGTCTTGTTCGCCGCTGAGGGCGTGGATGACCGATCCGGAGCCGAGGAAGAGCAGTCCTTTGAAGAACGCATGCGTCATCAAGTGGAAAACGCCTGCTGAATACGCCGCCACACCGCATGCCATGAACATGTAGCCGAGCTGCGAAACGGTGGAGTAGGCAAGCACTTTCTTGATGTCGGTTTGTGCGATGCCGATGGTAGCGGCGAACAAAGCCGTCAGCGTTCCCACAATCGCCACGACGAGCAGCGCCGTCGGAGCCTTGTCGAAAATCACGTGCGAGCGCGAAACCATGTAGACGCCAGCCGTCACCATGGTGGCCGCGTGGATCAAGGCCGAGACTGGGGTCGGGCCTTCCATCGCGTCCGGCAACCAGACATAGAGGGGAAGCTGCGCGGATTTTCCCGCAGCGCCGACCATCAGCAGAATGCCAATGGCTGTCAGTACTCCCGCGCCGGCAACCTCAGCTGGAAGTTGAGCCACGCCCGCTGCCACGCGTTGGAAGTCCAGCGATCCGAAATGCTGAACCATCAAGAAGAGCGCGATCAAGAAACCGAGGTCGCCGATGCGATTCGTGATGAACGCTTTCTTCCCAGCAGCAGCCGCCGAATCTTTCAGGAAGTAGAAGCCAATCAGCAGATAAGACGCCAGGCCCACGCCTTCCCAACCAATAAACATGACCAGGTAGTTATTGGCCAGGATGAGCATCAACATGAAGAACATGAACAGGTTCAGGTAGGAGAAGAAGCGGTAGAAGCCGTCATCGTCCCACATATAGCCGACGGAGTAGATGTGGATGAGGAATCCAACGCCCGTTACTACCATCAACATGAGCAGCGAAAGCTGATCGAGGTAGAAGGCGAAGTTGACGTGAAACTCGCCCGAGCGGATCCAGGAAATCCCGGGCTCAACATAGGGAAGAGTCAGAGAGGAATAGCTCAGCAGAACCCGCAATGCTAGCAGGAACGCTGTGCCAGAGAAAAACAGCGCTACGCCGGCGACGGTTTTCTTGGAGAAGCGCCGTCCCAAAAGTCCATTCACCGCCGCACCCGTCAAGGGCAGCAGGGGAATCATCCAGAGGTATAAGTTCGGGTTCATAATTTCAGGAGATCGACCCGGTCCACGTTCAACGTGTCGCGCGTACGGTACACGGAAATGATGATGGCCAATCCCACAGCTGCTTCCGCCGCAGCAACCACCATGACGAAGAACACGAAAATCTGGCCGCTCAGCGCATGCCATTGCGAGGCAAACGCGACAAAAGACAAATTCACCCCGTTGAGCATCAACTCAATCGACATGAATATCGTGATGATGTTCCGCTTCAGTAAGAATCCCAGGACGCCGCAGGCGAACAGGATGGCGCTCAGAACCAAATAGTAGGAGAGGGGTACCATCACTTCTCCTTTCCTGTAGTCAGCCCAGAAGCTGGCCCCACCGGGGTGACCTCCGGCTTCGACGCGAGCACGACCGCGCCCATGATGGCAATCAGGATCAGCAGGGAGGTGATTTCAAACGGCAGCAGGTACTGGGTAAAGAGGAGTTTGCCAATCGTCCTGGGATCTCCGTACAGCGATCCCACCCGCACCGAATCAGTGGCATGGTGCGTCACCGACCAGGCGAGTAGCACTCCCACTAGCAGCAGCGATGGGAGGCCGAGCAGCAGGGCGATGTGGCTACCTTGGGAACGTTCTTCCTCGCCGGCATTGAGCAGCATGATGACGAAAACAAACAACACCATGATCGCTCCGGCGTAAACAATGACCTGCACCGCAGCCACAAACTCAGCGCCGAGCAGAAGATATTCGACAGCCAGCGAAGCCATGACAACGATCAACGAAAGCGCGCTCTGAATGGGATGGCTCTGGATCAGCAGGTTGACCGCGCCCGCGACGCAGACGATTCCAAACACGAGAAATAGGGCAAGATGCATGGGCTAAGCTCTCACCGCGACAACGAACGCCGTAATAATGAGGTTGGCGAGCGCCAGCGGCAACAGAAACTTCCAACCGAACGCCATCAGCTGGTCATAGCGGAAACGCGGCATGGTTCCGCGCACCCAAATGTAAATGAAGATGAAGACGAATACCTTGAGAAAAAACCAGAGCACCGGCAGGAGAACTTGGAGCAACGGTGGCCCAAAAATCGGTCCATTCCAGCCGCCCAGAAACAGCAGCGTTGCCAGGCAGGCAACGGTCACCATGTTGGCATACTCGGCCATGAAGAACATGGCGAACTTCATCGCACTGTACTCCGTGTGATACCCGGCAACGAGCTCGGTTTCCGCTTCCGGCAGGTCAAACGGAATGCGGTTGGTCTCGGCGTACGCGGAAGTCAAGTAGATAAAGAAAGCGACAATCTGGCCGCGGAAAATATTCCAGTGGGGTATGTAACCGGGAAAATGGCCACCTTGCGATTGGACAATGTCGCGCAAGCTGAACGTACCCGCCAGAACCAGAACACCAATCAGGGAAAGTCCCAGCGAAATTTCGTAGCTGATCATCTGCGCGCTGGCACGCAGGCTGCCGAGCATGGAGTATTTGTTGTTGGACGACCATCCTGCCAGGGCGATCCCGTAAACGCCCATCGATGTAATGCCGAGGACAATCAGCAGTCCCGTGTTCACGTCCGTAATTTGCAGTGGGATGTCGTAGCCCAGAATGTGCACGCTATTTCCGAACGGAATCAGCGCGATCGAAGTCAGCGCAAACACCACGGCAATGATCGGCGCAGCAATAAAGATCGGCTTGTAGACGTGCGGAGGCGTCAGATCTTCTTTGAGGATGAACTTGATTCCGTCCGCAGCCGGTTGCAGTAGGCCGAACGGTCCCACGCGCGTGGGACCCCAGCGGTTCTGAATGCGGCCGACGACCTTGCGCTCCAGCCACACGATGTATGCCACGGCCGTGAGAAGCACAAACAGCATTAGCGCAATCTTGATGACCGCGACCAGCGTGTAGATCCAGAAACTCAAGCGTTTGTTCCTATTCCAAAGGCATTTTTGCGAATCGTTGAACTGTTCTAGTCTGCCGCGACTTCGGAACCTTGCGGGTGTTTGTTTTCCATTACCGTATTCAAAATCCTGGAGTAGCGGCCAAGCGAGCCCGAGCTGAACAGACCGTTGTTGGCGGGCTGGATGAGGCTAGCATTGCCGACGGCCCCGCCTCCGTTGAGGTCCATCTTCGTATGCTGGTCGTTGCCCGCCATCAGATTCAGGCGTGAGACCTGATATCCAGGAACCAGTGCCTGGATTTCATCGAGAGCAGCGCTTGGATCAAAGGGGCTCAGTTTCGGCTCCAGATTTTGCGCCTCCAGCCAGACCGCGTTGCGGTCGGCCTCGCCCGATTGCACACCGCGGGATTGGCCCATGTCGGCGCGCGTTCCCGTGCCAAATGACACCAACTTGCGGACATCGAAGCCCATGCGCTCAGCGAGGCGGACGATGATCTCGAAGTCGGACTTTGTACCGGTAATTTCGCCCGCCTTCTTGACCAATTGCAAATCGCCGCAAGTATTCGTGAAGGTTCCAGCTTTTTCGTAGGCCGAGGCTGCGGGGAAGACGACATCTGCGATGGCCGCGGTTTCGGAGAGGAAGATGTCTTGCACGGCGACGAAGCTATTGCCGAAGGTCTTCGGGTCAAGATTCATCCGCGAAACGGGATTTGCGCCAACCACGAGGAGACCCTTGAGTTTTCCGCTGTTTGCCGCCTCCACCATGGCTGGAAGCGTCAGGCCTCGGGCCTCAGGCAGAGAACCCCAGAGGTCACGGAACTTGCTGCCCTGGGCGAGAGGCACATACCCCGGAAGTAGGTCGGGATAGAGGCCCATGTCGGCAGCGCCGCGGGAGTTTGCATAGTCACCCAGACATATGAGTTTGGCACCCGAAACACCCAGGGCAAACTCGACCAGGCTAGCGATGTCTTTGCCGCGCAACTCTGAGCCAAACGCGACTACCAGACCCGTTTCTTTGCGCAGCTGATCCCGAAGTGCTAACCATTCGACGCGAGAGCTTGCGGGCGCGGAGGAATCATTGCCTGCCAGGTATGAGGCTAATGCGCCTTCGCCGCCTTGCGGAACCTGCGCGAAGAGCGTGGCTTGCCGCCGCAGCTTGATGGACTCGGCATTCACCACGTAGAGGCGGGCCTTGTTCAGCCGGACGTTGTTGCGGATCTGGTAAGCCAAGAGCGGATGCTGTTCGGTGGGATCGTTGCCGATGACCAAAATTGCGGGCGCGGTCAGGACGTCGCGAACGCTGGCCGTCGTTCCGGGTTTGCCCGCCAGTGCGGCAGCAAAAGCGGGGAAGTCGGCCGTGCGCACGTGGTCGATATTGTTCGTCCCCAGCGCTACTCGGCCAAACTTTTGCAGCAAGTAGTTCTCTTCGTTGGTCGTCCGGTTCGAGCCGATCACGCCAATGGACGCTCCGCCGTGTTCATCACGGATCGCCGCCAGCTTCTGTCCCGCGAAAGTCAGGGCTGCCTCCCAAGTAACTGGAACCAGCTTTCCGTTGCGCCGCAACAAAGGCTGCGTCAAGCGGTCGGCATGATTGGCAAAATCGAACGCATAGCGGCCCTTCACGCATAGAAAGTCGCCGTTCGGGCCACTCTTGTCGCGGTTGTCACCGCGGACAATCTCCATGCCGGTCTCGGAGCGCCGCACACCCAAAGTTGTCTTGCAGCCGTCGCCGCAATGCGCGCAAGCCGTACCTGTGTGCGTCATTTCCCAAGGTCGCGTTTTGTAGCGATAGGCCCCTGAGGTGAGGGCACCCACAGGGCAAATGTCGATACACATGCCGCACTCTTCGCACTCGAGATGATCACCCATGTTCGGGGCAATCACCGAGCCCGAGGCGCGGTTCTGAATTCCCAGAGCTGCGACATCCATGGCCTCGTCGCACACGCGCACGCAGCGGTAGCACAGGATGCAACGCGGCCGGTCGAAGTACACCACGGGCGACCACTGCTGCTCTTCTTTATGATTCTTGGACTCCATGTACTTCGATTCTGCCGCGCCGTAGGAGAACGTCATGTCCTGCAGTTCGCATTCGCCGCCCGCGTCGCACACGGGGCAGTCAAGCGGATGGTTTCCCAGCAGCAGCTCGACCATGGATTTGCGAGCCTGCTCCACTTCTTCGCCGCCCGTAGTCACGGCCATGCCTTCGCTGATCACGGTGGTGCAGGCCGTCTGCAGCTTGGGCATTTTTTCAATCTTCACCATGCACATGCGGCACGCACCCTGCAAAGAAAGACCGGGGTAGTAACAGAACGCAGGGACTTCAATACCTGCTGTCTTACAGGCCTCAATCAGCAACGTTCCCGCAGGGGCCGCTACTTTCTTGCCATCTACCGTTATGTTTACGTCGGGCATGGTGATTGCCTCTAACTTTCGAAAACTAGTCGCTCAATACAGGCAGGAGCTGTCGCGTGGTCCCAACCGGATCGTACGGACAGGGCTTGCCTTCCAAGTGGTCTTCAAACTCTTTGCGGAATTTCTTCACAATCGAAATTGTCGGCATCGCTGCCGCGTCGCCGAGTGGGCAGAACGTGCGTCCCAGCATGTTTTCCGACAGGTATTGAATGTTGTCGATGTCTTTCCTTACGCCACCCCCCGCATGAAAACGGTCGAGAGTCTTCTTCAGCCAGTCCGTGCCCTCGCGGCAGGGAATGCACCAGCCACAGCTCTCGTGCTGGTAGAACTTCATGATGTATTGCGCGAAGCGCACCATGCACGTGGAGTCGTCGATCACCACCACGCCGCCTGAGCCAAGCATGGAGCCGGCCTTGGCGACGCCATCAAAATCCATCGCAATGTCGATTTCGTCGGCGGTCAAAACCGGCGTTGACGAACCGCCCGGCACGATAGCCTTGAGTTTTTTACCGCCCGGAATGCCGCCGCCCACGTCGTAGATCATCTTCTTGAGGCTATAACCTAGGGGCAGCTCGTAGACACCGGGCGTATTCACGTGCCCGCTTAAACAGAACAGGCGTACGCCGCCGTTCTTCGGGGTTCCGTAGTCGGCAAACTTCTGCGCCCCGTCGAGAAGGATGTGCGGAGCGCTGGAGAGGGTCTCTACATTGTTAATTACGGTCGGCGATCCCCAAAGACCCACGACGGCCGGGAAGGGGGGCTTGATCCGAGGCACGCCGCGCTTTCCTTCTAGGGATTCCATCAGCGCGGATTCTTCACCCACTTCGTAGGCCCCGGCCCCGCCATGCCAGTAAACATTGAACGTCTTCGCGCTACCAAAGATGTTCTTGCCCAGAAAGCCTTTGGCGTAAGCGTCGCGGATGGCCTTCTGCATGATGATCGTCAAGTAGCGGTATTCGCCGCGAATATAGATGTAGCCACTTTCGGCGTTCACGGCCAAGCCGGCAATCATCACGCCTTCGATCACGGAGTGCGGATCGTGTTCCAGAATCAGGCGGTCTTTGCATGTTCCCGGTTCGCTCTCGTCGCCGTTGCAAAGAATGTATTTCGCTTTCGCCGAGTCCTTCGGGACGAAAGACCACTTCATCCCCGTCGGAAATCCAGCTCCGCCTCGCCCGCGCAGGCCAGAAGTCTTGATCTCGCCGATGATCGCGTCCGGAGTCATCCCGAGGGCTTTCTGCACGGCCTTATAGCCGTCCAGTGCGAGATAGCGGTCGATATCCGCCGCGCCTTGCCCGAAGCGCTTCGAGACTACCTTGACTTCGTCGGGATGGGAAACCAGATCAGCCATGAAATATCAAATCTTTCCGCGTGCCTCTCAAAGACCTCAAGCCTTCTTGTACCTGTCGAGAATCGTGTCGATCTTTTCCGCCGTCAGGTTCTCGTGAAAGTCGTAATTCACCTGCATCGCTGGAGCCCAGCTGCATGCCCCGATGCACTCGACCTCTTCCAGAGAGAACTGCCCGTCCGGCGTGATCTGCTTGTGACGAATTCCGAGCGTCTTCTGGCAATGCTGGTAGAGGTTATCGGCCCCGCGCAAGATGCAGGCAATGTTCGTGCAAATCTGCACGTTGTATTTGCCGCGCGGCTTCGTCGTCAGCATCGAGTAATAACTGATCACGTTCCGTACATCGAGCTCTTTCAATTCCAGGCGTTGGGCGATCTCTGTGATCGCCTCGTCGCTCAGGTATCCAACCTCGTCCTGGGCGTAGAGCAGCGTTGGCACCAGTACCGAGCGTTTGCTGGGATAGTGTGTCAGCATCTCGGTGAAGCGCTGCTCGAATTCAGCGGAAAACTTCATTATCGGTCGATCTCTCCGAGGACGATGTCAATGCTTCCGATGGCGGCGACGACGTCGGCCAGCAATCTTCCCACGATCATGTTGGGCAAGACTTGCAGGTTGTAAAACGACGGAGCGCGCATGTGGACGCGGTAGGGCTTCGCCGTGCCATCGCTCACAATGTAATAAGCCATTTCGCCGCGGGGCGATTCGATCGACTGGTAGACCTCGCCCGCCGGAACCGCAAAGCCCTCGGTCACGATTTTGAAGTGATAGATGAGCGCTTCCATCTGCGTCTTCATCTGTTCGCGGTCGGGCAGAACAACCTTCGGAGCATCCGCTTTCACGGGGCCCTCGGGCATTCCCGAGAACGCTTGCGCTACGATGCCAATTGACTCGCGCAGTTCCTGCACACGGCACAGGTAGCGGGCGTAAACGTCGCAGTCTTGAGAGACTGGCACCTTGAACTGGAAATTCTCGTAGCCGGAGTACGGCATGTCGCGCCGCAAATCAAAATCCACGCCGCTCGCACGCAGTGTCGGACCCGTCGCGCCCAGAGCAATCGCGTCTTCGGCGGCCAGCTTGGCCACGCCCTTCGTGCGGCCCTTCCAGATGGGGTTGTTCGTCAGCAGGCTTTCGTATTCGTCGACGTTGGACGGGAAGCGGTCGGCAAACTTCTTCACGCGGTCAAAGAACCCGATCGGCGGTTCCAGTGCCAGCCCGCCGACGCGAAAATAGGAGGTCATCATGCGCTGTCCGGACACGGCCTCGAACAGGCGCAGCACATCCTCGCGTTCGCGGAAGCAGTACAGGAATACCGACATCGCGCCCATATCCAGCGCATGCGTCCCCAACCACACCAAGTGCGAATTGATGCGCGTTAATTCGTTCAACATCACGCGCACCCACTGCGCTTTGGGTGGAATCTCGAGGCCCAACAACTTTTCCACTGCCAGCACGTAGCAGAGGTTATTCGACATCGGGCACAAGTAGTCGATGCGATCCGTCAGCGGCACGACCTGTTGGTAAAACTTCGCCTCGCAGGTTTTTTCTATGCCCGTATGCAGGAATCCGATATCTGGGAGAACGCGAATAACGGTTTCACCGTCGATCTCCAGCACCAGTCGCAACACGCCATGGGTCGAAGGGTGTTGCGGACCCATGTTCAGTATCATCGTCCGGTCTTCGCCGGGCTCGGGAATGTTCGGAGCCAGTGTCAGGTTGCCCATTAGCGGTAGCCCTCCACTGGATAATCCTTGCGCAAGGGATTTCCTTCCCAGTCTTCCGGCATCATCAGCCGCCGCAAGTAAGGATGGTCTTCAAAATGAATACCGAAAAGGTCGAAGACTTCGCGCTCCGGGAAGTTCGCCGAGGGCCAGACTGGCGTGATCGATGGCACGGTCAGCTTGTCGCTACCCAGCTTCACTTTCAGCCGTACCCGCTCTTTCTTCGCCATCGACAGCAGGTGGTACACCACCTCAAATCTCGGCTCGCTGGGATACCAGTCCACGCAGGTTATGTCTTCCAGGAAGTTGCAAGGAAAGTCTTTGCCCTCGCGCAGCACGGAGCAGGCCTGCACGATCATTCCCGCGGGAACCCAAATGGTCATTTCGTCGTGGTCAAACTTCGCAGCTTCAACTCCAGCCTTATTCCATGCCAAAAGGACCGCGAGCGCGGGATGGTCTTTCAGCAGTTCTAAATCCGTGATTGCGGGAGCGAGTGCCATCTAGACTCGTCCTCGTTCGGCGGACGCGCGCGCATTCCAGTCCAAAACACCCTTCTTCCACACATAGAAGAAGCCCACCAGGAAGATCGCGACGTAGACAAACATTTCCCAAAAGCCAAACATCTTAAGATCGCGGAGGACGACTGCCCAAGGATACATAAAGACGGCTTCCACATCGAACAGGATGAAGAGCATCCCGACGAGGTAAAACTTGACGGAAAACCGTCCCCGCGTGTCCCCGGTTGGCGTGATCCCGCATTCGTAAGCTTGGGATTTGAGCTTGCTGGGGCGCCGGTAGCCCAAAATCGTCGACAATGTGACCATCCCCGCTGCAACGGCGAACGCCACCAAGAAGTGGAGGAGCAGAGGCAGGTATTGGACGAAGTAATTGTCGCGCATAAAAGGGGTAGCTATAATCGCGGCAGTACGGGTAACGCTCTAGACTATTTTTCGAGCACGGAAGTGTCAAGCGTCCAAGCGAAGTTCCGTGTGGATTTCGTGAGAAACCGCGAAGCGTTAGCCCTAAGGCGGGAAAATTTCATGATTTTTGGCTTCAACACCGACATCAAGCACGAAGGTACGGTCTATCACGTGCAAAGCGAAGCCCGCCAGCAGGAGACGCTGCTGCAAACGCAAGTCTTCCTGCGCGGGCGATGCATTGGCAAACGCGCGTCGACATATGGCGACCGGGCGGCGGTGCCTGGTTTTGCGGAAGCTCAGATCGAGCAACTTCTTCGCGAACAGCACAAGCTCGTCTCCGACGCCGTCAAAGAAGGCCGCTTGGAAAGCGTCCTGGACAGACACGAGACCCCGGAGAGCCTCGCCGCCGTGCGCCAACTCGATCTGCAATGGGTGAACGCGAACGACATATTCCCAGATTCCGAACTCGTGCTGCGTTTGGTTGTGACCGACGCGGGAGTGCCGGCGCCAGGCGTCAAGCTGGTATCTCGGGTTAATCTCCCCGAGAAAAAGGCCTCGTTTTCCGACGCCACCACCGACGCGCAAGGCGCCGCTGAGATGAAATTTACTCTCGAAGAATCGGCTCTGTCGGAAGCTTCAATCCTGGTGCAGGCAAACCACGCCGGACGCACGGCCACGCGGAAATTTTCTTTCCGCAAGAGCGCGAGCTAGAGAACGCGTCCACCTCATGCAGCTCACCATTAACGGCGACGCCCGCTCTTTCGAAATGCCGCTCACGATTGCGGCGCTTCTCGATCAGCTCGGCCTGAAGCAGGACCGAGTTGCCGTCGAATACAACCGAACCCTTCTCTCACGCACAGAATGGGCCGCAACCTCGCTGGCCGAAGGTGACACGCTAGAAATCGTCCAATTCGTGGGCGGCGGGGCTGACTAGGAAGTTCAGCGAGACGTGCGCCGACGCTTTGTGCGTGGAACGGAACTCATCTGATAACCCCGCCGCAGCAAACTTCCCTTGACTCTCAACAACTTAGCCCTACAATGTTTGAAACATTTGTCTGTTTTCTTGTTTCCTAAAGCTAAATGAACAGCCAATTCCACAGCAGTCAGGTCGTGCAACTGACGGGCATTACGCCTCGACAGTTACAGTGGTGGGACGAGCAGGGAATTGTTGTCCCCGCTCGCGAAGGCCATTGCCGCCTCTACTCCCAATCTGATCTCGCGGAAGTCGCCGTCATTTGCCAATTGCGCAAGAAGGGTTTTTCTTTGCAACGCGTCCGCAAGGTCATGCGGTTGTTGCAGAAGAATTTCGCCACTCGGCTCGCGGCAACGGTCTGCGGCAAATCGGCCTATCACCTGCTGACCGACGGCGAACGCGTGTACCTGGAAACCTCGCCCCGACAGATCGTCGACATTCTGAAGAACGCGCAACAACCGATTTTGGCCGTATGTGTCAGCGACGAGGTACGGAGAATTCGCGCCACGCTCCGTACCAACCAGTCCAACCGCAAAGCCCCAGAGCGTTCCACGCCACGCTCTGGTGCCGCGCGCCACCTAGCGTAAAGCGTACCCAGGAGCATGCTCCATGATGATCGGTGAAGTGACCGTGATGAACGAATGGATTCCCGAGCAAATGCAGCCGGGCACGATGTTCGTGCTGGAAAACGCGGGCCAAATTGGAGAACAGGAGGACCCTTACTGGGCCGTCCTGGCTTGTCCTTCGTGTGGCACGCTGGGGCTCATCACGAAGAAGCAGATTGCCGGGATCTTGCCGGTGATCTGCGGTTCCGATCAGTGCTCAGCGCAGTTCTTCTTGCGTGAGGATGAAATCCTGCCCCGTAAACCATTTTAAAACATAGGCTCAGCGACAAAATCTCGACTAAACCTTGACCCGGGCAGCGGTCACCGGCAACTGTTCCACGATATCGATTCCAAAGCCTTCCAGCGCCGCGACTTTTCGCGGGTGATTCGTCAGCAGCCGTATCCGCCGCAACCCCAAGTCCGACAAAATTTGCGCACCAATGCCGACCTCGCGTTGCGTCCTGCGTTCGTGCTCCGGCAACGCCGGCAACTGCGCTTCGCGATGAAACGAAACCCCGCCTTTTGGCTCCCCATGAGAATCCAGCGAAAAGCTCCGCGCCGTCTGATGGAGATAGATAATCGCCCCTCGGCCTTCGTCGGCAATCCGTCGCATCGAGCCTTCCATCATCTGGTGGCAGGTGCAGGTCGTCGCCCCAAAAACATCTCCAGCTACGCAGTGCGCGTGCATGCGCACCAGAACGGGCTCGTCTCCGGAAAGATCGCCGCGTACAAGCGCCACGTGGGAATCTCCACCATCCACTTCGCTTTCGTAGGCGATAAAGCGAAAGTCTCCAAACCGCGTGCTGATCATCGTCTCGCCCACGCGCCGGATGTAGCGCTCGTTACGCAGCCGGTAACGGATCAACTCCGCGACGGTTAGCATTTTCAATCCGTGTGTGCGGCAGAATTCGATCAGGTCCGGAACCCGCGCCATGGTTCCGTCTTCCCTCATAATTTCGCAGATCACGCCAGCCGGAATCAGCCCTGCCAACCGCGCCAGATCAACCGCAGCTTCCGTTTGTCCCGCCCGGACCAGCACACCACCCTTGCGCGCTCGCAAGGGGAACATGTGCCCAGGGCGCGCCAGATCAATAGGCCGTGTCGCCGGATCAATCGCCACCTGAATCGTCCGAGCCCGGTCGTGGGCTGAAATCCCTGTCGTCACACCCTCGCGCGCATCGATGGCTTCGCAAAATGCCGTCCCGAACTGCGAGGTATTCTCCACCGACATCATGCCGATCCGCAGATGATCCAGCCGCTCGCCTGTCATCGCTAAGCACACCAACCCGCGGCCATGGACGGCCATGAAATTGATGGCTTCGGGCGTGATTTTCTCCGCCGCGAGCGTCAGGTCGCCCTCATTCTCCCGGTCTTCGTCGTCCACCACCACGATCATCCGCCCAGCCTTGATTTCCTCGAGCGCGGTGGGGACATCGGTAAATGCGGCATTCGTCATTGTCGTGTTGAAATTGTAGCAAACATGGTGCACTCCCACCCTGCGCGAACCCCGATGCTCTCGACGCCACTGCTGCCTGTACTATGATGCTGTCCTGAAACATTCCTGCGAGGAGAACATCATGTCCGAGCCATCCTACGAAGAACTCAAAGCCAAAGTTGCCGAACTCGAAAAGCAAACCACTGCCAAACGCACCGGCGCCATGGAATTCCGCGTCAGCGAAAAAGGCGGGGTCAGCGTTTACGGCCTGGGCCGTTTCCCGGTCACGCTCTATTACGAGCAGTGGACGCGGTTGCTTGGAGCCGCTGAGGATCTCAAAAAGTTCCTCGAGGACAACAAGGGCCGCCTGAAGCTGAAAGAGTAGGCTCCCTCTCGACAGCTCAAAGTCGAAATCCATGACTTTAATCTGGTGGACGGTCCTCGCGTCGCTCAGTCTGTCTGCAGGAATGGTCGGCTGCCTGGAGGTTGGCTTCCGCATTGGGCATCGGAGTGCATTGAGATCTCCCGGCCCAACCCAGGAGGGCGCTGGAGCCATGGAGGCTGCCGTTTTCGCCCTGCTGGCTCTACTGCTGGGCTTCAGTTTTGCCGGTGGTACTTCTCGACTGGATGCCGGTCGTGAGCTGATTGTTCAGGAAACCAACGCAATCGACACAGCGTATCTCCGCTTGGACCTTTGCGCTCAAGCGAACAGCCTGAGATGCGCCGACTGTTTCGGGAGTATGTCGATGCCATGCTGAACTATGAGCTTCTCGCAGATGTGAAAGCTGCGGAAGCACAGTTGGCACAGGCTGAGCAGTTGCAGAACGAAATCTGGTCCCACGTCAGGATCTCAAGTTCTTCCGACACGACCCACGATTCCGTACGCCTCCGCCTGCCCGCTCTCTATGAGATGATCGACGTCACGACCGCGCGAACCGTGGCTCTGCATATGCATCTTCCGTGGCCAATCTTCTCCCTACTGGTGATCGTTCCTGGTGATCGTTGCATTGTTGAGCAGCTTGCTCGCGGGGTATGCGATGGCTCAGCGCAAACGTCGTAGCCGGCTGCACATGTTGCTCCACGCGGTGGCCGTTTCCTTAACGGTGTACGTCGTCCTCGATTTGGATAACCCGCGTTTTGGTTGGATCCATCTCGCCTCTGCCGATAGCGCTCTCGTCCAAGTTCGGGATTCCATTCGGGCGACGAGTAACTAGAGCTGAACCCTCTGCTCGACAATCGAAGAAGTAGGGAACGAGCATCGCAACCAGTTCTCTATTTCGCCAGAAAACGCCGGGTGTAAGCCAGTTCGGGTCGGCTGGAGTTGTTTCCGGCGCATACCTTCATGAGTTGCCGGAAGTAGGCCACGGCTTTATCAGCTTGCCACACCATTTCGGCGGAGCGCCCCGCCCCATAAAGGGAATCGAATCGATTCGGATTGATCCTGAGTTGAGTCTCGTATTCAGTCAGGGAGTCGCCGGCCTATTTGTTTCTAACAGGCTTAGGGAATCGCCGGTCCATTCTCCGGCACGCGCTGAACTCCGGCACGGGCTAATCAAAAATCAAAATCGCCGCGCCAATCACCGTAGTCCACAACCCGCGCTTGTCTCCTACGGCCGACTGCGTTACGTTCGCCGTACGCACGATCTTGTTCGACAACCGATAGATCTGCTTCTTTTCGTCCCACGATCGATCAGGATCAAACTCGACGTTTAACGTCGTTGCCAGCATCTCGGCCGCGAGTTCTTCGGCGTATTCCCCAGCTGCGTCTTCGGTCTCGCCGAAGGAGTGGTGCTCGCTGAGATATCCGTAGGTGTTGTGGTCGGCAGGGATAGCCACGCCGATACTCGAGGCCAGCAGGCGGTGCGGCTCACGGGTGGAGTTTTCGGCAATCACAGCGAATACCACTTCGCCCGGGCTCAGGAATTTGAGGCCAGCCGAGCGCGTCAGCATCTTACAGTTGGGCGGAAAAATGGAGGAAACGCGAACCAGATTCTGTGCGGCGATGCCCGCATCCCGCAGGGCCAGTTCAAACGAGGTCAAACGCTCTTTGTGTTTCCCGACGCCTTTCGTAAAAAACATGCGCTTCGGGACCATGTTTTTGCCCAATTCTGTAGGTTCCTCCAAAATGTCAAAGTTGAGCGTTGAATGTAACACAGCCGAATGTGAACAATGCGTGAAAATTGCAGCTTGCGAGACAAAAAATAGGCAACAAAAAGCGGGAACCTGGGCCCCCGCTTCGGTCCTACAGATTTGCTATCGCTCTAGGCCGCAGCTTTCACTGACGCAACCTTCACGTTGTCGCCGTCCACAGTACCCTTGACGGTTGCCTTCTGGCCAGCCAGCTTGTCCAGATCGGCGTCCCCGCCCTCAAGGGTGTAAACCTTGTCCCCGACCACCAGAGCGTATTTCGAACCCTTCTTGATGCAGCCTTTCGTGCAGGAGGCCGCGTCGCCCATATGCTTGGCGCCGCACATGGCGTCGGAAACGGTTCCGGTCAAAGTTCCTTCTTTACCACCGGCGACGGCCGGCAGCGAGAGCGTAAAGGCAATTCCGAGAACAACAACAGTGGAGAGAGCTTGTAAGCGAGTCTTCATGCGGAGATCTCCTCAATTCAATTCGTTTTGTTTTGATTTCATCCCTCAGTTCGTGGCTTCACCCGGCAAGTCCCAAAGAGAGCGACCCTTTCGAACACAGAAAGCCTAGCCCTGACGAATGTTGATATCTCCGGATAAGCTACACCTTTCCCGGCTCAATTGATAGATGTCGCGGAGTATCGAAGGACGACGTCGACGCTCTTGTCGGACTCATCCAGATGAATGTCGGCTGAGGACCAGCGACCTTGTGGCAACAGACTTTGCGTTTCTTTCATGAAAGTCATTTCATAGCTGGCATCGAAGGGTTCGCCCGGACGCAACGCCCACCGCTCGCGCAAGCGGGCAGCTGTTTTCGTGTCGACGCCTTGGATGGTGAGTTCGCCAAAATGATAAACCTCGCCTTCGACAATCTTCACTGTGAAGGCGGCCGTCTTGGCCGTTGTGTCCAGGTGCGGGACCACCGAGTGTTGAACGGCCATATAGCCCCGTGACCCGTACGCTTTAGTCAACGAGTCCAAGCCTTCGCGCAGCTGCGGCAAATCGGCAACCGCACCGGGTGCAACGGTCACAAACTTCTGTAGAGCATCAGTCGGGATAGCGTGATTACCGGTCCAGTCGACCGATAGCAGGTGGAACTGGAGTCCCGGATGCACGGGTAGATGGACGTCGACCCGAACCAGATTGGCATCGGGCTCGTCTGACGGAGATTCGACCGTTGCCGCGGGGTTGGGTTTGGCTGTGTCGGGCGCGGTGGGCGTCGGTGCACCGAACTGCACTTGGAGGTAGCCCTGCCGTTGGTACACGTCCCGAAAATCAATATCGGCCACCTGCGCGACTTGCGCGGCACTGTACTGCTTGCCAATTAGCTGCTTCCGCGCAGCCTCTTGCAAGGCCGGAATTTCGTCCGTCCCCGCGCCGGGGAACTCGACCGAGCGAATCCGAACCGAAATATCCTCCACGCGGTAGACAAACGCCTCCAAGGGATGGCCCTCGGCGCCGAAGCGTGTATAGGTCACGTGCCCGGGAAGCTGACGCTCAGAGAGCAGCGCCTGCAAGCCGTCTGCTACCGAATCGGGCAGCGATCCGGCCACGGGAAGCTGGTCGCGGTACAGCGGTACGCCGGCGCGCAGCTTGGCCTTAACCTCGTCGTCCGTCCACCAAACAAAGTTGTCCAGACGCACCGCAAGCAAGTGATCCGTCTCTTGCAGATCCAGAGTCACCTTCACAGTGCCCGCCAGCGTGGAATAGCTGTAAGCCAGATTCGAGAACACTCCGGTGCGCGCGAGAACGTTGGTGGCTTCTTTCAGGTCATCTTCGGTGATCGTTTGCCCAACCGCTAACCCCGACACGGGCAGCACTTCGGCTTGGCTATAGCGTTTGAGACCAGCGATTCGAATGTCTTTGATCTTCCCTAAACTGGTTGCCTGAGGCTTCGCCAGGGCGATGGTGAAGGCGAAAAGGGAAATCAATAACGGGACTAGGAACAGCCTGTACCGAGCAAGCGGAATCACAGGGGCCCGGCTCCCACTTCGCGTACTGATTTACGTTTTACCGCTATGTCAATGAAAGCAAGTGCAGCACGGCTCAGAGCCTTGTCTTTACGAAAGACCAGGGCCAGATCCCGCCGAACTTGAGCATCCGACAGCGGGACCGCCACCAACGTGTTGGCCGTTGCGTCTTCGTCTACGCCCGAGCGCGCAATAAAGCCAACCCCTACGCCAGCCGCCACAAAACGCTTCAGCAGTTCGCTCGAATCGAGTTCCATGCTGACCTGGGGCTTCAGCCTGCGCTCGTGGAAAAGCTCTTCCAACGCGTCGCGAGTATGGCCGCCTTTCGGCAGCACGAGGGGAAACTGCGAGGCGTCGGCTAAGGCTACAGATTTGAGCTTTGCCAGCGGGTGTGTCGGTGGAGCAATCACGACCAGTT
>Ga0137419_10000019_pt1 | contig 36081 bp, 43 predicted proteins | sample CZODoug3_1_2_16f_FD_108279 | JGI IMG/M metagenome (GOLD analysis project Ga0137419, IMG submission 108279) | Vadose zone soil fungal communities from Angelo Coast Range Reserve, California, USA - CZODoug3_1_2_16fungal (Illumina Assembly) | ecosystem: Environmental > Terrestrial > Soil > Vadose... | reverse complement strand
CGGAACCTGTCGAAACGCTCGATGGCGCTGATCGAGAAGATGCTGACGGAATTTTCGTGGAACCGGATGAAGCCGCCAATCGTGGTGCGCGCCGGTGCCCAGCTGCATGTGATCGATGGGCAGCACACCGCGATCGTGGCTGCCACCTTGAGGGTCGATGCGATCCCGGTGTTCGTGGTGCTGGCCGAGGGGATCGACGAGCGCGCGCGGGCCTTCGTGGGGCACAACTCCGATCGCATCATGGTGTCACCGCTGGATATCTATCGCGCCTTGGTGGCCTCCGGAGACCCCTCAGCGAACGAATGCGCGGCGGTACTCAAGCGGGCCGGGGTGAGATTGCGCAATATCAGCCAGTATACTGCGGTGGCCGAGGGCGACACCATGGCGGTCGGTACTGTGCGAGGGTTGGTCGACCGGCGCGGCCCGATGCAGGCCCGGCGCGTCCTCGAAACACTTGTCAAGGCGAAGAGGGCCCCGATCTCGGCCCATGAGATACGCGCCGTGGAGCATATGCTGTGCATCGGAGACGCCAAGGTCGATTTGGAGGCGCTGTCGGCCATCATCCGGATTGATGGAGACAACGCCATGCTGATGGCGCATGCTGCGTCAAGAGCCCAGAAGATCACCCTTTGGAGGGCGCTGGTCGAGCGCTGGAGCAGGCTTCTCAATGATCCATCCGTCAAACGCATTGCGTGATAGCTACGTCGCCGCGGTCGAGGCCGAGAACGACACCCTCCGTGCCAGAGTGGCTTGGCTTGAGGCAGAGATCGGGCTGCGGATCGAAGTGCCGCTGATATTCGGCCTCACTGAATCGGAGGGGAAGATCATCGCCATGCTGGTAAGCCGCGATCTCGTCACCAAGGAGGGGCTGCTGATCGCGGTGACGCGCGATGCCACGGGCAATACTGTCCCCGAGATCAAGATCGTCGACGTCTACATCTGCAAGGCCCGCCGCAAGCTGAAAAAGTTCGGCGTAGTCATTGAGACGGTGTGGGGGCTGGGCTATAGGATGCCGGAAGAGAGCAAGGCGCTCGTGGCCGGGTATCTTCATGGAACTTGCGTGGCTCAAGCCAGTTAGGTGGTTCATGTCGCGCTTCGACAGCATGCGTCGGCCGATGGGGGGCTTCATGCCGAGGCCCCCGGAGCCGCCGGTGATCCAAGTAGTAACCGATGAAGCGACCACTGCCGCCCTTCATCGCATCGAAATTCTCGGCAGGCTCAACGCACGCAGACTGGAGAAGATCATGGCGACCGTAGACGAGGTGCTTGCGGCAGTGCAGGCGCAAAAGACTGAAATCACATCGATGGCGACGCTACTGTCGGGTATCCGCGCCCGGCTCAATGCGGCCTTGGCCGGCGAACTGAGCGCCACCGCCCAGGCTAAGCTGGACGAGGCGATGTCGGAGCTGCAGGGCAATACCCGCGCGATCACGGACGCGGTACTGGCCAACGACGACGATCCGACCAACGATCCGGCGCCGCCGACTGCCCAGCTGGCGGCAACCGCCACCTCCCTCACCTCGTCGAAGCCGCAGGCGACTACCGGCGACACCGTGACGCTGTCGGCCGGAGTGAACGCAGTGAACCCAACCACGCTGTCGATCACCGGGTCAGTCGTGTTCAGCCTGCAGGGCGGCGACGACATCGGCCACAGCGCTCTCGACTCGACCGGGGTTGCGGTGCTCGCCGCTCCGAGCCAGCCGGGTGACTACGACATCGTGGCCACCTACAGCGGTGACGCCAACTTTGCGGTGTCGAAGTCCGCGGTCTTGGAGCAGAGCGTCATTGATCCGACGCCTGCGCCGGCCTCGCCCCCGACCGAAGGCCAGCCCGCTGGACAAACTCCAGCCGCCTGATAGGTTGCTCTTGTCCGTACGGGCACTTAGAGACCAGATGCACCGGAGCCCTCGCAGCAGAAATGTTGCGGGGGCTTTGGTTTTGTGTATGGTCCAAAGTGCAGCGCGCCGCTGCTCAAGGAGATAGCTGATGCCAGCCACTGACGACAGCCTGCAGATGCTCCGCAGCGCATTCCCCAAAACCCAGTTTCGGATCGAGAACGGCGGCATCGTCGGCGGGGGCGTAACCGTAAGCGCTGCCGAGATCACCAAGCCGCCTCTAGCGTTGGTGCAGATGGTCGCGCCGCGGCTGCGCGCGGTCGAGGACGCCGCGCTGAAGAAGGCGCAGGAGGACGCCGCCCGTGGCTGATTATCAGATCGAGACTCCTCAGATCGGTATGAGGTTCGTCAAGCGTATTGTCGACGACCGGGAATTGCGCATTCTGCAGCAATGCTGGGGGTTGGTTACCTACCGGGAGCTGCCGGATGGAGGACGGCACTGTGTTGAGGCCACCTCTATCTGGCGCGACGTGCCGCTGGTGGAGGACGCAGCCAATGGCTAATGTTCTCGTCGTGTGCCGAAGCGAGGCCCAGCGCCGCGAGGCTGCGATGGCGTGCGGGTCATCCTCTTGGCAGTTTGAACTGATCGGAGCGCCCCTCACTGGTCATCGGTTCGATAGAATCATCGTGCTTTCGGGTGATCATCATCCGGATGAAAATCGTCTCATCCGCGAGGTTCTGCCTACTAGGCTTGAGCCCAAGGGAGAGCTATACGTCCTGTGACCCCCAAGCTGCGCTATGAGGCGGTGCGCAGCCGGCGTTTCGTCACCAACGAGCGCCGGCCGCTCCCGATCCGTGCCAACCGGCAGCCATCGCGCCAAGAGATGGAGCGGTTCCTCGGCCTCGCCGCCGAAGTACGCAAGCGCCGCGCCAAGGCCGAGCACAAAACCCGCGGCTATCGGGATTCCGATGGCGTGTGGCAGGGAGGGCTGCTCAGCTTCGTCCGCTATTTCTGGCACATCTTGGAGCCCGGGACGAAATTCGTCGATGGGTGGGCTCTAGAGGCGGTCTGTGAGCACCTTGAGGCGGTGACCTTCGGCGAGATCACCAAGCTGCTGATCAATGTGCCCCCCGGCTTCATGAAGTCGCTGCTGACGGACGTGTTCTGGCCGGCGTGGGAATGGGGCCCGATGGAGCTGGCGCATCTGCGCTACGTGGCCTTCAGCTACTCGTCGTCGCTGACCGAGCGTGACAACCTCAAATTCAAGGACCTGATCACCTCTCCGGAATATCAGGAACTATACGGCGCCAGCGCCGCAAAGGAGGATGACCAGCTCGTCATCGTGCGCAAGACTGGGGAGAAGAAGGTCTCGAACTGGAAGCACGGCTGGAAGTTGGCCACCTCGGTCGGCGGCGTCGGCACGGGCGAGCGCGGCGACCGGGTGATTCTCGACGACCCCCACAACGTCAAGGAGAGCGAATCCGAGGTCACCAGGAAGGAAACCATCCGCTGGTTCCGGGAATCGATGTCGTCGCGCCTCAACAATATGGAGACGGGCGCCAAGGTCGTGATCATGCAGCGGGTTCACGAAGAAGACGTCTCCGGCACGGTCATCGTCGATCTGGGTGACTGGTGCCATCTGCTGATCGCCATGGAGTTCGTGTGGGGCGCCAACGACAACGGCGGGCCGCTGCAGACCGTGATCGGGTGGAGCGATCCGCGCTGGCGCGAGAGGCCGGAAGATTGCGACGGCGAGTTGGCGTGGCCGGAGCGCTTCCCGGACGCGATCATCCCGTCGATGAAAAAGGATGCCGGTCCCTATGCTTGGGCCGGCCAGTACCAGCAGACCCCCAAGGTCCGTGGTGACGCCATCTTCGAGATGGAGTGGTGGCAGCCGTGGGAGCCGGTCGACCAGAAGTTCCCGCCGTTCAGCTATGTCGTGGTGTCGATCGATTCGGCCTTCACCGAGAAAGAACAGAACGACCCGAGTGCCGCGGTGGTGGTTGGCATATGGGAGAACGAAAATGGCTTCAACCGCGCGATGCTGATGCATGCTTGGCGCCGCCGGCTGCGGTTCTCGTCGCCGAAGGTCATCCCAGAGCCGGGCGAGAAGGCGATGGCGTTCCGCATGCGGCAGCAGAAAGCATGGGGCCTGACCGACTGGGTCGCGGATACCTGCATCCGCTTCAAGGCCGACCGTCTGCTGATCGAGGCCAAGGCCTCCGGCATCTCGGCCGCGCAGACGCTGCAGGACAGCCATCCGAAGGCCGGCTGGGGCATTCAGCTGGTCGACCCCAAGGGGCTGGACAAGGTCGCGCGCGCGCTGGCGGTGCAGCCATCGTTCTCCCAAGGCATGATCTACGTGCCCTATCCGCTGCGCGACTGGGGCGAGAAGACGCTGGAGGAGATGGCCGTGTTTCCCAAGGGCAAATACAAGGACCTTATCGACGCCATGACGCAGGCTATCAAGCATCTGCGCGCCAACGGCTTGCTGCGATCGGATGACGAGGTACGAATTGCCCAGCTTGAGGCCGCGATGCCGAAAAAGAAGCTCAGGCCACTTTACCCGACAGCACGAGCATGATAAGCGTGTGGCTTACCTCCGGAGACGGGACACCTCAGTCGGCCAGCGAGCGGGTCGGTTGCTCCCAGAAAGACTGCCTGCGGCTGTTTCCGGGGCCCCGCGAGGGGGAGTGATCATAGACCGTGCAAGGCAGTCACGCGCTCGCATAAATTCGAGGAAATCTAGGTGAAATTCAGTCTCGTTCTAGCAGCCGCACTTATGACCACCAGCGCATTCGCGCAGAACGCCGCTCCGGCTCCCGCGCCTCCTGCCACCTACCATCTCCAACTGAACGACGCGGACATCGGGACGTTGGGGCAGGCGCTGCAGGAGCTGCCGAAGCGGCTGGCCGACCCTCTGATCGCCAAGATCAACACCCAGCTTCAGGCGCAGGCGCCGAAGCCTCCTGCGGAGCCCGGCAAGGATGACAAGGTGGCTCCATCGAAGGAGAAGGCGAAATGACCAAGTATGACCCGCTGCCGACCTACATCAGCCACAAGCGCGTGCGCGCGTTGGAGATCGCCAGCATCGGTGCTTACGATCCGATGAATGATCGGCGTCTCGTGTCATTCAGTGATGCCCGCTTCAGTCCGGTGAAGATGGAGGAGAGGATGTTCTCTCGCTATAAGCCGGGGCCGGGCGACTTCTATGTGGTTTACGAAGACGGCTATCAGTCCTTCAGCCCGCGCAAGGCGTTTCTGGAGGGCTATACTCCGGAAGGGGATATCATCCGTCACGAGCAATCCGAGGTCGAGCGCCTGCGCACCATCCTGCGCCAATGTGTCCGAGGACCGGATTTGGTCGAACTCGGCAATGGTGAGAGGCTCTGGCTGCATCTTCCATACAAAGACGGCGTCGCAACATTCAAACAGGAACCCAAACCGTGAAGAAGCCGATCCTTTTAAATTCGAGCGGCGGCCCCGCCAGCACAATGAGCCCGGCCCAATCGGAATGCATTGCACTGCTGGAGCAAATCCTGGCCTCGGCGAGGGTTGGTGAAGTGCACGCCTTGGCCGTCGTCGCCGTTGGGCCGTTCGATTTCGGAATAGCCATTGCCGGGTCAGACGCGCCAAAGCTGTATCTCGGCTGCGGCACCGCGATGCGCACGCTGGAGGAGCGCACCGGCGGCGGGGGTGGCAAATCTGTCTTGCACCGGTGAACCTGATGTTGCTGTTGCGCTCAACGGTCGCGGAGGAGGCTGTCGCCCGCAAAATTGCCTTCTGGCATGGGGCTGCGTTGGCTTATATCAAGCCGGGCGGAGAATGGATGACCACGGCCAAAATATATGGTTGTGACCGACCCGAAACATACGCTGAGCGCCATTGGAAAGATTATATGCAGGCTGCGCAGGCGATCCTGGAGGACCGATGAAGCGCCACTTCGGGCTCCGTCCGCCGGAGATCGAGCCGGCTGAATTGAGTGCCGGCGCCCTCTACGCAATTTTCGCGATCGTCGTTGTTGTGCTATGGGTGACCTTCACATACCCGAACTAGGGGCTGAAGGTGGCTGATACCGCGCTCGCGAACGAGGATATCCACGTCATCATCGAAGATGGCGAGGACAACGTCCACACCGATGCAGATGGCACCATCTCGATCCCGACCGAGGACGGCGGCGTCGTCGTTCAGCTTAACCCGCCACGCGCGGATCAGGGTGACGCCGACGACCCCGCCAAGTTCTACGAGAACATCGTAAAGCGCATCGGCGAAGGCGAGCTGATGACGATCGCCAACAACCTCCACGAGGCGATCGAGGCCGACGACCAGTCCCGTGCCGAGTGGCTGGCGAACCGGGCCGCCGGCATGGACCTCCTCGGGCTCAAGATGGAGGACCCGAGAAACAGTGACGGCGCCTCCCCGGTCGACGGCCAGTCCGTTGTCACCAACCCCCTGCTGCTAGACGGCGTGCTCCGCGGCTGGGCCAACGCGCAGGCGGAGCTGCTACCGGCCGAAGGGCCCTGCAAGATCGCCGACTATTCGGACCTGCCGTCACAGCAAAAGGACGAACTGGGCGAGGCGTTGCAGCGCGACATGAACTACTACCTGACCACGACCGCGACCGAGTTCGGGCCTGAGACCTCGCACATGCTGCTGTGGGGCTGCTATTTCGGTGGCTCTGGGTTCAAGAAGGTCTACACCCACCCGCTCAAGAAGCGTCCCTATTCGGAGGCGGTGTCGCCGGAGAACTTGATCGTCTCCGACGCCACCAAGGACTTCGACGCCTGCGAGCGAATCACCCACGTCATCACGATGCGGCAGACCGATATGAAGCGCTATCAGATCAAGGGCATCTATCGCGACATCGCGCTGGCGCCTCCGACACCGGCCACCAATCAGGTCGCTGAGGAGATTGCGCAGACCCAGGGCATGTCGTCGAGTAAGCAACGCCCCGAGGACATGCCCTATACGCTGTGGGAAACGCAGTGCGAGCTAGACCTCGACGACTTCGCACCCAAGGAGTTCAAGGGCAAGGGCGTGCCGCTGCCGTATCTGGTCACGATGGATAAGGATTCCATGGCCATCCTGGCGATCCGTCGCGACTGGAAGCCGGAGGATGAAGACTGCGGCCGCAAGAAAATGTATGTGAAATATCCGTATGTTCCAGGCCCCGGCTTCTATGGCACCGGCTTGGTCAACATCCTCGGCAACGCCTCCGCGGCGATGACCGCGGCGTGGCGCATGTGCCTCGATGCCGGCATGTTTGCCAACTTCCCGGCGTTCCTGCTCGACAAGCTGGCGGGGCGGCAGAACACCTCGAACTTCCGCGCCGCACCCGGTGAGGGCGTCCTGATCGAGACGGGTGGGCGCCCGATCACTGAGGTGGTCGCCAACCTTCCGTACAAGGAGGCTGGGGCCGGCCTCATGCAATTGATGGACAAGATTACCGAGCAGTCCAAGGCGGTAGGCGGGGCGCCGGACGTGCCGGTCGGCGAGGGCGTACAGAACATCCCGGTCGGCACCATGCTGGCGCATATCGAGCAGACCACCAAGGTCATGGCGGCTGCCCACAAGGGCCAGCACCGCGCGCTCGACGAGGAGCTGTCGCTCTATGCCGACTTGTTCCGCGAAAACCCGGAGGCGTTCTGGAAGGGCAACAAGGGCTCGAAGGGCTACTGGACCGTTCAGAAGCTGATCCAAGCGCTCGACGAGCGCAGTTTGGTGCCGAAGTCGGACCCCAACGTCCCGAGCCACATTCACCGCGTCATGAAGGCAGTGGCGCTGGTCGAATTGGCCAACACGCCGCTCGGCAAGCTGATGGATATGCACGAGGTGCTGCGCCGCGTCTTGAGCGCGATGCGGGAGGAGGCCGCGGGCCTCGTTCTGCCGAAAGACCCGAACCCGCCTCCGCCGGATGCCGACACGCTCACCGCGATCGCGAAGGGCAAGGAGGCCGAAGCCAAGATGGAGGCCACCAAGGTCAATGCCGCCGAGAATGCCCAGAAGCCGATGCTGGAGCAGATCAAGAGCGCCGCATCGATCAAGGGCAAGACGATCGACCTTGCCAAGGCTCTGATCACCCACGAAGGCGACCGCGAAGATGCCGCGCATCAGCGACAGATGGATGTCGCTGGGCTCGCCAAGGACGCGAATCAGCAGGCGCTCGACGCCACGAAGGTCACCGGCGACGCGATGAAGACGCGCGCCGATCTGCAGCAGAGAGGGTTGGAGCACGGTCTCGCCAGCGCCCAAGCTGCGCACAAAATGAACCTCGAATCACGTCAGCACGGTCTCGCTGAGGTGCAGGCCCAGCACGCGATGGCAAAGGACGGCGCCGACCATGGCCTCGCTCGCGCCGAGCTTGGCCATCAGGTCGGTATGGATCAGAAGGATCGCGATCTGGCCGAACGGGAGTTGGTCACGAAGGCCGACACCGAGGGCGCCAAGGTCGGCATTCAGCAGCAGCAAGCCGACGTGGCAAGGCATGTGGCCATGCACTCGCCGAAGCCGGCCGGCGGCCAGAAGCCAAAGAAAAAGCGGTAATGCGTCGTCGCAAGGCTATAGCGATGCTGTTCTGGCATTCTCGTCGCGAGCGGTGGGACGATTTCCAGATCAACCGGCTTGGCCGATATGTGTGGGTATCGTTTCCGGAGGGAAGGCCGAAGTGGCCATTCCTATAACGACGTGACGTCATAGTGATTCCGTGTCATAAGCGTGGATCGCACGACTGACAGCCCGGGCCGGGCGCCCAAACGAGGACCCGAGATGGCAGGCCATCCGTTCAACAAATTCCGGCAGAGCAACGTCGAGCGCTCCCGCGTCGGAGAGATCACCAAGCAATATGCCAAAGGCGGCGCGGTTCACGCCGATGCCGAGCAGGACAAGACGCTGATCAAGAAGATGATCGGCAAGTCTTTGGGCGACATCGGTGGCGTGAAGGCCGCGCAGCGGATGGATCGCCCCCACCGCGCCTCGGGCGGCAAGGTCAAAAAGGGCACCACGGTGGTCAACGTGATCACCGGCGGCCAGCAGGCTCCGCCGCCGCCACCGCCGGTAATGATGCCGCCTCCAGGACCCCCGCCACCGCCTCCAGGACCCCCGCCGGGCGCGCTGCCGCCTCCAGGTGGCCCGATGGGCGGTCCTCCTGGAATGCCTCCCGGTGGCCCTCCTCCGGGCATGCCAATGCGCGCCCGCGGCGGCAGCGTGAAGGGCGTCAAGGCGATCGGAATGGATGTCGGCACCCCGGTCCAGCACGACAAGGCCAAGGCGGTCGACATCAAGAACATGAACCGCGGCAAGGTCGTCACGTTTGCCACGGGCGGCGGCGTGGTCTCGTTCAACACTGGTGGCGCCGTGAAGGGCGTCGTTATGAAGGGCGGCACGCCGGGGGCCGTTGCCAAGGCGACCAAGCTGCCCGGCGGCGCCGGTGGTGGGCTCGGGCGGCTGAAGAAGGCGAAGGAATACTGATGGCGCTGCGTGGCATCACCGAGAAGGACCCGGTGCGCGAGTTCATGGGCGACCATCACGCGCTCGCGCGCAACCTGCTCCAGCTCCTCCAGACCGCGCGCGCCGCTGCGGTCGAGGAGCTGGCGAAGATTGAATGCAAGACGTTCGACGAGTACCGCGCGCGCCGTGGAAAGATTGAAGGTCTCGACATCGCGATCTATTTCTGCAAGGAAGCACAGCAGATACTTGAGGCTTAGCCTCCAGCCACCCCATGCCGGGGTCGGCGTTACGCAGGGATGCACCCGATGAAGCGGCCCCGCCGGCCAGTGAGGAAAGCCCCGCGCAAGATCGCGTCAAAGGCAAGGACCCGGAAGCGAACGCCGAAGCTTCGCCATATCGAGTTCAAGAACGACCCGTTCCATCTCGACAAAAGCAAGCTGCCGGTCGGTTGGGCTTATCAGTGGATCGTTGGCTGCTGCGATTCAAGCTCCGGGTGGCGCCCGGTCCCCTACAGCCGCCATGCCCACGATTTCCCGGACAGTGCGAGGAACGCCAGCGGCTTCATCTCGATTGATGGTTTGATGCTCTGCGAAATTCCGGCCGAGCATGTCAAGAAAGAATTATCCGCCCTTACGGACAAGGCCAAAGCCCTCGAAAAAACCATGGGCGTGATCGACCCCGGCAAGGGCTTCTACATCATGCCGGCCGATTGGGTCGTACAGGGCGAGACCATTCCCGAGGCTCAGCAGAATGAAGGTCCGCCCGTCGAGGTGGCCGTCACGCTGCTTATGAGGGTATCTGTGCGCTGGCAGAGCGCCGCGACCTATCTCAAGCTGACCCTGAACGAATATGTTCGCAGGCGCATCTTGATGGAGCGGCCGGTCTTGGGGCCTATAAGTCCGTTCGCGCCGGAGGTTGTCTACGAGACGGTCAATCTGAGTTTTTCTCCGATCAACAACTTCAAGGAATCCAATGCCCCGTAGCTCCAATGTCGTCGTGAAGATGCGCGAGATCGCCCGGTCCTCGGTTGACCCGAAGAAGGCGATCCTGAAGGCCCTCGGCAAGCATGCCACGAAGGTTTTCCACAGCAAGGTTCTGGTGGCCGGCTACATCCGCCCGTCGAGGACTGCAGGTGGCGTCGAGCTGCCAGATCAGGTGATCGAGGAGGACCGCTATCAGGGCACGGTGGGTCTCGTGATCGGGCTCGGCAAGGGTGCCTTCAAGGACGACAATATCGCACAGTTTCACGGCGACACGCTGAAGATCGGCGAATGGGTGATGTTCGTGGCTTCCGATGGCGTCGCGATGTTCATCAACGGCGTGCCGTGCCGTCTGTTCGACGACAGCCGCATTCTGATGCGCGTCGAGGACCCGGAGGCGTATTTCTGATGTGCCAACAGCGCAACAAGCCCAAAGGGGAATAGCGATGGCTGACAATGACGACGTGATCATCAACCTGCAGGGCGACACCTCGACCACGCTGGTGAAGGCTGAAGAAGGCAAGACTGGCGCCGGAAGCGTATCGTTCAACGACGATGACGGAGACCCGGTTGCCGACCTCAAGAAGCAGTTTTCGGCCATGAGCGGCCAGCTGCGCACGGTGGTCGCCGAGGGGCAGGCCACCAAACAGCAACTCGATGACACCCACCAGCGGCTGCAGCGTGCCGAGAGCCAAGTCGTCACCAGCCAGCTCGGCACGGTCGAGAGCGGCATCGCTGCGGCCGAGGCCGAGGCCCAGCAGGCCGAGCAGGCCTATACCGTGGCGTTCGAGGCGGGCGATGGCGCGGCGATGGCGCGCGCGCAGCGGCTGATCGCCCGCTCGGAAGGTAACCTCCAGCGCCTTACCGAGGCCCGTGAGGACTTGAAGGACGTGGCCACCAGGAAGGGCGCCGGTGGCGACCCCAACGCTCGGCAAGCTCCGCAGCGCCGGCAGGCGGCCGATCCGGTGGAGGCAACCGCGGCGACCTTATCAGCGAAGTCGGCCGCTTGGGTGAGAGCACACCCGGAGTGCATCACCGATCCCAGAATGAACGCCCGCATGATGGCGGCGCACAATCTGGCGGTGGCCGACGACGTCGCGCTTGACAGCGAGGAATATTTCCAGCGGATCGAGGACGGCGTGAAGATGAAGAAATCGACCCCGGAACCTGATGGTGGCGGCAAGGGAGATGGCCGGCGTCCCAGCTCGGGGGCCGCGCCGGGTGGCGGCAGCGGCGGCGGCCTCAATGGCGGCACCACGGTGAAGCTGACGGCGGGCGAGGCCCTGTCGGCGACGGATGGCACGCTCCAGTGGAACTACGACGATCCCACCGGCCAGAACCGCTTCAAGAAGGGTGATCCGATCGGCCTCGCCGAGATGGCCCGCCGCAAGCATGAGGGCAAAAAGGCCGGGCTTTATGACAAGTCAAGCTTTGAAGTATAGCCGCCATGAGTTTCCCCTACATCTTGACAAAAGCTGAGGCAGCCAAGCTCGGGATCAAGTTCTTCTACGAGGGGAGGCCATGCAAAAATGGTCATCATATTCCTCGATATACGAGTACTCACATGTGCTTGGGATGTCGTCGCATGCATGAGAATGCTCGGATCAGGGCTAATCCGCAGGCTCATCGGGAAAAGTGTTTGAAGTGGTATTATGCCAATCTCGAAAAGGGCCGTGCGATGGCTAGGGACTATCAGCGCAGGAGGCGAGTATCATGAGCGCCGTCACCGACATCCTGACGATCGACCAGCTGCACGATCTGTGGGGTGCCGGCTACACGGTCGCGCTCCGCAGCGGTGATCCCTACGATATCCCGCTGACCATGATCCCGCGCGGCATGTCATACCAATGGAATCCGATCAGCCCAGACGTCGAAGTGAAGGAGGCCGCATCGGGGTGGACTCCGGTGCCATACTCGCGGCACGAGGGAGTGTTCGCCCCGTGGGGCACGCCCGGCGACGTCGAAAGAGGTGGCCTGCGACTGTGCGAGAAGTCTGCGGAGATCGTTAGCCGTGCGCAGGCGCAGGCGCGCACCAAGGCGCAGCAGAACATTGACGATTGGAGGATGAGAGCCGCGGCGATTGACCTCACCGGCGATGTCCGGATTGGGACGCAGTCTGAGACCGGCAAGCTGGATACGTTGGAGGAGCACGAGATCGGCAAACCTCCCGCCTCGGTATTCAAGCGACAGTCCACCAAAACGATCGAGACCATCGGCCCTATTCCCAAGGACATGGCTCCATACATCGATCGCATTTTCAAGGAGCGTGATCGGCTGGAGTCTGAGGTGGTGCGCAAGGATCGCACTCTCGCTCCGGGCCCGGTGGCCGACCAATTCTATGCCGCCATGGATGCCAACAAGGGGGCACCATGGTGGCCTACTCTCCGTGCCATCCTGCTGCCGATTGCGGTCGGAAACGTGCGTAAATCCCTGAAGGAGACCCCCGATGAATGACCCGATGGGCGGAGATGCTCCGCAGATCACCCGCGTCCCGACACGTGCCAAGATGAAAAAGCGCAAGAAGAACACCCGCGTTACGACGCCGCCGGCCCAACTGCGCCAGCAGGCCGAGGCGGCTCCCGGTATCCGCCGCGCCGCGCCGCGCCCGGTGCCGCCGCGTGCCGAGGCCCCCCGTGATACCACCCGCGAGAACCCGCGGGATGGATCGATCGTCGCCGTGGGCCGCGACGGTGCGCACCTCACCCGGCGCCGCATCGCTTCTGGTGACCCACTTGACCTGCCGATGAGCGAGGTGCCGCATGGATGGTCCTACCAGTGGAACCCGGTAACCATCCTCAACAAGCCGATCGGTGAGATCGTGCAGGGTGACCTGCTGATGTATCAGAACGGCTGGCGCGCGGTGCCGGCGTCACGGCATGCGGGCCGGTGGACACCGGTCGGCTACGAGGGCGACATCGTGGTGCAGGGCCTGCGCTTGGAGGAGCGGCCGGCGTCGCTGACGAAGGAAGCTTCACGCGAGGACGAGCAGATCGCCCGCGCCCTGCTGCGCGACCGCACCGACGCGCTGCGGATGACTCAGAAGTCGCTCCCTGGGGCTGGCGTCGCGGCGCGCCGCGGCAACGCCGGAGGCCTGAAGATGGATATCGACTTCGGCAAGGATATCCCGCGGCCGGACGTGGTCGCCGAAGGTGACGCTGGCTTTGAGGAGTAGGTGGCCGATATTTGCACGCTGGTTTCGGTGGCGCGCACGCTCTTGATGTGCGTCCCTGTGGCGGTGTGTGATCCGGAGCCTGACCATGGCAAGGTATTTTGCCGCCCCACCACGCCCACCATTGACTGCAACAATACGATCTCAACGTTCCAGTGCAAGAGGCCGGATGGCACCACGTACATTTTCACTAAGGAAGAGTGATGGCTAAGATTTTCGTCTTTATCCCGGCCTTCGGTCGACAGATCACCACCACGACCTTTGAGACCAGCCATTCGCTCATGAGCGCGATGGCTTCCAAAGGGATCAATGCCAGCATCGCCTCGTTCTCTTGGCCTGATATCGAGGAAATTCGCAATATGGTGCTGACGTGGTGGTACGACGTCCACCCCGATTCAACGCATTTACTGTTCCTCGATGCCGACGTCGGATTCCCGCCACAAGCTGTGCTCGATATGCTGACTTTCAACGAGCCTCTGGTTGGTGGCATTTACCCCAAGAAGACTTACCCGATGGGATGGGTCGTGAGCGGTGCTGAAGCGCCAGAATATCGGCAGGGATTCATCGAGGTTGACGGACTTGGCGCCGGTTGTCTGCTGATCCGACGCGATGCGGTTACCGCGATGATTGAGAAATTCCCCGAACTGATCCGGCCCTACATGACGCTGCCTGATCTGCGCTACGCGGGAGCTGCTCGGACATTCGGGTTCTTCGATTGCCTGCGCGTAGCGGAGGGCAAGGTCAGCGAGGATATCTCATTTTGCCGGCGTTTCCGTGAGACCGGCGGCAAAGTATGGGCCTCGACTGCCTATACGTTCACGCACGAAGGGCCGCATGCATTCGTGGGGTGCTTTGCCAAAAGCCGCGAGCTAGATTATCAGCAAACCGAGATCGATGCTCGGGTGGCCAAGATCGACCAAAGATTGGATGGCGCCGCCGCCGAGTAACGTCACAGGATGTTGACAGCGTCGGGACTTTTGCTGTAGGGATGATTCCGACGCTGCAAAATGCAGCACGGTTGATCCGCTCTAGCAGCCCGATCGACCCGGCAGACGCCCTGCCACTCTACCGACCGCAAGCCGCGCGTCGGGCGAAACCCAAGGCGTACCTTCAAGCCATGCGAGCTGGAAGCGGCCTCCGAACACCGGAGCGATTCCTCGTGGCCAACACTGCAACGGCTTTTGGCTTCCGTCACATCGGATACACCTCCGGCGGATCGCCCGACTATCAGTTGGCGACGGGTACGATCCTGTCGAGCAACGCCACCAAGATTTTCCGCGGCGACCCGGTCATCTACAACACTGCCACAGGCAATATTGAGCAGGGCTCGTCCAACACCGTCATCATCGCCGGTGTGTTCGACGGCTGCATGTATACCCCTGTCGGTGGGACGCCGCAGTGGTCACCGTTCTGGCCCGGCGCGGCCGGCTCGAATGCCACGGCCTACATCATCAATGCGCCCAATGCGCTATTCATGGCGGCAGCGCTCAATACTTCGCTCGTTACCGCGAATATTGGCGAGACCGTTGGGTTCGCGATCGGCGTCGGCAATCTCATCAACGGTTTCTCCGGCGCGACCGTCGATCAGTCGACGCTCGCCACGCTGAACAACACCACGGGTCCCTTCAAGGTTGTCGCCCCGGTCACCAATTCGGGCAACTTCGGTCAGATCGGCAATGGTAACGACCCGACCACGCCGTTCGGCTGGGCCGTTGTGACGTTCAACAACGAAATCTTCAAGACGACCTTGGGCGCCTGATCATGACGACGGTTGTCGACCCTCTTGGAACCCCAGTCCCGATCTACAACAGATCAGGGGCGGCCATCATTTCGATGGTCGGCGGAGCGACATCTGGCTCCACCGTTGGCTCTGGAGTCGGCGACGATGCCAGCCCGATTGCGCGCGTTTCCCAAGCGACGATAGTGCTTGTGATCACGTCTGTCGTCGATTCCCATCATCTTGTCTTGGTTCGATTGCCGGATGATGCCGACATCGGCGATGTAGCCGAGGTCTATAAGGACCCCACCTCGGGCCCCTCCAATCCCATCGTTTTCCCCAATGTAGGGGAGGCGATCGGAACTCTGCCGGCAAGCACTGGGTCCAACTCCGAGGCCGGGATACAGCTCCCGAGCAGCGCCGCGCTGGTCGGTGGAATATTCTTCCGGAAAGTCTCATCCATCCTGTGGATGCCAATCGGCGCAGTGTAAGGAAAGATTGATCAATGCCCGTCGCACTTGCAAGCATCCGCTCCGAACTGCTCCCGGGCCTGTTCGACGTCCGTGGCTCCTACGAGATGATCCCACGTCAGTGGGACAAGGTCTTCAAGACCCACAAGTCGGCGATGGCCGTCGAGCGCTCGACCCAGATGGCCTTCGTCGCGCTGCCCTTCCTCAAGGATGAAGGCGCCGCAACCCAGTTCGACAATAACGCCGGTGAGCGCTTCACCTGGGCGTTCGTGCATATCGAGGTGGCGCTGGGCTACGCGATCACCCGCAAGGCGATCGACGACAACCTCTACAAGGCGCAGTTCAACCCGACCAACCTGAAGCTCCAAGAGGCGTTCGCGCAGTTCAAGGAAATTCAGGGCGCCAACGTCCTCAATCTCGGCAACATCTACAACAACACCCAGATCGGCGACGGCAAGGCGCTGTTTGCGATCGACCATCCGTGGGACAGCGGAACGTGGGCGAACACCTCCGCGGTGCCGAAGTCGCTCAACGAATCGAGCCTCCTCGCCGTCATGGCGAATGTCCGCTCGAACTTCGTCAACGAGCGCGGTCTCAAGATCATGGCCCGCGCGCGCCGGCTGGTCGTCCCTGTCAACCTGCAGCCGGTCGCGATCCGCCTGCTGAAGACCGAACTGCGACCGGGCACCGCCGACAACGACGTCAACGCCATCCTAACGACCTCCGGCGGCCTGCCGGAAGGTTTCCTGGTGATGGACTTCCTCACCTCGAACTTTGCGTGGTTCGTCACCACCAACATCGAGGGCCTGATCCACATGATGCGTATCCCGTACGAGAGCGACATGTGGGTCGACAACATCACCGACAACCTGCTGGTCAAGGCCTACGAGCGCTACTCGTTCGGTTACAACGACCCGCGCGCGGCTTGGGGCGAATTTCCAACAAGTTAGTTGGGTAACTATTGAACAATACTCTCTCCCCGATTAGTATGGTGCTTCACCAGAAAAACGGAGAGAGAGATGCTAACGGACCTGAGTGCTGAGCAAGTAAGGAGCCTCTTCACATACGACCCGCTAGAAGGTGTTCTAAGGTGGCGAGCCGCCGCTGGCCGATACGGCAGAATACCAGCAGGATCGGTTGCTGGAGGAGTTTCTGGAAACGAAGGATACAGGACCGTTAACGTAGGAGGTAAGCTGTATCGCGTTGCTAGGATCATCTGGGTGTATATGAAGGGCGAGTGGCCCGAACATCAGGTGGACCACGAGGACCGCGACATAGCGAACGACAAGTGGGTCAACCTCCGGCTCGCCAACAGTTCTCAGAACAAGGCGAACTGCGGAAAGTATCTACGGAAAGGCAACGCGAGCAGCCTGCTCAAAGGTGTGCAGGCGGTTCAGAAGGCGAGATCGATACGCTACCGGGCGATCGCCACCAAAGACGGCGTTCGGGAGCATCTGGGTTACTTCGACACTGAGGAGTTGGCGCATGCCGCCTACCTCAAGCGATCGGAAGAGTTGCATGGCGAGTTTGCCGCAGGAGAGTGAGTGAGATGCCAGCACCCGGCACACAGTTCGCAGGACCGATCATCTCGGGTCCGAAACAGTATGCGGACGATATCGGTCCGGCCAACGCTGGCCTTGCGATCCTGTCGCAGACGCTGGTATTGACCCAGAACGGCGTCAACAATGTTTCCGGAACCTTCGCGATCCCGGAACACTGCCAGATTCTGGACTTCCTCGTCGACAACGACGTGGTATGGAACTCGGCCGCCACGGCTGTTTTGACCATCGGAATCGCGGCGCTCGGCGCTCAATATGCTACCGCCATGGATGTGAAGGCGGCGGTTGCGCGGTTCGTAGCTCCGGTGGCCCCGTCGACCGCCCAGCTGCTGGCGTTGGGCGACACCGGCACCAACAAAAGCGTTGTCGCTACGGTAAACGTGGCCGCAGGCGCAACGACCACGGGCCATACGCGCGTCACCATGCGCTATGTCCAGACCGTCAACTGGATGAGCTAGGAGAGAGCAATGCCGGATAAGGTCTCAGGCAATCCCAACGTCTTCACGGAAGCCGCAAAGCGCAAAAAGGGCGGCAAGGTCTGCAAGCCCGAGGGCGGCATGGCCAAGGCTCGCATGGATCGCCCGCGTCGCGCGCGCGGCGGCGGAGTGGGTGCTGACAAGAACCCGTTCTCGTCGGCGCACCGCACGTCGAGCGCGAGCAAGCGCGCGGATTAGGGCCGTGGCGAAGCTGACGACCTCGGATCGGAAGGCGTTGCCGGCGAAGGATTTTGCCGGCCCCGACCGTTCCTATCCAGTGAATGACGCAAGTCACGCAAGGAACGCGCTGAGCCGCGTCAGTCAATTCGGAACGGCGGACCTCAAGAAAAAGGTCCGCGAAAAGGTCCACCGCAAGTTCCCAGGCATCGGGCAAGGCGACTAGCGGTCCCACCAGGAGATCGCCGCCGTGATGCTCTACCACGATGTGACCTACACCACGATCGGCACCAAGCCTTCGGTGGACTTCGATCAGGCGATCTCGCCGTTCACTGCGACGGTCGCAATCACGCTCACGGTTGGGCCGGCGGCCTATTCCCTGCAGTACACGATCGACGACTTCAGCGATCCCCTGAAGACCGACGCCACCGCATCGTGGTTCGACAGCGCCGATTTCCCGGTAGGGACCGCGGCCAGCGGCGTCAGCGTCCTCACCACCCCGATCTCCCGCATCAGGATGGTGATCGTGACGTTGACGGCTGGGGCGCTCCGCCTGCAGACCCAGCAGGGCATGTCCATCAACTGAGAGGCGACGATGAAGCGGCTAATTGCGGCGCTCGGCGCCTTCCTCATGATGACGACGCTGGCCCATGGGCAGGCGCAGACGGTGCGGCTGTGCATCGGCACCAATCCAGCGAACTGCACCGCGGTGAGCGCCACCAACCCGCTCCCGACCAGTAGCGCTGGCGGCGGCGGCGCGGCGACCATCGCCAACGGCGCCGACATCGCCGAGGGGTCGACCACGGACGCACCGGCCGCGGTGCCGACCAGCGCCACCGCGGCGACCACCATCGCGCTGCTCAAGGCGCTGAACAACCAGTTCACGAGCGGCACCGCGGAAGTACAGGGCACCGTCGCCAATGGCGCCACCGACAGCGGCAACCCACTCAAAGTGGGGGGAATCTACAACACTACGCTCCCTACCCTGACCGCTGGGCAACGTGGCGACCTCCAGATCAACGCCAACGGCGTGTTGCGGTCGCAATCGATCCTCAATTCCGCGGCTGCGACCGATGCCCAGTCGAACACGGTGGGGTTTTATCAGTCGAGCGGCACGGTCGGCACCCCCAGCTTCCTGCTCGGGGCCCTCGGGTCCTATATATTCAACGGCGCCACGTGGGACCGCCAGCGCTCGATTACCGGAGCCATTGCGGCGGGCACCGGCACCGCCGCAGTCGCTATCGCGCCGACGTCGGCCATTGCTGCGGGAATTACGCCGGTGGTTTCCGCGGCTGCGGAAAACAACCACGTCCTGAAGGCTACTCCCGGCAATCTCTATTCCATCTATGCGGCCAACCTAACGGCGACCGCAGGGTTTCTTGTGGTGCTCAATGTCACGGCGGCGCCCGCTGACGGCGCGATCACGCCCTTGGAATGCGCGGCGCTGCCGGCCAATGGCAACGCAAGCATCAGCTATAATTCCGGCCCGCCATCCGTGTTCAGCACCGGGATCACCGCTGTGGTGACTTCCGCAACGACCTGCTTCACCAAGACCACCGGAGTGATCACCGCATTCATACGGGGCTCCGTTCAGTAAGAGAAGGATCGCCATGGCATCATCCGGGACATACAATTTCAGCGTCTCGAACGGCGAGGTGGTGCTGGCGGCGTTCGAACGCCTCAAGATATTTGCGCCGTCGCTGCGCATTGAGCACATGCAGACCGCGCGCCGAGAGCTGAACTTCTTGCTCGCCGAGGCCGCCAACAGGCAGGTCAATCTGTGGAAGGTCGACAAGGTCTCGGTGCCTCTGATCAACGGCCAGACCACCTATCCGGTGGACCCGCGCACGGTGATGATTCTCGACGCATGGCTCACGACCGGCACAAATTCGCCGACGTCGGCCAACGACATCTACATCACGCCGATCTCGCGCACCGAATATGCCTCCTTCAGCAACAAAAATACGCCGGGGCGTCCGACGTGCTACTGGTTCGATCGCCTGATCTCGCCGACCATCACGCTGTGGCCGGTGCCTGACCAGAACAACAACTACACGCTCAATTACTATCGTTGCATCCAGATGCAGGATGCCAACCTCGCTGGCGGCGAGACGCCTGACCTGCCGTATTTGTGGCTGGACTGGTTCGTGGCGGGGATGGCGCACCGCCTCTCACGGCCATACTCGACGCCGGATATCGAGAAGATGCGCAAAGCGGATGTCGTCGAGGCGTGGACGATCGCCGCGACACAGAACACCGAGAACGTGCCGCTCTCAATTGCGCCGGGTATTTCAAGCTACTACCGCCGATAGGTCCGCGGTGATATGAGGGGGCATGGCGCATCGTCCGCATCCCAGAGGAGCCCGCACCAACCCGCGTAGTCCGCAGGGTTGGGCGACATGCCAGCGTTGCGGGCTTGTCTATAACCTCGTCGCCCTCGAAGATCAGATGCAGTGGGCCGGCCTGCGCCTGATCTCGCTCAATCTTCAGGTTTGTGATACGTGCCTCGACAGGCCGCAGCGACAGTTGGGCTCGATAGTTCTCTCTCCTGATCCGGAGCCATTGCTGCGGGCGCTGCCGGAGCCCTACGCGATCGATGAATACTGGCCGCGTCTCGTGCAGGGTGGCCAGCCTCGGGTACTGCAGGGAGGCCGCCCGCGGTATCTGCAGGTCCTGAAATATTACGACACCAAATGAGGGCCGCGCCGTGAGCGTCAATCCAGTTTCCCCGGTGGTGTTCAACGGCGGCCAGATGACCGATCTGCCGGTCTTCACCGGCACGCTCAATGGCTCCGAGTTGATGGAGGTCGTGGCTGCCGGCACCGGGCAGTCGGTGGTGACCGAAGGGGTCAATTATCAGATCGACACGGCGCAGCTGTCGGCGCTGCTGATCTCGCTCGCTCAAAGCAGCGTCATCATCACTGACGGCCAGCATACTACTCCGGGTGACCCCTATATCCCCACGCCGTTCATCGGCCGTGTCTACGTCAACAAAAGCGTGGCGGAGCCGACCTACATTCACTTCGATCGAGCCACGACGTATTCGGTTGAGCCATTGGTCCAAGACGTGGCCGGCACCCTCGATGGTGTGACTGGGATCATCACGTGTACCTTCACCGGCGGCGAATCAGCCAACGGCATCACTGCCATCCCGATCGCCACGCCGTACGGGGGCTACTTCTTCCGCCCGGTCGGGGCGCTCAACACTTGGATTTTGGGAACCGCCTGATGAAGCTGCTCCGTTCGCTGCTTGCCGCCGCCGGGCTGTCTCTCTTGCTGCCATCGGCGGCGCTTGCCCAATGTGGCGTGACGGCACCCGGCAACCGGGTCTGCGGCAACGCCACGGGCTCGCCGGCCTTGGCCACGTGGATCACGGTCCCCGCCGGGGCCCTCACGCCGATCCCCGGCGGGACGGTGCTCGGGAATCCAACCGGCGGCAGCGCAGTCCCGATCGCGACGACGGCGCCGGTGCTGGGCATCCCTGGCGCCTCGACCGGGCAGATCGGCTTTGCCGGCGCCACCTCCGGCACGGCCCTCCTACGCGCTCAGGCGGCCGCTGGTAGCGCCATTGTTCTTCTGCCTACTTCGGCGGGCACCATCGTCAGTACCGCATCGGCGCCTCTCCTGATCAATCCTGTGACGGGTCAGGTTTCGATTGTGGGGGCCGCTGGCTCGGTTCTGGCGGGAACTCCTCCGGCATTCACGACGAGCCCGCTTCTCGGCGTCCCGGGTTCGGTAGGCGGCTCCCTGAGTTTCGGTGGGTCCTCCAGCGGCACCGTATCGATCGTGCCGCAGGCAGCCGCTGGTTCGGGCTCGCTCTTTTTGCCAACCATCGCCGGGACCGGAACGTTCGCGGTAGCGGCGTCGGCTCCGGTTGTTCTGAATGCCGTCAGCGGCAATTTGACCTGCCCCACCTGCGTGACGTCCTCGGGCGGCGGCGCGGTCACTGGGGTTGCGCCGATCTCGGTATCGGCAGGCGGGGTCGTCTCGATCAATGCGCCGTATGTCAGCCTCACGGCATCGAACGGCGGCATTGTTTACTCCGGTCCGACCAATCTCGCGATCCTGGCCGGCACCGCGACGGCGGGGCAGATGCTGCGGTCGGGCGCCACATCGGCGCCGGTGTGGACCATCACGACATGGCCCGATACCGTCGCGATCAGTCAGCTGCTGTACACCTCAGCGACCAACGCCGTCGCCGGTCTCGCCACGGCCAACAATGCGGTGCTCGTCACGAGCGGCACCGGCGTGCCGTCGCTCTCGACGACGCTGCCGAGCGGCATCGCTGCCACCAATATGAACCTGACGACGCCGACGCTCGGTGTTGCCAGCGCGACCAGCATCAACAAGGTTGCGATCACCGCGCCGGCAACCAGTGCGACGCTGACCATCGCAAACGGCGTCACGCTGTCGGCAACCGGCGCCAACTTCACGCTGGCTTCGACTGGGTCCGGCTCGACGGTGACCGGTGCGTCGGCCAAAAACCTGACGTTCAACAATTCACTGACGCTGGCCGGCACAGATGGAACGACGATGACGTTCCCCGGCACGAGCGATACCGTGGTCACGCTCACCGCCATCCAGACGCTCACAAACAAGACGCTCACTGCACCAATCATGACGACGCCACAGCTTGGTGTCGCCACCGGCACAACGTTGGCGCTCGGCGGAGCCGCGATCGGGACCAATAATCTTGCGGTGACCGGCTCGGTGCAGGTTAACGGCCCGGCGATCATTACATCAAACTCTGTGTTGGCATTTTCGGTCGGCGCCAATGGGCAGACCAACCCGGCATTTCAAGTCAATGCCACAACCGCTTCTTCTGTCACCGGTGTCGTGATTGCATCGCAGGCGGCCGCGGGCGGTGTTTCGGTGGGGGTTATTTCATCCGGAACCAATGAGCCGATGGCGATCAATGCCAAAGGCAATGCATCTATCAATCTGAACAATGTCGCCAGCACAGGCTCCGTCACGCTCGCCACCGGCGGCGGCGGCGTTACCATCGGTTCGGCGCTGACCTATGGCGGCGTGACGCTTAGCAACGCCGTCACCGGCACGGGCAATCTCGTCGCCAACGGAATCCCAACCTTGGTCACGCCTGTTTTCAGCGGGCTGCCAACAGGATCAGTGGCAAGCGCGAACACGGCCTCAACACTCGTTGCCCGCGATAGCTCTGGCAATTTCTCGGCTGGGACGATCACGGCGGCGCTGACCGGACACGCCTCGCTCGATCTCGCTCTGACCGGCGGGACGATGACCGGCAACATCGCGTTCAGCCCGGACACCGGCGGGATTGCGACATCTACGTCGGGCAGCAGCGCCGCTGCCGGCGTAGTCGGGGCTGATATAGCCGTAACCGCTGGCACCATTGCGATGGGCAATGGCGTTCCTGTCGTTCTGATATCTCAGGCTTTCGGCGCCGGGATTTGGTCCATCTCGTGCTCAAACATCATGTCCTTCGCGGCCACCACTGTCATGCAGCAGGGTGCGGTAGGGACATCGACAACAACGAATTTTGGACCCGTTGGCTCGCTCGCTTCATTCAGCTTTGGTGCAACTTCGACGATTGTTCCAAACGGAAATTTTACCATGGTCACTCCGGAGACCATCTACAAATTTTCAGGCATAACGACAGTCAATTGCATTGGACAGATAGGCTATAGTACGTCCACAGCCCAATCGATCGGATCGGCTATGAAGGCAGTAAAGGTGCATTGATCATGTTGAGAAAAGTCTTGCTTCAATTCGGTGTGCTGATGATCGTGACCTTGACCGGGTCTGTTGCGCATTGCGCCACATTCCAGATTCCGATCGCGACCATCAACTGCAATGCATTGTCGGACGATCTGACCAACAACCAGATTTTCCTGTTGGAGAACTACATCGACGCGCTGCAAACCCAGATGCCATCTTTCAAGATATCGGAGTCGGTGTTCTGGTGGGACGGGGCGTTGCCCTTCAATGGCAATCCGCATCCGGTGCCGCCAGAGGTTTCGACATTTGGCAACGTGGCGTGGGCCATCGATCCCGGTCAGGCCTACATCAAGCAGGGGTATCCAAATCACCAATATGTCTGGCCCTATTCGTTCGCCACGATGGGCATCTGGGAATCGGTCAAGAATCTTCGGCAGGAATGGCGAACCTATCCGGTGCCGCGCACCTACATCGTCAACAAGGACGCTTTCATCATGGCAGCCGAATGCCAAGGTGGCGGCGTGGTCTCCGGATCGTTCATCGCGATCATGACCGACAACGAGTATCCAGTGTTTCCAGAGCCACCTGCCGAAAACTACCTGCTGAACATTCCGGTTCAGGCGCTGAAGATGACGAAGAACGCCCCGGTGCTGTCGACGCGCACCTCGATTGTGGGGGCGCCATTCGCGGTCACCTCGATCCGGGTGCATATTTCCTATCCGGTCTACTACGTGAACGATATCGAGGCGCCGCCCGCGTCGCAGCCGCCATCCCCCACAAATTTTGCGCACATGGGGGTCGCGGCCCAGTCCGGCAGTACATCAAGCGCATCTGGCGCGTTCACGGAGTTCACGTTCAATCAGCGCGCAGGAATCTTGATGACCGCCGCGCAGTGGGCATGGTCGGACTGCATGACGGTCAATTTCCCGGTCGGCCAGAGCCTGCTGATCTCGTCATCGATGAACGTGGCTCCGCCTCCCGGTTCGACAGGCTCCAACGCGTGGTACTTCACGGACGGCCTGTCCTCGGCATCGTCGTGGGTGGTGCTGGACCCGGCGCAGTGGAATGCCGCATCGCTCAGCGGCGCCGTGACATCGCAGCCGGGCCGCGCGCACGTCATCGACCGGGTTCAGGTCAACTGCAGGTAGGGGAATTTATCGATGGTCGGCCTCACCTACAATTCGTTCGTCACCGGTCTGGCGAACATGCTCCCGGTCCAAGAGACCGATCCGGGCTACGTCACTGCTCTGCCGAACATCATCAACGATGCCGAGCAGCGGCTGTACCGCGAGCTTGATCTGCTATCGACCGTCGTGAGGCAGATGGGAGTTTTGGTGGTCGGCAATCGTAACTTCGCGCTGCCGACAGTTTCCGGCAATCCGTTCGTCGTCATCGAGGAAATGAACGCCATCATCCCGGCCGGGACCACCGACCCGGACCTCGGCTCCCGCCTGCCGCTGCTGCCGGTGTCAAAGGAGTTCCTCGATATGACGTTCGGCAGCAGCGCCGGCTCGGAGGTCCCTACCATGATGGCTCCGATCAGCCAGAACGATTGGATCGTGGGGCCTTGGCCCGACGCGGCATACTCCATCGAGGTGGTCGGCACGATCAGGCCGCTGCCGCTGTCCCTGACCAACCAGACCACTTTCCTGAGCCTATACTTGCCGGATGTTTTCTTTGCGGCTGCACTCGTGTTCGCCTCCGGCTACCAGCAGAACTTCTCGTCGATGGGTGACAATCCACAGCAGGCCGTGACTTGGGAAAGTCATGTCAAACCGCTGATCGACTCTGCTAAGGTGGAGGAGATCAGGAAGAAATTCGGGTCGCAGGGATGGTCGTCGAAATCGCCGGACCCGATCGCGACGCCACCTCGCACCTGATAGGGGGACTTTGTGGCAGACCCGCGCACAGTAAACGCCGGCATAATCGTTCCGTTGACCGGCGCCGATGTCGACACCTGGGGTGACGTCGCCGTCAATCCAAACATGGTGGCGATCGACGGCATGTTCTGCGGCGTGCAGCAGATCGCCGTCACCAACGTCAACGTCACTCTGACGTCGCCTGCCGGGTTTACGCCGACCCCGGCCCCGGGTCCTACCCAATCACAAAACCGCGTGCTGCAGTTCACCGGTGCGCAGTCGGGGAACGTGCTGGTCACTCTGCCGCTGCCCGGTGTCTACACGATCGAGAACAATACCACGGGCAGCGCCGCGCTTCTGCTATCCTTCCGGGGGGCGACCGCAGCCACCGAGGTCATCTCGATCCAGCAAGGCATGCGGGCCACGATCTACAACGACGGCTCCAACGTCAGGTTCACCGACCAAGGAAGTGTGGGTGAACTGAAGCTGTGGTCCAGCGCCACGGGTCCTCCGTTCTGGGTCATGGGGTGCACGGTGCCGCCATATTTGCTTTGTGATGGCGCGGTCTACACTTTCAGCCAGTTCGGCGCGCTGGGCCGCTGGCTCGGGAGCGCCTTCGGCGGCAACGGCATCACCACATTCGGCGTCCCCGATCTTCGTGGCCGCTATCCCCTGTCCTATGACAGCACCGGGACGCGCGTTACGGTCGCGGCTTCCGGGATCGCCGGGCAAACGATCGGAGCAGCGCAGGATTTGCAGAATGTGATCCTGACCCTAGCCCAGATACCATCGCACTTCCACGCTGCCGGAATATTCGATCCGCAGCACTCCCACATATATGTCCAGCCCGCCAGCACCGGTAACACCGGCGGCGGCGGCGCTTTCGGCAACAGCCCGCAGGGAGCCAACACCGGCCTGTCCTCGACCGGGGTCCGCGTCAATAGCTCCAACGGCATCGACACGACCTACAGCGCCGGCGGCGGTCTCGGCCACGTCAATATGCCGAATACCCAGGTGGTTGGGATTTGGGTTATCAAGACGTAACTGAGGAGATAGGCCGTGCCATTCGGTGGCGTCACGCTCATTCCAGGCGTCAATGTAGAGCGCACACCGACCCTGAATCAGGCCGGCGTTTCGCAAAGCCAGTTGATCAGGTATCGCGACGGACTGATCCAGAAGATCGGTGGCTGGGTCAATTTCTATCCGTTGGCGCTGGCCGGCGTGCCGCGCGATCTCCATGCATGGGAGGACCTCAACCAAGTCAGCCGGCTCGCTGTCGGTACCACGCGGCAACTCGGGGTTATCCGGGGAGGCGTTCTCACCGACATTACGCCGCAAGTTTTCGTATCGGATTTCGCCCCGAATTTTTCCACTACGGTTGGGTCTCCAAGTGTCTTGGTTACGGACCCAAACATCAACACGGTCACCACATTTGATTCGGTATTCTACAATACCCCGGTCTCGGTGGGCGGGATCATCCTATCCGGTCTCTATCCGATCGACAGCGTCACCGGCCTGCATAGCTACCGGATCACGGCCGCCAGCAACGCCACGGCCACCGTAGCCAATGGCGGCGCCGTTCCAGTGTTCACCACGGCGGTCAACAGCGCGAATATTTCGGTGACGTTCAACACCCACGGTTTGACCGTAGGGGCCGATTCGATCGTCTTTCCGATCCCGACAACCGGCAATGGCGTTACGATCAGCGGCCTCTACACAGCGGCATCGATCACCGACGCCAATCACTTTGTTATCCAAGCCAACGCGCAGGCGACCGCGGCGGGCTCGTTCTCGATGAATGGCGGCAACGCCGAGTTGGTTTATTATATCTCGCTGGGGCCGCCCGCGGGCGGCGTAGGGTTCGGAATTGGCGGCTACGGTCTCGGCGGCTACGGCACCGGCGTAGTGAACTCTGTGCAAACCGGGATACCGATCCAAGCATCTGACTGGACAACGGACAATTGGGGCCAGCTTCTGCTCGCCTGCCCGGAGGATGGCGGCATCTATTATTGGGACCCCACCGGCGGCTTCGGCAACATGACGCTGATCGCCTCGGGCCCGATCTTCAATGCCGGCATGTTCATCTCGACATCGGCGCAGATCGTGGTGGCCTATGGCTCGACCATCAGCGAGCAGATCGGCGTGCTGCAAGACCCGCTCTTGGTGCAATGGTGTGATAGCGGAAACTTCTTCGACTGGACCCCATCAGACACCAATCTCGCGCGTAATTTCCGCATCCCGTTGGGATCGCGCATCGTGGCCGGGATGGCGGTCTCCAACCAGAACCTGATCTGGACCGATCTCGATCTGTGGGTGATGAACTTCGTCGGCTTTCCCAACGTCTATGGCTTCAACAAGATCGGGGCCGGTGCCGGAGCGTGTTCCTCGCATTCGCCGCAGCAGCTGCGCGGTGGGGTCTATTGGATGGGGACCTCGAACCTCTATCGTTATGCAGGCTCCGGCGTGGAGGTGATCCCGTGCCCGGTGTGGGATGCGGTTTTCCAGAACCTCAACACTGCATTTATCCAGAACGTTCGCGCGATGCCGAATACCGGGTTCAACGAGGTGGGTTGGTTCTATCCGTCGTTGGCAAGCGTCAACGGCGAGAACGACAGCTACGTCAAGTTCAACATCACCGAGCCGGGGCAGCCGTTCGACTATGGCCTGTTGCCGCGTTCGGCATGGATCGACCAGAGCGTGCTCGGACCGCCGATCGGCGCCAACCCGGGCGGCGTGATCTATCAGCACGAGGTGGGCAATGATGCTGCCGGCCAACCGATAGCGTGGTCCTATACGACGGGGTATTTCCGGATCGGCGAGGGCGAGGACTACGCCTTCGTCGATCAGTGGCGACCGGACTTCAAGTTCGGTGAGTTCGGCCAGCCTTCGACCGCTCAGATAAATATGACGTTCCATGTCGCCAATTATCCTGGCGACACGCCTGTGTCATACGGCCCGTTCACCGTGACGCAAGCCACAGAATACGTCACCACGCGCTTTCGTGGTGGCCTGACCAGCGTCACCATCTCCGGCAATGACCTTGGTAGTTTCTCCCGCTTGGGGTATGTGAGATATCGCTACTCGGCGCAGGGGAGACGGTGATGGCCGCGGCAGACCTCGACACGATCAACTCGACCCAGACGTCCGCTGTGCAAAATCTCGGTCTGATCTATCAGGCGCTGCTGGCCCAGAAGTCCCTCAATCTGGTCCCGGTGCCGGCGGTCTCGACGTCGGCCGGCACCGCTGGACAGGTGGCCGCCTCGGCCGGGTTTCTCTATGTTTGCGTGGCTGACGGTACGTGGCGTCGCGTAGCTCTTTCGACGTTCTAAGGAGGCGACCGTGCCGCTCCGTAAGGGTTCCTCGCGCTCGGTGATTTCAGCGAACATCCGCGAGATGAAGGCGACGGGTCATCCGCAGAATCAGGCCGTTGCTGCAGCCCTCGACACCGCGCGCCGAAGCAAGCGCAAGCGTGCCAGCGGCGGCGCGACATTCGAGGATCGATGGGATGGCGGGCCCTATCGCGAGACCGCCGACGATCTTGCTGCGCGCGCCCGTCAGGGCCTCGCCGCCCAGCCGCAGCGGCTTGAAAAGGTGCTGCCGGACGTCGGCGAACCATTGGTTGGCGATGGGGGCCAGCTTTCTCCCGGTACCGACTGGGGCAATAGGGCGGCTGACGTTGGATCAAAGGTGGGCCAAGCCGTCCTCTCCATGCCGAAATATATGGCGTGGGACCTGCCGAAGGCGGCGGTGACGGCCGCGCGCAACAACCCGCTGCCGGGTCTGCGCAGGGAGGACTACACCGACATTCCGCCGGACACGTCACCGGACCCCCGCTCGCCGCTCGGTGGCGTTGGGGTGAGCGCGCCGCGGGTTGGTTGGCAGCCGGTCGACCCGATGGTCGGAGCTTCGCTGGAGGGCGTGGCCAACGTCATGGGCGGGACGGTCCTCGGCGCCCCAGCGCGGGCCGCTGGTGAGGTTGTGGCGGGCGCCGGCCCCATCCGCCGCGCCGGGGCCGCCGATAAGCGGGCGGCTTCCCTCTCTGCCGTAGATGAGGTATTGGAAAACGAGCGGCGCCTTGCCGCGGGAGCATCAGATGGACCGCGAGCCGTACCCGAAGGATCAGCAGCAGCCGCCCCAGCCGGAGAAGTGGGACCCGGAGGAGGAGGGGCGTCAGGAGCAGGCGGCCTACCAGAAGCACAGGCAGCGGCAGCGCGGTGGGCCGGTGAACGAAAGCCGCTAGAGGGCCTTCCGGGCGCGCTCAAGATTGGCGAGGAGCATTTCGTCCCGGGTCCGATCGGAAAGGTGCACGACGTCGCCGAGGACTACATGCGGACGACTCACCCCGACCGTCCGTACACGCCGCCAACCAAATATCATCCGCTCGATCCGGAGCACTCGCGGGCCATCGCGCAGGCCTACGAGGAGATGAAGCACACCCCCAACGACCCGGCGACGAAGGCCTCCTACGACGCCCTGATCAACGAGACGGCTGCGCAGTATCAGGCGATCAAGAAGACCGGCCTGAAGATCGAGCCGATCCCCGCGGATATGCCGGACCCGTATGCTGCAAATCCTCGGATGGCTGCGCGCGATGTCGCGGAAAATAATCATCTCTGGTTCTATCCGACTGAGAGTGGCTTTGGCTCGTCGTCCATCGAATCGCTAACATCAAGGGCTAAAGAGCGGGGTGTGTCACTGGAAATGGAGCAAGGCCCGGATGGTTGGGCTCTGTCGTGGATCGGTAATCGCGACGGCAAAAGGGGGGCTGGCACCGAAACGATGCGCGAGGTGACGGGGGCGGCCGATACTTCCGCTAAGAAGATTGAGCTGCTGGCCCATGATGAGGAGCCTGCTACGCAGCGCAGGCTTGTCGACTTCTACAAGAGGTTCGGCTTCGAGCCCGTAGGGAAGGCCGATCAGTGGGGCCAGAAAATGGTCCGCGAGCCAGCGACGTCACCGATGCTGCGCAAGACCGGCGAAAAGATCGGCGACCACGATCTGCTGGCCAACGATATGTTTCGCGTGGTGCACGACTACTTCGGGCACCTGAAGGAAGGCCACGGCTTCCGCGCGGCCGGTGAGGACAATGCGTGGCGCACGCATGCGCAAATGTACTCAGACGTCGCGCGGCCGGCGATGACGACGGAGACCCGTGGGCAAAATTCGTGGGTCAACTACGGTCCGCACGGAGAGAAGAACCGGAGCGCGAGTGCGGCTGACACCACCTATGCCGATCAGAAGGTGGGGCTGCTGCCTGAGTGGACAATGCGGGACCGCGGCTCGCCGGAGCCGGTGATGGTCTATCACGGCACGCCGCATTCGTTCGATCGGTTCGATATCTCCAAGATCGGTTCGGGTGAAGGGAATCAGGCCTACGGCCACGGGCTCTACTTCGCTGGTCATGAGCCGGTCAGTGAGTGGTACCGTCACCAACTCGCCACCCGGCAAGACCCGCTGCTCAAGAAGTACCGGCTGCAGGAGGTAGGATCGACGATCGGGTCTCACCTGTCGGATGTGGGGGGCGACGCGGCGCTTCTCGCTCACAAGTACGCTGGCCTGCGCGACGATATGATCGCTGGTGGCGAGACCGACAAAGCCACCACCAATATGATCAAGGAATACGATCGCCGCATCGCCTATCTCAATGATCCGGAGCGTTCGACGGGCCATATGTATCAGGTCGGCATGGACGTGAACCCGGAGCATATGCTCGACTACGCGGCTCCATTCAACCAGCAGTCCCAGCATGTGCAGGACCGCGTCGGCCCTCCGATGGAGACGCACGTCAAGAAGCGGGTCGACGACATCAAGAGCATGCTGGCGAGAGGCCACTACTATCACAAACCCAAGCAGCCGTTGTTGCCGGGCGTTAGAGCTGGTCTTGAGGGTCGATTGCTGGCGTTGGAGCAGGCCGGTCATTCATCGATCCCAGGTAATGAAATATACAAGCGCATGGGCCTGCCGGCGAAAAACGAGACCGAGGGTAATGTGCGGGCCTCGCAGCGGCTGCGCGATCTCGGTGTGCCGGGCCTGCACTATCCGGACGCTGGCTCGCGCGCGCCGGGCCAGAGGGGATCACGCAACTATGTGATGTTCGATGACAAGATGCTGAAGGTGTTGCGCAAGTATGGCGTGGCCGGTATCCCGGCCGCTGGCGTTGCCGCCGCTGATGGTGGCGAGCGCCGTGCGCGCGGAGGCGCCGTCAGCAATGCGCTCGGTGTTGCCAGGAAGGTACGCGCCTCGGGCGGAGCCGCCGATCTGTCGCCGGAAGACGAGGCGGCGATGATGCCGGAAACTTTTGCCAATCCGATCGTCAAGCATATAGCCGAGGGCGCCGCCGATCTGGTCCGAGGGCCCGGTCGACTGATGGCCCAAAACCCGTACCCGGAGGGGTCGGAGGAAGCAAGTTGGTACGAGGACCAGCGCGGGAAGCTGTCCCGAAGCTGGGCGCGCGATGCTGCGTTGAACACGATGGGCACCGGCGCCGTCGCCGGCGTGCGCATGATGCCGTCCGAGATGGCTCTCGGGTCGGGGCCGGTGCGACGCATGGCCGACGACACCGGCTCGGCGATGGAGGTGGCGCGCAAGGTCCGTCAACGGAAGTACGCGGAGCCCGAGTTCACCGAGGGTGGCAGCCACATCTACAACAAGGGCGTCGAGAATCCGCCGGACCTATCGGTCCAGACAGTCGCTGAGCCCCATCGCATGATGTATCCCGGCATCTACCGTGGCCCTCGCATCATTGCCGAGGAGGCTGCCGCCCGCGTGGGACCCGAAGACCCGGCGATGAAGCAATTGTTCGGCGTTACGCGCGGCGACCTGCGTGACATGGCGAAGGGCCGCGTTGGTAACGAGGGGCCGAATCTTCGGCTGTCCTCCAACCCGCGCGGCTCGCTTTCGGCGCAAAATATCCAGACCCCTCAAAACACCCAGCGCCTCCAAGACATCCTCGGCGAGGCCGGCCGCCACGAAGGTCTGCGCACCGCCGACGCTTGGTACATCATGGACCCAGTGTACAAACGGATGGAGCAGATGTTTGGCCCCGAGGAGGCGGCGAAGCGCTATAGGGCGCTGAACACCACGACCGCGATGGCATCTCCGGGCTCCGACGTGATGACGGAAATCCAACGCGGGACCTCAGCGCATTGGCTGAAAAATCAGGGCAGGTTCTCCGACTTCACCAAGTTTGCCGGCGTGCCCGAAGGTATGCGCTACAACACCGCCGGTTTCCCCGGCGATATGCAGTACATCGGCGGCCATCCGTATCATCGGACGGCCCAAGCTGGCCCGATGCAGAAGTTCTTCGACACTGGAGCGATCCAGAGTGAGGCACCGAAGGTTCCTCTCTATTCCCACGCCTCGGGCGTGCCTGAGACCGGTTTCCAGACGTCGGGCCCCGTTGGGGATGCGCACTTCAGCCGCGGCGTCGGGCTCTCCGATACCCGCAAGGGGCCAACCGACGTGCAGGGGTCGTTCTCACGCGGCGAATATCAGACGCTGCAGCCGTGGTGGCAGCACGAGGTGGCAGGCCCTGCTGGCTTGGAGAGCGTGCCGGCGCAGGCCCGCCTATGGACGGCGCTGGGGCCGCAGACGGGCGTCGAGAGCGAGCTGGGCGCCCCAAAACTTGAACTGCTGGCGAAGCAGATCATGGTGGCCGCACGCCGCTTGCGCATCTCGCCAGAGCAGGCTCGCGATCTCGTTTTGTCGGGCAAGGCCGGTGCCGGCATGCTAGGTGGCGCTATGGCCGCACCCGCGGCGATGGATGCAATGCGCGGCGACCAGCGCGCGGCAGGGGGCGGAGTGAACGCAGCGATGAAGGTGGCCCGTGGCATCCGGCGCGCCAAGGGCGGCAAGGTGCACGTTGGTGCCATTATGGGCAGCACCGATGGTCGTGCCGACAAGGTGCCGATGGAGGTGCCAGACGGCGCCTATGTGCTCACTTCGGATCATGTGTCGTCGATGGGAGAGGGCAACACACTCGCTGGCTTCAAGAAACTGGACAAGATGTTCCCGGCCTCGGCCAAGAGCCACGCCGCGCCGAAAGACCCGGTGAAACGTGCGCGCGGCGGCGCGGTCCCCATCTATGCAGCGGACGGCGAATACGTTATCCACCCGGAGGACATCACCGGTCGTTGGGGCGATCTCGGCGAGGGTCATCGCTATCTCGATGCGTGGCAGACCTCGTCTCGCAAAGAGCACGTCAATACGCTGCGCAATTTGGCGCCTCCAGCACAGGATTGATCGATGGAAAATGATTCGGAAGTGAAGTTCGTGACGGACCTTGAGGTCTCGGGCTTCCTGAACGGCGTGCTCAACATGGCCTTCTCAACGGCTCAATTTATTCCGGTCCAAGAGATTGATCCAGAAAACATGAACAAGACCAGACTTGTGGTATCGCAGGCTCCGAAGATCACGGTGAACCTGCGCTTTGACCTACGTCTTGCTCAGATTATTCGAGACCGACTTGACGAACTTATCGACGAAAACACCAAGTCGTCGGTACCGAAGGCGACAAACTGATGCTGACAACCCTATCTGTCCGCAAGGCGCGGCCCATCGACCGAGATACGATCTTGGACATTTGCGTCAAAAACCATAGCGAGAACGGCCAATTCTCCTATGGGGCGGAGAAGGTGGTGGCCATGGTCGAGCGCGCCTTTGGCAAACGGGACGCCATCATCGGGCTTGTCGGCAAGGATCGGATCGAGGGCATGATCATGCTGTTGATTGCCCAATTCTGGTACACCGAAGACTGGTGCTTGGAGGAGATCATGAATTACGTACTGCCGGACTACCGGCGGTCAACGCACGCCAAGGACATGATCTCCTTCGCCAAGCGGTGCTCCAACGAGATTGGTATTCCGCTCGTGATCGGTGTCGTTGCGAACGAGCGCACCAAGGCGAAGATCGAGCTATACCGACGTCAGCTCGGTGACCCGGTTGGTGGCTACTTCATTCACAAACCGCCGCACCCACTGGTATTGCCGGCCTGAAACGTGTATGCCGGGTGATCATGTTCGCCCAGCGCGCCGCCGGGTCTTTCGCAAGCTGATCGTGCCGGTCAGTGGAAGGGGACCTTGGGCAAAGGCTCGCAGAGCACCAGCACGCAGTCGTCATCGTCCGCCGATCCGCAGGCCGCATCGCTCTATCGCGACATCCTGTCCCGCGCGCAGGGCGTCGCCTCGACCCCGTATCAGGCCTACACCGGCGATCTCACCGCACCGGTCAATGCGCAGCAGCAGGCCGGCATCGCCGGCATCAACGCGAACGCCAACTACGCGAACCCGTATATTCAGCAAGCCGCCGGCCTAGCCGGGGCCTCGACAGGGGCCATCACCGGCGACCAAATCCAGCAATATCTCAATCCGTACACACAGTCTGTGGTGGACGCGACGTCGGCGCAGATGCAGCACGACAATGCATCTGCGATGGCCGGCCTGCAGGGTAACCAGATCGCACAGGGCGCGCTCGGCGGCAACGCCACCGGTGTGGCGAAGGGTATTCTCGCGGGCCAGCAGGGGCGCACCGCCGCGTCCACCACCGCCGGGCTCTATAGCCAAGGCTATTCGCAGGCGCTCGGCGCCGCCCAGCAGCAGCAGCAGACCGGGCTCGCTGGCGCCAATGCGCTGGCGAACTACGGTATCCAAGGGCAGAACGCGGCCCTCGCCGGAGCCGGCGCGCAGATCAACGCCGGCACGCTGCAGCAGCAGACCCAGCAGCAGCAACTCGACGCGCTCTACGGCCAATATCAACAAGCGCAGGCTTACCCCTACCAGCAGACCCAGTGGCTGGCTGGGCTCGGCACCGGCGTCGGCTCCAACCTGGGCGGCACGTCGAGCGGCACCACCACCGGGCCGGCGCCGAATCAGACGGCTCAATACCTCGGCGCCGGCCTGTCGGCCGCGGGCATGTTCCTGTCTGACCGTCGCGCCAAGGAGGACATCGAGAAAATCGGCACGACCAACGACGGCCAGAACATCTATCGCTATCGCTACAAGGGCCAGCCCGGCTACCACATCGGCCTCATTGCGCAGGAGGTTCGGGAGGACCACCCTGATGCCGTGCAGAAGGGCTTTGGCGGCCTGAACTATGTCGATCTGAAGGGAGCCACCGACGACGCTGTCGAGCGCGCCACGGGCGGCGGCGTTGGCGGCACTCCGTGGGCCGGAGCCAAGGGCTGGATACCGGAGATGCAAATCCATGGCGGCTCTGGAGCGCCGCACGCGAGCGCGCCGGGCTCGTCGGGGTCATCCGGGCAGCCGACAGCGCAAGACTACAGCAAGATCGCCAGCGGCGTCAGCGGCGTCGGCAAAGGGCTTCAGGGGCTGGATTGGAGCGGCGCCTCGTCGGCGGGGCTCGGCGGGCTCAGCGGCGATGCGTGGGGTGGCGGCAGCTTCCTCGGCGGCGACGTCTACGGTGGGTCGAGCGCCAACCCGGCGCCGGGTATGACGGCCGAAGATTACGGCGTTGGTTTTGCACGTGGCGGCGGTGTCGCCGGCTACGCACGGGGCGGCGACGTCGGCCTCAAGGATTGGCTGGACGACGAGCCGATGCCGGTTTCGGATGGGGGGTTCAACGGGCTCGACGCTGCGGCGATCCCGGGAACCGGCCGAGCCGTCCCCGGTGGGGTGCAGAATTTTGAGGATCGCGCGGCTCCCGCGGTGGGGGCGATCTCGCGCGGCGACTTCGATCCGCAGG
>Ga0137419_10000018_pt1 | contig 36304 bp, 26 predicted proteins | sample CZODoug3_1_2_16f_FD_108279 | JGI IMG/M metagenome (GOLD analysis project Ga0137419, IMG submission 108279) | Vadose zone soil fungal communities from Angelo Coast Range Reserve, California, USA - CZODoug3_1_2_16fungal (Illumina Assembly) | ecosystem: Environmental > Terrestrial > Soil > Vadose... | reverse complement strand
TAAATTTTTTAAAAAAAAAAAAAAAATAAAAATTAATAAAATTTTTTAAAAAAAATATAAATTAAAAATTTTAAAAAAAAAAAAAAAAATTAAATTCTTTAATTAAAAAATACCAAAAAAAAAAAAATAAAATAAGAAAAAATAAAATAACTTATACAAAATATTTTCAATTAATAACAGCACGTAAATCTGTAAAACCATTTAATCAAAATATTAAATATAATTTTAATAAATTTAATAATATAAATAAAAATAAAAATTTAAATAATATAATTACTTTATTAGAATTTACTTTTAGATCTATGTCTTGTTTAATTAGTAAACCTATTTTTATGGAAACACCTCATAAAATAAATATTAATATATTTTATTTTTTTATTCCAGGTAAAGAAAATAAAATAACAAAATTAAATAAATTAAAAAAATTAAAAGATCAAAATGATTCTGATATCTCTTCTTCTTTAAATTCAAGTTTAACTTCAACTTCAATTTCAACTTCTACTTCAACTTCAACTTCAATTTCTAATTTAACTTTAGATTCTGCTTCAACTTCAACTTCTAATTTAACTTTAGATTCTGCTTCAACTTCAACTTCAATTTCTAATTTAACTTTAGATTCTGCTTCAACTTCAACTTCTAATTTAACTTTAGATTCTGCTTCAACTTCAACTTCTAATTTAACTTTAGATTCTGCTTCAACTTCAATTTCTAATTTAACTTTAGATTCTGAGCAAGCGCAAGCGCAATCGACAAAACCAAAAATATTAACATCTTTAAATGGTATAGAAATAAAAAATTTTGATCCTAAAGTAACAAGAAATCTTTATAATATTTTAAATGAAAAATTAAAAAAAAAACTTGAAAATTCTAAAAAAGAAAAAGAAACAGTAATTAAAATTTTACATAATAAAAATATTCATAAATATTTTTTAACTGAAAAAAATTTTAATAAATTAAATTATTTATGTGATATTTTAAGTAGAATTTTTAAAAAACCTGTTGAATTAGATTTAACACCTTTAAAATTACCTTTTTTTGATGATAATATTTTAGTTAAATCAATTGGAATTATGTGTAATAAAATACCAGTTAGAACTTTTTTTAATTTTATTTTTAGAAAAGCATCATTATATTCAAAAATAAGAGCTAATCAAAAGTATAGATATTCAATTACACGATCATACTTAGCTGGTATTAAATTTAAAGTTGGTGGAAGATTAATGACACAAAAAGCAATACCTAGATTAACATCTAGAATAATGCAAAGAGGTGCTATTAAACAAAGTAAAGTAACATATGTTGATTGATCTAGAATTAACCTTAAAAATAAAAGAGGTGCTCATAGTATTACAGTAAAAATGAGTCATGTAATATAAATGATAATTTTATTTATTAATTTTATTATTATTATATTTATATTTATATTTATATTTTTATTTTTATTATTATTATTATTATTATTATTATTATTATTATTATTATTATTATTATTATTATTATTATTATTTTATTTTATTTATTATTAAATTTATTATCTTTTTTTATTTATTATTAAATTTAAAATTTTAATGTTAATTATAAAGTTATTTTAATATTAAAAATTTTTTTTTTTCACGCAAAGTAGCTTAAAAGATTAAGGATTTGGGTTAAAAAATTCATGTTATGATTATGAAGCGAGCTATAATAATTCCTTTTTTTTTAATATTGTAATAAAATTTTTTTTTTTATTAATTAATATTTCAACTTATTTCGATGCCGTCTATTTAAGTATTAGACTCTTATAACTTAAATATATAAATTTAAATTAAATAAGTATATTACAGTTATTAGATAAAGCAATCCTTTTATATAATAAAAACTCCACAAAAATAAATTTTTATTAACTTTATAAAATATATTTATTAAAAGTTAATATAAAAAATTTAAAATAAATTTATTTATTTGCACTTAATATTTTTAATATTTAATAATTATTACTATAATAAATTTATGTAATAATAAAAATTAAAAATTTATTAAGTTATTCAAGGTTAAATCCTTCAATTAATATAATACAATATTAATTGATTATATTGCCTCTTTGCTGATATTATCAAAAATAATTTCTATATATTATAAAATATCAAAAAACATATTTTTTAAATATTAAAATATTTATTCAATATATATTTTCTTTAATTTATAAATTTTAAATTTAATAATTTTACAAATCTTTAAATATTGTATTTAATATATTTTTAATTTAATTATTTAATTTGTTATCTGCGCAGCAAGCTAGAAAAAAAAAGTTAAATTATTATAAGTAAAATTTTGTATGTTTATTAAAAAAAAAAAAGTTAAATTTTTTATTATTACTTTAGCGGTAAATAATTAAAATAAGTATGTATTTTATTGTACAACTTTATTTTTATTTTTTACGCTAGTAAAAAATTTATTATTAAAATTAAAGAAAATAGTTAAAATATAATATTTTAATATTATTTTATCGGACGCAAAAAATGTAGGCTATTATTACTATTTAATTTAAAAATGACAAACTTTTTTATTGATTTATTAGCATGAGGTACTATCTTTTCTAGCGTTTTAGTAATTATATCTGTAAATCCAGTTATAGCAGTGATTTTCTTAATTGCAGTTTTTTGTAATGCAGCAGGTTTTTTAATTTTACTAGGTGTAGGTTTTATAGGTATATCTTATATAATATTATATGTAGGTGCTATTACTGTTTTATTTCTTTTTGTAATAATGATGTTTAATATTAAATTATCAGATATTGTTAATACTCAAGCACAAATAAATGCAAATATGTCATTTGTTCTTGCAATAACAGGTTTATTTGTTTATGAAATGAAATGAATTTTACCTTTTGCAGTAAATGATGTAGTTGGTTTACCAACTTTATTTTTACATCAAACTAATAAAATATTATTAAATTCCAATTCTACTATAATAAATAATGTTTTAAATACTTTAAATCCTTATAATGCAGATACTACTTTTACTAGTTTCTTACAAATTGAAACACTTGGTGAAGGATTATATACATATGGAGCACCTTTATTAATAAGTTGTAGTATGATTTTATTATTAGCTATGATTGCACCTATATTTATTTCAGGTAGATTTAAACATAATAATTAGCAAATAACAAATTCATAATTTTTAATAATATTAAAAAAAAAATTTTTTTTAAAAATTAACAAATTAAATAAATTATAAAAGGACGTATGGCATAAAAAACTTAAAAAAAAATATAATTTTTGTTTATATGTATTTATATTAATAAAATTATAAATTTAATTAATCAAAACTTTTCCATATAAAATTTTATACTAAAAAAAATTTATATAAAAAAAATTTAATTTATAAAATTATATAAAATTATATTTAATTATATTAAATTATATAATTTTAAACATACTTTTTTAAAAATTTATTTACAATTCTATCTATCCTCTCATAAAATAATGAAAGAATAGGTGGGTGTAAAATAAAACGATCAACCTATAATAATAAAATTATTAATAATTATATTATTAATTTTAAGTATATTTAATATTAGCACTTTCTCTTTTTTTTATTTATATAATTAAAATCTTTTCTTAATTTTTATTAAAAAAAAAATAACTTCTCACTATTCTCACTATTCTCGAAGAAAAAAATATTTTGTTCTATTATATTATTTTTTAATTATTATAATTAAAAAATAGAATAATATAAATAAGTTTAATTACTAATATTGTTAGATTAAAATTATTTAACAATTACAAAATAAAGGGAAGTTAAAATAAAATTTTAACAAAAATATCGTACTTTTATTGCTTGCGGAGTACGAAAAACATTTAAATATTAACAAAAAAAAATAATATGCTAATATTACTAATACTTATACCTATTATAGGTTCATTTTTATTAATACCTATAAATGAAAATAATTATAATAATCAAACAAAAATGAAAAAAATAGCTATTTTTACTTCTTTAATTAATTTAATAATATCTATATTTTTATGATTAAATTTTGATTCAAGTTCTATTCATTATCAATTTGTTTCTGAATTTAGTCAATTAAATTTTTTTGATTTACATTTAGGAGTTGATGGTATTTCATTATATTTTGTTTTACTTACAACTTTTATAACACCTATAGCTTTAATTTCTAATTATAAAAATATAAATACAGATGTAAAATATTTTTTAATATCTTTTTTATTATTAGAAACATTACAAATATTAACTTTTGTTGCATTAGATTTACTTTTATTTTATATCTTTTTTGAAAGTGTTTTACCTATATTATTTATTTTAATTATAATTTATGGTTCAGGTGAAAATAAATTTAGATCTGCTTTATTTTTATTTTTATATACTTTATTAGGTAGTTTACCGATGTTATTATCTATTTTAAGTATTCAAAGTATAGTTGGATCAACTGATTTTTTATTAGTTTCTTTATTAGATATAAATTTAGATACTCAAAAGTTATTATGATTAGGTTTTTTTATTGCTTTTTGAGTTAAAACACCTATGTGACCATTAAGTAGATGATTACCATTGGCTCATAGTGATAGCCCACTTGCTGGTTCTATTATATTAGCTGGTACAATACTAAAATTAGCTACATATGGATTAATAAGAATTTTAATTACTTTCTTACCCGATGCTAGTCATTTCTTTAGTCCTATGGTACAAACTATTGCTATTATTTCTTTAATTTATGCTAGTTTATCTACAATAATACAACAAGATACTAAAACATTAATTGCTTATTCTTCAATTTGCCATATGGCTTTAGCTGTTTTAGGTATATTCTCTAATAGTATTATAGGTATTGAAGGAGCAATTTTATTAGGAATAGCTCATGCATTTGTATCACCTGCTCTTTTTATATGTGTAGGTGGAATAATTTATGATAGAACAGGAACTAGAGTAATTAAATATTTAAAAGGATTATCTTTATATATGCCAATATTTACTATTATGTTCTTTGTATTTACTTTAGCAAATATGGCTACTCCTTTAACACTTAATTTTGTAGGTGAACAAATGAGTTTAATTGGAATATGAACAATAAATCCTATAATAGCTATATTAGGTGGAACAGGAATTGTACTAAGTGCTTGTTATTCAATTTTTTTCTATAATAGAATATCTTATGGTGGATATTCTCCTCACTTAAAACCAATTAAAGATATATCTAGAATAGAATTTATAAGTTTAATTTCTTTATTAATACCAACTTTAATTTTAGGAATATATCCTAACATTATATTAGATACATTACATGTATCAGTAACTCAATTATTATATAACATAACTTAATATAATATAATATAACCCCCTGCACTAGCTTTTTTTTTAATTATTATTAAATATAAATAATTTTTATATGTAATAACCATTAATATTTTAATGTATCTTTATTACGCCTTCGGCTCGCTTGCTCGCTTGCGCGCTTGCGCTGCGCAAGCGAGAAATTTAAATAATTAATTTAAATTTATTAGATCTTCCTTCTTAAAAGACGTACGGTTTAGATGTGTCGGGGAAAAGTGATTCTCTCTAAATAATCGGTATGCCAAAATAAAAAATAATAAAAAAATTTTTTTTAGTTTATTTTTAATTAAGTATTTATATAATTTTGTTTTTACTGTTAAATAAATTTAGATATAACAAGAACATCATAATATTTTATTTAATTAATCTTTATTAAATTTTATATTAGAATTAACTATTAATTATAATAAGAAATATTAAATAATATTTATATAACTTTTTTTTATTATATTGCTGCGCTTGCGCAGCATTGCAAAATTGATAAATTTTATTACATTACATTATATTATATTTTTATATTTTTATATATATATATATTTAGTATATAATAATGATATAATAAATTACTAATATTTTTATTATTTTAGATTAATTTTATACGTTTATATTAAGGCCCGATCCCGCAATATATTTTAATTTATCTTATCTCGCTTGCGAAGCGTAAGCGACAAAAGAATAGAACAATAATAAAATATTTATATTATAGATATAAAATATTTATAAAAACAATAATTATAAATATTAATTTAAATAATAATATGAAACTTTAATTTAGTCGCTTGCTGCGCTTGCGCAGCAAGCGCAGAAATAAATAAAAAATATGAAAATTATACAAATATAATAAATATATCTATAATTTTTTTATTAGTTTATATGTTATTTAATAATCTCTAAAAGAGATCTTTAAAAATAAGATAAATAATAATTTTTTCTTAAAAATAAGTGGGCAGGTGTCCGATTGGTAATGGAGGTTCTCTGTAAAAGAATTGGTTTATGACCATAAAAGGTTCGATTCCTTTACTGCTCAATTCAATTAATATATATTTAAATTATAATTAAATTTAATAAGTTTTTTAATATATTTTACTTTGTCGCTTTATTCTACTTTAGGTAGATATTAATAACGGCCTTTTTTTATTATTAAATATTTTTTTTAAATTATAAAAAAAAAAATAAATTTTATTTAACTAAATAATAAAATAATTTAAAGCCTATAATTTAATGGTAGAATGATTTCTTGATGAGAAATATGTAGAAGTTCAAATCTTCTTGGGCTTAAATATTTATTTAAATATATTTATAGTAAATATATATATATATAATTATAGATAAAACTAATTAATTATATAAAAAAAAAAAAAAATAATAAAATTTTGTTTTTAATTACCTTTAATTATTACTTTTTTAATCTAGATTAAAAGTGGTTAAAAAGAGGCTAAATAATTAATTAATTATTATTTATAATTAGATTCTTTCGTATAATTGGTTAATACAATTACCTTTCACGTAATTTATACCAGTTCAATTCTGGTAAGAGTCATTTAAGCTAAATTTGTGAAATTTAAATTTATTATTAATAATAATAATAATAATACTAATAATTAATTAATTATTATAAAAAATAATTAAAAAATTTTTAAGTATTATTATATATATATAAATATAAATTTTTATTAGGAATAGTTTACATTGGTAAGTTAAAACGATTGCTAATTGTTGGGTTTAATGCCTTTAGGTGTTCGAATCACCTCTATTCCGAAAAATATTAATAAAAAATATTAAAATTTTTTTTTTATTTAAAAGATAACATGATTTTTTAGTAAGAATATTTTTTTTAACAAATATTTTTTACTATTATTTTTATGAGTTAAATATTTAGAAAAATTTAATATTTTTTATTTTATACAAATAAAGAGCTGAATAGTTGTGTTGTTATAGTATAATTCAAAGTGAATTGGCTTTATTCAACTAATGCTAAAGAGATTGGAACGCTATATTTAATGTTCTCAATATTCTCTGGTATGATAGGAACTGCTTTCTCAGTTTTGGTGCGCCTATGAGCTGATCTTGCGACAGTGAGTGAAATTCACCTTCATTTAACCAATATGTTGGCAACATCAGGTTTAGGTCAAGGGGAAAACTCTTGGCTGAACATAGCATACCTGTTAGAAGCATGTAAAATGGTAATTCAGTTATCCATCGAAATGCAAGTTGCTGCTCCCATGGTCAAAGTTATACTACTTAAATCCAATCCACTAGTCACCTCCGGAGAAGGGTTAGTACATGACTGAAATCGGTACTATGACATGTTCTTTGATAAGTTAAAACAATCGAAGAAAGGTTACATTGTCAGACGGGTTACGCGGAGTAATCACAAAATGGAGAGTTGGAGACCTAAAGGATCTATTATCGCAATTTCGGAACTTGGGGATTGCCTAAGGGTTGGTGCTGCTTATACAACCTATGGTAACGGAGCTTCCGTAGTAAACAATGGTTTTACCTTGTTGAAGGGGGGCAGAAAATGTCTTATCAAAAAATCTATGCAGCATAGCGGGTTCCGCTATTATTCCTCTGAAACAAAGGGAAATCTGCCTAGAAAATTTGAAAAATTGGTTAAACTGTGTGCTATTCCCAAAGATGGCTTTAAAATAAGTGATATTTACAATCTCATGTTCAATACAAGAATGTACGAAGTAGCTTACCATAAACTAAGATCTAACCCCGGTAACTTGACACCTGGAATTTCTTCTATTACTTTGGATGGTTTTTCACTAGAATGAGTGGAAGAAACTATTAATCAGTTGAAAGATGGTAATTTCCAATTTAAACCCGGTAGAAGAACCATGATACCTAAATCCGACGGAGTTTCCAAAAGACCCCTAACTATAGCGCCACCTAGAGACAAAATAGTCCAAGAAGTAATGAGAATGATACTAGAAGCCATTTTCGAACCAACATTCTCTGTTAACAGCCATGGTTTTAGACCTAACAGAAGCTGCCACACCGCTTTAAGACAAATAAAAACTCAATTTGGTTCTGCTTCTTTCATTATCGAAGGAGATATTTCTAAGTGTTTCGATTCATTTGATCATGAAACATTAATCAAACTTATTTCCCGTAAAATAAGCGACCAAAGGTTCATTCAACTAATCTGGAAATCACTTAGAGCTGGTTATATGGAATTCCACACTACACAACACTCTATTATAGGTACACCTCAAGGATCTATCATAAGCCCTATATTATCCAACATTTATCTTCATGAATTAGACATCTTTATTCAAGAACTTAAAAATTCATATGATAAAGGACAATTGGTAGCGAGAAATCCTAAATATAGAAAAATTGAAAATTTGAGATATAAAGCTATTAAAGCAGAAAATTTCGATCTGGCTTCGACATTTCTTAAAGAAATGCAAAAACTAAAATCTCGTCTTCCAAATGATCCAGGTTTCCGTAGATTATACTATGTACGTTATGCCCATGATTGAGTATTAATGGTTAGAGGTAATCGGGCTGACGCCGTAAAATCTTTGGAAGATATTAAAATCTACCTAAAAGATAAACTGAAACTAGACCTAAGTGATACAAAATCCAAAATAACAAATCCAAGATCAGAAAACGTTCTATTTCTAGGAACTTTGATTAGTATATCAAGGCATGTATATTCACATAAAGGTAAACATCACCAAAGTTTAAGAGCAGTCAGTCAATTACGTATGTTAGCACCTATGGATAAAATTTTTAGGAAACTTATCTTATCGGGTTTTATAAGTGCTAAATATAAATCAGGTATTCCTAAATTTCTATGATACGCTAATAACAAAGATACTATAATATTATTATATAAAAGCGTACTAATAGGATATTTGAACTATTACAGCTTCACCCATAATTACTCTAGAGTTGCAAGTTCCTTAGAATTTATCCTTAAAACCTCATGTGCCAAATTATTAGCAGCCAAATTCAAATTAGGTTCAGTCACCAAAGTTATAGCTAAATTTGGAAATGATCTGAAAGGTGATGGAAAAATTGCTTTCCTGAAACCATCTTACAAATTAAATACATGAGACTTCAAATCAAATCCAAAAGATAGAATAAAAACATTATTTGCTTCCTATCTTTCTGCTGCTAACCTCGGGAATATGTCTTGTTCAAAATGTGGATCCTTCGAACGAGTTGAAATGCACCATGTACGTTTATTAAGTGATCTTAATCTTAAAATGTCTGAAGTTGATAAACTAATGGCTAAACGTAGAAGAAAACAAATATCACTATGTCGTTCATGTCATTTAGATCACCATAAAACCTCCAAATCATGAAGTAAAAAAAAAAACAAGTTAAATAAACTCAACTAGGGAAATTATCACAATTAACCAATAGCACATTTTTGGAAAGCCGTATGATGGGAAACTATCACGTACGGTTTGGGAAAGGGTGTTTTTATGTTTAAGCTAAACAAACAAACTACAGACATCTAGTTCACATCAGATTAGAATTATCAGCACCTGGAGTTCAGTTTTTAGCTGGAGACCATCAACTTTTTAACGGTGCGCCGATTAATTATATTGTTCGTTGTGATAATGATAAACTCATAATATCACAGGGTCAATCGAATCCATTGACTAAGTTGAAATTTCTTCTAAAGTCTTTGAGCCTTAAAGCATCAACCTCAGCTAGCCTGGGCCAACTGGGCGGTGAAAATAGCATGGTTGAAAAGCTGTTTGAAAGAATATCAGCGAGCTACAGTTCCTATGGTGAGGATAACAAATCTCTACAACCTTTCATGCTGGTCGAAGTTCCAGGCAATTTATTAAGACTATTTTTTAGTACATTAGAATGTTACCATCCTTTGGGCCCACTATTTTACGTTGAGATTCTGGGCTTGATTCGATCAGATGGTCAGGTTGCCAGAAGCAACCTCAAGGAGGGGAGACACCTAAAGGAACCAATCGGCGAACAATATAAGAATTCGGGATCACCCGACGGGCGAAAGTTCTGGGGTGACGGAGGACTCGTAGTAGTTAGAAAAAACAAAAGCAAATTGCTAAGTTCAATACTAGCGAAGGGGTCTAGGGGTATTTCAACCAAGGTCTCACTTCCTGCGGGCTTTGAGAAATTGGGGAACCTAAGAAATGAAAACGCAAAAAATACTAAAATTATTAACACAAAAGTATTAGATGTGATGTGTGACACGGATGTTTTAATAGCAGCATACACCAAAATAAAATCTTCACCAGGAAACATGACTCCAGGAATGGACTCAGAAACTTTGGATGGAATTAATTTATCATGGTTCGAGAAACTAAAGAAAGAACTTAGAACTAACGCTTTTCAGTTCAAACCTGCCAGAAGGATAGAAATACCTAAATCTAATGGTAAAGGTACGAGACCTTTGGGAATCGCATCACCAAGAGACAAAATCGTTCAATGTGCTATGCTTTTTATTCTGGAAGCAATATTCGAACCTTCTTTCCTTATACATTCGCATGGATTTCGACCAAACAAAGGTTGTCATACGGCTTTGAAAGAGGTAAAAAATACATTTTCTTCAGTTAACTGGTTCATAGAAGGAGACATTAGTAAATGTTTCGATACGTTCGATCATAAACTATTAGTACATCTTATCTCAAAGAGAATAAAAGATAAAGGGTTCATAGACCTTCTTCATAAAGCTCTTAAGGCGGGCTATATGTTCCAAGGACAATTTTACTCCCCAGAAATAGGAACTCCTCAAGGTTCTATTGTGAGTCCCATATTATGCAACATTATTTTACACGGTTTAGATCAATTTGTACTAGATTTACAAAAAGAATTTACTGTTGGAACACGGCGTAAACTGAATCCAATTTGAAGAAAACTGACTCGAAATGGCCAAATCAAAGAAGTACATGACAGAAACATTGGTTCGCGAATGCACAACGACTCAAACTATAAAAGACTAAAATACGTTAGATACGCAGACGATTTCTTAATTGGGATCATCGGTAGCCAAATAGATTGCATAACTATTAGAGAAAAAATACATAATTTCTTGCTCAAGGATCTTAAGTTAAATCTTAACCTTGATAAAACCAAGATTACTAACGCAAGAGATGACACCGCACATTTTCTAGGTACTGATATAAGTATAACCCCTTTAGCAAATAGACCACTTCGGTTAGTTATTAGAGGAAATACTACCTTTAGAATGAAGTCCAATACAAGACCACTGCTTATGGCTCCTATCAGTAAATTAGTCGAGAAACTAACTGAAAAAGGATTCGCTAGAAATGGAGGTAAACCAACTCGAGCTGCTAGATTTTTACATTTTGACGAAAGTAAAATTGTAAATCACTTCAAACAGATATGGACAGGATTAAGTATGTATTACTCATTTGCGGATAACTATGGTTCACTGGGTAGAATACACTATATTATAAAATATTCTTGTGTACTTACTTTAGCTTCAAAATTAAAACTAAAAACAGCTAAGAAGGTATTCACCAAGTTCGGAAAAAATATATCAATCCGAGACAAGGATAATAAAATTGTTGCAAACTTTCCAAATGTTCCTCTAGCTAAACCTAGATGTTTTCACATTACTAAAATCTCAGATATTAACCCTATGGCACGTCTGGAAAAATTGGCTAAAGCCACATTTAATTCCAAATCCGTTCTAGGCAGTCCTTGTACAATCTGCGGTAATTGTAAAAAAATAGAAATGCATCATGTACGTAAATTAAGAGACTCAAGCAGAGCCATTAAATTGGACTACATGACTAGTATGATGTCTCGAATGAATAGAAAACAGATACCAATCTGTAAACCATGTCATATTAAATACCATAAAGGAGAACTATTACTTTTCAATAATAGCATAGAAGCTGACCCATATTCTTAATTTAATAACCCATGAGAGCCGTATGATGCGAAAGTATCACGTACGGTTTGGGATGAGGTCTTTGGGCCTAAAGATCAAAATATCTAAGGTCTAATTTCCCACTTCACTTATTATTTCTGCTCATGCTTTAATAATGATATTTTTTATGGTTAAAAAAAAAAATGTCGTTTTAAAATATAATATTTTAAATTTTTCTAATAGTCAATTTAACTTAAAAAATTGAAATGCTCGAAAATAAATAGATTCTATTATTAATTTAAATAATAAATTTAAAAATTCTAATAACAATTCTTATAATCCTCCATTTCCAGCAAAAAAACATATATTTCTTAATCCACATAATATACGGTTTGCAGGTGGTCCATTATATAAAGTAGCTACTTGTAGTAAAGGTGTTTATATTTTTGTAACACATAATGGATATACTTATGTAGGTAGTAGTATTAATTTATTTGTAAAAGTAAATTTTTATTTTTATTATTCTATCTTAAAATCTGGAACACGTGCTGTATTAGTACACTTTTTAAAAATGGATTTGACGGTATTGCATTAAAATTTTATATAATGGATCCTAATTCGAGTATTGATCAAGTTTTAAAAATGGAACAATACTTTTTAGATAAATATTTTAATAAACCTTTAAATTTAAATAAGGATAATATAGCATCTGGATCTGGTAAACATTATCCTATGTCTGAAAAGGCTAAACAACGTTTACGAATACAAAGAGGTATTTCATTCTATGTTTATGATGTTACCAAAGCATCTATAGTCTATTTTTTTTTTATCTAAAACTTTTGCACAGCTTCATATGAATATAGACCATCGAACATTAAATGATTGTTTAAATAATGGATCTTTTTATTTAGGACAATTTATATTATCATTAGAGATTATTACAGAAATGCAATCTTATTCTTAATCTATATTATCTTTAATTAAATTTAAGGAATTAATAAATTTGGTAAGAGATAGATATAAAATAATAAATCAATCAAATAGAAAAAACATTTATTGCATTAAATATAATAAATCCTTCATCAACTTTATGTGGTACTTATAATAGTATAAATTAATTTGCTAAAAAAATTCATGTTGATCGAGGAACTATTAGATCATATATTAATAAAACTAAACCTGAAGTATCCTTATATAAAAATGAATGATTATTCACTCTTGTAAATAAATAAGATTTATTTTTTAATTTATTATTATTATTGTATATATTAAATTTATTTAGAATTTAGAATTTAGAATTTAGAATTTAGAATTTAGAATTTATAATTTATAATTTATAATTTAGAATTTAGAATTTTAGAAATTTATATTATGGTTTGATTATACTTAAAATTGTCATTTGGCATAGCCTAGAAAATTAAAGTTTTTCTTCCATCCTCATATTTGCTGAAATAAACCTAAAGGACTAAGTAAAATTTTTTATTTTTGTCGAAATTAATTGCTTGTTTACTTGATTAAATGCTTGCTTTTTGTTTTCGTAATCAACTAAAATTTAAAATCTTAGATTATGATTATAGAATAAATATTCTATATGAAATGGATAATCAGCAGGTTAAAATTTTATTTTATTAAACCTCAGAGATTATACAGTGGATATCTTAACTATAAGTTTTAATAGTAGATAAAAGATATAATCCTAATTAAATATAAATATTTAATAAATTGTATGCCAGGATTAGTTGGAGGATTTTTACGACGCAAACGTTTTTTGTTAATGATCTTGTATCATTTGCATGGGGTGATTCAGAAAGCTACAACTTTTTGCATGCCGGTACAAATACAAGGGACAAGTTCAACGAGGCTTGTTTCGAAGGTTGTATGGGAATGGGAAAAATGCATATTGACGGTATATGTACTAGTACTCTATACCGAACTTTAGCTATTTATTTCAGTTTAACGAAAGTGAACTTTCATTTTAAAAATGATTCAGCGACACTCATCTTTTCCGTCTTAAGTATTTCAAATACAGGAGATGAGGACAAACAAACTATTAAAAGTATAAATGAATCCGTACACTTTGATATCACTAATAGAGTCAATATCATAACAGAAAGGGACTGAAATACAATACAAGATAATACAAATTATCTGAAGAACAAAAACATCAAATGCGGGAACCTCGGAAAGGTCATATTATTAAATAATGGTTTAGTCGAAATCAATATGCCATCTGATATGATGAACAATAATATGACTACAATTATTTTTATAAATAAGGAAACTTATTTAAATAATAGTGTTTTACACGCAACAAATTCAAGTATCACAATACAAGAATCTACTGTATTGTACGGGGTCAAGATAAGTGACCAAGCAAATGCTCTAAGTAATGTTAGAGATACTGATAAATCTAATAAAGTAATTAGAAGAATTCAGCCAACGAAGGTTAGTAAAAATATGAACAAATCTTCATGACAAGTTGGACAACAGCTAAATTCACAATGCCTTGGAAGGGGTAAATTAAATTCTCTGTGTTATTATTCAACTGTCAGGGACGTAAATCCTGTAAAAGATTTAAAGAGACGTTTAGTAAGTAATAGCTTATTATGACCTTCTAGTATAGATTTAACAATCATACATAATGAAGTACATAAAGAACAGATGGAATTAGTTCGCCTAGTTGAAACTTTTGGAGAACATAGTGACCAAGTTATGAAATATCAAGTCCTTTTAGTAAACTCTTTATTCTTTAGAATTGCAGCTGTTGACAAGTTATCAAAATCAAGTGGGTCCAAAACATCAGGAGTAGATTTAGAACATTTAGTATCAAGGAAAGAAGATGAACCTTTTCTTGTTGAATTAGTAGAATGACTAAAAATACAGATTAAATTACCTTCTGAATATAAAGCTAAACCTATTAAACGAGTATGAATGCCTAAATCCAATGGAAAATTAAGACCTCTGGGAATTCCTACTTTACGTGATAGAGCATTACAACATCTATTAAATTTAGTCCTGGAACCTATTGTGGAATCAAAAAACGATCCCCACAATTTTGGTTTCAGACCTTATAGATCAGCTAAGCATGCCATAGCTTTGCTTAGAACTAATTTAAAAACTATAGATAGTGATAAAACTCTAGTTCTCATGTCTAAAATTAACCAAGAAAATAAAATTAATTGAATCATGCCTGAAGATAAGGTGATTTTGGATGCGGACATAAAAGGCTTCTTTGATAATATAAATCATGATTGACTGCTAAAAAACTTATACTTAGATCCCGTATATAAACCTATTATCAAGGCATGACTAAAAAGCGGTGCCATTGATAAAGGTATATTTATAAAAACAGAGTTAGGTACTCCTCTCCTCTTTGAGGTAGGTGGAATTATATCGCCTACGTTAGCCAATTTAACTCTTAATGGATTGGAAAAAGCAATTAACGAATCTTTATTACCACTGACCACAAGTAAAGAAAAACGGATAGTAATAAAACTAAAGGATGGCTCGAAAACTCGAATAGCTTCAGGTTTGGCATATATAAGATATGCAGATGATTTTGTGGTTTTAGCAAGATCCAAATACATCATAAACGAATTGGTTAAGCCTGCTATCAATGCTTTTTTAGGCGAAAGAGGCTTAACTCTCAGCCCCGAAAAAACAAAAGTTTTCCGTTTATCAGATGAGAGTGTAGAATTAAATTTCCTAGGTTATACCTTCAAATATCAACCTAAATGGAGAATAAATAAAGGTATATTCTTTAAACACCATGCAGGATCTAGAGGTATAGCATTATATCCAAACAAAAATAAAGCTCTAGCTATTATTAAGAAGATTAAATCTATATTTGATTCATCACAAAATAGCGATGCTTATAATCTCATAGCAAAACTTAATCCTATAATAAGAGGTTGATCAAATTATTTTAATATGGGAAATAGTTCACGATACAGAGATACCGTACGTAATGCTATTTACCATCTAGTATGAAAATGAGCTCATAAAAAACATAGAAAATGAGGAAAAAAGTTAATAGCGAACACTTATTTTCTAAATAGAAGTGATAATAATTTAAAAAATTTTAGCAAATTAAAAAATGTTAAATGAGTCTTTCATGGTTCTGTTAGAAAAAAATCAAGGTATAATCCCGAAAAGAGAAAGACCATATTCCTAGTAAACGTGGGATCAAGTACAAGATTACTTTCTAGTAAAAATTATATAATCCCTAATAACTTAATAAATATTCATGGTTACCATCCCGAATATTTTAAGCTAATAGATTTTAATAGTAACACCAACTTCAAAGCGATGGAAATTAATGCACCACTTAAAGAAAAATTACTAAAAAGACAAAATAACATATGTAGTCACTGTAGTAAACCACTATACTTCATGGAATCGGGTAAACTAATATACAATGAATTACACATTCATCATGTAGACCCAATTTCCAAAGGAGGTTCTACAAAAAATATCACAAACATGGAAATCATACACTCATGATGCCATAAAGATATTCATTCAAAAGAAAAGTAAAACGTAATCATAGCTAAAAACATAAGGAAATGTATAATAATATCGCTGTGAAAACTTCCCGGGTGAGCTGTATGCGGAGCGATTCGCACGTACAGTTCTTTGAGGGGATTTGCCCGTGAGGTCACATTCCATCTCTAGTGGTAACTATTTATTACCTGTTCAAGTTGGTGCAATCGATATGGCATTTCCAAGATTGAATAATGTTTCCTTTTGATTGTTGCCTCCTTCATTAATACTATTATTACTTAGTTCATTAGTGGAGAATGGAGCTGGTACAGGTTGAGTGCGCTATTTAATTATTAAAAATCTTGAATGTAAATATTCCACTAAAGTTTTTTCTAATAATAATACAAATAATAATAATGATGAAAATAATAAATTAATATTATGAGAAACAAATAATGATTTTTTTTTAAATAAAAATAAAAGTTTTACTAAATTTGAAAGAAATAGAATTCAGGTATCTAAATTTAATGAGAGTATTATTATAGGTGTTATTTTATCAGATGGAAGTATAGAAAAGAGAAACAATTGAAATCCTAGAATATGTATGGAACAATCAATTAAAAATTTTGAATATTTATGATATTTATTTACAAAATTTAATATATTTAATAGTACTTATCCTCACTCAATAAAAAGAGAATTAAGAAATAAAATATTTTATAGTTTAGCATTTAAAACTAGACAATTAAATTGTTTAAATAAATATTATACATTATTTTATTTAAATAAAAAAAAAATAATAAAACCTGAATTATATCATTATATTAATTATATATCTTTAGCTCATTGAATAATGGGTGATGGTTCAAAAATTGGTAAAGGTTTAATACTATGTACTGATTCCTATTCATTAAAGGAAATTGTTATTTTAATGAATATTTTGAAAATAAAATTTAATGTTGATTCTTCAATTCAATATCATACTTCTATTACACCTAATAATATTTTAAGTAATAAAAAAGTAGGAAGAATATACATCAATAAAAAAAATTTAGATAAAATTAAACCTTTTATAAAATCTTATTTTGTAAAATCTATGTTATATAAAATAGATTAAATTTATTATTATTTATTTATTTTTATTTATTATTATTTATTATTATTTATTATTATTTATTATTAATTATTATTATAGTGTAAAGCATCGAACTTAGGTAGTTAAAGCTAATTTAACACTGACAATAGCATGTTCGAAAAGGAAATTTGGTATTAAAATACGTGGTCATTTCCGAGCTACGGTTCTTATGGTAAGTAAAGCGAACTCAGAAATAAAATTAATTATGGGTTTTATTAATTCAACCTAATAAAATTTGAAAAAACCATTTAATTTGAGTACCTAACAGGACATATATGGATTTTTAATAAGAACTTAGGATTATCTGGGTATTAAAACACTGAGATAACAGAGTTTTCATAGTAAATAAGTTTTTAATTAAATTTATTGAAGGAAAACAGGAAATATTATTATATTAATATTTCTGGAAAGCCGTATGATGGGAAACTATCACGTACGGTTTGGGAAAGGCTTTTTAACTAATTGAATAATAAAATTGTATGATGTGACAACATATCTATCATTAATAACAATTAAGAATAGTAGCTAAATTTTTATTATTAAAAACAATTAAGTTTAGCGAACAAAAAGTACACAGTACATTTTTATTATTTAAGAGTTAATCTGCTATTTCATACAGTTTATCCTCCATTATCAAGTATACAATCTCATTCAGGTGGAGCTGTTGATTTAGCTATTTTCAGTTTACATCTTGCTGGAATTTCATCTTTATTAGGTATATATATATAATTGTGCCAGTTAATATTTTAAAATAAAAACATCATGCTTCTAAATGCTTATAAAAATAGTATTTAACTTTTTGTTATATTTTTTTAAATTTAGCAGATTTAATATGAGCGCCGAAGGCGAGAAAATATAATTATAAAAAAAATTAGTTATTTAAGCAAAAATTTTTATTAAATTTTTCAGAGATTTTACGAAGCAGTAAACTTATATAATTAGTTTATAAGAAAAAATCCTATTAAAGACAGAAAAATAAATATTCTGCTCCGCACTATTTTTTAATGAGTGCGGAGCAGAATATAATATATTATTACCTGCAATACCTATAATCAATAAATGGAATAGAATAAATAAATCTATTTTTCCTTTAACTAACTGTACAACAATAGTTCCTTTTAATAAAAAATTAGATAGTACTATAGGTTTACCTAAAATTACTAAATTCATTAGAGATATTACCTATTTAAATACAACTAGTTTAAGTGTATTAATAGGGTTAATATTAGGTGATGCTTATTTAAAAAAAGGTATTAATAGTACTAACGTACGAATAGGATTTAAACAATCAATCATAAATTTTCCTTTTATGTGAACAGTTTTTAAAGAATTAGCTCATTATTGTAATTCTTTACCTAGATTTGACTTTGTATTTTTAAAAATTACGGGTAAAAGATATGGTCAACTTATTTTAGAAACTCGATCATACCCTGTTATGAATATATTGTATACATTATTTATTAAAGATGGTAAAAAAAAAAATAAAAGAAGATTTATTTTTTTATTTATCTCCAATAGCTTTAGCTTATTGGATAATGTCTGATGGTGTTTCAACTAAATATAGATTAACAATTTGTACTGATAATTATTCTGTAACTGAAGTTGTTAGACTTATAAATATTCTTATAATTCGATATGATTTAAATTGTTCGATTCACTATTGTAAAGGATTACCACGTATTTATATTAAAGCAAGTTCACTTAATAAATTACGTACTATAATTAGTCCACACATTATTCCATTTTCTTTATATAAATTGCAAAAAGGTAAACGAAATAATATATTATAATATTTTTTGTCTTTATAATTGGCAATAAATTTCATTGTAACTGTAAATAATATGAGAACAATTTCGACCCAAACATATATTGAATGTGTTAAACACAAAATCTTTACTGATCGTAACCAATTGAAATATTGGCTAAAAAGATTAGGGTTAAGCATTGCGTTATCATCTAACAAGGTTATGACGTGAGGAAATGCTAAATGGGAAAAATTAGGTAGTGGTCCTAGACTAATGAGTACCCTACCCGGCCTCAAAATTGATTTAAGTTTAGCGAAAGCTAATCTTCGTATGAAAGACAGTTCACATGTAAACATTCAACCACTTACTCCAAATGGAAAAAGAATGTTGCCCGTAAAAACAATAAAGAAACTAATTTTGTTTGTAGTATCTTTGATCAGTATTGTAGGGTACACTGTTATAGAAGAAAACTTAACAATACATATTGTAGGAATAACTATAATTATATTACTGGAAGTCCTGCATGATGGCCATTCAATAAGTAAGTGGGGGAACCTCGGAAAGTCAGTTAACTTAAAAACTGATCCTTTATATCAATCTACTTCTCTTTATAAACTGTTAATTAAGGGATACAAGACGTTGTCCAGCTGGACTGACTATACTCAAATTTTTAATAAGAACATAGTTAATAAAGACGGGGGCAAGATAACTGAAAAAGCAAATGCCACTGGTAACTCCTTGGATACCAAACTTAGATTTGGGCTAATAAAAACAGATATTAGACTGCTGAATTCAGTACGCCTTAATCAGGTTTCAAAATTAAATTGTGTAAGACCATATTCCACGGACTCTAAATTAGATAGGAAGAAACCCTTACAAGCTAAACTTACAATACAAGAGTTCCAAGAAATTTCTGACAAAGTTAAAGCAAAACAATTTGAATTGGTGAGACTGGCCGAATTAAAAGGTTTAACATCGAAAGAAGTAAAAGATTTTCAAATATTATTAGCTAAATCCAAAAATTTTAGATTACATGCCCTAGATCTATTAAGAAAGAAAAATGGATCACAGACAGCTGGAGTGGATAAAATTATATTAACTTACAATGATAGTGAAACATTTTATGAATTAAATGAATTTCTAAGAGATATTTTGAAAAAACCTTTTCTTTACAAACCTCAACCTATAAAAAGAGTCTGGATTCCTAAACCGGGTAAAATTGAAAAAAGACCGTTAGGAATACCAACAATTAAAGATAGAGCACTACAAACATTAATAAACTTAGTTTTACTACCGCTGGTAGAATTAACTAGTGAACCCAATAGTTATGGTTTTAGACCTTATCGGGATTGTAAAATGGCAATTGGTGCGTTAAAATCCAATCTTTTATCCGCAGACCGTGAAAAAATCAGGAAAGGAATATTAGCTCAAGGTAAAAAAGTACAAATTGTTAGCTCTTACGTAGCTTCTAAAGATAAATATATCTTAGATGCGGATATCAAAGGATTTTTTGATAATATTAATCACGAATGAATAATATCAAATGTTTTTCTTCCTGATCAATTTAAATGATTTGTTAAAGGCTGATTAAAAGCAAGAATTATTGATCTCAATAACATTCTCGACCCTACCTCAGGAACACCGCAAGGTGGTATTATATCTCCTACTCTTGCAAATATGACTCTAAATGGGTTAGAACTTGTTATATTGAACTCTATCAATACATTAACAAAAAGTAAAGATCAATTCAAAACAGTAAAGAATAGTGATGGTACTTATAAAAGAATACTTATTGGAGTAAAATATTTTAGATATGCCGATGACTTTATCGTACTAGCCAGAAGTAAAAATATTATTATCCAATATATTAAACCTGCTATTGAAGAATTCTTGCAAGAAAGAGGCTTATGACTTTCACCACAAAAAACCAAAATATTTAAATTAAGCGATCCAGGAGCACAGTTAGACTTCTTGGGTTATACTTTCAAACACCAAAATAAATGATCTGTAAAAAGAGGAATGTTACTGAAAAGTATAGGATCAAACGGTATTGCTTTATATCCCAATCAGAACAAGGTTAGGGAAATAATAAGAAAATGTAAGCAAATCTTTAAAAATAGTCAAAATCTATCAGCTGTTGAGTTAATAAGTAAATTAAACCCTATAATTGGAGGATGAGGAAGATATTTTAATATGGAAAACTCATCAAAATATAGAGTATCAGTACAAAATGCCTTATATGTTTTATGTTGACGATGATTATATAAAAAACATCCTAGAACAAACAAAAGAAATCTAGCAAGAATGTATTTTTTACGATCAGATGAGTCAACAAACTCTAATTCTTTCTTAACATTTAAGAATAGAACTTGAGTATTTAACGGAATAACTAAAACTCAACATAGATATACTGATGGTACAACCAAATATAGAACTAGTTATCTACAAAATCCGACAAATGTTTCACCAATTATCACCGCTAGAAAGTATCTTATACCTATCCAATTAAGACACATCCACGCATTTCATGCAGACTTAGACAAACTAATCGCTCATAAATTACAAGTTAGTCTACTAGAAAGCGCAAAAACTCCTCTACTTAAAGATAAACTATATTATATCCAAAAAGGTCTGTGCTTTATTTGTAATCAAAACATAGATTATAACCAACTGCATGAAAACTATTATAATATTCACCATATCAAACCTATTATAACAGGAGGAAGCAAATGAAATATTAAAAATCTTTCTATAACCCACTCTTGGTGTCATAGAAAACATAAACACGTTTTTTAACCTTCAACAAATTCGACCGTTTAAATATCACATCCAGTATTACTGCTATGAAAATACAAAAATGTGAACATTGAATTGATCTATGGGTGAGCCGTATGCAGGGTGATTTGCACGTACGGATCTTTAAGGGGGTATTACCGCGAGGTTTGTCCTATCTTTAGTATGGTATGGGAATGCATAAATTACCGTTATTTGTTTGAAGTATTTATGTAACAGCTATACTATTATTATTATCTTTACCTGTATTAGCCGGTGCAATTACTATGCTTATTACAGATAGAAATTTTTCAACTAGTTTTTATGATGCAGCTGGTGGTTATTAAACAGGATTTAGCCACTATTACATGTAAATGTAATTTATTTTAATTTGCTATATGCTTAAATTCCATTTCTTTATTAATATTTAAAGAAAAAGTAATTAATACTCTGGTTTATAAAAAGAGCTGCAGATCTAAGGAGCTGCGAAGCCAAAAATTATATAAAAAAAGAGTAAGAATAAATAATTATAGATTAGAAAATAAGCAAGTTAAATAAAATATTTTCAGAGAATATATGCAAATATTCTTTAAACAATTATATTTAGATAATAATTTTAAAATAAAGAATAAGATATATTCCGTTCGCACATATATATGTGTGTAAAAAAGTTAATTTTAATTTATCAACAGAATTTATTAATGTATTTTAATGTTCATCAATATTAATAACAAATTATTTAAATGATAGTGTGAAGTCTTGCGAAGACGAAGCCAAAAATACTTTAATTTAACAAAAAAACAGTTGGAGTCTTATTAGGAGATGGTTGATTATAAAAAAAAATATTAATTCTAATACTCGTTTTAGATATGAACAATCTTTAAAACATGCAACTAGATTGTATGATCTTTATAAATATTTTTCACTAATGTGTCCTTCCTTTAGGAGTAATGTAAAATTACGTGAACGTTTAGATAAACGAACAAATAAAATATATAGTACTCTTCATTTTAGTACTAGATCATTATCATTTTTTAATTCATATTATTCTCGCCTTCGTCAGTTCGTCAGAGACGGCGCTTATTTTATTTAAATAAAGTAAAAATTGTTCCTTTAAATATAGGTAATTTATTAACTCCAGTTGCTTTAGGTCTCCCTAAAGGAGAATTATGGATGATGGGTTTTTTTTTTAGAAGTGGTTTAACTTTACAAACAAATGCATTTACTATATCAGAAGTAGATTTACTTGTTTCTGTATTACAATCAAATTTTTATATCTATAGTTATATAAGATTTTAACGTAATCAACCAATTATTTATATACCTGCAAATCAAATAATAAAACTTAGGTCAATTGTATTAGATAATATGGAAGTTTCAACACATTATAAATTAGGATTATAAATAAATTAAAAATTTAATAATTACAATAAGGGAGATCCTGTGCTCAAATTATAAAAATTAAATAGGGCGGATTATAATTATTTAAAATAAATTATTAATTCGAATTGATTTATATGCTGAAAATAACTTAAATTTTTATTTAAATTCTTTATTTTGAGAAAAAACATAAAAAAAATTTTTGTTTATTATTATTAATATTAATAAAGTTAAAAAGTTAAATCAGCAAGAAAATTTTATTTTTCTTCAACGACTATATATTCATTATTTATATAATTATTAAATTATTTATAATAAAAAAAAAGTCTTTTTCTACTATATAAATATAAAAAAAAGGTAGAAAGTTTTAACATATTAACTTTAAATGTTTTATTTATTGGCGGATTATCGCGAAAAAAAGGTTTTATATTTGATGAATTTAAAAATGAATCAGGTAAAAATATTACTAATAACTGATTAGAGTGGTTTATTGGTTTATTTGAAGGTGATGGTTATATGAATTTTAGTAATAAAGGGTTTTCATTTATAATATATTCAATAGATAAAAATACATTATTAGAAATAAAAAGTATTTTAGGGTTTGGAAATATTTATTATGATGCATTAAATATTAAATGAAGATATGCTGTTGAAAATCGATATGATTTTTATTTAATTTTACTTATTTTAAATGGAAATTTAGTATTAATACATAGATATCATAATTTTATAAATGTTGCTCTCCCTAAAGGAGAATTTAATCAAAAATTATTTAAAGGTAAAATATTTCATAAACAAATAAATATCTTATTTTATACTACTTTACCTGCTTTAAATAATAGATGATTTTCAGGTTTTACAGATGCTGAAGGTCATTTTGGGTTACCAATAGAATTAGGTAGATTGTTTATTTCACATTATATTTCTATAACTTTTGAAATAGGTCAAAATGGAAATAGATGATTATTTTTATATTTAAAGGAATTATTTAAAGGTGGTATTTTATTTCTGCTCCGCTGCTCCGCACGAAATTAGAAAAAAAATCTGATCAACATAATAGAATCATATTTAAAGGATCTAAATTAGGTTCTAATCCTGTTACATTACTATTTTCATATTTTGATTCTTATCCTCTTATTACTAAATTAAATATTTATAATGAATGAAGATCTGTTCATAATTCTTTATTAAATAAAGAACATTTAGATATAAATAAGTTATCAGATTTAGTAGAACGTTGTGAATCCCTTAATAATAAATCTAATTTTATTAAAAAGTAATTTATAAATATCTTTTTTTATATATATATATAATAGATTAGTTATCAACATCTTTTTTTTCTAATTAATAATAAAGTTAATATTTTCTGTACAACATTCAAAAAAAATAAATATTTTAAATTAATTCATAATAATTCTTTATTGCATACATGACAAAAAAATCAAGATTTAAAATTACTAAATTGTAGATCTTTTGATTTTACTTTATTTAATTCAGAATATGAACGTATAATGAATCAAAAAGCACCTTCTTATTTATTTTTAACTTGGTTAATAGGTTTTATAGAAGGTGACGGATCTTTAATAATTGCAAAAAGAGGTGATTTATCTTTTGTTATTACACAAGATACTCGTGATATACAAGTACTTAACATGATTAAAAAAAATTTAAATTTAGGTAAAGTGATTAAACAAGGTAAAACTACTTCTCGATATATAATTCAAGATAAAAAAGGATTTTATTTAATAGCTATTTTACTTAATAAAAATTTAGTTACCTATTCTAAAATTATGAGTTTAAATTTTTTTATATTAGCTTTAAATAAGTATAATCAAAAAGGTATTATTAAATATCCTATTATTAATTTTAATTTACTTTCATTTAATGCCAATAATTTAAATCTAGATTTTAGAAATAAAAATAAAGAATTATTTTTTAATTATGCAGTTAAACCTACTTTACAAGATGCTTGATTTAGTGGATTTACTGATAGTGAAGGATGTTTTAGTGTTTCTATATCTAGTATAAATAAAAGATTTAATATTTGTTTTGATATTGCACAAAATCACATTGAAAATAAATATATTTTAGATCATTTTTCTTTATTATTTAAAGTAGGTAAAGTATATCAACATTCAAATAAAAAAGCTTATTATTATAGAGTAAGTGGACTTAATAATTTAACTAAATTATTTCCTTATTTTGATGAATATCCTTTACTAAGTAAAAAATTAAAAAGTTATATTTTATGAAAAGATATCCATAATAAAATAATAAATAAAAACCATTTAAATTTTACTTTCAGAGAATCTTTGAAAGTTTTAGCTAGTAAAGTTAATAATAATTGAGATTAATTTTATAAAGAGATTTACGATTAATGATAAATACTTTTTTTTTTAACTTTTTTTTGAAGGATTATTATCTTATTAATGTTAGAGTGCTGCGCAAGATTAATTAATTTTATTAGAAGAAAAACAGGGAAAATAAAATCGTAAGATTTATTTAAAATTAAAGAGCAGATGTTACTTTTTTATATTAACATTTTTTAATATAAAGTTTATTCGAGTTTACTCAATTAAGACTTTTTAATCAAAATATTTTCTCTAGTCCTAACAATATGATTTACGTAACTATTAGAAGAAAGTAAATTTTTCTTAATCTTTAAATAGAATAAGATAAAGTTGTTAACCTTTCCTGACAGGGAAAAGATACAAAAAGAAAAAAGAATTTTTTTTGTTGGGCTACACTAGTGTAATTTACGGTTAATAGTTTTCTCAACTAAAGACCGTCGGGCGTCTAATAGGTCGCTACAGACTGGGTCACTGGTGGGTGTCTGAAATGATGCTTAATGTACAGTCGGTTCTTTCTTTAAACTTTAAATTAAATTTAAACACAAGGCTATTTATGAAGCTAAGCTTAAACTAAACTTGACCATTTTAGAGGATAGCTTTAGCAGAAATAGTACATGAATCTAACAGCCTTTTTTTACAAATGGAAAGGACCTACACTAAATTTAAAAATTTATAATAATAAAAATTAATAAAGTGTAGAAAGAGATTTTAGTAATGTTAGATTTGAAAGAATGGATTTTTTGGTCAATGATGGCCCTATTTATGAGAAATCTTAAATACGAATTGCGCTATATGCTGGAACCTTTTAGTATCTTTTTGCACTAATAATATAAGTCTAATATATGAATCAGATGAATTAGCCGTGTTGGTAAAAGTCTTTAAGATATGCAGTTGGAATCAGCCGGTAACCAAAGGTATTAGAAATAAATCATATTTAGTAGGAACCTCAGAGACTACACGCGCAAAATCCTACAATAAAAAGGAAACACGATTTAATCAATGGCTAGCCGGAATTATCGATGGTGATGGTTGTTTTTTATTAAGTTTAGCTGGTTATTGTAGCTGTGAAATAACTGTTGCCCTTGCAGATGAACGTTTATTACGAATTATTCAGAATAAACTTGGTGGGTCAATTAAACTTCGTTCAGGAGTTAAAGCTATTCGTTGGCGATTACACAATAAATCTGGTATAATAGATCTGGTAAACCGAGTAAATGGGTATATTCGGCATAGCAAACGATTGGTTCAACTTAATAAGATTTGTGCTACATTAGATTTGCAAATTTTAACACCTGATAATTTGCATAACAAACATGGTTGATTTTCAGGTTTTTTTGATGCTGATGGAACTATAGGATACTATAATAAGGGTATTTATAATATACCTCAATTAACTCTGAGCGTAACTAATAAAATGTATGTAGATGTAGTTCATTTTTTAAATATTTTTGGAGGATCTATTTACTTTGATAAAAGTAAAAACGGTTATTATAAATGAACTGTTCAATCAGAAGAAAATTTAAAATCCTTCCTAGATTACGTTAAAATATGTCCACCTCAATCTATAAAGCGAAATCGTTTATTCTTAGTTAAGGAATATTATAGACTTATTAATCTAAAAGCTCATAAATCACCTGAAGGTACAAAATTGCACAAGGTCTGGTTGAATTTTAATCGAAAATGAGATAAATAATAAACCTTATTAAATATTTTATTTCCTGTAGTGATAAAGATATAGTCCTTCAGTAAATTTTTATACTGAAAGCATCCAGAAGTATATATTCTAATTATACCAGGATTTGGAATTGTTAGTCATATTGTGTCAACATTCTCAGGAAAATCAATTTTTGGTTATTTAGGGATGGTTTATGCAATGTTTTCAATTGGAATTCTTGGATTCTTAGTATGGAGTCATCATATGTTCAGTGTAGGACTTGATGTCGATACGAGAGCTTACTTTACAGCGGCAACAATGATAATTGCGGTTCCAACAGGAATTAAAATATTTTCTTGAATCGCAACTTTATATGGAGGAAGTTTAAGATTTACTACTCCATTAATCTTTACAATTGGATTTATAGCATTATTTACAATTGGAGGATTAACAGGTGTAATATTATCTAATGCCTCATTAGATGTAGCATTTCACGATACGTATTACGTCGTAGCTCATTTCCATTATGTGTCAAGTATGGGAGCTGTTTTTGCATTATTTGCTGCTTTTTATATGTGAACACCAAAAATCATAGGTAAAACATACAACGAATACCTAGGTAAAGTTCATTTTTGAACTCTTTTTGTGGGTGTAAATTTAACATTTTTCCCTCAACATTTCTTAGGTCTGGCTGGTATGCCAAGAAGAATTGCGGATTATCCAGATGCATTTGCTGGATGAAATATAATTTCTAGTTTTGGTTCTTTAATATCAGTAATAGCAACTATTTTATTTGGTTATATTATTTATGATATTTTTATTAACCAACCAATTTGTTCTAACAATCCTTGGGCAGTACCTGCTTATTTTGCATCAATTAAAGAATTTAATGATGAAACTAATACATCAAGTACATTAGAATGATCTTTAGCATCTCCAATTCCATTACATGCATTTAAAATGTTAGCAATTCAATCTTAATTAATAAAATAATATTTTAATTGAATTTAATAAATTTTATTATATATTATGTATATTTTACTTTATAGATTAATTTTTATCTTTTAACCCCCTGTCTAAGTCTAAGTATTATTTATAAGGCTGATATAAAAACAAAAACATAATTTTAATATATATTTAAATATAAATATTTAAAAATTAATATAAATATAATTAAATTTAATAAATAATAAGTAATGATATTTTTAAGTATTTTAATAATTATAGTGGCTATCGCCCTACCTTCATATAAACAAAATCTTTTTTTAGTATTAATAATTAAAATATCTGCTATCATATTTATTTATTTCGCAGCATTAGCATTTAATGCTTTATATATTCAGTCAATTGGATCAGGAATAGGTATATATAGTGGATTATTTCATGTGACTATCATCTCTCAAATATATTATATAATTTTATTTATATTGGCAGCTTTAATAGCTTTATTTTTAAAAAATATATTAAAAAAAAAAAAAATAATAAATTATTATTATATTTAAATAAAAAAATAACTTTATTAAAAGATGGTTCGTCATCATTTTTGTATTTTTATAATTCATATAAAAATTTACAATTATCTGCTGCGCTGCTGCGCAAAAAAAGTAAATTTTCTAAAAATTTATATGATTTATATAATTTACAAAAAAATAAATATTATAGGATTTTATGTACCTAAAACTAAATATTGTTTAATAATTTTATTTAGTTTATTAGTGTCATCCCTATTAATATCATCAGATCTTTTATCTATTTATATAAGTACAAAATTACAATTTTTAAATATATTAAATTCAATTTTAGATTATAGTGTTAATATTAATAATTTAACTGAATATAATTTTATAAATAATATATTAAATATAAATAATAATACAAATTATTTATTGAAAAATTCAATATTTATAATTTGTATTATTTTTATTAATAATTAGTACAATAATAAGTTTAGCTCAAACTAGAATAAAATTAATATTATCTTATAGTACAATACCTTATATACTATTCACTTTTTTATATTTATATTTAAATACTGAACAATCAATTGATTCAATTAAATTTTATATTAATTTTATGTTTAATATTTATAATTATTTTTTAATTATTTTTGTTTTTTTTATAATAAATTATTTTATTTTTGAAGTTGTTTTATCAGGTTTTACTGGTTCCCATTTAAAAAATGTATTATTAAATAAATTTAATAATAATGATTTTGCTTGATTTAATAAATCTTTATATTTTTTTATTTTTTTTTTATTCTTTTTTTGTTATTCAATTTGCTACTAATGGTTCTATTCATCTTGATACTATTTTAGATATAAATTTAGAAGGTGTTAAAATGAAAGTAAATGGTGATTATATTACTCTATTACTTACTCATTTTGGAGCAACATCTGCTTTTGCAATTGGTTCTAAAATAGGTGCCTCTTTTATAAGTAAATATCCTATGAGTCTTACAAGTAAAATTGGAACTTCTATTGCTGTTGGTGCAGTTAGTAGTACAGTAATTAACAACTTCAACAAATGCAATTCTTAAGGGTTTTATTGAATCACAAAAAAATTCTGATAATTCACTAAGTTTATCTATTAAAGATGTTAAAATTACTATACCAAGTAATACATCTAACACTGAAATAGTTAAAAATATATCTGAATTATATAATAGTAATTTAAGTACATCCGATAAAAATTTATTATTACCTAAATTTTTTACTAATCAATCATCTTTATTAAATAATTTAAATATTAATACTACTACTAATGGGGATACAAGTGTTTTAATTATGATATTAGATAAAAAGCTAAATGAAAAATTTTTCTGCGCAAGTGCGCAAGTGCGCAAGCGAGAGATTATATAAAAATTGGTAATGATGTAATATATATTAATTCTCCATTAGAAAAAAATATTATTGATATTTCAACTCCAAGTATACAAAATGGTATAACTTAAATTTTATCACTAAATTTAATAGTTAATTTAGGAATGATTTATTTTCTTTTTGTACTTTTTTTTATTATTACAATTAGATTTGTAATAGATCATGATTGATTTTTAAATAAAGTTAAAAATTTACCATTTGGTAAATTTTTTCATTTTATTTTTAATAACTTATTAAAAACTTGAAAAAATAGTAATATATTATGAATTTATTTTTTGTTATTTTTGTTAATTTGTTGTAGTATTTCTTCTACATATGCTATATATGGTTGTTTATTTATTCTAAATAATTTATAGCATATTTGTAATATATTATATATATAATTTTTAACCCCTTTTCTAAAAAAAAAAAAAGAATAATTAAAAACTTTTTTTTTAATATTTAAATATTTATATTTATTATTATAAATATAAATAGAATATAAATATGATTAAATTTAATAAATAATAAATAATGATATTTTTAAGTATTTTAATAATTATAGTGGCTATCGCCCTACCTTCATATAAACAAAATCTTTCTTCATTATTAATTAGTAGAATATCTGCTATCATATTTATTTATTCTGCAGCATTAGCATTTAATGCTTTATATATTCAGTCAATTGGATCAGGAATAGGTATATATAGTGGATTATTCCATGTGACTATCATCTCTCAATTATTTGATGTTATTTTATTTATGTTAGGAGCTTTAATATTAATAGCTTGACCATTAATAATTTCATCTAAATATAATAAAGTATTATCTTTTATAACTTTATTAAAATCAAAAGATGGTTCGTCATCATTTTTAAATTCTTTATCTTTATATAAAAATAATTTAAATTTATCTTCTGTGCAAGATAATAATAGTAAATTATGATTAAATTTATATAAAATATCAGAGTTCCAAAAAATAAATATTATAGGATTTTATGTACCTAAAACTGAATATTGTTTAATAATTTTATTTAGTTTATTGGGCTCATCCCTACTAATATCTTCATCAGATCTTTTATCTATGTATATAAGTATAGAATTACAATCATTTAGTTTATATATTTTAGCAACATTATATAAAGATTATGAATCTTCTACAGCATCAGGATTAAAATATTTTTTATTAGGGGCATTATCTTCTTGTTTTATATTATTAGGTTCTGGTTTAATTTATACTTTTACAGGTTTAACTAATTTTGAATCTATTTATAGTTTAATTTCTTCTGTTTCTTCTTCTTATTATTATTTTTCTTCTTTAAATAATATAAATTTAGAAATTACACAATTTTATAATATAATTAGTGGTGTAAGTTTAGGTATAATATTAATTTTTATAGGGTTTTTATTTAAAATATCAGCAGCTCCATTACATTCTTGATCCCCAGATGTTTATGATGAGACTCCTACTCAAGTAACTATTTGATTAACAATAATACCCAAAATTTCTATTTTAATTTTATTGTTAGAATTACAAAGTGGATTTTCTATAAATTTAATTATAGATTATAATATTTATTCAGATATCTTAACTGAATATAGTATTATAAATAATATGTTTAATATAAGTTTTAATACAAGTTATTTATTAAAAATATTATTATTAATAAGTTCATTATTTTCATTAATAATTGGTACAATAGTAGGTTTAGCTCAAACTAGAATAAAAAGATTATTAGCTTACAGTACAATATCTCATATAGGATTTATTTTATTAGCTTTAGCTATTAATACTGAACAATCAATTGATTCTTTTATATTTTATATTATACAATATTCTATTACTAATTTAAATATTTTTTTAATTATAATAGCATTTGGTTATATTATAAATATTGATGGTATTAAAATAACAAATTACAATTATAACAATAGAAGTTTAGGCTTATTATTTTTTAATTATGATATTAAACTTTTAAAAAACTTACAATCTAAGTTTTATTTTAATCCTATTCTTAGCTTATGTTTAATTATTTGTCTTTTTTCTATGGCCGGTGTTCCTCCATTGTTAGGTTTTTTTTCTAAACAATTTGTATTATTATCTGCTGTACAAAGTGGTTATTGATTTATGGCTTTTATTTGTATATTAACTAGTGTAATTAGTGCTTCATACTATTTAAGATTTGTTATATTATTATTACGAAAATCAGAAAAAAAATCTGTTTATAATACTAACTTTAATTTAAATAATGAAGACCTTATTACAGTAAATAAAAAAAAAAATAACAAAATAGTTGATTCTACAAATATTTCGAAAGTTTACGCAGATAGCATAATATCTCCTATTATTGATAATTCAAATAATAATACTTTAAAAACATTATCTAATTATTCGTCTTTTTCAATGGATATAAATCCTTTAATGTCAATATTATCGCTAGATAAATTATCAGGCCTTACGATAGAAAAAAATTTAGATAAAACAACAAAAAATATTATATGGCCATATAATTTGTTAAGTAGCAATAGTGTAGGTAAAAATTTTAATAATGAAGCGCCGTCTCTGACGAAGGCAAGAATTTTAACAAATTTACATAGTTTTTTAATTTCTACTTTAACTTTATTAATTTTATTATTTATTTTAAAACCAACTTTAATACTTAATAGTACACAAATACTTGCTTTATCTTTATTTAATAATTAATGAATATTACTTTATTAATTTTAATTATATTTGTACCTATTTTAGCTTTAATTTTTTTAGGTTTAAATACTTTATTGGCACCACATAAAGCATATGAAGATAAATTAACTCAATTTGAATGTGGATATGAAGGAACAATAGGTCAAACTAGACAATCATTTCAAGTTCATTTTTGACTTGTTGCTATGTTATTTCTAATATTTGATATAGAGCTTGTTTTATTATTACCTGTAAGTGTTTCATTATATTCAATAAGTATTTTTGGATTTGTTATTGCAATTATATTTTTTATAATATTAACTATTGGATTTATTCTTGAAATAACAGTAGGAGCTATAAATATAAAACCTTTAAATAAATAGAATAAATTTATGTATTTTTTCCTTACTGCCCTACGGCACTGTTTTGGTGCGGAGCAGCGGAGCACCCACAAAATGGTATAAAATATTTTAAAATAAAATATTAATAATTTAACCCCTTATTTAACTATTTTTTAATTAATTTAAAAATTAAAAATTAAATATAAAAATATAAATCTAAGATATAATTTATATATTATAAATTTGTAGACTATATATTATAAAATTTATATTTTTTAAAAGAATAAAATTAATTTATGCTCTTTGTCTTTTAAGGATAAATACGGCCTCTTTTTTTTTTATTATTCTATTATATGTAGGATATTAAAATGTTCTATTACTAAGCAACCTTAATTAAAGCCTAATGGCTTTATCTAATTGAATATATAAATTAATACTAAATCTTTAATTTATTAAATTAATAATTTAATTATTATTTAATATATTAAAAATTTGGATATATATATATAATATATTTTATAATATATTATATTGATTTATCCTACCTTATTATTTTTTTTTTATTTTTCAAAATTAAGGTTGATGGATGTTAGGTATAAATATTATTCAATTATAGAATCAGGTGTCATATTAAGACTTTATTTTGTATTCGTATTTAAATAAAAAAATTTTAGTTTTCTTACTTTTAAAAGAAAAGGTAGTAAATATTTTTGTTTTTAATTTTTCTCCGTACTATAAAAGGGAAATGTTGCGCAACGACAAATTAAGTTAAACCTATTAAAAATAAAATAAATGAATAAATTTATTAACAAATTTGATTTAAAACAAAATAAATTAAATTTTCAATTTTTTCCTTCTCACTTAGTAGAACGATCTATTTGACCTATTATGTTAAGTGCATCATTATTTGCATTAGTAATAGCTACTGTAAGATATTTTCACGGATATTCTTTAGGCTTTTTTTTATTAAAAATTAGCTTATTGTTAACTATATTAGGCGCATCTTACTGATGAAAAGATGTAATAATTGAAGCATCTTTTGAAGGTCATCATACTAAAAAAGTAAAAAAAGGTATAACACAAGGTTTCCTTTTATTTATTTTAAGTGAAGTTATGGCTTTCTCAAGTGTATTTTGAGCATATTTACATTCAAGTTTAACACCAGCTATTGAATTAGGTGGCTGCTGGCCTCCAATCGGTATAACACCTTTAAATGCATTTGCAATACCTTTTATTAATACATTAATATTACTTTCAAGTGGAGGATTTATTACTTATGCACATCATGCATTAATAGCTAATGATAGAAAAGCTACAATTAATGGTTTATATATTACAATAATTTTAGCTTTAATATTTACTTTTCTGCAATATGTAGAATATAATCAAGCTAGTTTTACTTTTGCAGATTCTGTATTCGGTTCTGTATTTTTTGCTACTACAGGTTTACATGGTTTCCATGTGTTAATTGGTACAATATTTATTTTTATTCAATTTATTAGAGTTATAAATTATCATTTGACTAGTGGACATCATTTAGGTTTAGAATCATCAATTTTATATTGACATTTTGTTGATGTTGTTTGATTAATTCTATTTTGTATAGTTTATTACTGAGGTGGAACAGGTGCTTTTTAAATAAATAATAAATAAATTTTTTTATTTAAAAAAAGTTTTAGTAAATTAGTTTTTATTCCATTTATTAATACCCCCTCTCTAAAGGATAATTTTATTTAACAATAATCTTTAATATTTATCTTAGTTTTTATTTCATTAAATATAAATTTATTTTATCTTAGACAGTTTTTATATATATTTATTTATATGTTTAATAAATAATATTATAAAAAAAAATGATAAGTTTTATTTTATATCTGTTAAATAAATTTATAATTTTATATATTTAATTTAATATGCAAGCACTACGAATGGCTTTACTTGTTTAATTTAATATTTTTATTTTATTATTTATAAATTATAATTTTATTAATTTATATATTATTTTTATAATCTATTTAAATATCTAATTATTTATTTAAATAATTTATCTTATTTTCATAGTTAATTAACAATAATTAAAAGTTTCCCTCAGGAATAAAGTAATAAATTAAATGAATTTATCTTTACTTCTTTTTTTAATAGGTATTTTAGGTTTTATTATTAATAGAAAAAATATTATCCTAATGATTATTTCAATAGAAATTATGCTTTTAGCAGTTACCTTATTAATTTTAATTAGTTCATTTAATTTTGATGATAATATAGGACAAACATTTAGTGTTTATATAATATCTATTGCAGGTGCCGAATCTGTAGTAGGGCTTAGTATATTAGTTGCATATTATAGATCTTTCTTGGTCCTTTTTTTTATTAAAAATATTTTAACATTTATATAATAAAATGTTTACTAGTTTTTTATAATTAAGCATGTTACTATTAGCTGAAATGTAGTTTTTAAATTTTAAATTTTAAATTTTAAATTTTAAATTTATATTTGTACTACTCTTTATTTATTTAATTTGTCGGTTTTATTTATTACAGTGCGGAAGCGTGCGGAAGCAAAAAAAAAAACTGTATGGCTGAAAAAAAAAAATGCTTAAAATATGTTTCTGCAGCGTAGCAGCGTAGCAGCGTAGCAGCGTAGCAGCGTAGCAGCGTAGCAGCGTAGCAGCGTAGCAGCGTAGCAGCGTAGCAGCGTAGCAGCGTAGCAGCGTAGCAGCGTAGCAGCG